>Ga0209061_1000227_pt1 | contig 174376 bp, 169 predicted proteins | sample Coa_R1_10_FD_187157 | JGI IMG/M metagenome (GOLD analysis project Ga0209061, IMG submission 187157) | Surface soil microbial communities from Centralia Pennsylvania, which are recovering from an underground coalmine fire - Coalmine... | ecosystem: Environmental > Terrestrial > Soil >...
AGAGCCCTGAAGCCGTCGAACTGGCCACGCTCACTTGGGTCGATTGGTTCAACCACCGGCGACTGCTGGAGCCGATCGGGAACATCCCGCCAGCGGAAGCCGAAGCCAACTACTATCGGCAAACGGCCGCGTTGCCCAAGGCAGCGTGACTCACACCCAACAGCCTCCGGAGAACCCGGGGCGGTTCAAAGAGCCGGAACACCCAACCTGGTTACAAACGTGGGTACACGACATCGGCGAACATTGCCGCACGTTTCGCGCACAGGTACAAACGTAGGTACACACAGGTACAAAAAAAGCCCCGTTTGGTGAGAACTGGGCTTTCCAACGTTTTATGCTCGACACCGCTTGTAAGCCGCGCCACAGCTACGTTTCAGAGTGATACAATTGGTGCCGGAAGAGGGAATCGAACCCCCGACCCACGCATTACGAATGCGTTGCTCTACCAGCTGAGCTATTCCGGCACGGGTGAACGTGAAATTCTAAGCGCCATGCGGTACCGGCGCAATGCGAGGACATCGCTGGCGTCCGTGCACGCCGAGGATTGCCATGACGCCGCTCGGCAGCTCGCGCAGGATTTTCCCCGACACCGCGTCGCTCGCACGATCACGATCGTCGAGCGACGCCGGTGCAGTAGCCGCGGGGATGGGCGAACAAGGCTTCCGCATTTCAATCGTCCGCTTGCGCTCCGCGCACGAACAGGCCGGATGCGATCAGCATCACTGCGCCGACGGTGATCGCGGAATCGGCGAGGTTGAACGCGGGCCACGACCATGCGCGCCAATAGACCTGGATGAAGTCGGTGACGCGGCCGTGCACCAGGCGGTCGGTCAGGTTGCCCAGTGCCCCGCCGATGATCAGCGCAATCGGCAGCGCGGTGTGCCATGCGCGGCGCGGCGTGCGCGCCAGCCACACGACAAGCACGACGCTGACGATCACCGCCAGCGCCGCGAACAGCCAGGTCTGCCAGCCGGAACCGTCGGCCAGGAAGCTGAAGGCCGCGCCGGTGTTGAACGCCAGCGTCCAGTTCAGCACCCGCGGTATCACTTCGTGCGGCACGTAGGGCTGCAACGCGCGCAGCGCGATCGCCTTGGTCAGCTGGTCGAGCGCGATCACGAGGATCGATAGCAGCAACCAAGGCAATGCGTTGGATTTCAGCGTGTCCGACAAGCGTCAATCCTCGCGAAACAGAACACACTCGAAGTTCGTCATTCCGGGGCCGTCGCCGGCTTTCCGGCGGCGGAAGCCGGAATGACGACATGGATGGACATCGCCATACATGTCATGGACGATGAAGAAGAGATCACTAAAACCATTGCCGCGTTTCGCCACTGCCCTGCCCTTCGCATGCAGCGACGTTCTCGACGCAGCGCCCGCACAGTCCGGGATGATCGGGATGCCGGCCGACATCCTCGCGATGGTGCCAGCAGCGCACGCACTTGGGCGCCTGGCTCACCGCCGCGGACACCCACACGTCGGCGCCTTCCAGCTCGGTCAGCACCGCGTCGGGTTGCGCATCGCCCAGGTCGAGCCGCAACCCGGACACGATGAAGAAGAACCGCAGTTCCCCGGCGACGCGCCTGTAGCGTTCGACGACCGCCCGGTCGGCGTGGATCACGATGTCGGCATCCAGCGACGAGCCGATCCTGCCGTCCTTGCGCATGCCTTCCAGCACGCGCGCGGCGGTTTCGCGGACCGCCAGCAGGTCGCTCCACCAGCGGCGCTCCTCCGGCGACGACTGCATTCCGGCCAGGCCCGCGTACCAGGTGTGGAACAGCACCGATTCGTCGCGCGCGGCAAACGACTGCGCGCCGTCCGTCCCGGCCACGTGCAGCGTGCGCGGCATGTGCTGCCAGATTTCCTCCGACGTGAAGGCCAGCAACGGTGCCAGCCAGCGCACCATCGCTTCCAGGATCCGGTACATCGCGCTCTGCGCGCTGCGCCGGCCGTGACTGTTCGCCGGCATCGTGTAGAGCCGGTCCTTGGTGATGTCGAGGTACAGCGCGCCCATCTCGTTGGTGCAGAAGTTCTGCACGCGCTGCACGATCTCGGGGAAGTCATAGCGCGCATAGGCCGCGATCACCGCCTGCTGCACGTCGTGCGCGCAACGCACCGCCCACTGGTCCAGCAGCAGGCATCGTTCGACCGGCAGCAGATCCCTGGCCGGATCGAACCCGTCGAGATTGCCAAGCAGGAACCGGCAGGTATTGCGGATGCGGCGATAGCTGTCGGCCACGCGTTTCAGGATCTCGTCCGACAGCGCCATCTCGTTGCGGTAATCGGCCGCGGCGATCCACAGGCGCAGGATGTCCGCGCCGTAGGTCTTCATCACGTCCTGCGGCTCGATGCCGTTGCCCAGCGACTTCGACATCTTGCGGCCCTGCGCGTCGACGGTGAAGCCGTGGGTCAACACCTCGTCGAACGGCGCGCGGCCGTGGATCGCGCAACTGGTGAGCAGTGACGACTGGAACCAGCCGCGGTGCTGGTCGGAGCCTTCGAGGTAGATCACCTTGTCGCCGGGCCTGCGCGCGAGTTCCGGCCGCTGGTCCAGCACGCAGAAATGCGACATGCCGGAATCGAACCACACGTCCAGGATGTCGGTGACCTTTTCGTAGTCCCCCGCCTCGTTGCCCAGCAGTTCGGCGGGATCGAGCGCGTACCAGGCATCCACGCCGTCCCTCTCGACGCGCTGCGCGACCTGCTCCAGCAGTTCCACGCTGCGCGGATGCGGCTCGCCCGTGAGCCTGTGCACGAACAACGCGATCGGCACGCCCCAGGTGCGCTGGCGGCTGATGCACCAGTCCGGCCGGCCTTCCACCATGCCGGCGATGCGCTCCTCGCCCCAGGCCGGATAGAACGTCACCTCGTCGCGGATCGCGCGGATCGCGCTGGCGCGCAGACCCGCCGTTTCCATCCCGATGAACCACTGCGGCGTGGTGCGGAACGCCACCGGCGTCTTGTGCCGCCAGCAGTGCGGATAGCTGTGCGTGATCGTCGCCGCGGCGAACAACGCGCCGCGTTCGCGCAGCAGCTCGATGATCGCGTCGTTGGCCTTCCAGATGTGCTGGCCCTCGAAAATGGGCGTGCCGGGCAGATACACGCCGCCGGGACCGACCGGGTTCAACACATTGGCGGGCGTACTCGCGACCAGTCCGTATTGCTGTCCGACGATGAAGTCGTCGGTGCCGTGGCCGGGCGCGGTGTGCACCGCGCCGGTGCCTTCTTCCGCCGACACGTGGTCGCCGAGGATCAGCGGAATCTCGCGCTCGTAGAAAGGATGCTTCAGGCGCTGGTTTTCCAGCGACGCACCTTTTGCGCGCCCGAGCACTTTTGCGTGCCCGGCGCCGTAACGCGCCAGTGCCTTGTCGGCCAGCGTTTCGGCCAGCACCAGCAGCACGCGCCTGTCGCCGCGACGCGGCCCTTCCACCAGCACGTAGTCGAGTTGCGGGCCGAGCGTGACCGCCAGACTGGCCGGCAGCGTCCACGGCGTGGTGGTCCAGATCGGCACCGCAACGAGGGTGTCGCCGTCGATGGTCACGCCGAATCCGGCCGCCAGCGCCCGGGGGTCGGGCGCATCGTAGGCCACGTCGATCGCGGGCGACTGCTTGTCGGCGTACTCGATCTCGGCCTCGGCCAGCGCCGAACCGCAGTCGAAGCACCAGTGCACCGGCTTGAAGCCGCGCGTGACGTGGCCGTTGGCGTACACCTTGGCCAGCGCGCGCAGCTCGTCGGCTTCGTATCGGAGCGCCATCGTGCGGTAGGGATTTTCCCAGTCGCCCAGCACTCCCAGCCGCTTGAAGTCCCTGCGCTGCAGGTCGATCTGCCTTTCCGCGTACTCGCGGCAAAGTTTCCGGAACTGCGCGGCATCGACCTTGTGCCCGACCTTGCCCGCCTTCTTCTCGACCACGATCTCGATCGGCAGGCCGTGGCAATCCCAGCCCGGGATGTAGGGGGACCGGAAACCCGCCATCAGCTTGGACTTGACCACGATGTCCTTGAGGATCTTGTTGACCGCGTGGCCCAGATGGATCGCGCCGTTCGCGTACGGCGGACCGTCGTGCAGGATGAAGGCGCGATCGCGATTTCCCGTGCGCTGCTGCAAGCGCGCGTAGCGGTTCGCCGCTTCCCATTCGGCCAGCATCTTCGGTTCGCGTTGCGCCAGATCCGCCTTCATTGCGAAGCCGGTTTTCGGCAGATTGATGGTGTTCTTGTAGTCGGTTGGCATTCGGCAATGAAAAATGTCGGGACTCGGGACTCGGGACTCGGGACTCGGGAAGAGCGTAACAACCTTAGCCGTCATTCCGGGTCCGACTTGCAGAGTCGGAACCTGGAATCTGCTTTTTCTTCATGCACGCAACAGAGAGCTGGATTCCGGGTTCTGCGCTGCGCGCAGCCCGGAATGACGACTCAATATCTCGCGCGCCTGACTGGCGTCGCGATCCATCTGCGCGCGCAGCGCATCCAGGTCGGGGAATTTTTCCTCGTCGCGCAACTTGGCGACGAACTCGACTTCGATCCGCCGGCCGTACAGGTCGCCGTCGAAGTCGAACAGGTGCGCTTCCAGCAGCGGTTCACGCACCCGATTGACCGTGGGACGCACGCCAAGGCTGGCCACGCCCGGCAGCGGCCGCGCACCGACGCCGTGAACCCGCACCGCGAAGATACCGGAGACGGGCGGCACACGGCGGCCCAGCCGGACGTTCGCGGTGGGATAGCCCAGATCGTGCCCCATCCGGTTGCCGCGCACCACCCGCCCGCCGATCGAGAACGGTCGGCCCAGCAGTTTCGCCGCATGTGCGAAGCCGTTCTGTGCCAGCGCATGACGCACCCGCGACGCCGACACGCGCTCGCCGTCTTCGGTGGTGACGGATTCCAGCACGCACACCTCGAAACCCCGCGCCGCGCCCAGCCTGCGCAACAGCTCCACGTCGCCCCTGCGCTTGTGGCCGAACCGGAAATCCGCGCCGACCCACAGTTCCTTCGTGCCCATCCGCGCGACGATCACGTTGTGCACGAAGTCTTCCGCGCTCATCGCGGCCAGCGCGGCGTTGAAGCGCAGCAGCAACAGCCGTTCGATGCCCGCATCCGCGAAACCCTGCAGCTTTTCGCGCAACGACGACAGCCGCGGCAGCGGCGCGTGCGCAAAGAACGCGCGCGGCAAGGGCTCGAACGTGACCACCGCCGGGATCAGGCCGCGTGGTGCGGCGCGTTCGCGCACGCGCGCCAGCAGCGCCGCGTGACCGCGGTGCAGGCCGTCGAACGCGCCGATCGCAAGCACGCTGCCGGCCGGGGCCAGGCATGGTCCCGCGGCATCCCGGTAAACCTTCAGCATCCGCGAAGTATATCGGGGTACCGCCGTGCCTCGTGTTCCGTTCGCGGCGCGCGCCTGCCGCAACCGCTTCGCGTGGGCCCTGGAGCGGATCCGGGACGGGCTCCGGGTGCCGATGGCCGTGCAGGTGCCCCGGTTCGGGACGGCATCCTCACTCCACCCGCAAATCGCGCGGGCGAAAGCCGAGAACGGACAGCACGCAGAGATAGGTCAGCCCACCCGCCGCCACCAGCACCACCAGATGCCATACGCGCGTCCAGACGGGCGAAGTCATCCAGTCCGGCCAGAGGCAGCGGCCGAGCAGCAGCACCACCACCATCGCCGCACAGGCCAGCCCCACCCGCAGCAGATGCCTGCCCCAACCCGCTTGCCGCCGGTAGGCACCGCTGCGCTTCAGCCAGTGCCACAGCAGCATGAAATTGAGATAGCTCGACAGCGAACTGGCAATGCACAGGCCCATGTGCAGGCCCGGCACCTTCGCGATGGCCTCCAGCCACGGCAGTTGCCGGACCGGCGCCGGCGCCCACAGCGCGAACAGCAATCCGATGAACAGCACGTTGAACACGATGTTGGCCAGCAGCGCGGTCACGCCCGCACGCACCGGGGTCCGGGTGTCCTGGCGCGAATAGAACGCCGGCAGCAGCACCTTGACCAGTGCGTAGGCAGGCACGCCGCAGGCCAGTGCCGACACCGCCAGCACGTCCATGTCGGTATCGAAGGCGGTGAAGCGGCCGTGCTGGAACAGTGTCGAGATCAGCGGCCGCGCCAGCAGCAGCAGGCCCAGCATCGCCGGCATCGCGATCAGCAGCGTCATGCGCAGGCCCCAGTCCAGCGAGCGTGAAAAGCCGTCGCGATCCGTCACGACGTGATGCCGCGACAAGGCCGGCAGGATCACGGTGCCCAGCGCGACGCCGAAGATGCCCAGCGGCAGTTCCAGGAAACGCGTGGATTGCGACAGCCAGCTCTGCGAGCCGGTGACCAGCAGCGAGGCGAAGATGGTATCCAGCAGCAGGTTGACCTGCGCCACCGACGAACCGAACAGGGTCGGCACCATCAGCCGCATGATCCTGCGCACGTCCGGATGGTTCCAGCCCCAGCGCGGCAGCGGCAGCAGGTCCAGCCGCCACAACGACGGCAGCAGGAACAGCAGTTGCAGCGCGCCGGCAGCCAGGATCGCCCAGCCCAGCGCCATGATCGGAATCGCCAGATGGGGCGCCAGCCACAGCGCGCCCGCGATCATGCACAGGTTCAGGATGACCGGTGTCAGGGCGGGCAGCGCGAAGCGGTGATAGCTGTTCAGGACGCCGGACGCCAAGGCGGTCAGCGACACGAAAAAGATGAAGGGAAAGGTCAGGCGCAGCAGGTCGATGGTGAGATCGAACTTGTGCGGATGGTCCAGCGCGCCCGGCGCGAAACCGGTGGCCACCTGCGGCGCGAAGATCAGGCCCAGCGCAGTGACGATCAGCAGCACTCCGCCCAGCGTGCCCGCCACCCGCGCGGTCAGCTCCTTCAGATCCGCATGGGTGCGCGTTTCCTTGACCTCGGTGAACACCGGCACGAATGCGGTGGTGAAGGAGCCTTCCGCGAACAGCCGGCGCAGGAAATTGGGAATCCGGAACGCCACCCAGAACGCGTCCGTCGCGGTGTCCGCGCCGAACTGGATGTTGATCGCCATGTCGCGGACCAGCCCCAGCACCCGCGATACCGAGGTCATCGCGCTGAACGACAGCACGCCGCGCAACAGGCTGGGTTGCTTCATTCCCTGCCCTCGGTGTCCGGCGGGCGGACACGGGCAGCGGGCCAGACGGTGCCAGGTCCGACAAGCTGCCCGACCCGCGGCAGGCTCGCCGGAAACGGCCCGACATCGACCGCAGGTCGTGTTCCGGTTTCCGGTCCCCGCTTCCCGGTCCCGTGGGTTTTGACTACGGGCCCCGACCCTCGCATACTAGGCGGCTTCATTTCGCGAAATTTTTCCGGAGTCGTCCCGTGGCCAACATCCAGTCCGCCAAGAAGCGCGCCCGCCAGGCCGAGGTGCGCCGCATGCGCAACGCCAGCCAGCGCTCGATGCTGCGTTCCTCGATCCGCAAGGTGCTGAAGGCGATCGAGGCCGGGGACAAGGCCGGCGCCGAGGCCGCGTACAAGGCCGCCGAGCCGGTGCTGGACCGCTACGCCAGCCGGGGCCTGATCCACAAGAACAAGGCCGCCCGTCACAAGAGCCGGCTGGCCACACGGATCAAGGCGCTGGGTTGATGGTGAGTTCTTGCGATCATCCCCGGTCGCGAAGATCAAAAAGCGGCCTTCCTGTCCGCACTTCTTGATTTTCTTGCGATCATTCTTGATCGCGAACATCAAAATGCGGACTTCCTGTCCGCACTTCTCGGTTTTCTTGCGATCATCCCTGATCGCGAACTTCAAAATGCGGACTTCCCGTCCGCACTTTTCGATTGCACGGCCATGCCCCGTCGCAAGCCCGACCAAGCCGGCGGCAGCCGGCTTTTTTGTTGACCATCGCGTTGTCGCGGCGTTGATCGCACCGCTTTTGCATCTGGTCATTCCGGGGCCGCGCGAAGCGCGGAACCCGGAATCCAGATTCGGCAACTGGCGGCACCGGCCAAAGGCTGGATTCCGGGTTCTGGCCGTGATGAAGCCACGGCCAGCCCCGGAATGACACTCGTGGATGTTCCCTCTCACTCAGCCGACTCCCCCGCCTCGGACTTGCGCTCGTCGAAAAACCGTTGCGCCGCGAGACACACCTCGCGCGTGCCGATGCGTTCGGCTGCGGAGATCGCGAACCACGGCGCCTTCCATGCCAGCCGATCGACGATCGCGCGCGCGCGCGCATCACGCGCGTCCGGCGGCCACAGGTCGATCTTGTTGATCACCAGCCAGCGCGGACGTTCCAGCAAGCCGGGATCGTGACGGCGCAATTCGTTTTCGATGATCCGGACCTGTTCGACCGGATCGGCGCCGTCGGCCGGCTCGACCTCGACCAGATGCAACAGCAACCGCGTGCGCGACAGGTGCTTGAGAAACTGGATGCCCAGCCCCGCGCCTTCCGCCGCGCCCTCGATCAGGCCGGGGACGTCGGCGATCACGAAGCTCTGTTCCGGTCCGATCCGCACCACGCCCAGGTGCGGCTGCAAGGTGGTGAACGGGTAATCCGCCACCCGCGGTGTCGCCGCCGACACCGCACGAATGAAGGTGCTCTTGCCCGCGTTGGGAAAGCCCAGCAGGCCGACGTCGGCCAGCACCTTCAGTTCCAGCTTCAGCTCGCGCGCTTCGCCCTTGGCGCCGTGGGTGAACCTGCGCGGCGCGCGGTTGGTGGAGCTCTTGAAATGGAGGTTGCCCAGGCCGCCCTTGCCGCCGCGCGCGACCAGCAGCCTTTGTCCGTGCACCGTCAAATCCCCGATCACTTCGCCGGTGTCCTGATTGATCACGGTGGTGCCCACCGGCACCCGGATGGTCGTGTCCTCGCCGCCGCGGCCGTACATGTCGCTGCCCATGCCATTCTCGCCGCGCCGGGCCTTGAAGCTGCGCCGGTGACGAAAATCGACCAGGGTGTTCAGGCCTTCGTCCGCAATCAGCCATACGCTGCCGCCGTCGCCGCCGTCACCGCCGCTGGGCCCGCCGAACGGGATGAACTTCTCGCGCCGGAAGCTGGCGCAGCCGTCCCCGCCGTCGCCGGCCTGCACCTTGATGATGGCTTCGTCTACAAATTTCACGGGAGTCGGGGTTCGGGACTCGCAAAAGCCCCCTCGCTAAGCCGGCAGGGACGCAGGAAAGGAAATCATGAATGACACGGCTGCAAAGCGTAATGGAGGCGCCTCTCCGAATCCCGCCCGCAAACGAAAAGCCCCGCCAGAAGCGGGGCCTTCCGGAATCGAGCCGCGCTCGCGTCAGCCCGGAATGACGCTGACCGTGCGGCGCGACTTGGGGCCCTTGGCACTGAATTCGACCTTGCCGTCGATCAGCGCGTACAGGGTATGGTCGCGGCCCACGCCGACACCCGCGCCCGGATGGAACTGGGTGCCGCGCTGGCGGACGATGATGTTGCCCGCCTCGACCGCTTCGCCGCCGTACAGCTTGACGCCCAGATATTTCGGATTGGAATCGCGGCCGTTGCGCGAGGAACCTACGCCTTTCTTGTGTGCCATGACGGTTACTCCTTCACGGCCTTGCCGTGATCGATCGAGGTGATCTCGACCTCGGTGTAATGCTGCCGGTGCCCCATCTGCTTGCGATGGTGCTTGCGGCGGCGGAACTTGACGATGCGCACCTTGTCGTGGCGGCCGTGGCCGCGCACCCTGGCCGCGACGCTGGCGCCCGCCACGTGCGGCGTGCCCACGGTGACGGTGTCGCCTTCGCCGACCAGCAGCACCTTGTCGAAGGTGACCTGGCTGTCCGGTTCCGCTTCCAGTTTCTCGACGCGCAGGACTTCGCCTGCCATCACGCGGTACTGGCGACCGCCGGTGAGAATGACTGCGTACATGCTCCTGATCCTCGGGTTCTGTCGTTATTCTGCCGTTCGGCCGCCATCGCGGGCGGTCGAACCTGCAATTGTAGCCCGGACCTTGCGGTCCGGGCAAATACGGGCCGAATCAGGCTTGCAATGCTTTACTTCCTGGTCGCAGGACACTGGCCCTGCGAATCCAGCACGCCCTGCTTCTGCAGCGCGGCGACCATGTTCCGGACGCGCTCGCCACCCATCTGGCGGCCGGACTGCATGCTCTCCTGCGCAATCCTGGGCATTTCCTGCACCCACTTCTGGCCCACCGGCGAACGGAAGAACTGGGTCAACTGCTGGACCTCGGCGCTGGTGAAGTGGCGCTGGTAGATCGCGGTGACCGTCGCGATCTCCTGCTGTTCCACCTGCGGGCTGGTGAAGGTCTGCTGCACCGTCGCGGCCGGCACGCAGGGGTGGTTGCGGCTGTATATCTCGGCGGTGCGCTGGTTGATCATCGCGATCCCGCGCGTGCCGCCCAAGGCGTTCAACAGGCCCTGCACCTCTGCCGCGCCGGCACCGCCCGACGTCTGCGCCTGCACCGCGCCCGCGCATGCCGCCGCGGACAATGCCGCGCCCAACAAAACAGTCTTGCCGAATCGCATGTCGCTCCTCCTCGTAAGGAATGGAAACCGTGGCGCCTCCCCCGCGGCGGACCGGTATAATAGCCTGCCTTTGCCCCCGCGATCCCATGGACACGATCCGCATCCGCGGCGCGCGCACGCACAACCTCAAGAACATCGATCTCGACCTGCCGCGCGACCGGCTGATCGTGATCACCGGCCTGTCCGGTTCCGGCAAGTCCTCGCTCGCATTCGACACCCTCTACGCCGAGGGCCAGCGCCGCTACGTGGAATCGCTGTCGGCCTACGCGCGGCAGTTCCTGTCGATGATGGAAAAGCCGGACGTGGACCACATCGAGGGTCTGTCGCCGGCGATTTCGATCGAGCAGAAATCCACCTCGCACAACCCGCGCTCGACGGTCGGCACCATCACCGAGGTGTACGACTACCTGCGCCTGCTGTACGCGCGGGTCGGCACGCCGCGCTGTCCCACCCACGGCATTCCGCTGGCCGCGCAGACGGTCAGCCAGATGGTGGACGCCACGCTGGCACTGCCGGCAGACAAGCGCTTCATGCTGCTGGCGCCGGTGGTGCGCGAGCGCAAGGGCGAACACGTGCAGGTGTTCGAGCAGTTGCGCGCGCAGGGGTTCGTGCGCGCCCGGGTGGATGGCACGGTGCACGATCTGGACGCGGTGCCGCCGCTGGGCCTGCGCATCAAGCACACCATCGAAGTGGTGATCGACCGCTTCCGCCCGCGCCAGGACTTGAAGCAGCGGCTGGCCGAATCCTTCGAGACCGCGCTGCGGCTGGGCGAAGGCCTGGCGATCCTGGTCGATCTGGACGACGACAAGGCGCCGGAACAACTGTTCTCCTCGCGCTATTCCTGCCCGCAATGCGATTACTCGCTGCCGGAGCTGGAACCCCGGCTGTTCTCGTTCAACTCGCCGGTGGGCGCCTGCCCGACCTGCGACGGGCTGGGCGTCACCCAGTTCTTCGATCCGGCGCGCGTGGTCGCGCATCCCGAACGCTCGCTGGCCGACGGCGCGATCCGGAGCTGGGACAGGCGCAACCCCTACTACTGGCAGATGGTGCAATCGCTGGCGCGGCATTACGGATTCGACCCGGAAACGCCGTGGAACAGGCTGCCCGGGGCCACGCGCGAGGCAATCCTCAACGGCTCCGGCGACGAGCAGATCGCGTTCCGCTACACGCCCGCCAACGCCGGCGGCGCGGTCACGCGCAGGCATCGCTTCGAGGGAATCCTTCCCAATCTCGAACGCCGCTACCGCGAAACCGATTCCAACATGGTGCGCGAGGAACTGGCCCGCTACATCAGCGAGCGGCCCTGCCCCGAATGCCGCGGCGAGCGGTTGAACCTGTCCGCGCGCAACGTGTTCGTGGGCGACACCAGCCTGCCCGCGCTGGCCGCGCGTTCGATCCGCGAGGCACAGGCGTTCTTCGATGACCTGAAACTCGCCGGCTGGCGTGGCGAGATCGCGGCGCGGATCGTCAAGGAAATCCGCGAACGCCTGAAATTCCTGATCGACGTGGGGCTGGATTACCTGACACTGGACCGCAAGGCCGATTCGCTGTCCGGCGGCGAGGCGCAGCGCATCCGGCTGGCCTCGCAGATCGGCGCAGGTCTGGTAGGCGTGATGTACGTGCTGGACGAACCCTCGATCGGCCTGCACCAGCGCGACAACGCACGCCTGCTGGGCACGCTGACGCGCCTGCGCGACCTCGGCAACACCGTGATCGTGGTCGAGCACGACGAGGAAGCCATCCGCGCCGCCGACTGCATCGTGGACATCGGGCCGGGCGCCGGCGCGCACGGTGGCGAGATCGTGGCGCAGGGCACGCTGGCAGACATCCTGAACGAACCCCGCTCGCTGACCGGGCAGTATCTTTCCGGCAAGCGTTCGATCGAAACGCCCGCGCTGCGCCGCCAGCCCGATCCAAAGCGGGTGCTGAAACTGAAAGGCGCGCGCGGCAACAACCTCCGAAGCATCGACCTGGAAATTCCGGCCGGCCTGTTCACCTGCATCACCGGCGTGTCGGGCTCCGGCAAGTCCACGCTGATCAACGACACCCTGTTCCGGATCGCCGCGGTGGAACTGAACGGCGCGTCCGCGCAACCCGCGCCGTACGACGCAATCGAAAAACTCGACCTGTTCGACAAGGTGGTGGACATCGACCAGTCGCCGATCGGCCGCACGCCGCGCTCCAACCCCGCCACCTACACCGGCGTGTTCACGCCGCTGCGCGAGCTGTTCGCGCAGGTGCCGGAAGCGCGCGCGCGCGGCTACCAGGCCGGGCGCTTCAGCTTCAACGTCAAGGGCGGACGCTGCGAGGCCTGCGAGGGCGACGGCATGATCAAGGTGGAGATGCACTTCCTGCCCGACGTGTACGTCTCGTGCGACGTCTGCCACGGCAAGCGCTACAACCGCGAGACGCTGGAGATCCTCTACAAGGGCCACACCATCGCCGACGTGCTGGACATGACCGTCGAGGACGCGCACCGGGTGTTCGAGAACATCCCGGCGATCGCACGCAAGCTGGATACGCTGATCGACGTGGGTCTGGGCTACATCAAGCTCGGCCAGAGCGCGACCACGCTGTCGGGCGGCGAGGCACAGCGCGTGAAGCTGTCCAGGGAACTCTCGCGCCGCGACACCGGCAGCACGCTGTACATCCTCGACGAGCCCACGACGGGATTGCACTTCCACGACATAGAACAGTTGCTGCGCGTGCTGCACCACCTGGTCGATGACGGCAATACCGTGGTGGTGATCGAGCACAACCTCGACGTGATCAAGACCGCCGACTGGGTGATCGACCTGGGCCCCGAGGGCGGCGCCGGCGGCGGACGGATCATCGCCGCCGGCACGCCGGAAGACATCGTGGCGACGGCAGGGTCCTATACCGGGCAGTTCCTCGCGCACGTGCTGCCGAATGCGGCAACGAAGGTGCAGAAGAAGCGAAAGCGCGCATGACGCCAAAGCAGTCCGCCAATCTCCGCGTGACCGCCGATGAAACCGGCGATGGCCCCGGAATGACCGGTGGCTCGACAGGTTTGTTGCATTCATCCGCGGACTGGGGTTGTTGCTTTCCGGGCGATTCGACATGAATGAAAAGAAGAAATCGGACCGGCGCAGACGCTCGCAATCCGCGCCGGCGCCCGCTGTGCGCCCCGGGACGGAAGCGCTGCCCGCAGCGCGCGCGCTGTTCAGCGTGCCGATTCCCGTGCGCTGGCGGGACCTCGACGCGTTCAACCACGTCAACAATTCCTCGTATCTCACCTTCCTCGAGGAAGCGCGCCTGCAGTGGCTGCGCACGGTCAAGGGCGAGTGGTTCGACGAACACGCGATGCCGGTGATGGCCGCGGTGGAACTGCATTACCGCAGGCCGATCGAATGGCCCGCCGAGATCGCGGTCACCATGACCTGCGAGCGGCTGGGGAATTCCTCGCTCACGGTCGGCAACCGGATCGTGGATGCGCGCGATCCCGCGCTGGTGTACGCCGAAGGCCGCGTGGTGCTGGTGTGGATCGATCCCGCCAGCGGCGCATCGGTGCCATTGCCCGCGGCCATCCGGGAGGCATGCTCCGGCTGATCCCGCCGGGAAATCCCGTTCAGCGGCAGACGGTATGATGCGGTGCATCCGCATCGACAGAGGAATAGCCATGTCACGACGTCTTTCCGCCGCGCCGCTCGCCGCCGCGATCGCCTTCGCGACCGCCGCATCCGCCGCTTCCGGCCCCACGCTCACGATTTACGGCGCCGACAACGACGCGTTGTTCTCCGGTGCTGCGCAAGGCAGCATCGATGCCGGTCACGCCGTGGTGCACGAGCAGCGCGCGCTGACGCTGCAGCCCGGCGCGCATGCCGTGCGCATCGCCGGATTGCCCGCGACCATCGATCCCGAGGCAGTCGCGGTCGGTTTCGGCAACGGCTCCGGCATCACGGTGCTGGGGCGGCGCGTGGTGCTGGCCAACGGCAGCGCCGGCGGCGCGCTGGCCGGGCAGATCGGCCGGCAGGTCGAGGTGACGGGCAATACCGGCCAGGTGCTGGCCAGCGGCACGCTGGTCGGCGCCGACGACGGCGGCCTGACCGTGCGGCTGGCCGACAGCCGGATCGCGGTGGTGCGCGATTACGCGAGCGTGCTGCTGCCGCCGGGCGCCGCGTCGGGCGGCAGCACGCTGCTGCTGGATGTCGATGCGAAATCGGGCGGCACGCGCGATGCCCTGCTCACCTATTCCACCTCGGGCCTGGGCTGGCGCGCGGCATATACCGCCACGCTGCAGAGCGGCGGTTCGTGCCGGATGCGCTTCGACCCCCAGGCCTCGGTCGCCAACCGCAGCGGCCGCGACTACGACGGCGCCACGATCAAGCTGGTGGCGGGCCAGCCGAATCTGGGCGGCGGCCGCGTGCGGATGTACAGCATGGCCGCCGCGCCGGTGGCCGCGGAGGCCGCGCCGCCGATGCCCGTGCAAGGCACGCTGGGCGACTACCGCAGCTTCACGCTCCCCGGCGCCGTGACGCTGCCCAGCGGCACGGTGACATTGACGCCGCTGTATCCCGCGCAGGATCTCGCCTGCCAGCGGCAGTATGTCCTGGAAAGCGGCGCCAGCTTCTTTCCGCCCACGCCCAACACCAACGATTACGGCGGTCAGGGCTACCAGGATCGGCCGGTCGCCAGCACCCTGTCGTTCAGCGCGCCCGAGGCGCTGCCCGCCGGCACGCTGCGCGCGTTCACGCTCGATCGCGACGGCGCGCCCGAACTGCTGGGCCAGGGCACCGTGAACGACACGCCCAAGGGTCGGCAGGTTTCGGTGCAACTGGGCGAGAGCTTCGACCTGCGCGCCAGCCGCGAACGCACCGCGTTCCACGTCGACATCAAGGCGCACACCATGAGCGAGGCGTTCAGGATCACGCTGAGCAACGGCGGCGATGTCGCGCGCAGCGTGACCGTGCGCGAACACCCCGACCGCTGGCGCGAATGGACGCTCGCCTCGTCCAGCATCAAGCCGTCGAAGCAGACGCCGCAACTGCTGGAATTCGAGGTGCCCGTGCCGGCACACGGCAGCGCGACGCTGGACTACGCGGTGCGCTACGCGTGGACGGCGGACGACATGAAATAGCGTGATCCGGGACCCGGAAGCACGGGCGCACCATGCCATGGCGACGTAGCCCGGGATGCCGGATGCTCTCGAATGGCGCATCGCGCAGGATGGAACCCGGCCCGCGCCGGGGTGATGCAAACCGGAGGCCCCACCGATGGCAATGCTCGACATACTCGACCACGACCACGGCATCCGCGAACTGCGATTGAACCGGCCGCCGGTCAACGCGCTGGACCCGGCGCTGATCGCCTCGCTGCGGCACGCCATCGAACACGCGCCGCGCGAGGGTGCGCAGGCGCTGGTGATTTCGGGGTCGCCCGGCATGTTTTCGGCGGGGCTCGACGTGCCCGCGCTGCTGCAACTGGACCGCAACGCGATGTGCGCGTTCTGGGTCGATTTCCTCGGCGTGTGCGCAACGCTGGCGCGGTCGCCCGTTCCGAGCGCCGCCGCGATCACCGGCCACAGCCCTGCGGGCGGTGCGGTCATCGCGCTGTTCTGCGACTACCGGGTGCTGACACGCGGCGCGTTCCGGATCGGCCTCAACGAGGTGCGGGTGGGACTGGCCGTGCCCGACCAGGTCGGCCACGCCTTGCGAAGACTGGTGGGCGCCCGCCGCGCCGAACGGATGCTGGTGGAAGGCGCGATGGTCGAACCGGATCAGGCCCTCGCCAGCGGTCTGGTGGACGAACTGGCCGACATCGATTTCGTCGTGCAACGCGCGCGCGACTGGCTCGCGGGTCTTTTGCAATTGCCACGGCATGCCATGCTCGCCACGCGCCGGCGGGCGCGGGCCGATCTCATCGGCCTGTTCGAGGACCCGTCTGCGCTGACGGCCGAAAGCCTGCTCGACACGTGGTTCGCGCCGGAAGCGCAAGCCACATTGCGCGCGATGGTGGAGAATTTGAAAGCGCGGCAGCGATAAAGGAGGATGGCATCGTGCCGAAAGCAGAACGCAAACCCGCGAAGACGAGCAATGGCTGGAAGACGTGCAGCCGCGGTCACAAATACCGGGGCGCTGGTCCGTGCCCGAAGTGCTGGCCCGGCGGTGCGAAGAAAACCCGCGGATGATCAGTCGCGCGTCGCGACCGGCCGTCCGGGGTCGCTCGTCGTTGCTAGGCTCGCGCATCCAGCGCTCGCCAAGCAACCCGGCCCTCGGCGTCCTGCCTCGGGCGTGGATACAGCGCAGCCGATGCCATTCAAGGCATCGGCTTGACGCGCTGTATCCACCCACTCCATGACGGCGCGAACAGCCGCGAGCCGGAAAGTCCCGCCGCTTCCATCGCCAGCAGGTTGTGACAGGCGGTGACGCCGGAGCCGCACATGTGGATCACGTTGCGCGGATCGCGGCCGCCCAGCAACGCGACGAATTCCTCGCGCAATCGCGAAGCCGGCTTGAAGCGCCCTCCCGTGTCCAGGTTTTCCGAGAACGGCCGGTTGCGCGCGCCGGGCACGTGGCCGCCCACCCTGTCGATGGGCTCGACCTCGCCCCGGAAACGTTCGGCACCGCGTGCGTCGAGCAGCAGCGTCGCGGGTTGCGCGCGCAACGCTTCCAGCTCCTCGTAATACACCACGCGGGAGGGATCGAAGCGCAGTTCGACCGGCGTGGCGGGCCGCGCCCTGGCGGGACCGGATTCGACCGGCAGGCCCTCCGCACGCCACGCCTGCCAGCCGCCGTCGAGCAGCGAGGCCTCGATGCCCGCGCAACGCAGCATCCACCACAGCCGCGCCGCGGCCAGCGCGCCGCCGGCGGCGTCGTAGGCCACCACGCGCTGGCCCGGTTTCAGGCCCCAGCGTGAAAGCGTGCGCGCGAAGGCATCGGCGTCCGGCAGCGGATGGCGGCCCAGGCCCGGCTTCGAGAGATCGGACAGGTCGCGGTCCAGACTCGCATGCACCGCACCGGGCACATGCGCCTCGAGGAAATCACGCTCGCCCTTGCCGGGATCGGACAGCGTGAAACGGCAATCGGCGATCAGCACCGACTCCGGCGGCAATCCGGCGAGTTCGCGCGCGTCGATCAGAACCCTGGCCGTACTCATTGCATCACACCCATCCTGCGCATCAGGTTCACCAGCATCATCGCCGTCGCGCCCCAGATCAGCGGCTGCGACGCGGGGTACTCGTACACCCTCCGGCGCAACCCGCGCGTGATGATCGCGCGCTGGTGCAGATGGGCGGGGTCGAGCAGGAACGCGAGCGGCACCTCGAACACCGACGCGACCTCTTCCGGCTGCGGCGCCAGCGCCGCGTCCGACGCCAGCCGCGCCACCACCGGCGTGACGCAGTAGCCGCTGATGGTTTCCAGGCAGTCGAGGTAACCCAGCGGTTGCACGTCGGCCGGATCCAGTCCGATTTCCTCGCGGCTTTCGCGCAGCGCCGCCGCCACGGCATCCGCATCGCCGGATTCGATGCGCCCGCCCGGGAAACTCACCTGCCCGGCGTGATGCGGCAGGTCGTCGCGTCGCAGCGTGAACACCACGCGCGGCTCAGCGCCGTCGCGGATCGCCATCAGCACCGCCGCCGGCATGCGCGGCGCGGCGCCGATCAGTTCGACCAGCGCAGCGTGGTTCCACCCGGGCCCGTGCGGCGGCGCATCCAGCGGGTGCAACGCTTGCGCCACGGCGTCGATGGAAACCTGCTTCAGGCCGGCAGGGCGCACACCGGCGCGCGCATTCGGATCTGCTTCTCGCATCACGGACGACGCAACGTGGATGGACGGTGCGGGGGCCTGCGCAACGGCAGCACCTCGACCATGCAATGCCGACGTTCCTCGTCGCTCATCGTGCTCCAGCGCGCGATCTCCCCGAGGGTGCGCCGGCAGCCGACGCACAAGCCGTCTTCTCCCATCCGGCAGATGCCCACGCACGGCGTCAGCGGCGGATCGTGTTCACGGCGGGATGGCTCGGGCTGCATCCGGCAAGCCTACCCCAGATGCGGGGCGCATGTGCCGCCGGTCCTCAAGGTTTCACGTCCAGGAGATGGATGTCGAAGACGAGCGCCTCGTTCGGCCCGATCCGGGGCGGCTCGCCGCGCACGCCGTAGGCCTGGTCCGGCGGAATGAACACCTTCCAGTGGTCGCCGACGTGCATGCGCGTGATGATCTGCCGCCAGCCGGGGATCATCCGGTCCACCGGAAAGGTGACCGGCTTGCCGCGGTCCTCGGTGTTGTCGAACACGGTGCCGTCAAGGAATTCGCCGCGGTACTGCAGGGTGACCTCGCTGTCGATGGTGGGGCTCTTGTCGCCGCTGCCGTCTTCCAGCACCTTGTACTGCACGCCCGACGGCAGCGTGATCACGCCCTTCCTGGTCTTGTTCTGCGCGAAGAACGCGCGGCTCTTCGCCAGATTCGCCGCGGCCAGCTTGATGAAGGCCTCGCGCGCCTGCTCGATCATCTTCTGCTGCATCTGGAGGATGACCTGCTGCATTTCCTGCGGCGAATACTGGGGCGTCTTGAGCAGATAGCCGTCCTGCACGCCGCGCAGCACGGTGCCGATGTCCACGTCCAGCTTGCGCTGGCCCAGGTCGCGCCCGGCCTCGTAGCCCAGCGCGTAAGACAGCTTGGCGCGGTGATCGGCAGCCGCCGCGGTCTGCGCCTCGGGCGGCTGGGCCTGGGCACGTTCCGGCGGCCACAGCGTGGCAGCCGCGAGGATGACGACGATGACGATCTTGCTCATGCCGGACTCCGCCGATTCATTCAAGCCGGTTCACTCGACCTGCCGATTCCCGAGCCGCCTTGCAGCGCCGCCGGCAACGCGACGCCCGGTTGGTTGGAACGGCCCGTGACGGCAAAGGTTCCCGGTCCGCCGCCGTGCTGGCGTGCCGTGGCGCAAGGGATCTCGGGACGTGCCTTGGCGGCGTCCGCATCGCTGGCGGCATCGCGCATTCAATGTTCGCCGCGGTATTTCCGCTCGCCCGCCGTGACGCGCAGGTCCAGCCGGTTTTCGGGCGGCGCCAGCGGACAGGTGGCATAGGGCGTGAACGCACACGGCGGGTTGTAGGCCTTGTTGAAATCCAGCACTATGCGCCCGTCCATCGGCATGTCAGCGTACAGGAAGCGCGCCGCGCCGTAGGTTTCCTTGCCGCTGGTCCGGTCGGCGAAGATCAGGAACAGTTGCCTGTCGCCCGGCACCTCGGTCACCGGATACAGTTCGAACACCTGTCCGTCGCGTTCGAAGACGGCCTTGCCCGGCACCGGAAACGTGTCGATCTGGCCCAGCACGTTGGGCGTTTCCAGCTTGTGCGGTGGATCGAACGGCACCCACTTCGCGACGATCCGCCACGCAGGATCGATCGGGAACGACTCGATCCCGGCGAATTGCCTGCGCGCCGGCGCATCGGCATCGCGCACGCGCAAACCCTTCTTGCCGTTGCGGTCGATCACGTAGAAGCTGACCGTGCCGAACGACACCGTGGTCGGCCGGGCGTGGCTGTCATCCTGCAGCGCGGCGTGCGTTCCGGGCTTGCCGTCGATCAGGGCGCCGCTCGCCGGATCGAGCGTGATCGACAACCTGCCGTCCCCCGACCATTCGATGACACCCAGGTGCGGCGGTGCCTTGGGCAGCACGATGTCGTTGTCCCGCGCAGCGCCGAGGGTGTTCGTGCCGGGCTTCAACCAGTCCAGGCCGACCAGCGCCAGCCAGCCGTCCGGCGCGGTCAGCCGCGCGACGCGCTGCGCGCGCCAGTGCTCGATCTCGCGGGTGTAGGCATCGGATGCGGCGGCGGACACGGCGGCGATTCCAGCGGACATCACAACGGCCGTCAAGACCAGCATCCGGATCATCGCGGGCATTCCATCGTGGCGTGGTCGGGGATTCAGCGGCCTCGCAAGAACAGCCGGTCCAGATCCGAAATGGACAACTGCGTCCAGGTCGGCCGGCCGTGGTTGCACTGATCCGAGCGTTCGGTGGCTTCCATCTCGCGCAGCAGCGCATTCATTTCGGCGATGGTCAGCCGGCGGTGCGCGCGTACCGAGCCGTGACAGGCCATGGTCGAGAGCAATGCGTTCTGCAGTTGTTCGAGCCTGCAGGAATGGCCGTGTTCGGCCAGTTCGCCCAGCACGTCGCGCGCGAGCTGCGCCACGTCGGCGCCTTCCAGCAATGCGGGAATCCGCCGCGCCGTCACCTGGCGGGGACCGCTGCGGTCCAGCTCCAGTCCGCATCCGGCCAGCACCGCGGCGTGTTCCTCGGCGGCGGCGGCCTCGCGTTCGCTGACCGCGATGACCTGCGGGACCAGCAGCAATTGCGAACGCAGCGTGTGCCCGGCGCGCGCGTTTTTCAGCTTCTCGTAGGTGACGCGTTCGTGCGCGGCGTGCATGTCCACCAGCACCAGGCCCTGCGCATTCTCCGCAAGAATGTAGATGCCCGCGAGTTGCGCCAGCGCATAACCCAGCGGCGGCGTGCCCTCCGCCTTCGTTTCCGGCAAGGGCTCCGGCTGCCGCGCCCCGTCGCCCGTACCCAGCAACTGCGCGTAGGCATCGCTGCGGGGCTCGTGCACCGCCAGATCCAGCCCGCGCTGCCTGCCTCCAGCCGGGTAGTCGTGATGGTCGGTATGCGGCACCGGCCTCGACACGGCCGCCGGGCCGCCCGCCGTCGCGATCCGCGTCTCGACGCGGCCCGCGCTGGTCTGCGCAATCGCATCGCTCAAGGCGCGATAAAGAAAATCATGCACCAGCCGCGCATCGCGGAAACGCACCTCGCGCTTGGCCGGATGCACATTGACATCCACCGCCGCGGGATCGAGTTCCAGGAACAGCACGAACGCCGGATGCCGGCCGTGGTACAGCACGTCCGCATAGGCCTGCCTGACGGCGTGCGCGACGCTGCGATCGCGCACCAGCCGGCCGTTGACATGGAAATACTGCTGGTCGGGCTGCGCGCGCGAGTCGGTCGGCAGGCCCACCCAGCCGTGCAGCGACAGGCCCGCCGCCGCGTGTTCGATGCGCAGGCAATGCTGCGCGAAGGTTTCGCCGAGCAGTTCACCGGCACGCGCCAGATGCGCGGGCTCGTCCCGCGCGGGTTTCAGCATCCGCACCGGCTTGCCGTTGTGGACCAGCCGGAATTCGACCTCGGGACGCGCCAGCGCCAGCGACCGCACCAGTTCGTCGATGTGGGCGAACTCGGTGCGTTCGCTGCGCAGGAACTTGCGCCGTGCCGGCACCGCATGAAACAGATCGCGCACTTCGACCGTGGTGCCGACCGGATGCGCGGCGGGTTGCGGCACGTACGGCCCGGATCCGTCGATGCGCGCGCCTTGTGCCGCGCCGGCGGTGCGCGAGGTCAGGCTCAATCGCGATACCGATGCGATCGAGGCCAGCGCCTCGCCCCGGAAACCCATGCTGGCGACGCGCTGAAGGTCTTCGAAGGTCGCGATCTTGCTGGTCGCGTGCGGGGCCAGCGCCAGCGGCAGTTCCTCGGCCGCGATGCCGGCGCCGTCGTCGCGCACCCGGATCAGCCGCATCCCGCCCTGTTCGATTTCGATTTCGATCCGCTTCGCACCGGCGTCGAGGCTGTTCTCCGCCAGTTCCTTCACCACTGAGGCCGGACGTTCGACCACCTCGCCGGCGGCGATCTGGTTCACCAGTTCGGGAGACAGCGGACGGATCGGCGGCATCGGACTTCACGCGGGCAGGCGTGAAGGATAGCAAGAGCCCGGACCCGGGAGCGGGGACGGGTGCCCGGAGCCCGGGAAGCGGGATTCGCAAGAGCCGATCCGCAGCGTGCTGTTGAAGGGCGGCCGCTGAGGGTCGCTTCCAGTTTTCGTGGAGTGAAAGTACTACGACGGGGCAACATCAAGCGGCGATCATGGACGATCGCTAAGACGACGGTATCAAGAGCACCTGTCCGACCTGCACGCTGCCGTCCTGCGGGATTTTCTTGGCGTTGAGCGAACGCAACGCGCTGATGCTGACGCCGTATTGCTGCGCGATACCGGACAGGGTTTCGCCGCGCGTCACGCGATGCATGTCGCGGATTTCGGCATCGGCGCGCGCCAGCCCGACGGAAGACGCCTCGCGACGGCCGTGCCGTTTCCGGCTCGCGGTCTGCCGCAGGTCCGCCGCGATTTTCGGACCGCCGCCCGCATCGGCGGTGGTGGCAGGATCGCCGTTCGTCCCGTCTGCGCCCTGCGCGAGCGTCCCGGCATCCGCCCTGTCTGGATGCACACGTCCGTCGCGCGCCGCCGCGAACCAGGTGCCCGGCGGCGGGGTGGTTTCGAAATACTGCCTCACGCCGGTCAGGATGGCCTGCGCGAGCTGCCGGCGCTGGGCCGGATTGCTCAACCGGTTCTCGTCCTGCCGGTTGCTGATGAAGGCGGTCTCGACCAGGATCGAGGGCACATCGGGCGAGCGCAGCACCACGAAGTTCGCGCCCTGGACGCTGTCGCGGTAAAGCGGTCCGGTCTTGCCCAGCGCGGCCAGCACGTCGCCGCCGACTTCCTGCGCGGCATGCATGCTGGCGCCTTGCGAGAGATCCAGCAGCACCGAGGCCAGCATCTTGTTCTTGTCGTCCAGCGACACGCCGCCGATCAGGTCGGAGCTGTTTTCGCTGTTGGCCAGCCAGCGCGCGGCTTCGCTCTGCTTGCCGTGCGTGGACAGCACCCACACCGATGCGCCGCGCGCGTTGCAGAAATCCGGACAGGAGTTGGCATGGATCGACACGAACAGGTCGGCCTTGTGTTCGCGCGCGATCTGGAAGCGCTTCTCCAGCGGCACGAAGTAGTCGCCGCTGCGGGTCAGCACCGCGTGCATGCCCTGCTGATCGTCGATCAGTTTGGCCAGATCCCTTGCGATCGAGAGCGTGACGTTCTTTTCCAGCGTCCCGTCCTGGCCCTTGGCGCCGGGGTCGTCGCCGCCGTGACCGGCATCGACCGCGATCACCACCGGCCGCGGCTTGCCCTGCGCGATGTCGTTGTCGATGGTGCGCACGATCTGCGCGGGCTGCCTGCCACGCGGGGGGTACAGATCGACCACCAGCCGGTAACCGTACTGCCCGGCCGGGCTCAACAGGAAACTTTTGGGATGCGCGGCGCCGTTGAGGTCCAGCACGATCCGCGCCTTGCCATGGAAGCGGCCCATGCGCAGGTCCTTGACCACGCCCTTGGCCGAATGCACGCCCAGTCCCTTGGCGAACTGGCCGTTGTCCAGATCGAGCACCACCCGGTCGGGCGACGCCAGTTGAAACAACTGGTAATCCACCGGCGCGGACAGCTCGAATACCACACGGGTGGAATCGGGGCCACCCCACACGCGCACGGCCTGGACCGTGCTGGCAGAAGCCTGCGCGGCCGCCGCCCGGGCATCGGCAACGCCCAGGCAGACCGCGCACAGGGCCAGCAAAATCAGCAGGATCGGGCGGATGGTCCCCCTCATGGGGCGCGATTCAACCGCAAGCCGGCCCGGATTGCAAGAGATTTTTCCTTTGCTATCCGAGGCCTGCGTATGCTTTATCGATATCGATTCAGGAATCCGCGCCAAGTGGCGGAGTTCCGGTTTCCACCTCGGCCAGCCATTCGGCACCGCGCGGCGAGCGGGCCTTGAGCCGGCAGACACGGCCGGACTCCGCGTGTTCCAGGGTGACCAGCAGGTCCGGCATGGGCAGCGCGCCCTCGCCACGTTCCGGCCATTCGATCAGCGCGATCGCGTCGGGACCGATCTCGTCCAGCCCCAGCCATTCCAGTTCGCCCGCGCCGGCGATCCGGTACAGGTCCAGATGGAAGGCCTCGCGTCCGGCGACCGAATAACGTTCCAGCAGGCTGTAGGTCGGGCTCTTGACCCGTTCTCCCACGCCCAAGCTGCGCAGCAGCGCGCGCGCGAAAGTGGTCTTGCCGGCGCCCAGTTCGCCCTGCAGATACACCACGCCGCCTTCGCGCAGCATCGGCGCGAGCCGTTGCGCCAGCGCGATGGTCGCCGCCTCGTCGGGCAAGGCGATGCGCATGGGGCGTTCAACCGGCGACACGGCCGTTCACCAGCGCGCGCAGATACGGAAACAGATCCGACGCCAGCGTGCCGCGCTCGCCGCCGCGCGCGGCCAGATCGCCCGCCCGTGCGTGCACGCCCACCCCCAGACAAGCGGCTTCCCAGGGGGACAGACCCTGCGCCATCAGTCCCGCGACCACGCCGGTCAGCACGTCGCCCATCCCGCCGCTGGCCATCCCGGGGTTGCCCCACGGACACACCGCTAGGCGGCCCTCGGGACCGGCGATCAGGCTGCCGGCACCCTTCAGTACCGCGACCGCACGGAATTTTTCCGCGAGCGCGCGCACCGCGGCGAAACGGTCGGCCTGCACCTCGGCAATCGTGCTGCCCAGGAGGCGCGCGGCCTCACCCGGATGCGGCGTCAGCACGATCCGTTCCGGCATTACGCGCGGATCGCCGGCGAGCAGATTCAAGCCATCCGCATCCAGCACCGTCGGCTTGCCGGCATCCAGCGCCGCCTGCCACAGTCCGCGCCCCCAGTCTTCCCGGCCCAGGCCGGGGCCGACCGCCAGCACGGAAGCCCGTTCGAGCAGCGGCGCAAGATTGCGCGGCACGTGCACGCCCTGCGGCATCAGTTCCGGACACGCCGACAGGATGGGGCCCACGTGGGCCTCGCGCGTCGCCACGCTGACCAGCCCCGCGCCCACGCGCAGCGCGGCCTGCGCGCACATCCGCACCGCGCCGCCCGCGCCGATGTCGCCGCCGATCGCCAGCACGTGGCCGTAGCGGCCCTTGTGGCTGTCGCGTGGACGCGGCGGCAGCGACCGCGCGGTCAGCATCACGGCGTCGTGCGCTTGCATGGCGTGTACCTCCGCAGGCAGTTCCAGGGCCGCCAGCACGCGATCACCGCAGGCGTCCGGTCCCTGCGCGGTGAACAGGCCGCGCTTCCAGCCGACGAAACACACGGTGGCGGATGCGCGCACGCAGGGATCAAACGCGACACCGGTGTCGGAATCGAGTCCGCTGGGCACGTCCAGCGCCAGTACCGGCCGCGCCTGCGCGTTCACCGCGCGGATCAGGCGTGCGGCCTCTCCGTCCGGCGCGCGGTTCAACCCCGACCCGAACAGCGCATCCACGTACACGTCGGCATCCGGCAAGGCACTGCCGGCAGGCAGCTCGCTGCCGTCCTCGCGCAGGTAACGCGCGCGCGCGCTGCCGGCGTCGCCACGCGACTGTTCCGCGACGGCGATGACGCGCGCATCGAGGCCCGCCTCGCGCGCCAGCGCGGCCAGCAGAAACCCGTCGCCGCCGTTATTGCCCGGCCCGCACAGCACGCACAGTTCGCGCGCCTCCGGCCAGCGCCGGCGCAGTACCGCCAGCGCGGCTTGCGCGGCGCGCCGCATCAGTTCGATGCCGGGAATGCCAAAATCAGCTGTTGCGGCGCGGTCCAGCGCGCGCACCTGCGCGGCAGTGTAGAGGGCGACCTGCGGATCGTGTTCGGGCATCGCGCGATCCTACAATGTCGGCATGCGTGCGCGCAGTCATCCCGCCGCCCCGTCCATCGATTTCGCCGCGCTGGCCGCGCGCATCAAGGCGTGGGGAATCGAATTGGGTTTCGGCAAGATCGGGATCGCCGGCGTGGACTTGCACGAGGACGAGGCGCGCCTGCTGGCATGGCTGCGCGAGGGCCGCCACGGCAGCATGCACTACATGCAGCGTCACGGCGTGAAACGCAGCCGCCCGCAGGAACTGCAACCCGGCACGCTGCGGGTGATCTCGGCGCGGATGGATTACTACCCGCGCGACGCCAAGGAACCCTGGTCAGTGCTGCACGACGGCGAACGCGGCTACGTCGCGCGCTATGCGCTCGGGCGTGATTACCACAGGCTGATCCGCATGCGCCTGCAGAAACTGGCCGACCGGATCGGGAAGGAAATCGGCCCGTTCGGCTACCGCGCCTTCGCCGACTCCGCGCCGGTGCTGGAAAAGGCGCTGGCGCGCGACGCGGGCCTGGGCTGGATCGGCAAGCACACCCTGCTGCTGGACCGCGACGCCGGATCGTGGTTCTTCCTGGGCGAGCTTTATACCGACCTGCCTTTGCCGGTCGATGCGCCCTCGACCGCGCACTGCGGCACCTGCTCGCGCTGCATCGACATCTGCCCGACCCGGGCGATTACCGGCCCGTACCGGCTCGACGCGCGCCGCTGCATCGCCTATCTCACGATCGAATCGAAGGATGCGATACCCGAAGCGTTGCGCCCGCTGATCGGCAACCGCGTGTTCGGCTGCGACGACTGCCAACTGGTCTGTCCGTGGAACAAGTTCGCGCAGCCCACCCGCGAGGAAGCCTTCGCGCCGCGCCACGGTCTGGACGGCGCCAAACTGGTCGAACTGTTCGCCTGGAGCGAAGAGGAGTTCCTGCGCAAGACCGAGGGCATGCCGATCCGGCGCGCGGGTTACCAGGGCTGGTTGCGCAACGTGGCGGTGGCGCTGGGCAATGCGCCGCATTCACCGGAAATCGTCGCGGCGCTGGAGGCGCGCGCGACCGATCCTTCACCGTTGGTGCGCGAACACGTCGAGTGGGCGTTGCGCGAACAGACCAAGAAAATGCGGCATCGTCAATCCGGGATCGCCCCCGGATCAAGTCCGGGGCAGGCTGCGGTGGCACCCGGTAGCCATCTTGATGTATGACAGCAAGTGCAAAACGGATTCCGGATCACCGCTTCGCGGTGATCCGGAATGACGATCGGGAGAACGGAGTGAGCTTTGACCCTTTACGCCGCAGCGACCTGCTTGGGGATTGAGTGGTTGGTGCGCGTGATCTGGTTGTTGTCGTCCACATAGACGAGGTTGGGCCGGTGCTGCTCGGCCTCGACCTGGGTCAGGCCGACGAATGCTGCGATGATGATCAGGTCGCCCGGCTGGGCGCGGTGCGCGGCGCTGCCGTTCACCGAAATGACGCCGCTGCCGTTCTCGGCGCGCAGCGCGTAGGTGATGAAGCGCTCGCCGTTGCTGACGTTCCAGGCGTGGATCTGCTCGTACTCGCGGATGCCGGCGGCCTCCAGCAGGTTGCCGTCGATCGCGATCGACCCCTCGTAGTGCAGCTCCGCGTGGGTCACGGTCGCACGGTGGATCTTGGCCTTCAGCAGTTGCAGTTGCATGGCGCACCTCTCGGCCAGCTTGGCCGGTCGCACCATTATACCGGCTGAACGCGCCGTTTGCTGCAACGCAACAAGCCGGCATGCAGGGGAAGCGGAGCGCCATCCCGCCGGGTTCAGCGCCGGCGGTCTATGCTCCCAAGACGACCAACCATGGAGCGAGACAGATGCCCGAAAAATCCTTTGCCCTCACGCGCGAATACGTCGGTCAAAGCATCGCCACCCGCAACTATGCCGCCACGATCGCGGATCTCGCCGCCACGCTGGCCCGCGAGGCCGGCGAGACGGTCCGGCGGCCCTTGACCAGGGAACAGATCGAACGCGCGATCCAGGTCAACGGCGAGGAAACCAGAATGGTGATGGACGCGCTGATCACGCGTCTGGAAAGGCTGCAGCGGGAAGGCAAGCTGCCGACGGACGCCGTGGTCCCGCTGTGGTGACGCGCGGCCGGGTCGTTCAATCGAACGGCAGATTGTCGATCAGGCGGGTCGCGCCCAGCCTTGCCGCGGCCAGCGCCAGCAGCTTCTCGCGGTCGTCCTCCCCCGGCAGCGCCAGGTCCCGTGCGCGACGGATCACCACATAATCGGGCACGAAGCCGGCGCGCTCCAGGCGCTGCCACGCCACGCGCTCGATCGCCTCGCGCTTGTGACCCTCCGCGAACGCCTCGCGCATCCATTCCAGGGTGGCGTGCATCTGCGGCGCGGCCGACCGCTGTGCAGTGTCGAGGTACTGGTTGCGCGAGGACATCGCCAGGCCGTCCGGCTCGCGTACCGTGGGTGCATCGAGGATTTCGACCGGCAACACCAGCTCGCGCACCAGCCGCCGCACCACCAGCAACTGCTGCCAGTCCTTGCGGCCGAACACCGCGAGGTCCGGCGCGACCAGCGTGAACAGCTTCGCCACCACCGTGGCGACGCCATCGAAATGGCCGGGCCGGTGCGCGCCTTCCAGCGTGTCGGTGATCTCGGGCACGTGGATGCGGATGGCATGCTCCGGGCCGAACGGATACATCGTTTCCACGTCCGGCGCGAACAAGAGGTCGCACTGGTGCTCGGCAAGGCCCACGCTGTCCTGCGCGAGCGTGCGCGGATAGCGCGCGAAATCCTCGCCCGGACCGAATTGCGTGGGATTCACGAACACGCTGGCGACCACGCGGTCGGCGTGCTTGCGTGCCAGTTCGATCAGAGCGTAGTGGCCCGCATGCAGGTTGCCCATGGTCGGCACGAAGCCGATGCGCTGACCCTCGTTGCGCCAGGAGCGCACCGCCGCGCGCAGGGAGGGAGCGTCGCTGACCGTACGCATCAGCCGGCCGTCTGTTCGGAACCGGGGAAACGGCCGGCGCGCACCTCCTCGGCGTAGGCCGCGATCGCCTCTCGCACCGAACCGCGGCCGGCCAGAAAGTCCTTGCTGAACTTCGGCCGCCTGCCGGGCGTGATGCCCAGCATGTCGTACAGCACCAGCACCTGGCCGTCGCAGGCCGCGCCTGCGCCGATGCCGATGGTGGGAACCGGCACCTCGTGCGTGATTTCCTCCGCCAGCGCAGCGGGCACCGATTCCAGCACCAGCAGTTCCGCACCGGCGTCGCTCACCGCGCGTGCCTGCGCGCGCAGCCGTGATGCCGCGTGGTCGTCCCGGCCCTGCATCCGGTAGCCGCCCAGCTTGTGCACCGACTGCGGCGTCAGGCCCAGATGCGCGCACACCGGCACGTCGTGCGCCGCGAGCCTCGCGATGACCTCGCAGACCCAGTCCGCGCCCCCTTCCAGCTTGATCATCGCCGCGCCGCCTTCGGCCATCAGGCGCGCGGACGAGGCCAGCGCGGTATCGGGATCCCGGAAGCTCATGAACGGCAGATCGGCGATCAGCAGCGCGGCGGCAAGGCCGCGCGCGACCAGCGCGGTGTGATAGACCATGTCGTCCAGCGTGACGGGCAAGGTGCTGGCGCGGCCCTGCACCACCATGCCCAGCGAATCGCCCACCAGCGCGATGTCCACGCCGGCCTCATCCAGGTGCACCGCGAAGCTGGCGTCGTAGCAGGTCAGCGCCACGATCTTCTCGCCGCGCGCCTTCATCGCACGCAGCAGCGGCACCGTGACCGGCTTGCGCCTGGGCGCTTCGGCGGACTGGACGTACATGCACGCGCTCCGGAACGGATCGCCGATTATCGCCGCGCGGCGCGCGGCGGCCAAGCCATTTCCGCCCGCCGCAGGGATGTCGTCACTGCAGCGGCACACAGTCGCCCGCATCGGCGTGTGCGAGCAGATCGAGCACGCGTCCGTGCCCGGGCACCTCGAGCCCGGGTGCGATGTCGGCCAGCGGCCGCAGCACGAAGGCCCGTTCGTGCAGGCGCGGGTGCGGAAGCTCCAGCCCGGGCTCGCGCAGGGCGCGATCGCCGTACAGCAGCAGGTCCAGGTCGAGCACGCGCGGTCCGTTGCGTTCGCCGCGCACACGGCCGGCGCGGCGTTCGATGGCCAGCAGCGCATCGAGCAGGGCACGCGCCGGAAGCCCCGTATCCACCAGCGCCGCCGCGTTGACAAAGTCCGGTTGCGCGACGCCGCCCCACGGCGCACTGCGATACAGCCGCGAGCGCGCGAGCAACGCCGTGTCCGGCAGGCGCGCCAGCGCCTCGAAGGCGCGCTCGACCTGCGCGCGCGGATCGTCGAGGTTGCTGCCCAGCGCGACGAACGCGTGCGTCATCGCCAGACTCGTTCACTCCGCCGTGTCGCCGGAAGATGCCTCGGGTGCCTTGCGGCTTCCGCGGCCGCCCCGGCGCCGGCGGCCAGGCTTGCGCTGGTCGCCGCGTTCGCCGTCCGGCGCGGCCGCGGATTCCAGCGAGGCCGACAGCTCTTCGGGCGCAAGGGTCTGCGCACGGGTCCACCACTCGCCGGAGGCGCGCAGCTCGGGCGATTCCGCTGCGCGCAGCAGCAGGAAATCGTAGGCGGCACGGAAGCGCGGATGCGCGAGCAGCCGGAACACCCGCCGCCTGGCGCGTTCCGCAAAGCGCGGCTGCAGCGCCCAGATGTCTTCCATCGTGTAGCCGAAGCGGCGCGGAATCGCGACGCGCCGGGCCTGCTCGGCCATCACCGCGTGCGCGGCGCGCTGCCATGCAAGCTGCCGCGACACGCCTTCCGCCTGCATCGTGCGCGCCAGCGTGGACACCTCGCCCCACAGCAGCACCGCGAACAGGAACGCCGGCGTCACCGGGCGGCCTTCGGCCACGCGCGCATCGGTGCCGCGCAATCCGCCCTCGATCAGGCTGCGCAACGCACCCGATTCGTCGCGCGCCAGCGCGCGCGCGGTGCCGGGGAAAAGCTGTTTCAACAGGTCGTGCCGTTCGAGCAGGTGGAAACTCTTGAGTCCGTAGCCGGACAGGAACATCTTCTGGCATTCGTCGAACAGCCGCGCGGGCGGCGCGTCGCCCAGAAGGTGCCCGAGCGGGCCGAACGGCGCGACCGCGCCGGGATCGATCGTGAAGTCCAGCTTGGCCGCCAGCCGCACCGCGCGCAGCATCCGCACCGGGTCCTCGCGGTAGCGCTGCGCCGGATCGCCGATCAGGTGCAGGCGGTGCTGCTCCAGATCCTCCATCCCGCCCACGTAGTCGAGCACGCTGAAGTCGGCGATGTCGTAGTACAGCGCGTTGACCCGGAAGTCGCGGCGCAGCGCGTCCTCCTCGATCGTGCCCCACACGTTGTCGCGCACGATCCTGCCGTCCACCACATGGCGGTCGGCATCCTCGCTGCCGTCGCCGGTGCCACGGAAGGTCGCCACCTCGACGATTTCGGGGCCGAAGATCACGTGCGCGAGCCGGAAGCGCCGCCCGATCAGCCGGCAGTTGCGGAAGATGCGCTTGACGTCCTCCGGCGTGGCGTCGGTGGCGACGTCGAAATCCTTTGGACGGCCGCCCAGCAGCAGGTCGCGCACCGCGCCGCCGACCAGGCAGGCGCGGAAGCCATGGTCCTTCAGACCGTACAGGACGCGCAGGGCGCCGCGGCTGATGTTCTTGCGGGAAAGGTTGTGCTGGTCGCGCGGAATCACGCGCAACACGCGGCCGGCAGCGGGGTGGGCGGAAAGATCGGAACTACTCAAGCGAAGCATCCCTGGCAGGCCCGCGTGCTGATGGCGCGCGGGTAGTCGGTTATACTAGCGCGCTCCGCGGGGGCTGCCCCAGCCACGGGCTGGTATCCCGCGTTTGCGCTCCCTTCGTCTAGCGGTCCAGGACATCGCCCTCTCAAGGCGGGAACACGAGTTCGAGTCTCGTAGGGAGCGCCAGTGTTTTCGCAATCGGCCCTGATGGCTTCCTTCGGCCGGACCATCGCGGATCGGGTTTGACACCCTCCGGAAGCCGGCAAGGCGGCGATCGCTGGCCTGACAGACAACGGCACGCCCGAACCGGCTTTTCCGAATCCCGAACCCAGTCCCATGACCTTCGTCGTCACCGACAACTGCGTGAAGTGCAAGTACACCGACTGCGTGGAGGTGTGCCCGGTCGATTGCTTCCACGAGGGACCGAACTTCCTGGTGATCGATCCGGACGAGTGCATCGACTGCACGCTGTGCGAACCGGAATGCCCGGCCAACGCGATCTTCCCCGAGGACGACGTGCCGGCAGGTCAGGAGCCCTACATCGCGTTGAATGCGGAACTGGCCAAGGTCTGGCCGGTGCTGAGCGAGCGCAAGGACCCGCCGCCCGACGCGAAGGAATGGGACGGCAAGCCCAACAAGCTGCCGCTACTCGAACGCTAAGGAAACTCCGATTTATCGGAGTTTCCTTAGCGGCACAGGGATGTGCCACCCGCAAATCAAGCACGCCCGGGTTGCACGTGCTTGATTGGCGAAGCCGAATTCGGGCGTGTATCGAATTATTCGGTACATCCTTGTACCTCACCTTCGCTTCGCGAAGGCCGCCCTTGGCGTTCCGCCGCGCTCCAAGCGCGGCTGGTCGGCGTGCTCCGGCAAATCCTGGATGGATTTGTTCAGAGCTTCCCTGAGAGTCGACTTGCAGGCGGCATCCGGAGATCCATCAAATCCGGTTGAAGCGGCTTTGAATGTCGCACCGAAGCAGCTTCGCGTCTCGGAAAGTGCGGCCACGGATGGCCGCTTCCGGTACTCACCGAAAGCAGATCGTGGTCATTGCGGGAGACGCGGACGAAGCGGCGATCTAAGGACGATCGCACACTACTGCAGGCGCTGCTGGATCACCGCCAGCACCCGCGCGACCGCGTCGGGATTGCCCTGCGCCTGCACCAGGCTGCCGCTGCCCTGCGGCACGATGCTGACGGTCACATTGCCGGTGACGGTTTCGCTCTTCGCGTGATGGAACATCCGGTGGAAGAATCCGCCGCCGGGTTGCTGCGTCACCACCGTGTCGACCGCGACCTGGTAGGTGTGCGCCGCATCGTCGTGCGCGGTCACGCTGCCCACACCGCCGCGCTCCAGCGCGAGGCCCACGCGCCGGTAGGCGCTGTCGGGCGTGTCGGTGAGGCTGAGGCTGTTGCCGGTCAGCGTCCCGCCGCCTTCGGCAGCCGCCGCGGCTGCGGGCGGCGCGGGTTCCTGCGCGGCAGCGCCGGCGGCCTGCGCCGCTTCGCCCGGCGCGCCCGCGTTCGGGATCGTCAACGCTTCCGCGGTTGGCGGCTGGTCCATGCCCGGCGGCACCTCCAGCGGCTGTTCCTGCTGCGCAGCCTGATAGTCCGGCATGCGATGGCGGAACGGGTTGTGGGCCTTGATGGTCTGGCAACCGACCAGCGCAAGCGGGGCGAGCAGAATCAGGAGAGCGGTTCGTTTCATGGGGTCATTGTGCATGATCAAGTCGTCGTGGCGCCAGCCGTTGCCGGCAACAATTCGCGCAGGCGCGCACGCGCAGGTCCCGGCGCCAGCTCCAGCAGCGGCAGCCGCACCGTCGCGCGGCACAGGCCCAGCTCGGCCAGGCCGGCCTTGACCGCGATCGGATTGGGTGCGCAGTCCAGGGCTTCCAGCAGCGGCCGCAAGCGTTCCAGCCGTTGCATCGCAGCCGTGCGATCGCCGCTGCGGGCCGTGTCGCACAGTTCCCGGAACGGCCCGGGTACCAGATTGTTGAGTACCGATACCACTCCCGCCGCCCCCGCCAGCATGGCTTCCGTCGCACTGCCGTCGTCACCGGACAGATAGACAAATCCCGGACGCGCGAGTTGCGCGATCGCCCGTATGCGTTCAGGCGTGCCCACCGCCTCCTTGATGCCCACGATCCGTGGATCGTCGCGCAGGGCCGCGACCGTCTCGGGCAGCATGTCGCAGCCGGTGCGCGAGGGCACGTTGTACATCACGACCGGAATATCGCAGTGTTCGGCGACCTCGAGGAAATGCCGGCGCAGCCCGTCCTGGGTCGGCCGGACGTAATAGGGCGTCACCACCAGCGCGGCGTCGGCGCCCAGCGCCTTCGCGCGCCGGGTCCGCGCGATGGTCCCGGAGGTCGCGGCCTCGCCGGTACCGGCAAGCACGGGGATCCGCCGCGCGACACGTTCGACCGCGAACGCCAGCAGGCGCTCGTATTCGTGCTCGTCCAGCATGTGCGCCTCGCCGGTCGATCCGGCGACCACCAAGCCTTGCGTGCCACCGCCGATCTGGTGGTCGATCAGGCGTGCGAAGGCTTCGAGGTCGAGCGCGCCGGACCCGGTGAACGGCGTCGCGATCGCGCACAGGCTGCCGGTGATGTCCAAGACGGGCACGGCGGTGGGGAAACGGGGCATCTTACCTGCCGCGCGCGTCCGGGGCCACCGGCCCTGCCCGTCCACGCGGCGCGGCTTGCGGTCGCGGTGCACGCCTCGCTATGCTGCCGCCAACTTCTGCGTCCATCGCACACCTTCCTTGAACCGCTCCGCTCCGCGCCCCGGCGCCGATCATCACTTGCTGATCCAGGCGGTTTCGCCCGCGACCGATTCCCCGTTGCTGGCCCTGGCGCGGCGCATCGCGGACGCCGGCTGCAACCTCCTGGAATCGCGCGTGGCCACCGTGGGCGCCGACGTGTCGGTGCTGCTGCTGGTCCGCGGATCGTGGGACGCGGTCGCCAAGCTGGAGACCGCGCTGAGCCGGATCGGCCGCGACGAGAACGTGCGCCTGCTGCACTACCGGACCAAGCCGCGCGACACCCAGAGCCACCTGCTGCCCTACATGGTGGAAGTGGTCGCCGCCGACCGCCCGGGCATGCTGGTGGAGCTGATCGATTTCTTCTTCCGCCGGCACATCACCATCGAACAACTGAGCTCGATGCGCTACACCGCGATGCAGACCGGCGCCGAGATGTTCCAGGCGCAGTTCACGCTCGGCATTCCCGCCGACACCCACATCGCGGGACTGCGCGACGAGTTCCTGGAACTGTGCGACGGGCTGAACCTGGATGCGATCATGGACCCCGTGAAATTCTGATGCCGGAGCACGCGTGCTCGCGGCCATCGCCTGCGCACCGCCTGCGCCGAGACCTGGAACAACATGATCGAAACGACATGATCAATACGAAATGATCAATACGAAATGATCAAGACCGGCAGCAAGATTCCCCGACTTTCCGGCACCACCGCCGGCGGCGACACCTTGAAACTCGCCGACTTCGACGGCAGATGGGTGGTGGTGTATTTCTACCCCAAGGACAACACCACCGGCTGTACCCGCGAGGCGCAGGACTTCCGCGACCTGTATCCGAAGTTCAGGAAGCGCGGCGCGGTGGTGATCGGCGTGTCGCGCGACAGCGAGACATCGCACGCGGGCTTTGCGGCAAAACATTCGCTGCCGTTTCCGCTGGTCGCCGATACCGATGAAACCTGGTGCAAGGCCTTCGACGTGATCCACCAGAAAACCCTGTACGGCCGCAAGTTCATGGGCGTGGTGCGCAGCACCTTCCTGATCGGTCCCGACGGCAAGCTGGTCAGGGAGTGGCGCAACGTCAAGGTACCCGGCCACGCCGAGGCCGTGCTTGCAGCGATCCCCCCGACGTGAACGAGCACGCACGTTCCGCTCCCGGGCCACGCGATCCGAGCGCGCCGCACGATCCTGCCGCCAGCACCCGAGCCGAGCCACGCATGCCCGAGCCGCACAGCAGACGCATCTACGCGCTCGATACCAACGTGCTGCTGCACGACCCCACCGCCCTGTTCCGCTTCGAGGAACACGACGTGTTCATCCCGATGACGGTGCTGGAGGAACTGGACGAGAAGAAGAAGGGCGGCTCGGAGGTCTCGCGCAACGCGCGCCAGGCCAGCCGCTTCCTCAACGAGCTGATCGAACGCGGCAACGGCAACCACATCGCCGACGGCCTGCCGCTGGCGCTGCCGGAAGGCGTGAAGCTCCGGAGCGGCGCCGCGAACGGACGCCTCTATTTCCAGACGCGCACCGGCAACGGACACGGCAAGGCCGACAACCAGATCCTGGCGGCGATCCTGGAACTGCGCGAGCAGAAGCCCGGCGCGGACGTGGCGCTGGTGTCCAAGGACATCAACCTGCGCATCAAGGCAACCATCTACGGAATCGCCGCGGAAGATTACGAGAACGACCGCGCGCTCGATGATTTCTCGCTGCTCTATACCGGCTCGGCCGAACTGCCCGCCGACTTCTGGGACAGCCATCCCGAGCTGCGCTCGTGGTCCGAACGCGGCCACACCTTCTACGAGATCAAACCGCACCAGGACGAATCCTGGCAGCCCAACCAGTGCCTGTACCTGCCGGGCGAGAACAGCGTCGAGCTGCGGGTGCTGGAAACCACCGGTGACCGGACCAGGCTGGCGCTGCTCAACGACTACACGGGGAGCGCGCACACCGTGTGGGGCATCAGCGCGCGCAACCGCGAGCAGAACTTCGCGCTCAACGTGCTGATGGATCCGGAGGTGGATTTCGTCACCCTGCTGGGTACCGCCGGCACCGGCAAGACCCTGCTGGCGCTGGCCGCGGGGCTGGCGCAGGTGATGGACCAGCAGCGCTACCGCGAGATCATCATGACCCGCGCCACGGTTTCGGTCGGCGAGGACATCGGCTTCCTGCCCGGCACCGAGGAGGAAAAGATGACGCCGTGGATGGGCGCACTCACCGACAACCTCGAGGTGCTGGCCAATCCGGAAGACGGCGGTTCGTGGGGGCGGCAGGCCACCAACGACCTGCTCGCCTCGCGCATCAAGATCCGTTCGCTGAACTTCATGCGCGGACGCACCTTCTTCAACCGCTACCTGATCATCGACGAGGCGCAGAACCTGACGCCCAAGCAGATGAAGACCCTGATCACCCGCGCCGGTCCCGGCACCAAGATCGTGTGCCTGGGCAACGTCGAGCAGATCGATACGCCGTACCTGACCGAAACGACCTCGGGGCTCACCTACGCGGTGGACCGTTTCAAGAGCTGGACGCATTCCGCGCACATCACCCTGCGGCGCGGCGAGCGTTCGCGGCTGGCGGATTTTGCCTCGGAGGCTTTATAGGTGCGATCATCCCTGATCGCTGCTCCGCCGAACCATTTCGTGTCCGGCAAACTCATCGGGAATGACAGACCAGACCGGCCCTCCGTGGCCGGACTTTTCACAACAGCCGCTGCGAACGGGTCAATGATTCCGACCCCATTCCGAGCACGGGTTTCTGGTCCCCGGTCCCCGGCCCCCGATCCCGTTTGTTGCCTCACCATCGCCGGTTCCGACTCCGGTGGCGGTGCCGGCATCCAGGCCGACCTGAAAACCTTCGCGGCACTGGGCGTACACGGCGTGTCCGCGATCACGGCGCTGACGGCGCAGAACACCCGCGGCGTCAACGCGGTGCTCCAGGTGCCACCGACGCATCTTGCCGCGGAACTCGCCGCACTGTTCGACGACTTCGACATCGCCGCGGTCAAGACCGGGATGCTGGGGGATGCGCAAACGGTGCGCCGCGTCGCACGTGAACTCGCGCGGCGCAAGCCGAGATGGATCGTGGTCGATCCTGTGATGGTCGCCACCAGCGGCGGGCGTCTGCTGGACCAGGACGCGGTGCGCGTGCTGATCGGCGAGCTGCTTCCGCTGGCCGACGTGTTGACGCCGAACCGGCCGGAGGCCGAGGCCCTGACGGGCATCAACATCCGTACCGCGCGCGACGCCCGACGCGCCGGCGAAAAGCTGCGCGCGCTGGGCGCGAAGGCAGTGCTGCTGAAGGGCGGCCACGGCCGCGGCCGCGAGGTGATCGACCGCTGGCTCGATGCGCGCGGCATGCTGGAGATCAGGCATCCGCGCCTGCCCTTCCCCGTGCACGGCACGGGCTGCACGCTGTCGGCCGCGCTGGCGGCGGAACTGGCGAAGGGCGCCGCGCCCCGCACCGCCGCGCGTCGCGCGATCGCCCTGGTGCAGCGTGCGCTGGCGCGCGCGTACCGGCCCGGCCGCGGCGCATTGCGCGTGCTGCGGCAGTAAAATCCGCAGCATCGCAACCTTGCCGCCGTCATGGCCCTCGTCATCCGTCTGATCCTGCTGGCGCTGATCGCGCTGTTCCTGCTCAGCGCGCTCGCCGTGCATTTCCGCAGCCGCGTGCGCCTGAAGCTGGGCCGGCAGCTCTCCAGCCACGCCACGCTGTTCGCGCCGTACAACCTCCTGATGTACGCGTTTTCGGCGGTGCCGGGCGGTGCGTTTCCGGACCGCAAGCGCTTCACGGACGTGAACCCGCTGCGCGAGAACTGGCGCACGATCCGCGACGAGGCCGCGCACCTTTTCGACCAGGGATACATCCGCGCGGCGCTGCGCGGCGACGACGCCAGTTTCAATTCCTTCTTCAAGGAAGGCTGGAAGCGCTTCTACGTGAAGTGGTACGGCGAGCCGCTGCCCTCGGCGCAGAAACTGTGCCCGCGCACGGTGGAACTGGTCAACGCGATTCCGTCGGTGAAGGCGGCGATGTTCGCGCTGCTGCCGCCGGGCTCCAAGCTCAATCCTCACCGCGACCCGTTCGCTGGCTCGCTGCGCTACCACCTGGGGTTGATCACGCCCAACTCGCGCGACTGCAGGATCTTCGTCGATGGCCGGGAATACGTCTGGCGCGACGGCGAGGACGTGGTCTTCGACGAGACCTGCGTGCATTGGGCGGAGAACAAGACCGACGTCACCCGCGTGATCCTGTTCTGCGACCTCGAACGGCCGCTGCGCTCGAAGCTGATTACGGCGATCAACCATCGCGTCAGCGCGTTCATGGGCCGGATCACCGCCTCGCCCAACGAATCGGACGAACCGGTGGGCGCGGTCAACCGGCTGTTCGCCACGATCCGCCGCAACCGCGAGCGCAGCCGCGGTTTCAAGCAGCACCACCGCAGGCTGTTCAAGGCCATCAAATTTGCCGGCGCGATCATCCTGCTGTGGGTGCTGCTGCTGGCGCCGTGGCCGTTGCTGCGCTGAGGGCTCGTTCGGAGCTGGAGCGAATCGGACGCGGACGGACACGGATTCGTGTTCATCCGTGTCGCGTCACGCGCGCACCCGCTCCACCAGCGCGTCGGCGAAGGTTTCGGTGGTGCCGCTGCCGCCGAGATCCGGCGTGACGCGGTCGCGCGCCTCCAGCGTGGCGCGGATCGCGGCGCGGATGCGCGAGGACTGGGCAGCCATGTCGAGGTGATCGAGCATTTCGGCCGCGGCCAGCAGCAGCGCGCAGGGATTGGCGATGTTCCTGCCGGCGATGTCCGGCGCCGAGCCGTGCACCGCCTCGAAGACCGCCGCCTTCTCGCCGATGTTGGCGCCGGGTGCAAGGCCCAGCCCGCCCACCAGCCCCGCGCACAGGTCGGACAGAATGTCGCCGAACAGGTTGGTGGTGACGATCACGTCGAACTGCCACGGGTTCATCACCAGCTGCATGCAGGTGTTGTCCACGATCATCTCGTCGAACGCGATCTGCGGGTATTGCTTCGCGATCTCGCGCGCGACATCCAGGAACAGTCCCGACGCGGTCTTGATGATGTTGGCCTTGTGCACCGCCGTCACTTTCCTGCGGCCCTTCTTCACCGCCAGTTCGAAGGCGTAACGCACGATCCTGGTCGCGCCGCGGCGGGTGTTGCGGACGATCGACTGCGCCACCTCGCCGTCGGCCGACAACGTCTGGCCTTCGGAAAGGTAGGCGCCCTCGGTGTTTTCGCGCACCGTGACGATGTCGATGTTCTCGTAGCGCGCTTTCGTTCCCGGAAAGCTGATCGCCGGGCGCACGTTGGCGTAGAGGTCGAAGCGCTTGCGCAGTTCCACGTTGATCGAGGCGAAGCCGCCGCCCACCGGCGTGGTCAGCGGACCCTTCAGCGCGACGCGATGGCGCGCGATCGCGTCCAGCGTGGCCTGCGGCAGCAGTTCGCCGGATTGGTCCAGCGCGGCCATGCCGGCCTCGACGAATTCATAGTCGAGGCCGCAGTCCAGCGCGTCCAGCACGCGCAACGTCGCCGCCATGATTTCCGGGCCGATGCCGTCGCCGCGGATCACCGCGATGGTCTTGCTCACGGGTACTCCTTCGCTGGGGCCACACGCGGGCGGCACGCCGAAACAAACGCGCGATTATCGCGTATTCCGCGCTGTCAGGCCAGGCGGCCGAGCAGTTCGTCGAGCCGTCCGCTGCGGTCGGCCGCGGCCAGCTCGTCGAAGCCGCCCACGTGCACACCGTTGATGAAAATCTGCGGCACCGTGCGTGCGCCGGGTGCGCGTTCCCGCATGGCCGCGCGCGCGGCGGGGTCCTGGTCGATCCGCAGCTCGCGCCAGGTCAACCCGCGCGCCTTCAGGAGATGCTTGGCGGCGACGCAGTAGGGACAGATCGCAGTGGAATAGATTTCGATGTCGGCCATGACGGTTCGCGGGGATGCAAACGGTACCGGGAGACGTACAGCACAGCTGCCCCCTGCCCGCAGCACGAATTGTGCCGAAAAAACGATGAACGGCGGCCCGCAGCCGCGCGCCGGCGGATTACAATGGCTCCCGGGCGGTCCGGCCCCGAACCAATCCGCCGCCGCCGGGTCTCAATCCGCGTAGCCACATCTTCCCGGCCATGCCGCACTTTCCGCGCCTCCACGCCCTTCTGACGGCCGCGACGCTGCTGCTGGCGCTGCCCGCCGCCGCGCAGCAGCAGGACGTGCGCCTGCCCGACCTGGGCAGTTCCGCCGATGCGCTGATCTCGCCGCAGGAGGCGCAGCAGTACGGCCGCGAAATGCTGGGCGAGCTGCGCGCCGCCGGACTGGTGCTGGACGACCCGCTGGTGGACGAATACCTGCAGTCGCTGGGTTACCGACTGGCCTCGCACAGCGCCGACCCGGGCCAGCACTACACGTTCGTGGCCCTGGGCATTCCGGAGATCAATGCCTTCGCCTCGCCCGGCGGCTACATCTACGTGTTCAGCGGCCTGATCACGATCACCGACAGCCAGGACGAACTGGCCGCGGTGCTGGCGCACGAACTGGCGCACATCAGCCAGCACCATTTGCAGCGTGCCTACGAGGACCAGAAGAAATCCACCCCGCTGTACGTGCTGGGCGCGATCGCCGCCGCGGTGGCGGCGGGCAAGGCCGATTCGTCGGAGTCGCGCGGCGGCGTGTACAACCCATACGCCTACGACTACAACTACGGCGCCACCGCCGATCCCTCCATGGGCGCGTTCTACTCCGTGCTGGCGCTGATGGAGCAGCACCAGATCGACTTCACCCGCAAGGACGAGGAGGAAGCCGACCACGTGGGTATCGCCACGCTGGCCAGGGCCGGCTTCGATCCCGAGGCGATGGCGGAATTCTTCCAGCGCATGCAGAACCTGCTGCGGCCCGGCGGCGAGGGCGGCGAGGCCTCGGGCGACCTGCCCCCGTTCCTGCAGGATCACCCCGTCAACAGCGTGCGCATCGCCGACGCCAAGGCGCGCGCCCACGTGATCGAGCAGCAGATGCGCCTGCAGGGCGCCGGCACGCTGCGGCAGCCCAGCTACGGGATGCTGCCGCTGCCGTTCGTCAAGAACGCCTCGACCCTGCTGGAATCCTCGCCGCACCAGGGCCGCACCGAGTACGCGCTGATCCGCGAACGGGTGCGGGTGCTGACCGCGTCCAACCCGCACGGCGTGCTCGATTACTACACCCGCAACATGGCGCGCGATCCGAAATTCGCCGAGGCCGTGTCCAACCGCTACGGCTACGCGCTGGCGCTGGTGCAATCGGGCGACGCCGCCAAGGCGGTGGGGGTGCTGCAACCCCTGCTGGCCGCACATCCGGGCAACCTCACGCTGGAACTGGGCCTGGCGTGGGCGCTGCGCCAGGCCGGGCAGCGCAGGCAGGCACTGGAGCACTACGCGTCGCTGAACGCGATGTGGCCCAACGATCCCGCGATCGTGCTGGATTACAGCAACGCCCTGCTGGATGACGGCAGCGCTTCCGGTGCCAGGATCGCGCAGGGCCTGCTGAAACCGCTGCTCAACGACGATTCCGAGCCCTCGCTGTACCGCGCCTACGGTCACGCCTGCCACGTGGCAGGCGACGACATCCACGCCGGGATCGCCTACGCCGACGCGGCTTTCCTGTCCGGGCGCGCCGCCGACGCGCTGGGCCAGTTGCAGCGCCTGCTGAAGCGCAAGGATCTGGACTACTACGCGCGCGCGCAGATCGACGCGCGCATCGCGCAGATCACGCCGATCGTGCTGGAGATGCGCCGCCGCCACATGGACCAGGACCAGGGCAACGGCGACGACGGCAGCGGGCTGCGCTTCGGCGTCTGTGCGGGACCCGCCTGTACGCAACCTTGACGGTGGCGACGCGGCCCGGGACCCGCGCGTGGACGCGGCGCGGCGCTCGCGTATCATGGGCGCCGTTTCGTGCCACGCTCCGTTCCGCGCCATGCGTCCATACCGATTCCGGGATTTGAGCCGCGGGCTGCTCCCCGCGCTGTTCGCCGCGCTGGTTCCCGCGCTGGCGGCCGCCGCGCCGCCGCCTTCGTCCGCTGCACCCGCGGCCGCCGTCGCGCATCCGCAGGTGGAACTCAAGACCTCGATGGGCGATATCGTGATCGAACTGTTCCCCGACAAGGCACCCAAGACCGTCGCCAATTTCCTGCAATACGTGAAGGACGGTTTCTACGATGGCACCGTGTTCCACCGGGTGATTCCCGGTTTCCTGATCCAGGGCGGCCTGTACACGCGGCAGTTGCAGCCCAAGCGCACCCGTCCGCCGATTCCGGATGAAGCCAACAACGGCCTGTCCAACCTGCGCGGCACCGTCGCGGCCGCGCGCGGACCCGACCCCGATTCCGCCACCGCGCAGTTTTTCATCAACGTGGTGGACAATCCTCGCCTCGATTACGTCGGCAACCAGAGCGGCATGACCTGGGGCTACGCGGTGTTCGGGAAGGTGGTGAAAGGGATGGACGTGGTGGACAAGATCGACAACCTGCCCACCGGCCCGCAGGGCCCGTTCATCGGCGACGTGCCAAGGCCGCTGCCGGTGATAGAAAGCGCGAGGGTGATCGGCGAGGCCGCCAATCCGGCCGCCGAACCCGTGTCGCCGGTGACGGGTCAGGTGCCGGCCAGCACGCCGCCGTCCAAGAAGAAATCCGGCGCGAAGCACTGAGTGTGGCGACACTCTTCATCTCCGACCTGCACCTCGACGAGGCACGTCCGCAGATCGTCGGACTGTTCGAGCATTTCTGCGCAGGCGAGTCGCGCTCGGCCGACGCGCTCTACGTGCTGGGCGACCTGTTCGAGGCCTACGTCGGCGACGACGACGATGCCGCGCTGAACGCGCGCATTGCGTCGGCCTTGCACGGCGTCGCCGAGGCCGGCGTGCCGGTGCACTTCATCGCCGGCAACCGTGATTTCCTGCTGGGCGACGCCTACGCGCGCCGTTGCGGGATGGACATCCTGGACGATGGCGCGGTCATCGATCTGTACGGCACGCCCACGCTGATCCTGCACGGCGACGTGCTGTGCACCGACGACGCGGCATATCAAGCCTTTCGCAGGCAGGTGCGCGATCCCGGATGGCAAGCCGCCTTCCTCGCGCGGCCGCTGGCCGAGCGCCGCGCGTTCGCGGCGCAGGCGCGCAACGCCAGCCGGGCCCACACTTCGACGACCGACATGACGATCATGGACGTCAACCAGACCGCGGTCGAAGCCGCGCTGCGCAAAGCCGGCGTCGCGCGGATGATCCATGGCCACACCCATCGCCCCGCGATCCACGAATTCGGACTCGACGGCGAGAAGGCGCAGCGCATCGTGCTGGGCGACTGGTACGAGCAGGGATCGGTGTTGCGGCTGACACCCGATCGCGCCGAATTGCGAGCGCTCGGAGCGATACCGTAGCCCGGGTGCAGCGAAGCGGAATCCGGGGATCTGCCGATTCGTCGTTCCGATTGCACCGCTGCACACCTGCATCCGAGCGGCGCGACGGACCGCCAATGCCGGCAACGGCGTATGCTCACCGCACATCACGACAGCGGATTCGCGCATGACCGAATGGGACGCCGCCGCATACGCGCGGATGTCGGGCCTGCAGAAGGCCATGGCCACGCAGGTCCTGTCGCTGCTGGAACTGAGGGGCGATGAACGCGTGCTCGACGTGGGCTGCGGCGAAGGCAAGATCACCGCGTTGATCGCTGCGCGCGTCCCGCGCGGCGAGGTACTCGGCGTCGATCCCTCGCGCGAGATGATCGCGTTCGCGTCATCGCATTTCGGCCCCGCAACCCAATCCAACCTGCGCTTCGCGGTGGCCGATGCGCGCACGCTGGCTTTCACCGATGCGTTCGATCTGATCGTGTCCTTCAACGCATTGCACTGGGTTCCCGACCCGGATCCGGCATTGCGTTCAATCCGCACTGCACTGAAGCCCGAGGGCCGCGCGCAATTGCGGATGGTGACCGCCGGGCCGCGCCAGAGCCTGGAAAGCGTGGTGGAGGACGTGCGCCGCTCGTCCCGCTGGCGGGAATACTTCACCGGATTCAGCGATCCGTATCTGCGGCTGACACCTGATCAATACGCGGCGGCGGCGGAACGCGACGGCTTGCACGCGCTACGCGTGCAGACGCGCGACGAAACGTGGGATTTCGAGTCGCGTAGCGAGTTTCATACGTTCTGTGCGGTCGGGCTGGTGGCCTGGACCCGGCGTTTGCCGGAGGTCGAACGCACGGTCTTCGTCGACGACGTGCTGGATCGATATCGTGCGATCACCGGCGACCCCGCCGGCGCGGAAACGACGTTCAAGTTCTACCAGACGGATTTCACGCTGGTGCCTTCCGGGCCCTGACGGACGTCAGCCGCCCACCGCGTCGATCGCCTCGCGCAGACGCTCCACACCGATCACGTCGAGATCGCCGATGCGCGCGGATTTCTTGGGCGCGTTGGCCTTCGGCACGATTGCGCGGCGAAAGCCGTGATGCGCGGCTTCCTTCAGACGCTCTTCGCCATTCGGGACCGGCCGCACCTCGCCCGACAAGCCCACTTCGCCGAACGCCACGGTTTTCTCGGGCAGCGCGCGGTCGCGGAACGAGGACAGCACCGCCAGCAACACCGGCAGGTCGGCCGCGGTTTCCTGCACGCGGATGCCGCCCACCACGTTGACGAACACGTCCTGGTCGTAAACCGCGGCATTGCCGTGGCGATGCAGCACGGCCAGCAACATCGCAAGGCGATTCTGCTCCAGTCCCAGCGCCACCCGGCGCGGATTGCCGAGGCTCGACTGGTCGACCAGCGCCTGCACTTCCACCAGCAGCGGCCGCGTGCCTTCGCGCGTCACCATCACCGCACTTCCGGGCGTGGCCTCGCGATGCGCCGACAGGAAAATCGCGGACGGATTGGGCACCTCGCGCAGTCCCTTGTCGGTCATCGCGAATACACCGAGTTCGTTCACCGCGCCGAAGCGGTTCTTGAACGCACGCAGGACGCGAAAGCGCGAACCCGACTCGCCCTCGAAATACAGCACCGCATCGACCATGTGCTCCAGCACGCGCGGGCCCGCGATGCCACCCTCTTTCGTGACGTGTCCGACCAGGAATACGCTGGTGCCGGACTCCTTGGCGTAGCGCACCAGCCGCGCAGCCGATTCGCGCACCTGCGACACCGAACCCGGCGCGGCCGGCAGGGTGTCGGTCCAGATGGTCTGGATCGAATCGATCACCAGCACGCGCGGTTGTTCCGCCGCGGCGTGTTCGAGGATCCGTTCGACGCAGGTTTCCGCCAGCGCCTTGAGCGGCGCCAGTTCCAGACCCAGCCGGTTGCCGCGCGCCGCGATTTGCGCCAGCGATTCCTCGCCGCTGACATACAGGCCGGGCAGCCGATCCCCCAGCGCGGCCAGCGCCTGCAGCAGCAGCGTCGATTTGCCGATGCCGGGATCGCCGCCCACCAGCACCACGGAGCCTCGCACCAGCCCGCCGCCCAGCACGCGGTCCAGTTCGCCGATCCGCAGCAGATGGCGCTGCTCGACTTCGCCCGCGACGCTGGCCAGCGGCTGCACTCGCGAGGCCTCCGCGCCCGCGTAGCCGACACGGCGCGAGGCGTTCGCAACTTCCTTCGCCGGCTGCACTACGAACGCCGACAGCGTGTTCCACGCGCCGCAGGCCTCGCACTGGCCCTGCCACTTGGGATATTCCGCACCGCAGTCGCTGCAAACGTAAGCCGTCCTGGCCTTGGCCATGGTCATTCCTCCGCGAACAGCACGCGGCGGGTGACGCCGCAGGTGAGCTCGTAGGAAATCGTGCCGGCGTGTTGCGCGATGATTTCGACGGGCAACGCCGGTCCCCACAAGGTGACGCTGTCGCCGACGCGCGCATCCGGCGCGTTGCGCAGATCGAGCGTGATCAGGTCCATCGAAACGCGGGCGACCAGCACGGCCGGTGCGCCAGCTACCCGCACCGGCGTGCCCGACGGCGCGCTGCGCGGGTAACCGTCGCCGTAACCGATCGCGGCCACGCCGACGGGCATGTCTTCGGGACACTCGTAGGTTGCGCCGTAGCCGATCCGTTCGCCGCGCTTCACCCGGTTGATCGCGATCAGGCGCGTGGACAGGGTCATCGCGGGCCGGAAGCCGAAATCCGCGCCGGTTTTGCCCAGCGCGACCGAAAGCCCGTACAGCAATCCGCCGACCCGAACCCAGTCGCCGCGTGCCTGCGGCCAGCCGAGCACCCCGGCGGAATTGGACAGCGAGCGCTCGCCGGGCAGTCCGCGGGTGGCGTCCTCGAACGCCACGATCTGCCGCGCGGTGAAATCGTTGTCGAATTCATCCGACGAGGCGAAATGCGTCATCAGCACGATGTCGGGATCGACCGCGGGCAATGCGCGCAGGCGTGCGTGCAATTCGCCGGCGCGCCCGGCGGGAAACCCCAGACGATGCATGCCGGTGTCGAGCTTGAGCCACACCCTGAGCGGCGTGCCTGCACGTTCGGCCTCCAGCATCGCGAGCTGCGAGTCGTGGTGGATCACCGCCTCGAGCTGCAGGCGGCGCATCTCGGCGATGTCGCTGTGTGCATCCGGCCCGCTCAGCACCACGATCCGCTGGCGGTGCCCCGCCGCGCGCAGGCGCAGGCCGTCGGCGATCGACGCCACGCCGAACGCATCGGCGTCACCCAAGGCGCGCGCGCAGCGTTCCAGGCCGTGGCCGTAGGCGTCGGCCTTGACCACCGCCATCACCCTGGTGCCGCCGGCGAGCGCGCGCACGCGCGCCAGGTTGGCACGCAGCGCATCGAGATGGATCGTCGCGACCGCGAGTCGGCTCATCGAGTCCCGAGTCCCGAATCCCGAGTCCCGCTCATTCCAGACTCCCGACGTACGCCTCGGGCGCGTAATTCTCGAACTTGGTGTACTGGCCCAGGAAGGTCAGCTTGATGGTGTCGATCGGGCCGTTGCGCTGCTTGCCGATGATGATCTCGGCGATGCCCTTGTTGTTGGATTCCTTGTTGTAGACCTCGTCCCGGTAGATGAACAGGATCAGGTCGGCGTCCTGCTCGATCGCGCCCGATTCGCGCAGGTCGCTCATCACCGGCCGCTTGTCGTTGCGCTGTTCCAGCGCGCGGTTCAACTGCGACAGCGCCACCACGGGCACGTTGAGTTCCTTGGCCATGGCCTTCAGGCTGCGCGAGATTTCGGAGATCTCGGTGGCGCGGTTTTCCTTGTTGCCGGGCACCTGCATCAGTTGCAGATAGTCGATCACGACCATCCCGAGGCCATGCTCACGCATCATCCGGCGCGCGCGCGAACGCAGTTCGCCGGGCGAGAGCGCGGGCGTGTCGTCGATGAACAGTTTCGCGTCGGACAGCAGCGTCGAAGCCTGCGTCACGCGCGGCCATTCGTCTTCGGCCAGATCGCCGCTGCGAAGCTGCTGCTGGTTGATCCGGCCCAGCGAGGAGATCAGCCGGAAGGCCAGTTGCGAAGCCGACATTTCCATCGAGAAGATCAGCACCGGCAATTTCGCCCGCAGCGCCACCGCCTCGGCGACGTTGAGCGCGAACGCGGTCTTGCCCATCGACGGCCGGCCGGCCACGATCACCAGATCGCCGCGTTGCAGTCCGGAAGTCAGATTGTCGAGGTCGGCAAAACCGGTGGTCAGGCCGGTAAGCTGGCCGCGGTTGGCGTAGCGGTCGGCAAGCTGGCGCACGGCCTCGGACAGTGCCTCGCGCATCGGCACCACCTGCTTGCGCCCGCGTGCCCCGGCTTCGGCGATCCGGAACACGCGCTGCTCGGCCGCCTCGAGGATCTCCGGCGTGCGCCGGCCTTCCGGATTGAAGCCGTCGCCCGCGATCTGCGTGCCCGCCTCGATCAGTTTCCGCAGGATGGCCTTGTCGCGCACGATGTCGGCGTAGGCGGTGATGTTGGCCGCGCTGGGCGTCGCATTCGCGAGTTCGGCCAGATAGGCCGCACCGCCGATGGTCGTGCACTCGCCGTGGCGCTCGAACCATTCGCCCAGCGTCACCGCGTCGCAGGGCTGGCCCTGTTCGGCCAGTTCGCGGATCGCCCGGAAGATCAGCCGGTGCTCGCGGCGGTAGAAATCCTCCTCGGTGATCCGGTCGGCGACCCGGTCCCATGCCTCGGTGGCCAGCATCAGTCCGCCCAGCACCGACTGTTCCGCCTCGATCGAATGCGGCGGCACCTTGAGCACGTCCACCCGCGTGGGCGGATTGCGTTCGGGGAAAACGGCGCTCATCGGCGCGCGGCGGGCATCGGCTTCGGCATGCACCGGATCATACGCGGATGCGTCTCACGGGACGATACGAAAAGTTGTGGAAAACCTGTGCGGATGCGGTGGTCAACTCGCCTTCGCGCCATGCACACCTGTCTCTCGCCCGGCATCGCGTGCCACCGCTCACGCGAGCGGGAGACGAAAAACGAAACGGGCGCCTTCCGGCGCCCGTTTCATTCCATCCGGATTCGCGCGCAACGCGCGTGCGCCGCCCGAACGTCAGGCGCCCGCTACCACGTGCACCTTGACCGGCGCGCGCACGTCCGCATGCAGCGACACCTCGACCTCGTAGTCGCCGACGTTGCGCAACGAACCTTCCGGCATGATCACCTCGCTCTTCTCGAGCTCCAGGCCCTGCGCGGTGAAGGCCTCGGCGATGTCGCGCGGGCCCACCGAGCCGAACAGCTTGCCCTCGGGGCTGGCGTTGGCGGTGATGGTGACCTCGGCATTCTCGAACTTCGCCGCACGCGCCTGCGCGTCGGCCAGCAGCGCGTTGGCCTTGGCCTCGTACTCGGCGCGCTTCTTCTCGAATTCCTCGATGTTGGCCCTGGTGGCCGGCACGGCCTTGCCCTGCGGCACCAGATAGTTGCGGCCATAGCCGGGCCTGACCCTGACCTTGTCGCCGAGGCCGCCCAGGTTCTTCACTTTTTCCAGCAGGATGAGTTCCATCGTTGTCTCCGATTCGTTAGCGCCGCTTTGCGACGCAGCCAAAGGACGGTTGTCCGAATGAACGACAGGCGCCCGGTCCGGAGCGGCTGTCGTGAAAAGTCCGGCCATGCAGCCCTTGCCATGGATGGCGGCTTCAATGGCCGGTTTCAGCGTTGGCAATCCCGAAGGATCCGGAACGCCACTCGCCGCCTCGCGCTGCGGCGATCAGGGACGATCGCTACACGAAATGGTTGTCGCTGTACGGCAGCAGGGCCAGGAAACGCGCGCGCTGTATCGCGTTGGCGAGCTGGCGCTGGTAGCGCGCCTTGGTGCCGGTGATCCGGCTCGGAACGATCTTGCCGGTCTCGGTGATGTACTGCTTGAGCGTGGCGAGATCCTTGTAGTCGATCCGGTCCACCCCTTCGGCGGTGAAGCGGCAGAACTTCCTGCGGCGGAAAAACTTGGACATGTCGGTTCTCCGGATTCGGTCACGCGGCCTCGTCGGCGCGGAGGTCTTCTTCCTCCTCGTCGCGGCGGCGGGCGGGTTTGTCTTCCTTGTCCTTGGTCTTCATGATCAGGGACGGCTCGGTCTCGGGCCGGTCCCACTGCATGATCAGGTGACGCAGCACCGCGTCGTTGAAGCGGAACCCGGATTTCAACTCGTTCAGCGCGACCGGGCCGCACTCGATGTTCATCAGCGCGTAGTGCGCCTTGGCCAAGTGCTGGATGGGATACGCGAGCGGGCGGCGGCCCCAGTCCTCGATGCGGTGCACCTTGCCGCCGTCGGCCTCGACCAGCGCCTTGTAGCGCTCGAGCATGCCGGGCACCTGTTCGCTCTGGTCCGGGTGGACCAGGAACACGACTTCGTAATGACGCATTGTGGCTTCCTCGTGGGTGTCGCCGGATGCGTGCATCCGGCGGGGCAGCCTCCCGACACGGCGAGCCGGCGGTGAGGCGAGGGTCTTCGCCGGCCCGAAAGCCGCGAAGAACCGCAAATGATAGGGGCGACCGGGTGTTTTCTGCAAGCGCCGTCGCCGGGCGCGCGCGTTCGCCGTTCGGGCCGGCTGCGAGGCCGCGTGCCGCCGGCGCGCGATCAGGGCGCCGGTTGACGCGTCTGCTCGGCCACCGTGAAGCTCTCGCCGCAGCCGCATTCGCCGACGGCGTTGGGGTTGTGAAACACGAACGAGGCGTTGAGCCCCTCGCGGGTGAAGTCGATCCGGGTGCCGTCCACGAACGGCAGGGCCTTGGCATCCACGATCAGGCGCACGCCGTCGAGGTCGAAGACCTTGTCGTCGGCGGTCACCGAGCGGGCCACGTCGACCACGTAGCCCAGCCCCGAGCAGCCGGTGCGCTTGATGCCGAAACGCACGCCCGGCGCGACCGGATTCCGGCCGAGGAAATCGCGCATCCGGGCGGCAGCAGCGGGTGTCAGTTCGATCGGCATGGCGGATTGATGGTGCATGGTGAGCGGGAGATCCCCGCTCGGCTATTATCGCGCGTTCGCATCCTTCGGACATGGCTCCGGGCAGGCGGGTTTTCAAGCAATGGTCACGTTGAGTGTCAAGCAGGCTTTGTCCGGCCACACGCCGGAGGGGACGCCGGTCGAGGTGCGCGGCTGGGTGCGCACCCGCCGCGATTCCAAGGCCGGCCTGTCGTTCGTGAACCTGTCGGATGGTTCCTGCTTCGACACGCTGCAGGTCGTCGCGCCCGCCTCGCTGCCGAACTACGCGAGCGAGGTGCAGAAACTCTCCGCGGGCTGCGCGATCGTCGCCCGCGGCAGGCTGGTGCCTTCGCAGGGCAAGGGCCAGGCATTCGAGCTGCAGGCCGATTCCATTGAAGTGCCGGGCTGGGTGGAAGATCCCGAAACCTACCCGATCCAGCCCAAGCCGCATTCGCCGGAATTCCTGCGCGAGGTGGCGCACCTGCGCCCGCGCACCAACCTGTTCGGCGCGATTTCGCGGGTGCGTCACACCATGATGATGGCGATCCACCGGCACCTGACCGGCGAAGGCTTCTTCTGGGTCAACACGCCGATCATCACGACCTCGGATGCCGAGGGTGCGGGCGACATGTTCCGCGTCTCCACGCTGGATCTCGCCAACCTGCCGCGCGACGACAGGGGCGCGATCGACTTCCGCAAGGACTTCTTCGGCCGCGAGGCGTTTCTGACCGTGTCCGGGCAATTGAACGTCGAGGCGTATTGCCTCGCGCTCAGCAAGGTCTATACCTTCGGGCCCACCTTCCGGGCCGAGAACTCCAACACGCCGCGGCACCTGGCCGAGTTCTGGATGATCGAACCGGAGATCGCGTTCGCGGATCTGAACGACGATGCCGATTGCGCGGAAAAATTCCTGAAAGCCATCTTCAGTACAGTGCTGGAGGAGCGCGCCGACGACATGGCGTTCTTCGCCGAACGCGTGCAGAAGGATGCCGTCACCCGCCTCGAAAAATTCATCGCCTCGCCCTTCGAGCGCATCGAATACACCGAGGCGGTCGATATCCTGAAGCGTGCGAAACAAAAGTTCGAGTTTCCGGTCGAATGGGGCATGGATCTGCAGACCGAGCACGAGCGCTGGCTCGCGGAACAACACGTGGGCCGGCCGGTCGTGGTGATGAACTATCCGGAGAAGATCAAGGCGTTCTACATGCGGCTCAACGACGACGGCAAGACCGTCGCGGCGATGGACGTGCTGGCGCCGGGCATCGGCGAGATCATCGGCGGTTCGCAGCGCGAGGAGCGGCTGGACTGTCTGGACCGGCGGATGGCCGAGTTCGGGCTCGACCCCGCGCACTACCAGTGGTACCGGGACCTGCGCCGCTACGGCACGGTGCCGCACGCGGGGTTCGGGCTGGGTTTCGAGCGCCTGCTGGTGTACGTTTGCGGCTTGTCCAACATCCGCGACGCGATTCCCTATCCACGCACGCCGGGACATGCCGAGTTTTGAGGAAACTCCGATTGATCGGGGTTTCCATCCGGCACAGGGATGGGCCGCCAGCCAACCGGGCACGCACGGGTTGCACGGGCTTGATTGGCGAAACCGAATTCCGGGCGTGTACCGGATTCGGCGTGCGCTGGCGAATCCCGGATGGATTGGTTCAGAGCTTCCTTGACGGCGCCTTCCCGCAAGCATCCGTGTCGTACCGCATCACGCAAATCGGTTGGTCATTGATGGCGGCGCTGCTGCTCGCCGGCTGTACGCATGCGGTCAAAATGCCGCTGGTGCCGGTGTCGCTGCCTGCGTTGGCCGCGCCGCCGCCGCCGTCGCGCGACGAGGCGATCAAGCGCCTGCAGACGGAGACGCCGTGCTGCCACGCCTGGGCCGACCTGCCCTTTCACGACGAGCTCCCGCCACAGCCGCGCGAGTTCACCATCGACCGTTTCAGTCCGGTGGCCGAACTGGACGGCGAGCGCACGCACTTCCTCACCTTCACGCTGCCGAAATTCAGCCAGCCTTACCGCGTGGCGTTCCAGTCCAGGCCTTCGGCGCGGCAACTGGGCAACAGTTACCTGTTCGCGCCCACCGCGGTCCTGCTGGACGCCAACTACAAGCCGCTGTCCCGCACCGACGTGAAGCTGTGCGAATACATCGGCTGGCGGCCCGGGATGTCCGGTGCGTTCGGCGCGGTGGCCATCGATGATCCCGATGCGCACTATCTGGTGGTGACCAGCTCGAAGGCGCAGCTCGCGGCCAAGACCTACTGGTCCCAGTCGCCGGCCAGCTTCACCGGCAGCAGCCTGCCTTCGGCGGTGCCTGCCAGCAGCGGCAGCTTCGACCTGCCGCACGGCCCCGACGGCACGCTGGCGGTGGGCGTGCTCACGCCCCGCTACGCCGATGCCGTCGATAATGGCCTGTGCGGCAAGCCCAAGCGCGGCAGCGGACTGCTGCCGGAGTTGAAAAAAACCCTGCTCGACCGCTGAGCATTCGGCGAAGGACGGACGCGATGGAACTGGATCTCACCGGTCGCTGCGCGCTGGTCTGCGGCGCTTCCCAGGGTATCGGCCGCGCCTGTGCGGTGGAGCTGGCGAAACTGGGCGCGAACGTCACCGCGCTGGCGAGACGCGAGGACGCGCTGCGCCGGGTCGTCGCGGAACTGCCGCGCGTCCACGGCGCGCAGCAGCATGACTTCCTGGTCGCCGACTCGGGCGATACCGAAGCTTTGCGCGCGGTGGTTCGGTCACTCACCGCCGCGCATCCCGTGCACATCCTCGTCAACAACTCGGGCGGGCCGCCGCCGGGGCCGTTGCTGGGTGCGCGGATCGAGGATTTCCTCGAGGCCTACCGCAAGCACCTGCTCGCCAACCACGTGTTGGCCGAGGCGGTGATTCCCGGCATGCGCGAGGCGGGATACGGACGGATCGTCAACATCATCTCGACCTCGGTGAAGGAACCGATCGCCGGACTCGGCGTGTCCAACACCACCCGCTGGGCGGTGGCGAGCTGGGCCAAGACATTGGCGACCGAACTCGCGCCGTTCGGGATCACGGTCAACAACGTGTTGCCCGGCTCCACGAAAACGCCGCGCATCGAACAGATCGTCGCCACGCGCGCGCGGAAGTCGGGCGTCGACGTCGAAGCCATGCAGCGCGAGATGGAATCCGAAATCCCGATGCGGCGCTTTGCCGATCCCTCGGAAATCGCCGCGGCGGTCGCGTTCCTGTGTTCGCCCGCCGCGGGCTACATCACCGGCATCAACGTTCCCGTGGACGGCGGAAGGACGCGTTCGCTGTAGCGCGCCCAGGAGGGCTCAAACTGCATTCGTCATTCCGGGGCATCGCCAGCCTCATCGGCGATGAACCCCGAATCCGGTTTTCATTCGTTGGAATGGCTGGATTCACTCGCGCCCTGCATGCGCTCGCATTCGGCGTTCGCGTTGACAATCCCGCCAGCGCAGCCGGGTTCGACCCGCGATGAAGCCGCAGGCCGCTCCGGAATGACGGGATGGAAGCGAAAGGCAGGACTTGCCCGCACCTGAACCTCACGATGTGATCGACTACACTCCCGCTTGGAGGCCGGGCCGTTCCCGGCGGGATTCTCTTCGCGTGGCATCCGGCAAACCCGGTTTCTTCGAGGAACTGAAACGTCGCCACGTGTGGCGCATCGCGGTGGGCTACGCCATAGCCGCATGGCTGCTGGTACAGATCGCCACCCAGGTCTTTCCCTTCTTCAATATCCCGAACTGGAGCGTACGGCTGGTCGTCGTGGTGTTGGCGATCGGTTTCCCGGCCGCAGTGATCTGTGCGTGGGTGTACGAAATCACCCCCGAAGGCGTGCGCCGCACCGAACCCGCCGATTCGCCCGGCGCACGCCCGGAATTCGCCGAGCGCCAGATCGCCCGCAAGCTCAACATCGTGATCGTCGCGGCGCTGATCGTCGCGGTGGCGCTGCTGGGTTGGCGGCTGCTGGTATTGCGCGATGCTGTCGCATCGAAATCCCCCGCGGCAACCGTGGTGCAAACGGCGCCCGCGACATCTTCCTCGAGCCGTTCACCTGCGCCATCCATCGCGGCCAAGGCCGCCTCCTTCCATCCACCAGCTGACACGCTGGTGGTGCTGCCATTCCAGAATCTGGGCGGCGACCCGAAGGAGCAATACTTCAGTGACGGAATCACCGAGGAACTCACCAACGCGCTGGGCCAGAACACCGCGCTGCGCGTGATCGCCTGGGACACCGCCTCGAAGTACCGCGACAACGGCGAATCCGCCGCAGACATCGGCAAGGCGCTGAATGTCGCCAACGTGCTGACGGGCAAGATCCTGCGCCAGGGTGACGAGGTGCGGGTGATCGTGGAACTGGTCAGCGCCGTCAGTGGATACCAGTTGTGGTCGAACCACTACGACGACAACCTGAAAAACATCTTCGCGGTGCAGGACACCATCTCGCAATCCATCGCCAGCGCGCTCAAGGTGAAATTCGCCAGCGCGGGCGCGGCGCCCGTGGTGAACCCCGAAGCGCACGACCTGGTGTTGAAAGGCCGCGCGGCGCTGGACCGTGCCCGCACCGCCGAAACGGTGGAACTGGCGCGCAAGGATTTCGAGCGAGCCATCGCGCTGGAGCCGAATTACGCGGAAGCGCACGCGGGACTGGCGCGCGCCTGGCTCCTGCTGACCCAATTCGGCACCCTGCCACCCGACGAGGCCGTGCCCAGGATGCGCGCGGAAGCCACCCGGGCGCTGGCGCTGGACCCCCGCAACGTGGAAGCTCTCGTCCAACTGGCCAATGCAGACGCGACTGATCGGCAAATCGCCAAAGCGAAGGTGGCCTATGAACGCGCCCTGGAGATCGATCCCAGCAACGCGGGCGCGCATATGGACTACGCGCTCGCGTTGCCTCTCGAACAGAATCTGGCGCAGACCCAGGAAGCCGTCATGCTCGACCCCGATTCAGCCACCGCGCAAGGCAATCTCGCGGACACCTATCTCGATCTCGGCCAGTATGCGCAGGCGCTGCCGCCGGCCGATACCCTGATGAAACTGGCCCCGGACAGCCCCGACTCCGCGTTCACCCTGGCTTTGGTCTACAGGTTGCTGCACCAGAACGAGGCCGCCATGCGGGCTTTCGATCTGGCGCAGCCGTCCGCCCCGCAGGACAAGCAACTGGTTGCCGCCGGCAAGCTGGCTTACCAGTCGCTGCTCGACCCCGGGTTGCGATCCAGGGCGCTGGCAGCGATGGATGCAATGCGCCTGCGCGGCGGCCTGGCGCCCTACGCGCTGGAAGACCTGGCCGAGTTGTATGTGATGCTGGGCGAAAAGGACGTCGCCGTCGACCTGTTGCGCGGAATTTGTGCGGGCGCGCCCGCGGCCTGCACGGATCTCGCCTCCAATCCGCCGTGGCGTCCGCTGCGCAGCAATCCGAAGTTCGAGGCGCTGGTGAGGAAATACGACACCATGTCGGAATGAGTCGTGATACGCAGCTTTTCCCTTCTCTCCGGGAAAGGGACGCGAAGAGCCGGATGATGGATCGACACCTCGCGTTCGCCAGCGACGAGACTCCCTCTTGTGGCGATGCCGCAACCTCGCCTGCGCGGCCGCTGTCACGCGCTCGGCGCTACGCGCCGCCTCTCCCGCTGGGAGAGGGGTTCCATGCGGTAAGCTTGCGGCATGGAATCGATCATCCTCGCCAATCTGATCGGGGGGCGATTGCGTGCGCCGGAAAGCGGTGCCTATCTGGACGTGTTCGAACCGGCGACTGGGAAGGTCTATGCCCGGTGTCCGGATTCCGATGCGCGCGATGTCGAAGCGGCGGTCGCGGCAGCAGAGCACGCGGCGCCGGCCTGGGCGGCGCTGCCGGCCGGTGAACGCGCAACGCACCTGCACCGCCTTGCCGAAGCGGTCGAAGCGCGGCTCGATGGACTCGCGCGCGAGGAATCCCGCGACACGGGAAAACCGGTAAAGCTGGCGCGCAGCGTGGACATCCCGCGCGCGGTCGCGAACCTGCGCTTTTTCGCCGAGGCCGTCACGCAATGGAGCAGCGAAGCGCACGCGGATGCGCACGCCTTGAACTACACGCTGCGCCTGCCGCTGGGCGTGGCCGGCTGCATCTCGCCGTGGAACCTGCCGCTTTATCTCTTCACCTGGAAGATCGCGCCCGCGCTCGCGGCCGGCAACACGGTGGTGGCCAAGCCGTCCGAGATCACGCCGTTCACGGCGTTCCGCCTGTCGGAACTCGCGGTCGAATGCGGCTTTCCGCCGGGCGTCCTGAACATCGTGCACGGATCGGGTCCGAAGGTGGGCCAAGCCATCGTCGGGCATCCGAAGATCAAGGCCGTATCGTTCACCGGCTCCACCCGCACGGGTGCTTCCATCGCCGAAACCGCTGCCAGGCAGTTCAAGAAGGTGTCGCTGGAAATGGGCGGCAAGAATCCGGCCATCGTGTTTGCCGACGCAGACCTCTCCGACGCCAGCCTCGACACCCTCGTGCGCTCGGGCTTTTCCAACCAGGGCGAGATCTGCCTGTGCGGTTCGCGCCTGCTGATCGAGAGTGCGATTTACGAAGACTTCAAGCGCCGCTATCTGGAAAGGGTGAAAGCGCTGCGCATGGGCGATCCGGCTGACGAGTCCAGCGACCTCGGCGCGCTGGTTTCCAAACCGCATTTCGAAAAGGTGATGGGCTGCATCGCGCGGGCACGCGAGGAAGGCGGCAAGGTGCTGTGTGGCGGCGATGCGGTGAAGGTGCCGGGCCGCTGCGAAGGCGGCTGGTTCGCGGCACCGACCGTGATCGAGGGCCTGCCGCAGCAATGCGCCACCAACCGCGAGGAAATCTTCGGGCCGGTGGTCACGCTGATCCCGTTCGATTCCGAGGACGAGGCCGTCGCGATCGCCAACGGCACCGACTACGGGCTCGCGGCCTCGCTGTGGACGCGCGACCTCGCGCGCGCGCACCGCGTCGCCGCGCGCATCGAGTTCGGCATCGTCTGGGTCAACTGCTGGATGCTGCGCGACCTGCGCACGCCGTTCGGCGGCGTCAAGCATTCCGGCATGGGCCGCGAGGGCGGCGTGGAAGCGCTGCGCTTTTTCACCGAGCCCAGGAACATCTGCATCGCGCAACGGGAGGCCACCACATGAGAACACCCCGGGACTTGCTGGAAAGCAACCGCCGCTGGTCCGAACGCGTCCGCGCGCAGGACCCGCAGTTCTTCGAACGCCTGTCGAAACAGCAGGCGCCGAAATACCTGTGGATCGGCTGTTCGGATTCGCGGGTGCCGGCCAACCAGATCATCGACATGGAGCCGGGCGAGGTGTTCGTGCACCGCAACGTGTCCAACCTGGTGCTGCATTCCGACCTCAATTGCCTGTCGGTGATGCAGTTCGCGGTGGACGTGCTGAAGGTGGAGCACATCATGGTGGTCGGTCATTACGGTTGCGGCGGCGTGCAGGCGGCGCTGGAAGGCAGACGCCTCGGCCTGATCGACAATTGGCTGCGCAACATCGGTGACATCCTGGACCGGCACCGCGCGCAGCTCGACAGGGTTCCGCCCGCGCGGCGTCACGCGCGGCTGTGCGAACTCAACGTGATCGAGCAGGTCGCCAACGCCTGCCACACTACCGTGGTGCGCGACGCCTGGCAGCGCGGACAGAAACTGGCCGTGCACGGGTGGTGCTACGGTCTCGCGGACGGCCGGATCCACGACCTGGGCGTGGACGTGGATCGCTTCGAGACGCTGGAATCCGGCTACGATCGTGCCCTGGCGCGGCTGGACGCCGCCCCCGCATGAACGGTTCGATGCACGACGAAGCATGACAGCCGCCGCGTGCGCATGGTGCGCCGCGTCGTCCACCACCGCCGGAAACACCGATGCGCCACGCATGCACCCTCGGTCTGGTTACCCTGCTCGCTCTCGCCTGGCTGCTGCCCGCTCCCGCGCAGATCCCCTCGGTGTGGAGGGAACAGCAACTGGAGGCGATGGAGAAGTCCGACACCATCATGAAGCAGGCGCACGACCGCAAGGGCCTGCTCGCGCAGTACCAGGTGCTGCGGCGCGCCTATGCCTCCGACGGCCAGCCGGCGTTTCGCGCGATCTTCGGCCAGTACCTGTCCTGGTACCAGAGTTTCATCGGCGATTACGCGGATGCCGAAATCGCGTTTTCGATCCAGCAGAAGCCGCTGTCCGACGACGCGCCTTCGCCGCTGACGCTGCCCGGTTATCACCCCGTGCTGGCCGCGACCTACCTGCCCAGACTCGCGGCCGGGTACCGTGTGGTGTTTCTCAACGAAGCCCACAACATCGCGCTGACGCGCACGCTGACCGTGAAACTGCTGAAGGCGCTGCGCGAGGAAGGCTTCAATACCTTCGCGGCGGAGACGCTGTACCGCTCCGACATCGACGCCCTGAACAAGCGCGGTTATCCCGTCGCCGACAGCGGCTTCTACACCCGCGAGCCGATCTACGCGGAAATGGTGCGCACCGCGCTGAAGCTGGGCTACAAGGTGGTGGCCTACGAGGCCGACCAGAACCACACCGGCGATGCACGCGAGGCCCAGCAGGCCGAACACCTGTGGCAGATCCTGAAGGATGATCCGAACGCGCGGCTGGTGGTCAACGCCGGTTACGCGCACATCCAGAAGACCGGCCAGTTCCTGGGCGCCCAGTCGATGGCCGAGCACTTCATCAAGGACAGCGGCATCGTGCCGCTGTCGGTCGAGCAGACCATCCTGATCCCGCACCAGAACCGCTCGATGGATCATCCCGATTACGGCGCGATCATCCAGTCGGTCCATCCCGGGCAGCCGATCGTGTTCATCAGCGCCGACGGCAAGCCGTGGTCGCTCCGGCCCGGTTACGACGTCAGCGTGATCTTCCCCGAGGAGCAGTTCAAGCAGGGGCGCCCGACCTGGCTGACCCTGTGGGGCCTGCGCGTGCCCTACTCGGTCAGCGGCAACATGTGCCAGCGGCATTTCCCCTGCATCGTGGAAGCCCGTTACGCCGACGAAGGCGACGACGCGATCCCTGCCGACCGGATGGTGCTGGACCCCATCCCGCTGATGACCATCGACGACATCAAGATCACCACCGGCGACTACAGCATTCCGACCAGCGAACTGTACCTGCGCCCCGGACGTTACCGGCTCACGGCGAGCGACGAGAACGGCAACGTGTTCATCCGCCAGGCGATCACCGTGCCGGAGGGCGGCAACGATCCGCCCGCCGCCGGCCCGGCGCCGGCGAACCAGGCCGGCACGGGTTGCGCGGAATCGACGGCGGCCGTGCAGGGCAAAGGCAACGCCCCATGCAAGAACACCGGGACGCACCCTTGAGCGGCGCGGCGATCCGCGCCGGGACCGCTCCCGCGCCGGTGGGCGCGTATCCGCACGCGCGGCGCGTGGGTGAATTGCTGTTCCTGTCCGGGATCGGTCCGCGCATGCCGGGCAGCGACGCGATTCCCGGCAACGTGTACGACGATGCCGGCAAGCTGGTCGATCACGACATCGTCGCGCAAACCCGGCAGGTGTTCGCCAACGTGCGCGCGGTGCTGGAAGCCGGCGGCGCGCGCTGGGAAGACCTGATCGACGTGACCGTGTTCCTCACCGACATGGCGCGCGACTTCAAGGCCTACAACGCGGTGTGGGCCGAATACTTCCCCGATCCCGCGCACGCGCCCTGCCGCACCACGCTGGGCATCGCCTCGCTGCCGACGCCGATCGCGATCGAGTTGAAGTGCATCGCACGGCTGCCGCCGGATTGACAAGGGAAGCCGCCGCTGCCGTCAGAACACCCGGAATCCGTGCGCAACCCGCGACACTTCCGCAGCCGCGAACACCAGGCCGGCCACCATGACCACCACGCCCCACACGAACCAGCGCACGGTGACGCGGTAATGCGGGATCTCGTGATCCTCGACCTGCAGCGAGCGGAACAGCGCAATCAACTGCATCAGCATCGAGACCAGCATCAGCGCGGTCGAGATCACGAAATGCCAGGACCAGCTTCCCGGCGCCTCGAAACCCCAGTAGCGCAGGAACGCCAGCGAAAAGCCGACCAGTACCGAGATCGCGGTGATGATGCCCGCACGGTAGCCGTCGGGCGTGTAGCGCGCCGGTTCGTCCTGCGGAAACCGCGTCACCGGCGGCGGCTCGTGCGAAACAGGCTCGTTCATGGCCCCGTCTCCTCGAAACTGCACCGGGAACAGGCTACTCGCATTCCGGCGCCTGCACATCCCCGGCGGCTGCAGGGGATACTTGACGGGCCAGAATGTTAGTCTATACTAACGGTTAGTGAAGACTAACTTGAAAATCCGGGTGCAGGCGCTGGGCGATCCCACGCGGATGGCGATCCTAGAGCGCCTGCGGCGCGGTCCGCTGGCGGTCGGCGAGATCGCGCGCGGCCTGCCGGTCACGCGCTCGGCGGTGTCCCAGCATCTGAAGGTGCTCAAGGATGTCGGGCTGGTGCGGCGGGAGCGCGCGGCCAACCGCAGCCTCTATCGGCTCGATGCCGAAGGCATCGCCGGTTTGCGCGACTACTTCGAGCGGTTCTGGCAGGAATCCCTGCAGGCCTTCAAGCAAACCGCCGAAAGATCCCGGAAGGAGCAATCCCGATGAACCCCCTCCCGCCCATCCCGCCCGTCCGTCACAGCCTGGTCGTGGAGGCGCCGCGCGCGCACGCCTTCGAGGTGTTCACCCGCGGTCTGGACAGGTGGTGGTTCCGCGACCATCACATCGGCAGGGAACCCATGCAGGAAGCCGTGATGGAACCGCGCGCGGGCGGACGCGTGTTCGAACGCGGTGTCCACGGCACGGAATGCGAGTGGGGTCGGGTGCTGGTGTGGGATCCTCCTTCGCGGCTGGTGGTGGCATGGCAGATCGGCGGCGACTGGCAGTTCGATCCCGACCTTGCACACGCCAGCGAATACGAGGTGCGCTTCGTGGAAGAAACCCCCACCCGCACGCGCGTGGAATTCGAGCACCGCCGCTTCGAGCGTCACGGCAGGGCCGGCCGCAGCATCCGTGACAGTGTCGAGACCGGCTGGGCCAGGCTGCTGGCGGCTTACGCCGCCGCGGCGAACCCGGCCTGACCGGTTGCGGAAAGGCCGACGCACGGGACCACCACGACCGGAAGAAGGAGGCATCCATGCTGCGCACATTCGCTTCGGCGGCACTCGCGCTCACCGGCTTGCTGATCGGCCTCGGCGCCTTCGGTCACAGCTTCGTCGGCCGCGCCTCCCTGGACACCGGACTCGTCCACGTGTCGCTGGATGCACACACGGACAGGCTGGTCTATCTGGTCTGGTATTTCTGCGGCGGCTGCATGCTGGTGTTCGGCCTGCTGGTGATCCGGAGCGCGTGGTGGGCCTGGCGCGGCGAGACCGGTGCGCTGGCTGTTTCCGGACTGATCGGCATTTTCTATGTCCTGACCGGCGTGCTCTCGCTCGGGTACATGCACGAACCGTTCTGGAGCGTGTTCGTGATCCTGGGTGGTCTCGCGCTGATCCTGTCGATCGCGCTCGGCATGATGCGGACGCGCGATGCGCACAGTGCCGTCGCGTCACGACCCGGCGCTGCGCCCATGGCTTAGACAGGCCTCCAGCAAGGCGCGGATCACGTCCTGCACCGGCGCGGCACACGCGGGCTGGTAGTCGAAGCTGTCCTCGTCCATGTAGGTGCACTGCGCCAGCTCCAGTTGCACGGCTTCGACGCCGCCGGCCGGATGACCGTAATGGCGGGTGATGTAGCCGCCCTTGAAACGCCCGTTGACGACGTGACTGTAGGGACTGCCTGCGCCGCCGGCGCGCTCGCGCAGTAGCGCGGTCAGGCGACCCTGCAGGGCGGTCGAGCAGCTGGCGCCGTCCGCGGTGCCCAGGTTGAAGTCGGGCAGCCGGCCCTCGAAGAACCTGGGCACCCGGCTTCGTATCGAATGCCCGTCCCACAGCACCGCGCGTCCATGCCCGGCGCGCAACCGTTGCAATTCGGCGCGCAAGGCGTCGTGATAGGGACGCCAGTACGTCTCGACGCGCGCGGCGATTTCTTCCGCGCCGGGCTCCCCGCCCGCGCGGTAGATCGCCTCGCCGGCAAAAGTGTTGACCGGCACCAGCGCGGTTTCGCTGCGGCCGGGATACAGGGCATGGCCATCCGGCGGCCGGTTCAGATCCACCACGTATCGCGACCAGTGCGGCGCGATCAGCGAAGCACCGAGCTCGCGCGCGAACGCGTACAGCCGTCCCACGTGCCAGTCGGTGTCGGGCACGCGCTTCGCGGCATCGGTCATCCGGGCGGCGATGTCATCGGGGATCGCGGTGCCGTCGTGCGGCAGGCTGACCAGCAGCGGCGTTTCGCCGCGATGCAGGGTGAAGGTCTCCATGCGTTGATTGGGCCGAATCAGATGTCTTCTCGGAATGGCGCGCTTTGCAAACCGTCGCCAGCGAAGGCAGAGCCTGCCCCGGACTTGATCCGGGGTTGCGCACCGCCCGAGCGCAGGAACCGGAGTGTACACGCCGGTACGTGGGGATTCCCTGGCCCAAAGCGTTACATTCATGTAACGGGCGTTATCCGGACATCGCCGGCGCGCAGAGGCCGGGCGCGGCAGGCTTGCAACCGCGCTACGACATCGTCACGAATTCCTCGGCCGAGGTCGGATGAATCGCCACCGTGCGCCGGAAGTCCTCGAAGCGCGCGCCCATCCGCAACGCCACCGCGAAGCCCTGCAGCATTTCATCCATGCCGGGACCGATGCCGTGCAGCCCGACGATGCGTTCGTCCGCGCCGGTGCACACCAGCTTCATCAGGGTGCGGCCCTCCCGGCCGGTCAGCGCCCACAGCATCGGCACGAACTGCGCCCTGCGCACCCGCACCGCGTCGCCGAAATGCGCACGGGCCTCGGCTTCGGAAAGTCCCACGCTGCCGACCGGTGGATGCGAGAACACCACGCTGGGAATGCACGCATAATCCAGATGCGCATCGGCGCTGCCGCCGAACAGCCGATCGGCCAGCGCGCGGCCGGCCGCGATCGCGACCGGCGTCAGCGCCCGCTTGCCGTTGACGTCGCCCAGCGCGTACACGCCCGCGACGTTGGCGTTTTCGTAGTCGTCGGTGACGACCTCACCCTCGCCGCCCAGGCGGACGCCGGCCTCGTCCAGCGTCAATGCTTCCGTGTTCGGCACGCGCCCGATCGCGCGGATCACGCAGTCGTAGGGGCCGTGCCGTTCGTGATCGGCGCAGTCCAGCCAAAGCGCGCTGCCGGCGCCGCTGGCGACGCCGCGCACGGCGCAGCGTTCGTGCCTGATCACGCCGTCACGCTGCATCATCGCGCCCAGCGCGTGGCCCAGGTCGGCATCGAAACGCGACAGCAGCCGGCTGCGCGAGAACAGCTCGACACGCGCGCCCAGCGCGCGCAGCACGCCGGCCAGTTCCACCGCGATGTAGCCGCCGCCGATGACGCCGACCCGCGACGGCCGCGCGGCGAGTTCGAAGAAGCCGTCGGAATCGATGGCGAGGCCGCCGCCGGGCAGATCCAGCGCGCGCGGCCGCGAACCGGTCGCGACCACGATGTGCGGCGCGCGGTACTCCCGTGCGTCCGCACGCAGGGTGTGCGCGTCGAGGAAGCGCGCGTGCGCGGGCACCACGCGCACGCCGAGTTCCTGCAGCCGGTTCGCGTAGGACTGGCGGGCACGCAGCACGTAGGCGTCGCGGCGCGCCACAAAAGCGGCCCAGTCGAGTTCGCCGGGTTTGGAGTCGAACCCGGCCGCGACCGCCAGCCGCTGCGCTTCCGCCAGTTCGGCAGCCAGCCACATCGCCTTCTTGGGCACGCAGCCGCGGTTGACGCAGGTGCCGCCCAGTTCGTGCGGTTCGAACAGGGTGACCTTCGCGCCGTGCCGCGCGGCACGGATCGTGGCGGCCAGACCCGCCGAGCCGCCGCCGATCACGAGCAGGTCAGAGTGCGTATCCATGCCGATCCTCGTTCGCGCAATCAAACCAGCGTCCGTTCGCACCTCGACCCGCCCGGTGCAAACGGTCCCGCTGAATGCATTCCCGGCGCGTCTGCCGGACCACGGATGCGATCAGCCGGGTTCCGTCACAAGCCGAAGCGCATCGGCGCATAGGGCAGCGGATCCAGCAGCGGTGCCTCGCCTGCGATCAGCGATGCAACCAGTTCGGCCGTGGCCGCGCTCATGCTGACGCCCAGCATGCCGTGTCCGGTGGCCAGCAGCAGGTTGTTCCAGCGCCGCACCGGGCCGATCAGCGGCACCTCGTCCACGCACATCGGCCGCCAGCCCCACCATTCCTCGCGCAGTTCCGCGCCGAAGGGTTCGCGCAGGTAGGCGCGCGCGCCGCGCCTGAGCGCGTCCAGCCGCGTGCGGTTGAGCGTGGTGTCGTAGCCGGAGAACTCCATGGTGCTGCCGAGCCGGAAACCCGAACCCCACGCCGTGACGCACACGCTGACCTCGCGCAGCACCAGCGCATGCTGCGGGCACGCGGCGGGCCGCGAAGTGGTGATCGAATAACCCTTGCCCGGCTGCAGCGGCAGGCGCAAATCCAGCGACGACGCGAGCGGCGGCGACCACGCGCCCAGCGCCATCACGATGCGATCGCCCGAGAACTCGCCGCGCGCGGTGCGCACCGCATCGATGCGACCGTTCGCGCAGGCAAAGCCCTGCACCAGCGCGTCCTGCTCGATCGCGCCGCCGCGTTCGCACACCCGGCGTGCCAGACCATCGACCAGCTTGTCGGGGCGCAACTGCGCATCGTCGGGATGCAGCAGCGCGCCCATGGTGCCCGGCAGCAGGCAGGGTTCCATCTGCTGCGCGGCGTCACCGGTCAGTTCCGTGGTGGCGATGCCCAGCCGGCGCATCCACTCGATGTCCCGCCTGTCATGATCCAGCACGCGCGCATCGCGGTACACGTGCAGCGTGCCGCTGGGCGCGTATTCGCAGTCGATGCCCTCCTCGACCAGCAGGCGCGGCAACAGCGTGTACGAACGCTGCAGGATCGCGCTGCGCGCCAGCGCCGCGCGTTCGGCCGCGGCCATCCGGCAGCGGCGCGCAAAGCCGAGCAGCCAGCGCCAGCGTTCGAGATCGGGACGCGGATTGACGTACAGCGGCGCATCGCCCCGCAGCATCCAGCGCAGTGCCTGCCACGGCATGTCCGGCACCGACAGCGGAATCGCGTGGCTGGGTGTCAGCGTGCCGCAGTTGCCGTGCGAGGCACCGCTGCCCGGTGCATTCCGTTCCAGCACGCGCACCGACGCGCCCTTGCGCAGCAGCGCCAGCGCACAGGCAAGCCCTATCACTCCACCGCCGAGGATCAATACATCGCTGCGCGTCGCATCCATCGCGCCAGTCTAGCAACCGTCCGGCGGCGGCGGATGTGCCTTTCGATCGAACAGCGTCTGCGGCAACGGTTATGGATCGATAACCGGCACGTCACGGCGACCGCCGGCTGGCCGCCTCCGCCTTCTCGGTGTATGGCGTGATGCCGGGCATCGCGGGAATCGTCGGCAGGAACCGCGGATCGCGCCGTGCACGGGTCGCCTACTCGTAGGCGTAGGCGATGCCGATCAGCACCGGCTCGCTCCACTTGCGCCCGAAGAACAGCATGCCGACCGGCAACCCGTGCACGAAACCGGCCGGCACCGTGATCGACGGATAGCCCGCGACCGCGGCCGGCCCGTACGCCGACGGCAGGTTCGGATCGCCGTTGACCAGATCGATCCGCCACGCCGGGTCCTGCGCGGGCGCCAGCAGCGCGTCGAGATGATGCGCGCTCATCGCCGCGTCGATGCCTTGCGGGCCCGCCAGCGTTTGCAGCTTCGCCAGCGCGTCGGTGTAGGCCTTGTCGGTGAGTGGCCCCTTGGCCTGGGCCTGCGTGAACAGCTCCTGCCCGAACCACGGCATTTCCTCGGCGGCGTGCGCCTCGTTCCACGCGATCAGGTCGGCCAGCGTATGCACGGGCAGGCCCTTGCGGGTCGCGAGGTAGGCGTCGAGGCCGTGCTTGAACTGGTAAAGCAGCACGGTGGTCTCGGCGTTGCCGTAATCGTTGACGTGCGGGATCTGCACGTTGTCGATCACGCTGGCGCCGTGCGCGCGCAGCACCGCGATGGCCTGGTCCAGCAGGCGTTTCACGTCCGGGTTGTCGCCGCTCAGCGCACGCACCACGCCGATGCGCTTGCCCTTCAACGCGCCCGGATCGAGAAACCTCGTGTAATCGGTCGCGTGCCGGCCGGCCTCCGCGGTGGCGGGATCGCGCGGATCGCCGCCCGCGATCGCGCTCAGCACGATCGCGGCATCGCGCACGTCGCGCGCCATCGGTCCAGCGGTGTCCTGGGTGGAACTGATCGGAACGATGCCGGCGCGACTCACAAGCCCGACCGTCGGCTTGATCCCGACGATGCCGTTGGCCGCCGCGGGGCAGATGATCGAGCCGTTGGTCTCGGTGCCGATCGCCACGCTGACGAATCCGGCCGCCACCGCCGCGGCCGAGCCGGAACTCGAACCGCACGCGGTGCGGTCCAGCACGTAGGGATTGCGGGTGAGTCCGCCGCGTCCGCTCCAGCCGCTGGTGGAACGGGTGGAGCGGAAGTTCGCCCACTCGCTGAGATTGGTCTTGCCCAGGATCACCGCGCCGGCCTCGCGCAGTTTCGCCGCCACCGTGGAATCACGCGGCGCGGGCGCGGCGGCGAGCGCCAGCGAACCCGCCGTCGTCAGCATCCTGTCGCCGGTGTCGAGGTTGTCCTTGAGCAGCACCGGAATGCCCCACAGCGCGCCGTGCTTGCCGTGCCCGCGTTCGGCATCGCGTTGCTTCGCGATCGAAAGCGCATCGGGATTCAGTTCGATCACCGCGTTGACACGCGGGCCGGCCTGGTCGAGCGTCCGGATTCGCTCGATGAACGTCTGCACCAGGCGTTCCGAATCGAGCTTGCCGCTCGCCATCCGCTGTTGCAGCGTCGCAATCGAGGCGTGGGCCTCGTCCGCTCCGGACGGCGGCGGCGACGCCGGGGCCGCCTGCGCGCCGCCGCAGGTCAGCAGCGAGACCAGACCCAGCACCCGCAACTTGCCGAAGCTACGCATCCTGTCACCCCCTCGCCTTGCGATGGCGCATCAATGACCGCCGCTGGATCGTGGTGCCGCTCCGCGCCACGAGGGCGCCCCGACCGCCTCGCCGGGAAAACCCTCGAACGCGCTCGGGTACAACTCGTTGACGGGTTTGCCGTCTGGACCAAGCCTGGGCGAGCGCGCGAAGCTGCCGGCATAGCCCGGAAACTCCGCCGGGCTTTCCCAGCCATCCCTGCTGACCGCCGAGACGCCAAAGAACCAATCGTCGAGGATGATGTTCTTCAGCACGATCGAATCGGCATCGCCCGCATTGCGCGAAAACTGCCACTGCGGCGCGGTGGTTTCGCGCCACCACGCGACGTGGCTGGCCGCCCCCGGCGAGGGCTTCCACGACAGCGTGGTGTCGTAAGCCACCGCGCCTTTTACCGTGAGATCGGCCGGCGGCGCCGGTGCCATCGCCAGCGAGGCCATCGTGATCGCATCCAGCCGGGTCACGTTGGAGAGGTAGTCGAAATCGACACCGGAAATCACGTCACCGTAGTGCACGCCGTTCTCCACGCGCACGTTCTGGTGCTGGCGGTCGTAATCCTCGTTGGATTCGGACAGGCGCACCGCGGGATAACCCTGTTCCAGGAACGGCACCTGGTCACCCGAACGCCCCCAGCGGTCGGTCATGTAGATCATGCGGACGTGGAAGTCGTGGAGATACTGCCCGGCCAGCGTCTGCATGTAGCGCGCGATGTTGCGCGAGGGTGAATCCACGCCGCCGCCGTGGAAGCGCCGGTAAGCCGCCTGCCCCGGGGTCTCGTTGCTCTTGGTGCCTTCGGAAAACACCCGTAGGGTGTGCGGATCATGGGCGCCATTGCCGCCGTGCGAGTTGCCGACCATGTCGTTGTTGAGGTCGGCCTCGACGTTCCAGCCGTGATCGACGGCGTACTGCGCGATGATCTTGCCGCCGTACAACCCCTGCTCCTCGCCGGAGTCGGCCGAATACACCAGCGTCGCGGGAAATTTGTAATGACTCAGCACCCGCGCGGTTTCGATCAGCGCCGCCACGCCCGCCGCATCGTCGTTGGCGCCGGGGGCATCGCCGATGTTGTTCCGCCAATGGCTGGTGAAGCCGTTGCCGTTGATCGAGTCAAGGTGCGCCGTCATCACGATCACGCGGTCCGGGTCGCTGGTGCCGCGCTGGATCGCCACCACGTCGGCGATCTTCACGCCGTCCTTCTGCGGAATGCGCGGGCCGGTGAACACCTGCGAGGGCTCGACGATCTCGATGCAGCCGCCGCAGCCTCCGGAAATGTTCCGGAACTGCGCGGCAACCCACTCCCGCGCCGCGATGATCCCGCGCGTTTTCGATTTCAGCAGCAGGGTGGTGTTGCGGGTTCCGAAACCGACCAGCGCGGCGTCGCTCGCGTGCAGGTTGGACGCTTGCACCACATCCGCAATCGCGCGGAGTTCCGGGTGCGGGTTGGACGGCGGGGCGGACGCCGCCATCGTTGCACCGACCGAACCCGCCAGGGCGATTGCCGCAATGATCGAAGCGCAATGCATGGTGTCATCTCCGCCGCAGCGCAAAGCTGGCCGCCTCCGGACCGCACCGGATTCGGAGGCGGAGGGCGCGAACATCCGTTTCGCGTCACCGGACCATCGTGGTGGTGCGACGCTCAGAAATCGACCGTCAACCGTCCCCAGTAATACCGTCCGATCACGTCGAAGTCGGCGGAATCGGTGTTGGCGTTACCCAGACCGGTGATGTTGTTGTATATCAGGGGCGGCTGCTTGTCGAACACGTTGTTGACGCCGAAGTCGATGCGCGTGTTCAACGGCGCGATGTCGTAGCCGACAGCCAGATCGTTGTACACGTAGGCGCCATAGTGCAGCACATAGGGATTGCCCGGCCTGAACCCAGGCACGGCGCTATACCCGCGCGACACCTGGTGCGAGCCCACCTCGAAACGGCCGATGTATTGCATGCGCCACAGCGCGCTCCACGGCCCCAGTTGCCAGGTCAGCTGTCCCTGCCCCCGCACCCGCGGCAACAGGATCGCGATGCCGCCGCCGACATCGGTGTTCGCGTTGCCGGCCATGCCGATGACGCGGTTGCCGGGCTGCCCCGGCGCCGTCTGCTGGTTGTACTGATCGAGATAGGTGCCCTGCAGCGTCACGGCGAACTGTCCGACAGGCAGATTCGGCAGCGTGTACGACGCCTGCAGATCCGTTCCCTTCACGTCGATGCGTCCGAGATTCACCACCGGTGACAGGAACTCGATGATCTGGCCCGGACTGTTCGTGTCCGCGCCGAACCGCTTGATCAGCGGGCAGAACTGGAGGAGGCCGTTGAAGCACGCAGTCAGGATGGTGCCCCCGGATACCCCGGTGATCACGTCGTTGAGGTAGATCCGCCACGTGTCGATGCTGGCCGAGAAGCCCGGCAGGAAATGCGGCGAATACACGGCGCCGAAATCGAACGACTTGCCGTTTTCGGGACCCAGCGGGAAGTTGGCGAACGCCGATCCCGAGGCCAGCGTATTGATCTGCTGGTGATTGGCGACCTGCGTGTCGACGAACGTGCCGTCCAGCGGCACGCCCACGCAGGCCGGGTTCGCGACGGTAATGTGGTCGCAGGGATCGCTGTTGATCACCTGGCCGCCGAACGAGGTTCCCGCGAAGATGTCTCCGATCGTCGGCGCGCGGAACACCTTGGCCACGGTGCCGCGCAACAGCAGATCCTCGATCGGCCGATACTCGACGCCGATCTTCCAGTTGTTGGTGCTGCCGAAGTCGCTGAACTTGGAGTAACGGTCGCCCAGATCGACGTTCAGGGCATGGACGAACGGCAGATCCTTGAGCACGGGGATGAAGAGTTCCGCGTAGGCCTCCTTCACGCTGTATCCGCCCTGCAGGTGCGACGTGCATTGGCTGCTGAAGGTGCATGTGCCGATGTCGTTGATGATCAGCACGGGATCGACGGTGTTGTTGGTGTATTCGGTCCGGTAGGCCGCGCCCAGCGCCAGTTGCACGGTACCCGCCGGGAGGTCGAACAGGCCGCCGCTGATGTCCGCGTGCTTGATGCGTTCGATGTCCCAAGTATCGACCAGCGCCGGCGTCGTCGCATGCTTCACCACCTCCAGGGAAGCCGGATTCTCCAGGTTGAACGTATCCCAGGGGATGCATCCCGGGATGACGGTGTTCGGATCGCCCGGCGTGCTCACGCAGGCGGGAACGCCGTTGACCAGCATGGACGGCCCCAGGCCCGGCAGCAGCAGCGGCAATTCCGGCAGGCCTTCCACGTCCCACAGTTGCGAAACGTGGCCGTAGTTGTAGCCCACGTCCCACGTCCAGTCCTGGCCGAACACGCCGAGATTGCCGCGCAATCCGAACATCCCCTCGTCCGTCGTGGTCGTGATGGCCGTGAACCGGTTGCCCATGGTCGTCAGCCGCGACCGGAGCACGTTTCCGTTCGTCGGCGAGAAGGTGATGCCGAACGGGTTGTACATGCTGTACTGGGAGAGCACCAGACCGCTGTTCGTCGCCCACACCGGGGGCCCCAGCAGGAAACCCGACTGTGTCCTGTTGTGCAGCACGGTCAGGAACGCGTCGACATTGGACGTGAGGTGATACACGCCGTTCAGATACGCGTCGGTGCGCTCCTGCGGGGTCGTGATCGGGCGGGATTCGGCGAAGTCGTACAGGTCTAGGCTGCGGTTGGTGCAATGGAAATCCGCCAGCGTGGTCGGCGCGGTCTGGCCAACCGCGCTGGGATTCAACGACACGTTGGTGCACCCGAATTTCGCCCGCAGGGACGGCGGCAAGGTGGTAACGCTGCGGGGCGCGAAACTCGAACCTCCGAAGAACGTATGCAGCGGCGTGTTCGTGCTTCCGGTGATCGATTCGGTGTGCCGGGAAAACTGGCGCGCGCTCTCCTCGATCGCATCCATCTTGTTGTAATCGACCCCGGCAAGGATGCTGCCCTTGTCGGACGTCTGCCCGAACATGAACGAGAAACCCTTGCGCTCCCCGTCATCGTGATCGGAAATGCCGTAGCTGGCCTGGAACTGCGCGCCCTCGTAATTCGATTTCAGAAGGATGTTGATGACGCCGCCGATCGCATCGGAGCCGTACACCGACGACGCACCATTGGTCAGCACCTCGATGCGTTCCACGGCCTGCGCCGGAATCGCGTTGAGGTCGTTGCTGATGACCCGTTGACCGTTGATCAGGACCAGGGTGCGCGAAGGCCCCAGTCCCCGCAAACCGACCTGCGTCGCGCCGCCGATGTGCCCGGCGTTGTTGATGTACGGGTTGTTGATGGGCCCGGTCACCGCCGACAGGTTCTGGACGATGTCGCCCAGCGTCAGGTCGCCGGTTTGCTGTATCTGCGCGGCGGTGACGGCCACCACGGGGTTGGCGGTCTCGATGTCCACGCGGCGGATGTGCGAGCCGGTGACCACGATGGTCTGCAACGTTTCCGGCTTGGACGGCGGCGCGGACGGCGCCGACGCGGGCGGCTGCTGGCGGGGATCGGGCGGATCGGGCCGGGGCGCCGATTGCAGCACGAAGGTGGTGCCGTTGATCGCGCGCGGCGCGAGCCCGGTGCCGCGCAGGAGCACCTGCAGCGCGACCGACGGCGCGAAATGTCCCGTCACGCCGCGCGTGGTCTTGCCGGCCACCAGTGCGGGGGAATAATCGACGTGCACGCCGCCCTGTGCAGACAGGGCATCCAGCGCCTTGTCGAGGGCGCCGGCGGGAATCGCATAGTCTCTGCTCGCCTGACCCTGGGATGCCACGGCCTGTGCGGCATGGACCGTGGCCGGTACCAACAATCCGGCACCGCCCGCAGCCGCTACCGCCAAGGCAATGGAAACGGAGAGGGCACGACGTCGAAACAGGCAGCCGTCACCGCCACTGCAACGCATGGCTGCCGCGCGCGGACGGCGCGCGATCGTGGATCCTGTCGCCTTCACTTGCGGTCTCCTCTGCCAGGTCGATGGAGGTACCGCGCAGGGCTGTCGCCTGCGCTCCCTTCCCAGTGCATAAACGGGGAGAGCGGATGAAAACCCTACCTCCTCATCACGATCCGGATCATCACGTTCGGAACCGGGCGTTCGCGCCGGTTTGGACGTTCGGACGTCCGTCGCGCTAGTCGTGCAACAGCACGACCTCGGTGGCGGAGACGTGCTCGGCGCGGATCGGCCAGCCGGCTTCGAGAACCTGGATCAGGGTCTGCTGGTCTCCCGCAGGAAAGGTGCCGGTGACGCGCACGTCGCGCAACGAAGCATCGCCGACCCGGAGTTTGGTGTCGCTGTAGCGGTTCATCGTGGCGAGCAGCTGCGGCAGGCGCCAGTCGTGCGCGATCACCTCGCCGTGCGTCCAGCCCAGCGCCTCGGACAGGTCCACGGGATGTGCGCCGCGGACGATGCCGGTGCGATCGAACTGCAATCCTTCTCCGCTGGTCAGGGTCGTCTTCGACCGTGCCGCGGCGACCGACACCTTCCCGTTGAGCAGGACCACATCGACATCGCCGTCTGTGCCGAAACTCACCTGGAACTTCGTGCCGACCGCGGTCACGGTCCCGCCCCCGGCGTGCACGACAAATGGCCGCCCGGCCTCGTGCTGCACCCGAAACTCGGCCCGTCCGCGCAGCAAATCCACCCGGCGCAATCGATGACCGTAGCGCACCACCGCCGAGGTATCGGTGTCCAGCAACAAACCGGAACCGTCTTCCAGATGCAGCGTCAGCCGCTGACCCACCCTGGTCGAATAGCTCGCAACCCCTTGATGGAAGCCGAAGACATGCCAGCCGTACGCGCCCAGCCCCAGCGCGACAGCCAGCAGCGCCGCGGCGGCGAGGGCGGCCGCCAGCCGGCCTCGCCAAGGACGCGCGGGCGCGTGCCTCGGGTGCAGGAGCCGCTCTGCCGCCGCCACCACTTCGGGATGGCGCGCGGCTTCCCGGCTCGCCGCCCACAGTTGTTCCGCCTCGCGATAGGCGGACGCGTGCATGGAACTGGCGGCGAGCCAGCGCTCGAACTCGGCACGTTCCGGATCGGAGGCATCCCGTTCCAGCAGGCGGACCAGCCAGCGTTCCGCCTCGCTGCGCACGCGAGGATCGATGTCGGCGTTTGCGACTTCCGGTGTCATGCTCACTTAAACGTTCCCGCGCCCGAATTGCCTACCTTCTTCCGCAACGTGGCGAGCCCCCTGGCGAGATGTTTCTCCACCATCTTGACCGAAACGCCGCAGTGCCCGGCGATCTGGGCGTTGGTCATGTCGTATACCAGCTTGAGCAGGCACACCCGCTGACACCTGGGCGGCAGCTCGAGCAGCGCCCGGCGCAGGCGCACCAGCTTCTGCGCGTGTGCCGCGAACTCGTCGGGGGAGCAATCCGGCGAGGCGATCTCGTGAAGTTCAGGGGCCATCCGGAACTCCACCGGATGATGTTGCGCATCCCGGAACCGGTCGTGCGCGGCGTTGATGGCGATCCTGTAGAGCAGCCGCTGCCAGTCGGACGCGGCGGCCGAAGCGCGATACCGCAACAGTTTGGCGACGCTTTCCTGCGCGGCATCCTCGGCATCCTGCAGCGTGGCGGTACGCCCGCGCAGGAATTGCACCAGTCCCCGGTACTGCGCGCGGATGAACCCGTCGAAGCGAACCGCCTGTCCGGGCCCGTCCGGGTGCAGCACGCCCGTCAGCAGGCCACCCGAACCGCCCGTTTGCCTTGACGCCGCCATAAGACACCGATGGCATGACAACCGCGCGGCGATGGTCGTACAACACCCGCTCCTCCGCAAGCCGCGATGCGCGTGAATCCGCTACAGCATCAGCGGCGCCAGCAGGATCTTCCATTCGATCAGCAACGCAAGGGTCCACAGCATCAGCGCGAGAATCAGCGTGTGGCGCAGCTTGCGCCAGAAGCTCCACCTCGGCAGGCGCCATGCGCGCGGCAGGAACCCCAGCGCGACCAGGGTGAGCACGGCCGCGAGGTAGCCCAGCGCCACCACGACCACCAGCACCGGTGGCGGGAAGTCGAACAGCAGCCGGTATCCCGCCGCGGACATCACCTGCGCCGCCACGCTGGCCGCGATCAGGAACAGAAGCCATCCGCAGACCGCGGCCAGCGCGGTGGCCGCCGGCGCGCGCGCCTCGCGGCGGCGCGTCGGGGTTCCATGCGGCGGACGGCCGCGCCGGCCCGACGCGCCCACCAGCGCGCACAGGCACACGACCAGCAGCAGCGCCAGCGTCGCCAGCGCGGTGTCGGGGTTGTCGAGGAAGCTCGCGCGGTCGAACACCGCATGCCCGTAAGCCGCGGCGAGTCCGGTCAGCCGCCCGTGCGCATCCCGCAGGAACTGGATCCGGTCGCTGGTATCCAGGTTGCGGAAGATGTCCCGCGATTGCTCGACATAGCGTTTGCTCTCCCCGTTCGCGCTGAGAACCAGGTGACCGTCCGGCGTGACGGCGGTGCGCGCCACGTCGAGGGTGAGTGCCTTCTCGATGGTGCTGTAGTTGCGCCGCTGGGAAAGCCAGATGCCGGCGTAGATCTGCCCGCTGCGCGCGAAATCCCCGGGCGGCGCGGGCGGCGGCTGCGGACGCGCATCCGGCAGGAAATGCTCGAAGAACAGCCGCGGCAGCGCCATCGCCAGGCTTTCGCCGGTGTCGGTGTTGGTCGAGACGAACACCCCCAGGCCGGCCTGCGGCAGCACCACCATGTTGGAGTGGAACCACAGCGTGTCGCCGGCGTGTTCGAGACTCGCGTAGCGACCGTAGCGGCCAATGAAGAAGCCATGCGCGATCGCATGCACCGCGGGCGCGTTGCGGAAGGTCGGCGTCACCATCTCGTGGAAGGTGATCGGATCCAGCACCTCGTGGCCGGCGACCCCGCCGCCGTTCAGCAGCATCCGCATCCACGTCGCCATGTCGGCGGCATCCGAGGAGGCCGCGCCGTCCGGTGCATCGGCGGAGCTGTACTCGAAGTCACGCGGTGCGAAACCGCCGTTCTCGTACTGGAAGGCAGTCGAGAAATCCTTCGCGAGCCCGTGCGGCACCGCGCGCGGATCGCCTTCCGGAAGCGGCTCGCGGAACGTGGTGTGGCGCAGGTCCAGCGGATCGAGGACGTGCCGCTCGATGTATCGCTCGAACGGCTCGCCCGAGACCTGCTGCTCGATCGCGCCCAGCAGCGCCACCGAATAATTGGAGTAATCGGCGTGCACCGCCGGTGCCCGCACGCGCTTGGGACGGTAGCGCGCGAGGTAGGCGTCGAGCTGCGGCACCGTGCGCGGATCCCGGAAGAACAGGTGCGCGCTGAGCGCGGCATCCTCGAAGCCCGCGCTGTGCGTCATCAGGTGCCAGATCCGGATCGGCGGATAACGCGGGCTGTCGGTCTTCAGCGCGCGCGGAAGGTAATCATCGACCGGCGCGTCCAGGTCCAGCTTGTGCGCGGCCACCAACTGCATGGCGGCGACGTAGGTGAAGGTCTTGGAGATCGAGCCGATCCGGAACAGGGTCGAACCGGGATCGACCGCGCGCCGCGGGTGGTCGCCGGCGATGCCGTAACCGCGCAGCAACAGCGGACCGTCGCGGCTGGTGACCGCCACGGTCACGCCGGCGATGCCCTTGCTGACCATGTAGGCGCGCACCACGCCATCGACGAACGCGGCCAGTTGCGCGGGATCGATCGCGGAGCGGCCGGCTGCGGCAGGCGGCGACCCGGCGGAAGCGGGCAAGGCGGTGGAAGAGGGAGGCGTCGGCGCGCTCGACGCGGACATCGCCTCCGCCAGCGGGGACGGCGCGGACGATGCGGCCGTGGAAGCGGCGGCAGGTGGCATCGGTGCGGTGCCGGCCGGGGCGGGACCTTGCGCGAAGACCGCGCTCGTGATGCCCGTCACGCAGGCGACGCGCAGCGTCCACCGCAGCACCCGGATTCCCCGTCGGAACGCCCGCATGCCAGCCCCCTTCGCCTGCCTCGCCCGCGTTGCCGCGGCTGCGCGGTGGCCGGTTGGCATCATTCCTGCTTCATTCCCCATTGACACAAGGGGATGACAATGACGACGAAGTGCGACACCGCGTTCTGCAGTGTACCCGAGATCCTTCTGATGCTGCGTGCGCCCGGCGCGGGCTGGCTGGCGACGCTGCTGGCCGGACTGGACGAGGCCTGCCGCGATCCGGATTTCAACGCCTATCACCGCGCCATCCTGGCGCGCTTCGCCGACGAGCAGGCCGTCCCGGCCGCGGTCGCCGAGGTCGCGCGCCGACGCGCGCTGCTGTTCGCCGACACGCTGCAGGAAGGTCGCGAACCCCTGCCGGAAGCGGTGTCTGCCCTGCACAGCAGCGTCGCCTGAGTCGCGATTGAGCCGCCGCGGACGCAGCGGACCGGCATCACGCCACGCCATCCGCGGACTGGACGCGGGCGGAAGCATGCATTACCTTCGCGAGCGTCGCCAGAACGCGCTCCGCGCCCGTCCGATGCCCGTTGCAGCCGTCCCGGAAATCCGCGCATCCGTTCCCGCCGCGCCTTGCCGCGCGGCCGGCTTGGGCGGGCGCTGCACCGGCTCCGCGGGGAGGGCCCGGCATTGAACGCGGCGTGGCGCCGGGTACGGCGCTCGCTCGTGCCCGCGCTGCTGCTGTTGCTGGCCGCCTGCGCCAGCACGCCCCCGCCGCCCTCCAGCAACGTCGCCAACAACGTGCTGTTCCGGGCAATCGGCCTGGTCGGCACGCCCTACCGATGGGGCGGCAATACGCCCGATTCCGGCTTCGATTGCAGCGGTCTGGTCGATTACGTGTTCCGCACCGAGGCCGGCATCGTGCTGCCGCGCACCTCGCGTGAAATCGCCGCGGTCGATGCGCCCCGGGTGCCCAGGGACCGGCTGGCGCCCGGCGACCTGCTGTTCTTCGGGCATCGCCATCGCGTCAATCACGTGGCAATCTACGTCGGCCACGGCCGCTTCGTGAACGCGCCCGATCGCGGCGGCACCGTGCGGCTGGAAGAACTGGATGGCTATTACTGGCGCGACCATTTCCTGTTCGCCAAGCGCGTGCTGACGCCACGGGTGCGCGCGGCGCTGGCGGCGAACTGAACCGCCACGCTTCCCGGCGCCCGCGAAACCGGTCCGTTCGCCGGCGCCTCCCTCTGGGAAACTCTGGTTTGTCGGGGTTTCCAGGCGGCGCAGGGATGTGCCGCCCGCCCATCAAGCACGCATCATGCTGCACGTGCCTGATGGGCGAAGCCGAGTTCGGCGTGCCCTGACGAATCCAGGACGGATTGGTTCAGGGCTTCCCTTACGGAAGTCCCGTCATGCAAAACATCACCCTGCTCATCGGCCGATTGGGGCTTTCGCTGATCTTCATCCTGTCCGGCTACGGCAAGCTGCACGCCTACACCGCGACCGCGCAACTGCTGATCGCGCACGGCCTGCCGGGCGGCCTGCTGCCGCTGGTGATCTTCGCGGAACTTGGCGGCGGCATCGCCGTGCTGTTCGGCTTCCTGACCCGCTGGGCGGCCGTCGGGCTGTTCGTCTTCTCCCTGCTGACGGCGTCCTTCTTCCACAGCGACTTCACCGATCAGTCGCAGTGGATCAACTTCATGAAGAACCTCGCGATCGCCGGCGGTTTCCTGATCCTGGCCGTGCACGGCCCCGGCACGCTCGCGCTGGATGCGCTGCGGCGCCGGAAGAAGCGGGAGAAGCTGAAGTTCTGACGCGCCGTCCCTGCGCGCAAGCGGATGGAGGGAATCCGTCAGTGCGCGTGGCCATCACCGGGATGGGCGTGTCCGTGCGCGATTTCCTCCGGCGTCGCCTCACGCACGGCGGTGATCTCAATGTCGAAGCGCAGGGTCCTGCCGGCCAGCGGATGGTTGTGATCGACGTCGATCGAACTCATGCCGATCTTGCGCACCGTGACCATGCGCTGGACGCCCTCGCGCGTGGTCAGCACCGTGGTCATGCCCGGCTTGAGTTTCTGCGCATTCGGGAAGTATTTCTTCGGCACCCGTTGCAGCAGCCCTTCCCGGTAATCGCCGTAGGCATCCGCCGGTGCGACCTCCACCTCGAAACGTTCGCCCGCCTCGCGTCCGGTCAACGCCTTTTCCACGCCCGGCACCAGCTGGTTGTGGCCCAGCAGGGCCAGCATCGGTTCGCCGCGCGCGCGCGAATCGTCGAGCGGTGGGGCGCCGGCATCGGCCGCGTCGCGCACGCTGTAGTGGAAGCTCACCACGGAATCCTTTTCGGCACGCATCGGCGGATCGGCTGCACGGGTTGATCAGGGGTGCGGGATGGTAGCCGTGTCGGCGGCATCCGTCACGCCATCCGCGTCGCTCGCACCGAAGCGCACGCCGCGCGCCTCCGGACCGAACCCGGCCAGCAGCGCCAGCACCACCGCCACGCCCGCGATCCACACGCTCTGCGCGAACGCGAAATCGCCGCCGCGCCGATGCGCGGACCAGGCCAGCAGGGTCGCGGTACCCGCCGCGATCAGATTCCCGAGCTGATAGGCAAACCCCGGCAGCGTTCCGCGCACGGCGTCGGGCGACAGCTCGTTGAGATAGCCGGGCACCACGCCCCAGGCGCCCTGCACCGCCACCTGGATCCAGAACGCGCCGGCCGCCAGCAGCGCGACCGAGCCGCCGTAGCTCCACAGCGGAATCGCCGGCAGCGCCAGCAGCGCGGCGATCACCATCGCGCGGCGGCGCCCGATCCGTTCCGACCACGCGCCGAACGCGAGTCCGCCCGCCAGTGCGCCCAGGTTCAGCACGATGGTCAGCAGGCTGACGACGTGCGTGTCGAAATGCCGCTGCAGCTTCAGGAAGGTCGGATACACGTCCTGCGAGCCGTGGCTGAACATGTTGAACACCGCCATCAGCACGATCAGGTACGCGAACAGGCCCCAGTGGCCGCGCATGGTTTCCGCGACCCCGCGCCGCGCGCCCGCCTTCAGCCGCTGCTCGAACACCGGCGACTCCGGCACGCTGCGGCGGATGTACAGGACCAGCAGCGCCGGCAGCACGCCCAGCACGAACATCCCGCGCCAGCGGATCGCGTTGAACAGCAGGCCGTACGCGATCGCGCCCAGCAGGTAGCCGCAGGGATAACCGCTCTGCAGGATCCCCGACACGATGCCGCGCGACTTCGCCGGGATCGATTCCATCGCCAGCGACGCGCCGATGCCCCACTCACCGCCCATCGCGATGCCGAACAGTGCCCGCAATACCAGCAGCGCCAGCAGCGAAGGCGCGAACGCGCAGGCCAGTTCCAGCGCCGAATACAGCACCACGTCCAGCATCAGGATCCGGCGGCGCCCGAAATGATCCGCGAGCCGTCCGAAAATCAGCGCGCCCAGCGGACGGAACGCCAGCGTCAGCAGCAGCGCGAAGGTGACCTCGGTGACGCCGACCCGGAAGTCTTTCGCGACGCTCGGGATCACGAACACCAGCAGGAAATAATCGAACGCATCCAGCGTCCAGCCCAGGAACGATGCGGCCACGGTGTGGCGCTGGGTGCGGTCGAGCGCACGCAAGGTGTCGAGGAAGGCCATCGCGGGATTTCCGGCAGGCAAGTCGCGCTATCCAAACACCGACGCCGTGCGTGCGCAATCCCGCCGCGTACAATCGCGGCATGACCGCCTCCGCAACGGCTACCGGATTCGAAGCGCTGGTCGCACGGATCGACGCGCTGCTGCCGCAGACGCAGTGCCGCCGCTGCGGCTACCCCGCCTGCCGCCCGTACGCCGAGGCGATCGCGCGCGACGAGGCGCCGATCAACCGCTGTCCGCCGGGCGGGATGGCCGGCGTGCGCGCGCTGGCGCGCCTGACCGGCCAGCCGGTCGTCGCGCTGGATCCCGGGTGCGGGGAGGAAACGCCGTCGCGGGTCGCGCTGATCGACGAGGACGCCTGCATCGGCTGCACCAAGTGCATCCAGGCCTGCCCGGTCGATGCGATCGTGGGCGCCGGCAGGCTGATGCACACCGTGATCGCCGGACTCTGCACCGGCTGCGAGCTGTGCCTGCCGCCCTGTCCGGTCGATTGCATCGCGATGGTGCCCGATCCCAGCGCGCCGCCGCGCCTGCCAAGGCCGGTGCTGCCGTGTCCGCCATGACCGTGCGCAACACGCGGATCGCGATCGCCGGCGCGTGGATCGTGGGCATCGTGGTCTTCTGCGTGCTGTGGCCCGCGCTGGACTATCCGCGCTTCATCATCGAGCCGCAGGAGCGCGTCAAGGCCTTCCTGCAGCTTGCGGTGCTGCACGGTTCGTGGCTGCTGATTCCGCTGCTGGCGCAGTCGTCGCTCAAGGCGTTCGTCCGTTGCCGCCAGCATCGGGCGCTGCGGGCATCCGGCGCGACGGTGCTCGTGTTCGTGTGCCTGCTGCTCTGCTACGCGCGCTTCATCGAACCGAACCTGCTGGTGGTGCGCCGCACGGTGATCCCCGCGCCGGTCGACCTCGACATCGCGCTGGTCGCCGACGTGCACGTGGGCATCTACACCCGTCCGGCCAAACTCGCGCAAATGGTGCGCGCCTTGAACGCGCTGCCCGTCGATCTGGTGCTGTTCGCGGGCGACCTCACCTACGATCCGCCGAAGGATCTGGCTGCCGCGCTGGCGCCGTTGAAGCATCTGAACAAGCCGATGTACGCGGTGCTGGGCAATCACGACGTGGAATTGCCCGGACCGCCGGTCGAAGCCGCGATCCATCGGGCACTGGCGGGTTCACCGGTGCGCTTCATCGAGCACCGGGTGATCGATTTCCCGGCCTTTCGCCTGGCGGGGCTGTACGACTGGTGGAGCGGACTCGACGACACCGCGTTCCTGAAGGCGTTGCCTCAGGACAAACCGTTGCTGGTATTGATGCACCAGCCGCACAGCCTGCAGGCGCTGCGCGGCGTGCACTTCGCGCTGGCGATGGCGGGCCACACGCATGGCGGACAGGTTTACCTTCCCTGGCTGACCGACGAGGTGTTCCTGCTGACCCGCGACGAGCGATACGTGGACGGCTACTACGACACGCCGGCCGGCAAGCTGTTCGTGACGCGCGGCGTCGGCGTCACCGGCGTGCCGCTGCGCCTGGATTGTCCACCCACCATCGATCTGCTGGAATTGCGCCGCGATGTCCGCTGAAACCGCCCGCGCCGCACAGCAGCCCTGCATCCATTGCGGCGAGTGCGCACGCGCGTGTCCCGTCGCGTTGGATCCCGCGACGCTGTTCTTCGCGCTGGTCGAGGAAGACTGGCCGGCGGTGCAGCGCGGCGGCGTGGACGCCTGCACCGAATGCCGCCGCTGCGTGGAGGTTTGCCCTTCGCACATCCCGCTGCTGGACTGGTTCCGCTGGGGCAAGTCCGAACTGCGTGCGCAGTCTTTTGCGAGACAACGCGCCGATGCCGCGCGGGCGCGTTTCCTGGCCCGCAACGCACGGCTGCAACGCGAACGCGAGGCGCGCGCCGCGCCCCGCGTGCCCGGGCACGACGGGGAAAGCGCCGCCGGCAAGGACAACACCGGGGAGACGCCGCCCGTGCGCACCCTCGGCAAGGCCGACGTGCTGGCAGCCATCGCGCGCGGCAGGATGAAAAAATCGGGCCTGCGCAAGCCATGAAGCGCGCCGATGTCGAGGAACTGTTCCGGCGCCTGCGCGAACTGGACCCGGAGCCGGCCACGGAACTGCATTACCGGTCGCCGTTCGAACTGCTGGTGGCGGTGATCCTGTCGGCGCAGGCCACCGACAAGGGTGTCAACAAGGCCACCAGCAAACTGTTCAAGGTCGCCGACACGCCGCAGAAGTTGTTGGAACTGGGTGAAGCGGGACTCAAGCGGTACATCGCGACCATCGGCCTGTACAACACCAAGGCCCGGAACATCCTGGCGACGTGCGCGCAACTGGTCGAGCGCCATGGCGGCGAGGTGCCGCGCACCCGCGAGGAACTGGAAGCGCTGCCGGGCGTGGGCCGCAAGACCGCCAACGTGGTGCTGAACACGGTGTTCGGCGAGCCCGCCATCGCGGTGGACACCCACATCTTCCGGGTCTGCAACCGCACCGGTCTGGCGCCCGGCCGCAGCGTGCGCGAGGTCGAGGACAAGTTGATGCGCGTGGTGCCGGACGAATTCCGGCGCGGCGCGCACCACTGGCTGATCCTGCATGGCCGCTACGTGTGCACCGCGCGCAAGCCGAAGTGCCCCGGATGCCCGATCCGCGACCTGTGCGCGTACCGGCACAAGACGGTCGCCTGAATCTGCGCCTCCCGGAACGCACGGAACGGCGCGGCGCCGCTGCTATGCTGGCGCGATGAGCACCGTCGTCGAACGCGCATCGCGCATGGCCACCCGCTTTCGCGGTTTCCTGCCGGTGGTGGTGGACGTGGAAACCGGCGGCTTCGACGCCGAGCGTGACGCGCTGCTGGAAATCGCGGCGGTGATCGTGACCATGGACAGCGACGGTTTCGTGTCGCCCGAGCCGGTGGTGTCCACGCACGTGCAGGCCTTCCCCGGCGCGCACATCGATCCCAAGGCACTGGAGATCAACGGCATCGATCCCGACCATCCGTTCCGCGCGGCGTTGCCGGAAAAGCAGGCGCTGGAACTGATCTTCAAGCCGGTGCGTACGGCGATCAAGGCCAACGGCTGCCAGCGCGCGATCCTGGTCGGGCACAATGCCGCGTTCGATCTCGGTTTCCTCAACGCCGCGGTGCGGCGCAGCGCCCACAAGCGCAACCCGTTCCATCCGTTCTCGTGCTTCGACACCGCCACGCTGGGCGGGCTGGCCTACGGACAGACCGTGCTGTCGCGCGCCGTGCAGGCGGCCGGTTTCGAATGGAATCCGGACGAGGCGCATTCGGCGGTGTACGACGCCGAACGCACCGCCGCGCTATTCTGCGCGATCGTCAATCGCTGGAAACGGCTGGAAGACCTCGAGAGACAGACCCTCGGCCGTGCGTAGGCGCCGGCCGGCGCGCAGCGCCGTCTTCTGCCGGCGACCGGTCCGAAGCGGCGCTTCCGCGCGCGGCGCGCGCAACCCCGAACGACTGCCTTCAACCCCCGAGCCCGCGCGTGGCCTCCACCAGCGCCCACGCGAACACCGCACTGACCGGCAGCGTCAGGATCCACGACCACACCATGCGCTCGACCACGGTCCAGCGCACCGCGTTGAAACGCTTGGACGCGCCCACGCCCATGATCGAGGCCGACACCACGTGCGTGGTCGAAACCGGCAAGCCGAACACCGACGCGAAGATGATCACGGCCGCCGAACTGGTCTCCGCCGCGAAACCGTTGATTGGATGCAGCTTCACCATCTTGTGGCCCAGCGTCTTGATGATGCGCCAGCCGCCGCCGGCGGTGCCCGCGGCCATCACCAGCGCGCACAGCACCTTCACCCACACCGGGATCGAAAAACTGCCCGCGACGGTCGGCACGCGCAGGAAATGCAGCCATGCCGGCAGGTGATCGAAATGGTGCGCGGCGGTCGCGCCGGCCAGCGCCAGCGCGATGATGCCCATGGTCTTCTGCGCGTCGTTCATGCCGTGCGACACGCCCATGGCGGCGGCCGACAGCAGTTGCGCCTTGCCGAAGAACGCGTTGACGAACGGCGTCCGGCCGAAACGCCGGATGAATCCGGTGCGGTTGGCGAAGAACGCGAACAGCGCCAGCAGCAGGCCCATCACCGCGATGCCCAGCACGAAGCCCGCTGCCGGTGATGCCACCATCGGCACGATCACCTTGGGGATCACGCCGCTGCCGCGCCACCAGTGACGCGCATCGCCGGCCCAGATGATCGCGCCGATGTCGTTGCCCGACGCCGCGTAGGCCGCGCCGCACAGGCCGCCGATCAGCGCATGCGAGGACGACGACGGCAGGCCCCACCACCACGTGATCAGGTTCCACACGATCGCGCCCAGCAGCGCGCACATCAGCACTTCGGCGCCCACCTGCACCACGCCGGCGTCGATCAGGCCCGAGGCGATGGTCTTGGCCACCGCCGTGCCCGCCAGCGCGCCGACCAGGTTGGTCACCGCCGCCAGCAGCACCGCCTGCCCCGGCGACAGCACCTTGGTGGCCACCACCGTCGCGATGGAATTGGCGGTGTCGTGGAAGCCGTTGATGTAGTTGAACACCAACGCGATCACGATCACCGCGGTGAGAAGGCCGAGACTCATCTGCGGTACGGGACTCGGGACCCGGGACCCGGGATTCGGGAAAGCGTAGCCTGGCTCACGCGAAGGAAACGCCTCCCGGCCTGGTCGCCAACGGGGAAAACGTGCGTCGAAACCGCCCTGTGCGAACAGGCGTTCGTCATGGCTGCCGCACCCGCACATGAAACATCATGCGCCGGGACTCCCCTTGCACCGGCGCGACAATCACCCCCGACCGGGCCTTGCCGAGTCCCGAGTCCCGAGTCCCGGCTCTCATGAGTGCTTCAACACGATCGAATAAATCACGTTGCCCACGTCACGGCAGCGGTCGATGGCCTTCTCCAGCAGCTCGAACAGGTCCTTGGCCAGCATCACCCGGATCGGATCGTCGCTGGCCATGTACAGCGCGCGGTAGGGCTCCAGCAGCATCCGGTCGGCTTCGGACTCGATCGACTGCAAACGGTCCTGCAGCAGTTTCATCCGGTCGATCTTGAGGCCGTTGCGCAGTTCGCCCACCATCTCGCACAGCGCCTCGGTGGCGTTCATCAGCAGGCTGGCGCGCGAGGCGAAGTCGATCCCCCTGACGCGCGGCGCCACGATCGCGTAGCGCTCGGCGAACTTCTCGATGGTCTTGGGAATCCGGTACAGCGCCGAGGACATCGCCTCGATGTCTTCGCGGTCCAGCGCGGTCACGAAGGTGTTGACCAGCGCCTCGCTGATCTGCCCCGCCAGGGCCTTCTCGCGCCGGCGCGCGGCGCGGAAACCGTCCAGCAGCAGGGTCTCCCCGCTCGACGTCAGCAACGCCTGCAGCGCCCGGGCGCCCTCGCGTGCGGCGCCCGCGCTGGCTTCGAGCAGGGTGTAGAAGCGGTCACCCTTGCCGAACATGGTCTGCAACGAAAACATGGCGCATCGCCCCACCGCAAAACCCCGCAAATGGTACACGAGCGGCCCGCAAGGCCGTTAAACCTGCCGCTTGCTACACTCCCGCGCATGGACCCCCCGAACCCGCGGCCGCGATGCTGACCGAGCTGGGCCTGGTGCTGCTGCTGGCGCTGGGCAACGCCTTCTTCGCACTGTCGGAAATCGCCCTGATCGCCTCGCGCAAGAGCCGCCTGCGCTACCTCGCACGGAGCAGCGCGCGCGCGCAGATCGCGCTGCGGCTGGCCGAACATCCGGAACGTTTCCTGTCCACGGTGCAGGTCGGCATCACCCTGATCACCCTGATCACCGGCGCGGCCACCGGCAACTCGATCAGCGACGCGATCCGGCAATGGCTGCTCGGCCTCGGCGCACCGGGGCTGGCACGCTATTCGCTCCCGATCGGGCTGGTGCTGGGCTTCGTGCTGGTGACCACCCTCAACATCATCGTGGGCGAACTGGTGCCCAAGCGCGCAGCGCTGGCCGCACCGGAACGGATCGCGCAGATCATCGCCTTTCCGATGCAGGCGCTAACCTGGCTGGCCGCGCCGTTCGTGTGGGCGCTCAACACCATCACCGCGCTGGTATTGCGCGCGCTGCGCCTGCATCGCGTGTCCCGTGAAAAAGTCAGCGAGGAGGAGATCCGCCTGCTGGTCGCCGAGGGCGCCGAGCAGGGCGTGCTGGACCCCGACGAACGCAACATGGTCAACCGCGTGCTGCGCCTCGGCGACCGTACCGTGGACAGCCTGATGACCCCGCGCCCGCGGATCGCGTGGCTGGACGCGGCTGCGCCGCTGGCCGAAAACCTGGCGGTGCTGCGCTCGACGCCCTACTCGCGCTATCCCGTGTATCGCGGCAGCGAGGACGAGGTGATCGGCGTGCTGGAAGTGAAACGCCTGCTGCAGGCGATCGCGCAGGAATCCCTCGCAAGCGCGGCGCCGCAGAAGCTCGACCTGTTCCGCAGGCTGGCCAAGCCGCTGTTCGTGCCCGCCACCGCCCGCGCGCTGGACATCATGGAGGAATTCCGCGACGCCGAAACGCCGTTCGCGCTGGTGGTGGACGAATACGGCGACATCGAGGGACTGGTGACGGTCAACGACCTGCTGGGCGCGGTGGTCGGCCGCACCGCGCCGGCCGAGGGCCGCAGCCTGCGCGACGCGCCGGTGGTGCGCCGTGACGACGGAAGCTGGCTGGTGCAGGGCGCGCTGGCCACCGACGACCTGCGCGAACTGCTGCAACTGGACGAACTGCCCAACGAGGAAGACGGCGATTACCACACCGTCGCGGGCATGCTGATCGACGCCTTCGGCCGGATTCCCGCGGTGGGCGAAAGCATGCAGTGGCGCGGACTGCGTTTCGAAGTCGTCGATCTCGACGGCGCGCGCATCGACAAGGTCCTGATCGAGCCGGTGGCCAAGCACGAAGCCGAGGAGGAGGCGGGGATGCGGGGCGGGTAGCGGCCAAGGTCTGGCATACACGCGCAGTCAGCAAGGGTCCACCAAAGCGCATGCAACAATCGGAACGTTAACTTCGGCGCGCACGCCAACGCATGGTCAGCGAAGTCCTCGACCTCCTGCTCGCGCAATCGCGCTGAGCGAAGTACAACCGCTGAAACGAACAAGGCCCACCGTGCAGGCCTTGTCGATGAAAAGACCTCTGGTCGGCATTCGCAAGCTCACGGCGATCTGTGCTGCTATGGCCCCGTGTAGGCAAAAGCATTTTCTATGTAGATGACGCGATGATCCCGATCTACGTAGGCGCGATATATTTTCCCAATCCGGCGCGCCTTATCAGTCGCTCCGTATATCTGGTAACACGTCTGTACCATTGAAAGGTCTATTTTGTTAGACCATTTTGGCGGTGGTATTTCCATGTTTGTACCGCGCTCGCCACATTTATCATAGCTCAGCCCCAACTGTTTTAATAGCGCAATAAATCTGCCCTCTGGTATCGGCAATGAGATATCCAAATGGTATTGCTGTGAAAAGTTTTTTTCGCCAGGTCCGGCAGCAATATTTACTTGAGGGGCATCCATTGTGTGATCCGCAGGCCCACTGGCGCGACCGCATCCGGGCAACAGCATGGTCGCCATCAATATGAGGGCCAGCTTCACTGATCGCGACCAAAGCATGATCAGTACCCCCCGCCGCAAACCTTTGGGGTACTCGTACAAGCCGGAATTTGAGGCTTGAGATTTACGTCCGACCCTGGGAGAACATGCTCGCTTGGTGCCGGTTTGCCAGTTAGCACATTGTATGCAGTCCCTGCATACGCATTTGAGTTAGTTGATTGAGGCTTGTAACTTATGTTTGCCGAATCAACGGCCTTGTTGAAGCTCGACAATGTGGCTTTCGCCGCCCCTATGTTTTCTTTCAAAGTCACCGCGCTACCAGGTACAACCTTTGAGTTCTCGCCTGCGTCCGGGCTCTTCGACGCCGGAGTCATTGTTGTTCGCAAAGTTATATTGCCTTTTCCCGTGGCGCTAGTCTCGGCGGCATTCGAAACTGCATGAAGAGGTATAGAACCACTTCGATAAGGCTCACTTGGCCCTGCTCTCGAAATGACTGTCTCGCCAGTATTTGTATCTTTCATGTAAATGTACTGATGCCCGTAGTCTCCTTGGATTGGCGCACTTCCGATGATGTAGTACATGAGGAAAACTTGGGTATCCTGCCCATCGGGATCGGTATATCGATAGGGATTGTCGTTGGCATATTCAATTACTACGATTAACAATCGTGTATAGCTGCCCCTGCTTATTGTAGCCAATCAATATACCGTAAAGCATAACCTGCTTATATTGCGCGCCAACATCACCTAATGGAAGTTTAAATTCCAGCCTACATCCATTTGAATTTAGCTTGTAGATAAAGGATTGATATCGCAGACCTCGAAACGATATCTCCTTGCCACGTTCGATGACCTTCTGCTCTTCATTTGCGTAGTCCGAACATGATTTATTCTCCACGATTATCATCGGCTGGTCGCTTGGGGCGCCCCTCGCCAGAAGCGTCCAAATGCGATCATCACCACCATCCTTCATACTTATTGCGCCATCAAATGTCGCGATACACCACGACGCAACGCTAATCTCGCAACGTATCTGCGGCGCCCCCTGAGTGCCGGCAGCCGCGGCCGCCAGTGTGGTGGAAGCCTGTGCCGCAAATAGAAATAGAAGGATTCCCTGAATCACTGACAGACCGTCGCGCTATCTTTACCATTCATCGTCGTGTGACAACTTCTACGCGTGTTTTGTGGCGATGTCGCCCCTCTCGAAATTTCATTCACTGTCTGCGTGTTAGCGTTACCAACTGCATTCTTCATTATGTTTACTGGGCCTGGAACGTCACTTGTTACAGGCTTTCCAGTCGCTGACACTCCGCCCTTGTATTGGTCACCTGCATCCAAAACATGACCCAGCTCATGCCCTACAGTTCCAGGACCCTGTGCATTTGGTGCAATTTCAACATCCCTTCCACCAATTTTATCCGTGTGACTGCGCAGATTGCCATTGCTATTCATGTCGTTGAGCTTGGGATTCGCATTGATCTGAACTGTATCCTTCCCACTGCCAGGCACCAAGAGAACAATCATAACTTGGCCTTTTGACGTTGTGCCGCTCAGGTTGGCGCCCTGCTGCATAATCTGCGTATCAGAGAACTGTGTCCCGTTGTTCTTAAATTTCTGCACGACGATCGTTATGCCGTTATCGAACTCATTGTACGTAGCCTCGCCATTAGGATCCGTATACCGATAGGGATTGTCGTTGGCATACCAGTAACGGTTGAAGTTTCCGCCTTCAACCGTCGCCTGCACTGGGTCGGTGCTCAGGAATCGGCCACTCTGGGGGTCGTAGTACCGCTGCTGCATGTACACCAGCGATGTCTCCGGGTCCTCCTCGTGGCCGGTGTAACCCGGACCATCGCGCATCGAGCGGTTCAGCACCTGCCCGTACGGCGAATAGTAGGTCCGCTCCACCACGTTGCGGTTGGCATCGGTGATCACCACCTCGCTGTGCAGGGCATCGCTGGAGTAGTAATACACCGTGTCGTGGGCACGCGCTGACCCCGCGAGCAGCATCGCCATCGAAACGAAGGCAGCCATCGCGCCCGGAATTGCCTTGCTGGGTGATGAAAATTTCCCCGTGAACATGACCTTCGATCCCCATCGAAAGGCAGGCAGCCAGACTGCGGGAGGGCACGTGAAAAAATCGTCAAATCAACCCGACGACCGCGTCTGCTCCTTTTCGGAACCATCATTCGCGACTTTCGGCTGAAAGTCACCATCGGGTCGAAAGTGGAAAATCCCGGCTTGGCTTGTCGTGCGCCGCATCGGCGCGGTCGGTCCACCCGCAAGCCCCGGCTAGCGATCTCCGCATTGCCCCCTCGCCAGTCGCGCCATGCGCTCGGCGTCGGCCAGGATGCCGTGCAGGATGCGCAGCTCGCGGGCATCCGGCAGCGCGCGGTGGAACAGGCGGCGCAGGCGCCGTTCGATGGTTTTGGCCGAACGGCCCTTGTGGAAGTCGATCTCGTGCAGCGTTTCGAACAGGTGCGAGAAGAAGCGCTCCATCTCGTCGGCTGAAACGGGCGTGTCGTGCGCTTTTCGGCGCACCACGCCATTGCTCATGGAGTATCCGAAAGTTTTAGCCCAAACCGGCTTTCCAGAATGGCACTCACATTGCGCCGGCTGTCGATGATCGCGGTAACGATCACGCGCCTGCGTTCGCATGCATACATGATGCGCCACGGCGCTTCGATCAACTCGAGGAGAGGTGGCTCGATTGCAAGACGCACTTCCGGCACGGCACGTCCGCGTTCCGGCATCGTTGCCAGCGAATCCACGGATGCGGCGATTCGCTCGAAAATGGCAAGCGCGTTTTCGACGTCACCGCGGGCGGCAATGAACTCGACGATGCCTTCCAGGTCGTCGCGGGCCTCAGGCGACCAGTAGACAGCCCAATCAGCCACGCCCGGCGATGCGCTTCTTCAGCGAGGACCGAAGCTGCTGCTTGACCTTGGCGTGAGGTATCGTGCGGCCGGCTCGATCATCCGCCAGCGCCTGGTTGAGACGCATGACCAACGCAGACTCGAAGCGCGAACGTTCGTATTCCTCGTAGCTCTGCAAGACCGCGACCCCGCGCCCGTTCTGCGTCAGCACCACCTGCGGTTGCTTCTGAAGGCGCTTGACCCAGCCCGCAGCATCGTTCTTGAACTCCGTGAGGCTGATGATTGCTTCGCTGGCCACGTCGAATACTCCGGTCCGAATTCAGTCCGGATTATACGCCAGCTTTACGCACCGCGCTCCTTCGCCAAATCCGCCATGCGTTCCGCGTCGGCCAGGATGCCGTGCAGGATGCGCAGCTCGCGGGCATCCGGCAGCGCGCGGTGGAACAGGCGGCGCAGGCGCCGTTCGATGGTTTTGGCAGAACGGCCCTTGTGGAAGTCGATCTCGTGCAGCGTTTCGAACAGGTGCGCGAAGAAGCGCTCCATCTCCTCCGCCGATGCGGGTTTGTCGTGTGATGCCGGCGGAGCCGGCGGCTCGCCCAGGGTTGCCATCCTGAGTTCCCACGCCATCAGCTGCACCGCCTGCGCGAGGTTGAGTGAAGGAAAATCCTCGACGCTGGGAATGCGCACCATCGCGTGACAGACCGACAGTTCGTCGTTGTCGAGGCCGGACTGCTCGTTGCCGAACAGCAACGCGACCTCGACGTCGTGCGCGAGTAATGGCGCGATCTCGCGAACGGCCGAGCGCGGATCGAGTTCCGGCAGCGCGACGCCACGCCGTCGCGCAGAAAGACCGTACACGCGGGTGCAATCGGCGACGGCTTGCGGCACATCGGATACGACGGCGATCTTTGCCAGCACGTCGTCCGCGCCCGCCGCCATTGCCGTCACCTGCGGATCGGGATAGCGGTGCGGCGCGACCAGCACCATCCGGTCGAAACCCATGGTGCGGATCGCCCGCGCCGCCGCGCCGATGTTGCCGGGGTGCGAGGTTCGCGCAAGCACGAAGCGGATTGATTGCCGGCCGGGCGGCATCGGGACTGCCTGATTCATCGCAACAGGGTAACGCCGCCCTGGCAGGGTGTTGAAAACACCCTGCTAGCATGGATGGCCTGCCGCGGATCAGGCGCTGCAAGCGATTGATCCGTCGGGAGCGAGTCCGGACATGTGCCGGACTCGCGACGTTGAGAAAGTGCAGGAAAGCACTTTCTCAACTACCTGATAGGCGCGCTGTTAAACTGCGCGGCCTGCCGCTTCGCGCGGCGCGTTCGTTTCCAAGTCAGGAACCCGCATGGCCCGCCCCGCCGTCACCGTTGCGATCCGTGCCGCGCGCGCGGCCGGCGCCGTGATCCTGCGTTACATGAACCGCCTCGGCCACGTGGCGGTGATCGAGAAGCACCATCTCGATTTCGCCTCGGAGGTGGATCGGCAGGCCGAGACCGAGATCGTGCGCGAACTGCGTCGCGCCTATCCCGATCACGCGATCCTGGGCGAGGAAACCGGTGCTTCGGGCAAGGCCGGCGCGCGTTTCACCTGGACGGTCGATCCGCTGGACGGCACCCACAACTACCTGCGCGGGATTCCGCATTTCGCGGTGTCGATCGCGCAACTGGATCGCGGCGAGCCCGTGCACGGCGTGATCCTGGATCCCTTGCGCAACGAGATCTATACCGCCAGCAAGGGCGACGGCGCGTTCCTCAACGACCGCCGGATCCGCGTCGGCGGACGCGAGACCCTCGACGGAGCACTGCTGGCCACCGGCTTCCCGTTCCGCGAGCGCGCGCACCTCGACGCCCAGCTCGCGATGACGCGCGCGCTGCTGCAGCGTGCCGAGGATATCCGCCGCACCGGCTCGGCCGCGCTGGATCTGGCCTGGACCGCGAACGGACGTCTGGACGGCTACTACGAAACCGGGCTCAAGATCTGGGACATGGCCGCCGGTTGCCTGCTGGTGCGCGAGGCCGGCGGCCGCTACTGCGGCATGGACGGCAAGGACGGCCTGCCCGCTTCCGGCAACCTGATCGCCGCCAACCACCACATCGCCGCGCAGATGGCCGAGGCGTTCGCGCCGATCCTGCCCGCTGCGTTGAGAGCCTGAATCGGAATCACTCGGCCCCTGCGGCCGCGAGCGTGGACCGCGGAACATCGAGCGCCTTGCGGTAACGGTCGTAGAGGATCCCCACGCGCTTCACGTACACCTGCGTCTCGTCGTAGGGCGGCACGCCGGCGTACTTGCGCACCGCTGCCTCGCCGGCGTTGTACGCCGCCGCCGCAAGCCGCATGTCGCCGTGGAAATCGCGCAGCAGCATGGCCAGATAGCGCGCGCCGCCGTCGATGTTCTGGGCCGCGTCGAACGCATCGCCCACGCCCAGCTCGAACGCGGTGCCCGGCATCAACTGCATCAGTCCCTGCGCGCCCTTGTACGACAGCGCGCGCGGATTGAAACCGGATTCGGCGTGGATCACCGCGCGCAGCAGCGCGACATCGACGCCGGTCCGCGCTGCCGCATGACGGATGTCGCCGGTGTAATCCTCGAGGTGCAGCGGCACCGTGTTCCAGTCGATGTTGGAGTGCACGTTGCACGCGTAACAGGTGATCAGGTAGGTGAACAGCAGCTTCGCGTTGGCGCCGGTCGCGCGCGCGGCGATGTTGGTGTATTCGACGGTGCCGTTCGGGTGCACGATCCGGTACACCGCGCCGTGCCGGGGCGGCTGCGGCTTGTCCGCCGGGGGCCATGCCGCGGCCAGCGGCGAATGCGCCTGCGCGGGCTCGCCGACGGAGCCGGCGGGCGCGGCGGCAGGCGCCGGTGCAGTCGGCGATTCGATCCGGAGCAGACGGGGCAACACCTCGCGGCCCAGCGCGTCCAGCACCGCCAGCGGCAACGGCTGCCACGGCCCGGACGGGGTCAGCGCGCGCACGTCCGGCGCTGCTTCCGTGCCCAGCGGTATCACCTTGATCACTGCAGGATTGGCCTTGACCGGCGTGGGCGGCTTGCCCGCGATCGTGACCGCCCGCGGCGGCTCGCGCGCCTCGGCAAGCCGCTGCCCTTCGGCGTGATGCCGCGTGGCCGGCCACGAGCCGATCTCGACGCAATGCCTGTAGCCCGCCCGGCTGCTGACGTAGGCCACCTCGCCCGCCGCGCCGGTGCAGCGGTACAGCACGCTGGCGGCGGCGGGGCCGGCGAAGCCCGCCATGGCCAACAGCGCGCACGCAGCCACCCCCCGCACAAGGCGGTGGATCGGGAAAGGGGGCCCTGTTCGCCGGCTGCCGCTCGCCCCCGGGCGGTTGGCGGTGTTCATGGCGGTGGCGAGTGTGCGCCGACGCGGGCGCGCTGCCAAGCGTCGCGTTCACATTTCCGGTATCGAATCCCGCCGCGCCACGTCCCGTTACAATGCGGGTTCGAGCCCCGATCGCACTGCCCCGATGGCCGACACGCCCACCCCCGCCGGGTCCGGACCGAAAAAACTGTTCATCCAGACCCACGGCTGCCAGATGAACGAGTACGACTCCCGCAAGATGGAGGAAGTGCTCGGCGCCGAGCGCGGGATGGTGCGCACCAACGACGTATCGCAAGCCGACGTGATCCTGGTAAACACCTGCTCGATCCGCGAGAAGGCGCAGGAGAAGGTGTTCTCGCAACTGGGCCGCTGGAAGGAGCTGAAGCAGGCGCGGCCGGACCTGCTGATCGGCGTGGGCGGGTGCGTGGCCTCGCAGGAAGGCGCGGCGATCGTCGAGCGCGCGCCGTACGTCGATCTGGTGTTCGGCCCGCAGACCCTGCACCGCCTGCCCGACCTGATCGATGCGCGCCGTGCAAGCGGCCGGCCGCAGGTGGACATTTCCTTTCCGGAAATCGAGAAGTTCGACCGCCTGCCCGAGCCGCGCGCGGAAGGTCCGAGCGCGTTCGTGTCGATCATGGAGGGGTGTTCCAAATACTGCTCGTTCTGCGTGGTGCCCTACACCCGTGGCGAGGAAATCTCGCGGCCGTTCGACGACGTGCTGACGGAAGTGGCGACGCTGGCCGAACAGGGCGTGAAAGAAGTCAACCTGCTGGGCCAGAACGTCAACGCCTATCGCGGGCCGATGTTCGACGGCGGCACCGCCGATCTGGCGCTGCTGATCCGCGCGATCGCCGAGATCGACGGGATCGGCCGCATCCGCTTCACCACCTCGCACCCGCTGGAATTCTCCGATTCGCTGGTCGCGGCCTACCGCGACGTGCCCAAGCTCGCCAATTTCCTGCATCTGCCGGTGCAATCGGGTTCCGACCGGATCCTCGCGGCGATGAAGCGCGGCTACACCGCGCTGGAATACAAGGCGAAGATCCGCAAGCTGCGCCAGGTGCGCCCGGACATCTGCGTGTCCAGCGATTTCATCGTGGGCTTTCCCGGCGAAACGGACCACGATTTCGAACTGACGATGAAGCTGATCGAGGACGTCGGTTTCGACCAGTCGTTTTCCTTCATTTATTCGCGCCGCCCCGGCACGCCCGCCGCCAACCTGCCCGACGAGACGCCGGACGCCGTCAAACACGAACGCCTCGCCCGGCTGCAGAATGCCGTCAACGCGCATGCCGCCGGGATCAGCGAGGCAATGGTGGGCACGCTGCAGCGCATCCTCGTCACCGGACCGTCGAAGAAGAATCCGGACGAACTCACCGGCAAGACCGAGAACATGCGGCAGGTGAACTTCGCGGGCGACAAGCGCCTGATCGGGCAATTCGTCGATGTCGTGATCACTGCCGCGCTCACCAACTCGTTGCGCGGGCGCCTTCGAGCCCCGCTCCCCTCGGGAGGGGCGGCGCGCAGCGTCGAGCGCGCAGCGCCGGGGTGAGGGTCCGATCTTGCGATTGCAGCCACCCTCGCGCGTGATGCGTACCCTCGTCCGGCGCTGCGCACCACCACGGAGCTCTTGGCCATGCATGGCAGCTCTCCCCGGAGGGAGGAGGGTTGCATCGTGCAGCACTTCGCGCTCATGACCGATTCCCTCGTCCAGCGCGACTTCACGCTCGAACCCGACGATGCGCAAAGGCTTGCCAACCTGTGCGGACCGTTCGACGAACACCTGCGCCAGATCGAGATGCGGCTGGGCATCGAGATCAACAATCGCGGCAACGTGTTCCGGGTGATCGGCGAGGACGCCGCCGTGGGTGCCGGCGAGCGCGTGCTGCGCGATCTCTACGCGGCCACCGAACACGAGTCGTTGAACGGCCGCAAGATCAACGTGCGCCTGTCGGAAGCCGGCGTCGATGCGCTGGCCGAGCAGCGGGCCGAAGGTGCGCAGGAAGTCGCGATCAGGGTCAAGCGCGGCACCATCCGGGGCCGCGGCCCCAACCAGGTCCGCTACCTGCACGCGATCACCACGCACGACCTCAACTTCGGCGTGGGCCCCGCCGGTACCGGCAAGACCTATCTCGCGGTCGCCAGCGCCGTGGAAGCGCTGGAAGCCGGCCGCGTGCAGCGGCTGGTGCTGACGCGCCCCGCGGTCGAGGCCGGCGAAAAGCTGGGATTCCTTCCCGGCGACCTGGCGCAGAAGGTCGATCCGTACCTGCGCCCGCTGTACGACGCGTTGTACGAGATGCTGGGCTTCGAAAAGGTCGCGCGGCTGGTCGAGCGCAACGTGATCGAGATCGCGCCGCTGGCCTACATGCGCGGGCGCACCCTCAACGATTCGTTCGTGATCCTGGACGAGGCGCAGAACAGCACCGTCGAGCAGATGAAGATGTTCCTGACCCGGATCGGCTTCGGCACGGTCGCGGTGGTGACCGGCGATGTCACGCAGGTGGACCTGCCGCGCAGCACGCAGTCGGGCCTGCGCCAGGTGATCGAGGTGCTGCGCGGCGTGGACGGGATCAGCTTCACGTTCTTTACCGCACGCGACGTGGTGCGGCATCCGCTGGTGGCCAAGATCGTGCGGGCGTACGAGAAGGCGGAGGAAAGTGACGGAACCCGGGATCCGGGTCCCGGGTCCCGGGAAAAGCACGATCGGGCCCCCTGAGCGAATGCCGCCATGCCGACGCCTTCAAACCGCGACGATTCGCCTCGACGACATGCGTCTGCCCTTTCGAGTCCCGAGTCCCGGGTCCCGAGTCCCGTCGTCCATCCGAGTTATGCAACCAGCCGGCGCAACGTGCCGTCGCCGGCAAGTTTCCGCCGCTGGACGGAAGCCGCATTGCGCGGCGCGCGTCACCGCAAGGCCGCCGAACTGTCGATCCGGATCGTGGGCGCGCGTGAAGGACGCGCGATCAATCATCACTATCGCGGCAGCGACCACGCCACCAACGTGCTGTCGTTTCCGGCCGATTTGCCGCGCGGCATTCCGTCGCCCTTGCTGGGCGACCTGGTGATCTGCGCGCCGGTGGTGGTGCGCGAGGCACGCGCACAGCGCAAGCCGCCGCGCGATCACTATGCGCACCTCACGGTGCACGGCGTGCTGCACCTGCTGGGCTTCGATCACCGGAACGCGACGGACGCGGAGCGCATGGAGGCGCTGGAGACGCGCATCCTGGCCACCCTCGGCATTCCCGATCCCTATCTTCCCGCGTAGAAGCCCGCGTGCAGGCGGAGGAACCGCGCCGGCGGCATGTCCGGCATGGCGTGTCGCGCCGTTGCGAACGTCCACACGGGTACGCTTGGGCGAGCGCCGCGATCGGCGACGCTGCCTCCGGGAGCGTTTGTCGCGAGCACGGCTGCCCCGTGCCCAACCGCCTTGCGCGCACGCTGCAGCCAGACCCCGTATCCGCTGGCAGGGTGTTGAAAAACACCCCGCTGGCGCAGGCCATGGATGGCCTGCCGCGGATCAGGCGCTGCAAGCGATTGATCCGTCGGGAGCGAGTCCGGACATGTGCCGGACTCGCGACGTTGAAAAAGTGCAGGAAAGCACTTTCTCGACAACCTGCTAGAATCACCAACCCGCCCCTTCGGGGACGTGTTGATTGCCATGTCCGCAGAACCCCCCAGTACCACCGGCCCTGCGCACCGCTCGCTTTGGGATCGCCTGGGCCACCTGCTTTCCGGTGAACCGCGCAACTCCGAGGAACTGCTCGCCGAGCTGCGCGAGGCCCAGTCCAACGGCCTGCTCAGCAGCGAAACCTACGCGATGATCGAGGGTGCGATCCGCGTCACCGAGATGGTGGTCGGCGACGTGATGGTGCCGCGCGCGCAGATGGTGACGCTGGGCATCGACGACGATCCCGCCGCCATCCTCGCCAGGGTCACCGAGTCCGGCCACTCGCGCTTCCCAGTGCACGGCGAGGACAAGGACGAGATCCTGGGCATCCTGCTTGCGAAGGATCTGCTGAGGCGCGCGCCGGACGGCGGGCTCGACCCCGGATCGAGTCCGGGGCAGGCTCTGCGCGCATTGCTGCGCCCCGCGGTGATGATCCCCGAATCGATGCGGCTCAACGTGCTGCTGTCCGAATTCCGCCGCTCGCGCAACCACATGGCCATCGTGGTGGACGAGTACGGCGGCGTCGCGGGGCTGGTCACGATCGAGGACGTGCTGGAGGAAATCGTCGGCGAGATCGACGACGAGCACGACGATGCCGCGCCGCCAAGGCTGATCGTGGCGCAGCCCGACGGCAGCTGGCTGGTCGATGCGCTGACCCCGATCGAGGATTTCAACGCGCATTTTCATTCCGCGTTTTCCGACGAGGAATACGACACCGTCGGCGGGCTGGTCACCGCCGAGATCGGCCACCTGCCCGACCCCGGCGAGACCGCCACGCTGGGCGAGTTCGCGTTCGAGGTCACGCGCGCGGATGACAGGCGAGTCCTGCAATTCCGGGTACGCAAGCGCGAAGTGGCATAAGGCTGGCGGCAGAAGCACCTTGCCGTTCCCCTCTCCCTCCGGGAGAGGGTGCCCGACCACTTGAGCCTGCGAGATCGATCGCAAAAATAGTGCCCCTTCATGGGCTCAAGTGATCGGGCAGGTGAGGGTTCGGCGGCAGCGCGCACTACCCATGTCGTCATTCCGGGGCTGCCCGCTGCTTCACTGTGGGCAGAACCCGGAATCTGGCTCCATGTCATGCCAAGCGATCGTGAATCGCTCATTGGATTCCGGGTTCCATCCGCGATGCAGCCGCGGATGGCCCCGGAATGACGAAGCCGGGACAATTCCGCAAGCGCACGAATTGCGGCATCATGCGCCGTCATCGCGTCGCGGGGATCCATCCTTGTCGCCCATCCCATCGCATCGGCGGCCCGAGCACGTCGTGCGCGCCATCGCGCTCATGCTGCTGCTTGCACTGACGTCATCACTCGCCCACGCCGGCGTTTCCGACGCGCCGGGCGCCGCGCTGCGCGTGGACCTCTACACCTACGGTCCCGGCACGATCTACTGGGAGCGCTTCGGCCACGACGCACTGGTGATCACCGACACCCTCGGCGGCGAGTCGTACGCGTTCAATTACGGAATGTTCGACTTCAACCAGAAGGATTTCTACTTCAACTTCGCGCGCGGCAGGATGACCTACATGGCCGCGGCCTGGCCGACCCGCGACGACATCAACCAGTACCAAGGCGAAGGCCGCTCGATCATCGACCAGCGACTGGACCTGACACCGGACCAGCGCGCCCGGCTGCGCGATTTCCTGGTGTGGAACGTGCAGCCCGAAAACGCGCGCTACGCCTACGACTACTACACCGACAACTGCACCACGCGCGTCCGCGACGCGCTGGACAAGGTGCTGGGCGGTGCGCTGCGCCGGCAGCTCACCGGTCCCGCATCCGGAGGCGAAACCTACCGCAGCGAGACCGACCGGCTGATGGCGGGCCAGCCGTGGTTGATGTATTTGCTTGACCTGGGACTCGGGCCCTACGCCGACCGGCCGCTGACGCAATGGACCGGCGCGTTCCTGCCGGCGCTGCTGATGCGCGAACTCCGCCACGTGAAAACCGCGGACGGCGCGCCGCTGGTCGCCTCGGAAACGGTCATCGCGCCGCAGCGGTTGCCCGCGCCGCCTGCCGAACCGCCCGACCTGCGCTGGCCGCTGCTGCTCGCGGGGCTGCTGCTGGGCATCGGCTTCGCCGTCTCGGCCGCGTTGCGCGAACGCTATCCGGCCGAACGCTGGTGGTTCGCGATTATCGGCACGTCGTACGCGGCGATCGCAGGGCTCGCCGGCGCGCTGATGCTGGTGCTGTGGTTCGGCACCGCGCACCGCGCCGCATGGGCGAACGAAAACCTGTGGCTGTTCAACCCGCTGGCGTGGCTGCTGATTCCGGGCTTGTTGCGGGTGCGCAAGGATGGTGCACGCTGCGGGTCTTTCACACTCGCGCTGGCTGTGCTGATGGCGCTGCTGTCGGTCTTCGCGCTGGCCTCGAAACTTACGCCGTGGTTTCCGCAGCACAACCTGCCGTGGATCCTTTTCGCGCTGCCCGCGTGGCTGGGGCTGCTCGGTGGGTTGCTGCTCATGCGTGCACAACGCTGAATAAAGCATAATCGCATCCATGGACCAACCCGCCGCCAAGTCCATGGTCGCCAACTGCGCCGCGTACGGCGCGGACGGGCGCAAGCTCCGCGACATCACGCTGGACGAGATCAGCGATTTCCTGGCGCAGCCCGACGGCTTCGTGTGGGTCGGCCTGGTCGAGCCGGACGAGGCATTGCTGGAGAAGATGCAGGAGGAATTCAACCTGCACGAGCTGGCCGTCGAGGACGCGCATACCGCGCACCAGCGGACCAAGATCGAGAGCTACGGCGATTCGCTGTTCATCGTGGTGCAGACCGCGCAGATCGCCGACGGCAACATCGCGTTCGGAGAAACCCACATCTTCGTCGGCAAGCGCTACCTGCTGACCGTCCGGCATGGCGCCTCGCAGTCCTACGCGCCGGCGCGCCGCACCTGCGAGCAGGCGCCCGAACACCTGATGTACGGGCCGAGCTACGCGCTCTACGCGGTGCTGGACTTCATCGTGGACAACTACCTGCCGATCGTGCAGGAGTACAAGCAGGAACTGCAGGAGCTGGAACGCGACGTGTTCGGCGAGGCCTCCAACCGCGACGTCACGCGGCGGCTTTACGACATGCAGCGCGAACTGCTGACGCTGAAACTGGCGGCGACGCCGCTGCAGGACATCCTCAACCAACTGGTGCGCCTGCACCCCGAGGTGATCCGCGACGAGGTACGCCCCTATTTCCGCGACGTGCACGATCACGTGACCCGGGTCGGCGACGCGATCGGCTCGATGCGCGAGATGCTGGGCGCGGCGATGAGCGTGAACCTGTCGCTGGTCACCGTGCGCCAGAACGAAGTCGTGAAGCGCCTCGCCGGCTGGGCCGCACTGCTGGCGGCGCCCACCCTGCTGGCGAGCTGGTACGGCATGAACTTCCACGACATGCCGGAGCTCGCCAAGCCCTACGCCTATCCGGTGGTCATCGCAATCACGGTCGTCGCCTGCGTCACGCTGTTCATCGTGCTGAAGCGCGCGAAGTGGCTGTGAGCAAGCCATGCAGAGCGATTGCCGGTAAGGTTTCTTTGCCTTACAATCCGCTCGACCGCAGCATGAGGAATCCGCAATGGCCGTATTGACCGTCACCGCCAAGGGCCAAGTGACTTTTCGCCGGGAAATCCTGCATCACCTCGGCGTGCGTCCGGGTGAGAAGATCGAACTGGATCTGCTGCCGGATGGCCGGGGGCTGCTGAAGGCGGCGCGCCGCGGGGGGACGATCAGGGATTTCATCGGACAACTGGCGGGTCGCAGCCGGAAAGTCGCCACGCTCGACGAAATCAGCGAAGCCGCCGCCGAGGGATGGGCAGGCCGGAAGTGAGGGTGATCGTCGATACCAACATCCTGGTCCGGGCCGTCGTGCGCGATCACGCCGCCCAGGCGCGAGCCGCGGCAAAATTGTTGAGCGAGGCGGAATCGATCGCGATAGCGCTGCCGTGCCTGTGCGAGTTCGTTTGGGTGCTGCGCAAGGTTTACGGCTTCGGGACCGGTGACATTGCCGGTGCGATCCGCACGCTCCTGGCCACCGCGAACGTTGAAACGGACAGGCCTGCCACGGAGGCCGGCTTGTCGGTTTTCGAAGCCGGTGGCGATTTCGCCGACGGTGCGATCGCCTATGAAGGACGCTGGCTGGGCGGCGAGACCTTCGTGTCCTTCGACCGCAAGGCGATTGCTCTGCTCAGGGCACAGGGACAGCCCGCGCGTTTGCCGTAGGTTGCCCACGCGTGCCGCCTGCCAATCAGGACCGGGATGGCCCTTGTCGTCAGGCGTGCAAACGACCTCGACGGGACCCGGCGCGACGCGCCCGCTCTACTCGCGCACGTGCAGATTGTCCATCAGCAGGTCGAGCCTGGCCTTCATGTCGTTCTGCGGATGCGTTCCCTCGACGGCACAGGACGCCGTGTACAGCACCGAAGGGTTCGGGCCAGCCGCCGGCATCACACCGCTGATCCTCGTCACGTCGTTGTCGTTGAATGCCACCCCATCGTAGGGATGCTGGCGCTGCTCGATCCTGCGCCACGCGTCCCTGAAGGTGTCGTCGAGATCGGATGGGGGTGCGACATGGCGAGTGATGTCGAGCCCGTCGCTGTCGTCGGGATCCACCTTCAGGCGGACCTCCGCCACATCCCAGACCACTTTGCCGTGATCGGGAAAATAGCTGAAGCCGAGAGTCAACTCGCTGTCGGGCTGAATCTTCTGCAGCTGCGGGGTGATGCCGAAATCCAGGCGCTGCGACGTGTAAGCGAATCGCCTTCCATAATCGGCGTCGATGCGGATCGTCTTGAACACGTCCGGTAACAGCGCCGTGTTCGCAAGGTAAGCCTTCCACTGCGCCAAGCTGCCGGTGTAGGCCACCTCGAAAAAATCGGTCATCGCCTCCAGGTTGATCAGGAAATCATGCTGCCGGCGGGCCGGCAGCATCCGCATGAAGCCCGCGTAGCCATCGGGAACAGGCAACGCGAGCACCATGAAACGCGTGTTTGCGAAAGGCACGGGCCACATCCACACCTGCCAGTGTCGTTGCCAGTTTTCCGTGAATGTCGTGTTCAGCGCGGGATTTCCCAGCGAGGTCACGCGGATTTTTTGTCGGGCGATTTCCCGGCTCATGAAGCCGAGCTTCAACAGCATGTCCATCGTTTGTCCGGGGTTTTGATAGAACGCGCTGCCGGTGGCGGTGTCGGGTTCGCGGAGATGAAACAGCAGATTGATTCCACCGTAGCTGCCGGGGACATAGCCGCCGGCGACATAGCCGTTGTCGGGCAACGCGATTCTTGGGCCCTTCTGCACCATCGGGGCCCAATCGCCCGCGCTGTTGCGCGTGAGAAACGCCGGAAAGCTGTCCAGTCTTGCCGTGCCAAACAGCACCCGATTCGAACCCGTCCCGCGCGGGAACACCCGGTCCGGTTCCTTGGCCAGCAACGCCTTGAGCTGGCTGTCCTCGTACGCTTCCTTCAATTTCAAGTAGGTGGCATAGAAATCGGCGGGGCTCAACGGCAGCGCAAATTCCGCCTTGAAGGTGCCGGTGATCGTGGTGTCGAACAAGTCGAACGCATAGGGCACGCGTTGATCGATGACGGCCCGGTTGGCCGGCGCATCCAGCACCTCGGATATCGGCAGCGCGTAATTGAGGTTCTCGACGGGCGACTTCATCAGCACCACGCCGATGACTCTGCCATCCTGGTCCAGCAGCGGGCCACCACTGTTGCCCGGCGATGCAGCGGCGGAAAAGCGCAGCCAGTTCCATTTGCCATCCTGCTGCTCGGGTGTATTGGAGGTGTACAGCCCGTTGCGGATCACCACGCCTGTACCAAGTGCGTTGCCGACTGCATACACGTTCTGATTCAAAACGGGTTTGGTGTTCACCTGCAGCGCAACATCCGGTACGGGTGGCTTCACCAGCGAGAACACCACGAAATCCCTGCGATACGCGAACTTCTCCACCTTGTCGATCGCGTAAACCCGCCCCTTGGCATCGCGCAACGCAAGCGGCCCCCACAGGCTGTCCAGACCCATTCGGAACACGTGGGCCGCCGTGACGTAACGGTCGTTGCCGAGCGCGAACGCCGTCCCGATCGAATGGTACTTGTCGGTGCGTTGCTGATAAGGCAGCAGATCCAGCGGCAACGGACTGGCGTACGTCAGTGGATCGTGGACAGGCTTGGCTGCCACGACTTCGAACGTCGCGGCCTCGATCTTCGGCAGAAGCGACGGACTCAGGCTGGCCGCGACGGCAGCAGACGGCCCGGCCGCGCCGATCCAGACAATCAATACCAGCCCGCCAAAGCGTGGCAGACGATCGGCAAACGCCGTCATCAGACATTGCAACGCGCGCATACGTCCCCCTTGAACCAGCCAACGCTTGCCGACGCGTCACCTGAAATGGGCGGGGTGGCTACGGCAAAGTGGACACGCGGCCGTTGCAAGTCGAACCCGCATGTCCAAGCAAGCCCGGTATTCTTGCCCTGCAAGTGATTCCGTCAGAAAACAGCTTTAACGCTTCAACCTTTCGCAAAGCTTTCCAGGGAAGCATTTGGCCGCGCGTCGACCACCGGCGCGCGCCGCGACATCGCGAGCAGGATCAGGCCGGCGACGATCAGCGGAATCGACTGCACCTGGCCCATCGTCAGCCAACCGGTGTGGAAAAGGTAGCCGAGCTGCGGGTCCGGCAGGCGCACGAACTCGACCGCGAATCGGAAGCTCCCGTACAGCAGCGCGAACAGGCCCGACACCGCGTAGCGGCGGCGCGGCTTGATCGAGAACACCCACAGCACCGCGAACAGCACCACTCCTTCCAGCGCGAATTCGTACAGCTCGCTGGGCTGGCGCGGCAGGTGGCCGCCGAATCGTTCGTAAACCGCTTGCCACGCCGGGTGCGAGGGGAAGTGCAGCTTGTTTCCTGCGATCATGCTGCCGAAGACGTACGCCTGATCCTCGGCCTGCGCGTTCGGAAAGATCATCGCCCACGGCAGGTGACTGGGCTTGCCCCACAGCTCGCCGTTGATGAAATTGCCGAGCCGGCCGAGCCCCAATCCGATCGGCACCAGCGGCGCGACGAAGTCGACCACGTCGAAGTAATGCGTGACTCGGACGCGATGCCGCCACCACCACCACAGGCTCGCGACCAGCACGCCCAGCAGCCCGCCGTGGAAGGACATGCCGCCGTCCCACACCCGGAACAGTTGCAGCGGATCGGTCCAGATCCAACGGATCGGCTGGTACGACAGCATGTACCACACGCGGCCGCCGATGATGACGCCCAGCATCACGTAGAACGCGAGGTCGAGGAACGCGTCGCGGTCCACCGCCAGCCGCCCGCGGCGGCGGCGATATTCGCCCAGCAGCAGACCGCCGATGAAGCCGGCCAGGTACATCAGGCCGTACCAGCGCACTCCGAACGCGCCGATGTGGAAGGCAACGGGGTCGATGTCGACGAAGAAGGGATGGGTCATGGGCGGCACGGCAAATGAACAAATGCTGCATTATGTAGTAGCGAGCCCGCTCACGACACAGCGCGTTCGATTTCCTTTCCCGCCATTCCGGGGCCATCGCCGGCTTCATCGGCGATGGAACCCGGAATCGCTTTTTGGACATCAGGCTGGATAGACTCGCCGCATCCTGCGGCTCGCCCTTCGGGCCATCGGCTACGCCGATGTTCGCTCCAGCATCCTGCTTCCGCAGTCGGGTTCTGTCCGCAAAGAACGCGGACAGCGCCGGCATGACGATCTTCGGAGATCCGGGTTCTCGCGGCGGAGGCGAACGTCTTTCCCCTCACCCCGGCAGCACGCGGCAGATGAATCCCTTCAGGTATCCGGTCTCCGGGATGGCCGGATGCACCGGGTGGTCGGGCGCCTGTTGCAATGACTGCAACACCTGCACGTTGCGATCCAGATGCCGTGCGCCGCGCTGGATCGCATCGAGCAGTGTCTCGCGCGGCATGTGGTATGAGCACGAGCACGTGACGAGAATGCCGTCGCGCGACAGCACCTGCATCGCCATTTCGTTGAGGCGCCGATAGGCCAGCGCGCCTTCCTTGAGATCCTTCCTGCGCTTGACGAACGCGGGCGGATCGAGGATCACCACGTCGAAACGTTCGCGTTGCCCGCGCAGCGCTTTCAGACATTCGAACGCGTCGGCGCGTTCGGCGCGCACGCGATCCGCCAGGCCGTTGCGCCGCGCATTGTCCTCGATCAGCTTGACCGCCGATGCCGACGCGTCCACGCACGTCACCGCTTTCGCGCCCATCGCCGCCGCGCGCAGGCCCCACGCGCCGAGATAGGCGAACAGGTCCAGCACGCGCGCGCCCTCGACAAACGGCGCCAGCGCGTCGCGGTTGGCGCGCTGGTCGTAGAACCAGCCGGTTTTCTGGCCGCCGATCGCATCGATCAGGAACTCCAGACCGCCCTCGCGCACGCGCAGCGCGCCGGGCGGTTCGCCGAAGCCCACGTCGGCGTACGTCGTGAGTCCTTCCAGTGCCCGGATGCCGGTGTCGTTCTTCCAGATCAGCGCACGCGGGTTCAGCACCTTGCGTACCGCGCTTTCGACCTCGGGCTTCAGCCGTTCGATGCCGGCGGTGGTCGCCTGCGCCACGACCACGTCGTCGAAGCGGTCCAGCGTCAGGCCCGGCACGCCGTCCGATTCGCCGTACAGCAGGCGGCAGTACGGCTCCTCGTACAGGCGTTCGCGCAGGCTCGACGCGACCTCCAGCCGATGCGCCAGCAAGGATGCGTCGAGCGCACGATCGAGTCCGCGCGCAACCAGCCGCGCGCTGATCAGCGAACGCGGATTGACGTAGCCGACGCCGAGCGGCCTGTCGCGCGCATCGACGATCGCGCACGCCTCGCCCGGTCCGAACGAGGTCAATGGCGAACGCGCGACATCGACCTCGTTGGCGAACACCCACAGGTGCCCCGCACGCAGGCGCGCATCCTCGCCGCGTTTCAGGTACAGCGCGGGATATTCGACGGGTTCGCTCACGGCACGGACCGCACAGGCAGCGCGCCAAGGTATCGGGACGACGGCGTCCGGGCAAGGCCGGCGCGGAGTGAGGTCGTCGGCAAGATGAACCGGAAGGATGCGGACCCGGCGGCACGACGGGTTTCAGCGTTTAAGCGGTAGCATTGTGTTCCTTCCCGCCATTGCACCCCATGCGCAACCGCCTCGCCAACGCTTCCAGTCCCTACCTGCGCCAGCACGCCGACAATCCGGTGTACTGGCAGCCGTGGGACGAGATCGCGCTGCGTCACGCGCGCCAGACCGACACGCCGATCCTGCTGTCGATCGGCTACAGCGCCTGCCACTGGTGCCACGTGATGGCGCAGGAGTGCTTCGAGAACGTGACGATCGCGCGGGTGATGAACTCGCTGTTCATCAACATCAAGCTGGACCGCGAGGAGCGGCCCGACATCGACCGCGTGTACCAGCTCGCACATCAGGCGCTGAGCGGACAGGGCGGCGGCTGGCCGCTGACGGTGTTTCTCGATCCGCAGGATCTGACGCCGTTCTTCGCGGGCACCTATTTCCCGCCCGTGCCGCGCCACGGACTGCCCGGTTTTGCGGAAGTGCTGCACAAGGTGCGCGAATACTACGACACGCAGCGCGACCAGCTCCGCGCACAGGCCGTCCAGCTCCGGCACTGGCTGGCGCGCACGGCCGAAGGCGTCACCGGCGGCATGCCCGCGTTCGGGGTCATCGACACCGCGGTGCAGCGCATCGCCGACCGTTTCGACCGCGAATGGGGAGGCAGCGCCGGCGCGCCCAAGTTTCCGCACGCGGGCGAACTGGAATTGCTGTTCGACCTCGCCGCTTCGCCGCCACCACGTGGCGACGGCGAACCGGATCGCGCTCGCGCGGACAAATGCGCCGCGATGGCGCGTTTCACCCTGCACCGGATGGCGCAGCGCGGCCTGCAGGATCATCTGGGCGGCGGCTTCTTCCGCTACTGCGTGGACGAGAAGTGGACCATCCCGCACTTCGAGAAGATGCTGTACGACAACGCGCAACTGCTGCCGCTGTACGCACGGGTGGCGGCCACGCCACGGGTTGCGGCGCAGGGCGGCGATCCGCACGGCGCCGCGGACGCGGCCGCCGGCCACGAACGTGCGGTCGCCGCGCAGGCCGCGCACGGCATCGCCGCATGGCTGGCGCGCGAGATGACCGCGCCCGGCGGCGCCTTCTACAGCGCCGTCGGCGCCGACAGCGAGGGCGAGGAAGGCCGCTTCTACGTCTGGACGCGCGAGGAAATCCGCGGCCTGCTGACCGCCGACGAATTCACGGCGGTGGAATGGGGCTTCGGGCTGGAGGGGGGACCCAATTTCGAGGGCCGCGCATGGCACCTGCTGAAGGCCGCGAGCGCGGAGGAAGTGGCGCAGCGGATGGGCCTTCCGCTGTCGCAGACCTGCGTGCTGCTGGCCGGCGCGCGCGAGCGCCTGATCGCCGCGCGCGAACGCCGGGAACATCCGCCGCGCGACGACAAGATCCTCACCGCGTGGAACGCGCTGGCGATCTCGGGCCTCGCCCGCGTGGCGCGGATGCTGGATGACCCGCAATTCGCCGCGCCGGCGATCCGGGCGCTGGATGCGCTGCACCGCACGGTGTGGATCGATGGCGAGTTGTACGCCAACGTCGCCGAGCCTGCCGCGCGCATTCCCGGTTTTCTCGACGACCACGCCCTGCTGCTGGATGCGCTGCTGGAAGTGATGCAGCTCGAGTTCGATCCGCGCGATCTCGCCTGGGCGATCGCGCTGGCCGACGCGCTGCGTGAAAAGTTCGCGGACCGCGAGCTGGGCGGTTTCCGGTTCAGTTCGGCGCAGCATCGCACCCCGCTGCTGCGCAGCCGCAGCTGGACCGACGACAGCCTGCCCAGCGGCAACGGCGTCGCGATCCGCGCGCTGCTGCGCCTCGGACACCTGATCGGCGACGCGCATTACCTGGGCACTGCCGAACGCGCGCTGCGCGCCGCGACCGGCGCGTTGCAGCGCTACCCCGACGCCTGCCCCACCGTGCTGCGCGGTCTCGTGGAATCGCATTCGCCGCGCACGCAGATCGTCGTGCGTTGCCGCGACGAGCAGCGCGCCGCATGGCGGCGCGCGCTGGACGAGGCGCTGGCGTCCGCGGGCATCGTGCCCGGCAGCGACCGGATCGATGTTTTCTTCATCCCGTCCAGCCTCGCCGACCTGCCCGGCCTGCTGGCGCAGCGCAGCCCGCGCGCCGGCGGCGTGGCCTACGTGTGCGAGGGACTGTCGTGCCGCGCACCGGTCGAGTCGCCGGGAGCGCTGGCGGCCTTGTTCGCCGACAGGGAAGCGGAGCGCGCGTAGCCGGAAAGCCGCACCTGCGGGCTTCCGCCGCCGCAACCCGATCAGAGAATGATCGGCTGATCCGGCAGCTCGTCGCGCTTGCCCGCCACGGGCGGCAGCCGGTGCGCCAGCAGCACGTGCGTGGCATGGATGCCGGCCAGCGCGCCGCCGCGCCAGTCGCCCTCGCGGAACTTGTCCACCATCAGCGCGGTGACGCGGTCCCACGCCTGCGCGGGCACCCGCGCCGCGACGCCGCGGTCGGCCACGATCTCGATGGTGTGGTCGGCCAGCAGGATGTAGATCAGCACGCCGGTGCGGCGCTCGGTGTCCCACACGCGCAGCTCGCCGAACACGTTTTCCGCGCGCGCCCTCGCGCCGCGCCCGCCCAGCATGAAGCGCGGCGGCAGGCGCGCCTCGACCGCGAAGCAGATCTCGCCGTCGTGCCGGGCCTCGCCTTCGGCGATCGCGTTCCGGATGGCCTGCATGGTTTCCGGCGGGAAGGCCCGGCTGGCCGGCGCGTGGAACCAGTGTCTCAACCAGCGCAGGGCGTCCATCACCAGCTCCCCGAAGCACCGCCGCCGCCGGTCATGCCGCCACCGCCGGAAAATCCCCCGCCGCCGCCGGAAAATCCCCCGCCGCCGCCGAAGCCGCCGCCGCCAAAACCGCCCCAGCCACCGAAGCCGCCGCCCCAGCCGCCGAAACCGCCGCGGTGCGCGAACGTCCCGCCCGCGCCGCCGGCGAAGCCGGCGATCAGGCCGGCCAAGGCGAACGCGAGACTCAGCGGCCACCAACCGCTGAACAGCCAGCCCAGGCCGCCTGCGGCGGCGCCGACCAGCCCCGCACGCGGCACACGCGGCACCCGTGCGAACAGGCCGCGTGCCCAAACCAGCGCGATCCACGCCACCACCAGGCCGGTGAACCAGTCGTGACCGTGCGCGACGCCGCCTTGATCGCGTTGCGGTCCCTGCAACGGCGGCGGCAGCGGTTCGCCGTCGATCAGTCCGGTCAATGCGCCGACCGCGTCGCTGAGACCGCCGTAGTAATCGCCCACCCGGAACTTCGGCGACATGTATTCGCGGATGATCCGCGAGGCCGCGGCGTCGGGGATCGCGCCCTCCAGCCCGTAGCCGGTCTCGATCATCGCGCGGCGGTCATCCTTGGCCACCACCACCAGCACGCCGTCATCGACGTTCTTGCGCCCGACCTTCCACTGGTCGAACACGCGCGTCGCGTAATCGAAGATGTCCTCCGGTTGCGTGGTGGGCAGCATCAGGATCACCACCTGTGCGCCCTTGCGCCGTTCCAATGCCGCGAGTTGCGAGTCCAGGGCCTGTGTCTGCTGCGCCGTGAGCGTGCCGGTCAGGTCGGTGACGCGCGCCTTCAGTGCGGGTACCGCGACATCGGCGTGCGCCATAATCGCGAACGCAAGCAGACCCGTAACAAGCATGGCGATTGCGCTAAGTTTTTGCGTAGTCGCGCGCTTGAACCCCTCTCCCCCCGGGAGAGGCGACGCACAGCGCCGAGCGCGCAGCGCTGGGGTGAGGGTTCGCAATCCCGAAAATGTGCGCACGGATGCGTACCCTCGCCCGGCCTGCGGTCGCGCTACGCGCGCGTTCGCTTTCGCTCCGCCTCTCCCGGAGGGAGAGGGGAAGAGCCCAGGCCGCTCGTGAAGCCCGCGCATCAATGCGCGCTCGACGCGGAAGCCGGCGCCGGCGAAGGTGCGGGCGCCGTACCGAAATCCACCTTGGGCGCCACCGAGATCGCGGCCTCGTTCGCCACGCTGAAGTTGGGCTTGACCTTGTAGCCGAACATCTTTGCGGTCAGATTCACCGGAAAACTGCGGATGTAGCCGTTGTAGTCCTGCACCGCCTCCACATAACGGCGGCGCGCCACGGTGATGCGATTTTCGGTGCCCTCGAGTTGGGCCTGCAGGTTCTGGAACAGACCATCGGCTTTCAGGTTCGGATAGTTCTCCGACACCGCCATCAGACGTGTCAGCGCGCTGGACAACTCGCCCTGCGCGGCCTGGAACTTCGCAAGCGATTGCGCGTCGTCGGCATTGACGTTGATCTGGCCGACCTTCGCGCGCGCCTCGGTGACTTCGCGGAACACCTGTTCCTCGTGCGCGGCGTAGCCCTTGACCGTGGCGACCAGGTTGGGCACCAGGTCGGCCCGCCGCTGGTACTGGTTGATCACTTCCGACCACGCGGCCTTGACCGCCTCGTCCTTCTTCTGGATCTGGTTGTAGCCACAGCCGGACAGCAGGCCGCAGGCCGGCAGCAGCACGAGACCCGCGAGCAGACATTTCAGGGCACGCATGACCGGTTCTCCTTGACGAGCAACGTGCCGATTGCAGCACGCGCGATGGCCGGGTGCAATCGGCCCCCTCGCTCCGCTTTCGGCCACGCTTCCCTCCGCTCGCGGAGAGAGGGAAGGCCGGCGCACAGCACCGGACCGGCCGCGGATGATCAAAAGAATCGCGCGCCCAGAATCACGCACCAGATCACCAGCACGTTCACCATCAACAGGAACACCGCCGCCGAACCCATGTCCTTGGCGCGCCCGGCGACCTCGTCGCGCTGGGGCCACAGCTTGTCCACCACTGCTTCCAGACCCGAATTCAACATCTCCGCGGCCAGCACCGGCAGCAGCGAGCCCGCCAGCAGCGCCTTCTCGACCGCGCCATGCCCCAGCCACAGGCCGGCCGGAAGCAGTATCAACAGCAGGATCACCTCGAGACGGAACGACGCCTCGACGCGCCAGCCCTCGCGCAGGCCCTTGAGCGACCAGACCAGCGCCCGCCAGATCTGGCGCGGACCACGGTTGACGTTGCTGGGCATTCCGGAACTCCCCGTTGCGTGTCGATGGCATCGCCCGCGGCACTTGCCACCGGCGGCGGGCGCGCGCCAGCATACGACGCCGTGACGATGGCCGCGACCTTCGCGGCGAGGGAGGTGGAATGCGGGCCGTGCGCCGGTGGTTGCCGCTGATCCTGCTGATTCCATTCATCGCGCTGCTGTGGGTGCCGTTCTACGACCGGACGCAGCCGACGGTCGCGGGCTTTCCGTTCTTCTACGTCTGGCAGTTCGTGTGGGTGGTGCTGGCGGCGTTGCTGACCTGGATCGTGCATCGCGGGTGGCGCGCATGAATGCACGCTTCGACGGAACCGCGCTGGGCGTGTTCGTGTTCTTCTTCGCGCTGGTGACGGTGCTGGGCTTCGTGGCCGCGCGCTGGCGGCGCGGCGATCTCGCGCAGCTTTCCGAATGGGGTCTGGGCGGCCGCCGCTTCGGAACCTTCGTCACCTGGTTCCTGCTGGGCGGCGACCTTTACACCGCCTACACCCTGATCGCGGTGCCGGCACTGGTGTACGCGGTCGGCGCCTACGGCTTCTTCGCGATGCCGTACACGGTGTTCGTGTATCCCATCGTGTTCCTGACCATGCCGCGCCTGTGGAACGTGTGCCGCAGGCACGGCTGGATCACCAGCGCGGATTTCGTGGAAGGCCGCTACGGCAGCAAGACGCTGGCGCTGGCGGTCGCGATCACCGGCGTGCTCGCGACCATGCCCTATATCGCGCTGCAACTGGTGGGCCTGGAAGTGGTGTTCGAGGCGATGGGCCTGGGCGCGCTCGGCATCGGCCACGACACGCCGCTGTGGATCGCGTTCGTGATCCTGGCCTTCTACACCTACTCCAGCGGTCTGCGCGCGCCGGCGCTAATCGCCTTCGTCAAGGACACGATGCTGTACGTCACCGTGATCGCGGCGGTCGTCGTCATCCCGATCAAGCTGGGCGGCTATGGCGCGGTGTTCCATGCCGCACAGCAGGCGTTCGCGGCGAAAGGCGGCGACACCGGCGTGCTGCTGAAACCCGGCCAGTACTGGCCGTTCGCGACGCTGGCGCTGGGATCGGCGTTCGCGCTGTTCCTGTACCCGCATGCCACCACCGCTACGCTGAGCGCATCCGGTCCGGAAACCATCCGCCGCAACGCGGTGTGGCTGCCCGCGTACAGCGTGATGCTGGGGCTGGTCGCGCTGCTGGGCTACATGGCGCTGGCCGCGCACCTCGAGGTGAAGGACGGCTCGCTGGCGGTGCCCGCGCTGATCAACTTGAGCTTCCCGCCGTGGTTCGCCGGCTTCTGTTTCGCCGCGATCGCGCTGGGCGCGCTGGTGCCCGCCGCGATCATGTCGATCGGCGCGGCCAACCTGTTCACCCGCAACGTCTGGCGCGCATTCATCCAGCGCGATCTCGACGACGCGCGCGAGGCGCGGATCGCCAAGCTCGTGTCGCTGCTGGTGAAATTCGGCGCGCTGCTGGCGGTGCTGTACCTGCCGACGAAGTTCGCGATCGACCTGCAACTGCTCGGCGGCATCTGGATGCTGCAGATCTTTCCCGCCGTGATCTGCGGCCTGTTCGGACGCTGGTTCCGGGCCTCGGCGCTGCTGGTCGGCTGGCTGGCCGGGATGGCGCTGGGCAGCGCACTGGCGTTCCATCAAGGACTGAAACCGGTCTATGCCATCGCGTTCGGCGGCCAGCACTACGGCATCTACATCGGCCTGATCGCGCTGGCCATGAACTTCATCGTTGCCATCGTCGCGACGCCCATGGTGGCAAGGCTCAAATCCGAGGCGTCGACAAACCGCGTGCAGAAAATCGATTTCGAGGATGCGCTGCCTGACTGAATTCTCCGTGAAAAATCAGCCGATAGCGACCTTCAGTCGAACGTTACGAATGACGGCTCTGAAAAGGAGCGGACGCTACCGTCGGGTTGATTTGACGATTTTTTCACGTGCCCTCCCGCAGTCTGACCGCCTGCCTTTCGATGGGGATCGAAGGTCATGTTCATGGGGAAAGTTTCATCACCCAGCAAGGCATTTCCGGGCGCGATGACTGCCTTCGCTTCGATGGCGATGCTGCTCGCTGGATCAGCGCATGCCCACGACACGATCTATTACTACTCCAGCGACAGCGTGCACAGCGAGGTGGTGATCACCGATGCCAACCGCAACGTGGTGGAACGGACCTACTATGCGCCGTACGGGCAGGTGCTGAACCGGTCCCTGCGTGATGGTCCGGGTTACACCGGTCACGAGGAGGATCCCGAGACATCGCTGGTGTACATGCAGCAGCGGTATTACGACCCGCAGGCGGGACGGTTTTTATCGGCCGATCCGGTGACGCCGACGGACGCGGGAGGGGGTTTCAACCGGTACTGGTATGCCAAGGATAACCCTTACAGATATACGGACCCGTTTGGGCTGTACGAATGCGGCTCGAAAGTAAGCAGCGGAGACTGCGGCAAGATCGATTCGTTCGTGAATAAGATCAACCAGGCGCTGAAGGGACTCACAGCGGGCTCAAATGACTTCAAGGCTCTTTCGGCTGTTTCCAAATTCTTGGGAACGAAGAATGATGGGAATGGTGTGACGATAGAAACAGCTTCGTTGGGCAAAGGCATCGTGGCTCAGCCGGGTGGGCTAAAGACGATCGAGTTGGACATGAAGAAAATTGCTGGACCACTGGCAAACGATATCAAGTCGATGAACCCAGGAATGAACGGCAAGGATGCTGGCGTGCTCGCTGGCGGCGCCACCGTCGCACACGAGACTCAACACCTCATTGATGCCAACCAATCAATATTTGATGCCGGAACAATGCGGATGGTGCCGCAGGGCTTTCCATCCGGTCACGACCCGATTTATGAGATGGCGACTGAAAAGAGAGCGTATGGCGTTGAAGGAGCTTTCGGGCGTGGCCTAGGCGTTGATGTTGGCTCTTCTACCCAAGCGGAGATCAACGCGAACGCGCTTGCGTCGTGCCAAGCTCAGGGGAGTTGCCCTTGATGCGACCTACCGTTGGCGCGCTGGTGGTGCTTCTTTTGGCGGCGTGTACGCCAAATGTGCATGCATCTGGGCAAAACGAATCTCGTTCGCGGGCAACGCCGGTGCGCACGGCCACCGTTTGCGAGCTTGCTCACTGGGGCCAGAATATGGTGGGGGTGCGGGTGCGCGTTCGCGCGGAATATTTTACGGATCTTCGGCACGGCGCGTTTTTATCCGACCGCGGATGCCCCAGTGATCGCTTGCAACTCGCGACAGATGCTGCTGATGCTGACAAAAGCGTGTCGGTGTTTAATGACACCACATCTGGACATGGTCGTTACTACATTGGCCATAAATTTGCGGTGGATGTAACTGGTATTTTTGAGTGGAGTAAAGAACAGATTATAAATAAAGAATTACTGCCCGACCGCCAGTACCGTATACCGCCGCATGGAATGCTGTCACTGTTGAAAGTTTGGAGTTTTGAAAAGCCTGGTCAGCGCAAGGCGAATTAGTCAGCGCAATCCACCGGATAAGACAAGGCCCGCATTGCGGGCCTTGTTCGTTCTTGCGGTTGCGGCTGCGTCAGCGCGCTTGTGCAAGTAGGGAATCGAGCACTTCGCTAACCATGCGATAGGGTGCGCGCGCAAGTTGGCTGATGCGTTCCGGTTGTTGCATACGCGTGAGCAGACCCTCGCTGACTGCGCGTGTACGGTAACTTTTGGCCGATAAGCGCCAGAACAAGTACCTTCCCGATACGTCATCCGCATCGTCCGCCACTGGCGCGCTCGCGGCGCTCGAGATCGCGCGCCGTGAACACTTCGCGATAGCCGTGGCCTTCAAGCAACGCGCGCGCCGCGGCGCCCTGCCCGAAGCCGTGTTCGAACAGCAACCAGCCGCCGGCGCGCAGGTGTGCGCGCGCGTCACGCACGATGATCCGAATGGCGTCCAAGCCGTCGGCGCCGGAAACCAGTGCTGCGCGCGGCTCGAAGCGCAGGTCGCCTTCGCGCAGGTGCGGATCGCCCTCGGCGATGTAGGGTGGGTTGGAGACGATCAGGTCGAAGCGCTTGTCGCCCAGCGCCGCGCACCAGTCGCCTTGCGCGAATTCGACGTTGCCAAGCCCAAGCCGCTGCGCATTGCCGCGGGCCACATCCAGCGGCGCCGCGCCGGCATCCGTGGCGAGCACGCGCGTGTGCGGACGCGCCTTCGCGATCGCCAGCGCGATCGCACCGGAACCGGTGCCCAGGTCGGCGACTGCGCAGTTCGCGTCGAGGGGAATCCGCTGCAATGCGAGATCCACCAGCAGTTCGGTTTCCGGACGGGGAATCAGCACGTCCGGCGTGACGGCGAGTTCCAGCGCATGAAACCCGCGCGTGCCCGTGAGATAGGCGATCGGTTCGCCGCGTGCGCGGCGTTCGATCAACGCGCGATAGGCCTCGATCTGTATCACGTCCACCGAATCGTTTGCGTGCGCGACCAGCCACGCAACGGACACGTTCAACATGTGCTGCAGCAGCAGCGCGGCTTCGCGCCGCGCTTCCGCACCCGACAGGGTGCGCTCGCCCGTGTCGAGCAGATCACGCAGACATGGCATGACGATTACGTGATTGAAGCCCGCACAAGACCCCTACCCTCACCCCGGCGCTACGCGCCCGGCCTGCGGCCGCCTCTCCCGGAGGGAGAGGCGGCCGTTCTGTTTCATTGCGTGATCGACGCAGGGTTTTGGTGCGCTTTCAGCGCACTGCACAGCAGGATCGACTCGTGCGTCTGCGCGAGGCCGCGATCCAGGCCCGGCACCTCGGACAGTTTGGGCTTGAAGAACGCGTCCACGCGCCGGGCCTCGGCCTGCGAACAACCGCCGCCCGCCGCCAGCAGCGGCAGGTATGCGCTGCCGAACACGCCGGTACGCTTGACGATCTGCGGATAGTGACCGGTGAACCAGTTCCACAGGTCGTCGCGCTGCGCAGGCGTGTCGCGGTCGCCACGCAGGACCATGAACATCTCGCCCACCTTCACGGCAGGCGTCAGCGCGAAGTCGCGCGCGACGTCGGCCTCGGCGCCCTGCGCATGGCCAAGCGCATCCAGCATCGCGTTGCGCTTGACCGGATCGGTGGTCTTCGGGATCGCGGCCATCAGTTCATCGACCGCAGGCTTGCCCTGCTCTTCCACCGCCACCGACAACGCATCGCGCAGCAGATCCGGATTGGCTGCGCCGAGATCCGGCAATCCGTCCTTGCCGGGTTTCAGCGCCGCCTCGCCCTGTTTCAACAGCGCGGCACGAACCTGCGGCACCTTGAAGTCGAGGCCCAGCGCACTGGCCAGTGAAGCGCGCATCAGCGCATCGTCGGCGGATTCGCCGGCGCGGCGTTCGTAACCGAGAGCCTGCAGCCGCGGCAGATAGGCTTTCGCGACCGCGTCCCGGATCGCCGCCTTCTGCGCCTCGGTCTGCGCTTCGTGCTGGTAGATCCAGCCGACCGTGTCCAGCGGCGCCAGCGAAACCTGGCGGACCTTCGAGGGCGCCAGTTCGCGCATCGCGGCCAGCACCTCGGGGGCATCCAGGTCACCGCGCCGGAAAGCCGCATCGACGGAGTCGGCATATACCAGTTGTTCGGCGTCGTTGCGTTGCGCGATCACCCTGGTGAGCGCAGCGCGGTCGTGCTTGGCCATCTCGAAGCGGTAATAGCCGACGCCGTCCTCGTTCGGCATGTACCACGCCGGACACTGGCCGCCGTTGATCTTCATCGTTGCCGACTTCGCATCCAGCATCTGGCATTGCACGCCGTTCGGGAAACGCACGCATACCGGGATGCCCCACAGCCGGTTCGGATCACCGGTCGACCCCAGCGGCAGATAGCGGCTTTGCGCCAGTTCCAGGGTCGCGTCGCCCTTGTGCGTGCAATCGAGTCTGGTCGAGACCAGCGGCACGCCGTTCTGGTTCAGGAAACTGTCGAATGCCTTTCTGAAGGTGTCGCCCTTGCCGGCGGCGTCGGCGATCGCGTTGACCAGGTCGTCGGCGGTCGCGTTGCCGAACGCATGCGCCTTGATGTACGCACGCATGCCTGACCGGAACACTTCGGGGCCGACGAAGTTCTCGAACATCCCGATCACCGCCGCGCCCTTCTGGTAGGTGATGCCGTCGAACGCGGTCTGGATGTCGCCGTTGCCGGTGATCGGCTGGCGGATCATCCGCGCGCTGACCAGGCTGTCGTTGTGCATCGCGTTCTGGCCGCCCAGGATGCGTTCCAGGTCACCGCGCCATTCGGGATGGATCTCCTGCTCGATCTTCTGCTGCATCCAGGTGGCGAATGCCTCGTTGAGCCAGATGTCGTTCCACCATTTCATCGTCACGGTGTCGCCGGTCCACTGGTGCGCCATCTCGTGGGCCTCGACGTTGAACACGCTGCGCACCTGGCTGGGCGAGGCATCGGGGTCGAGTTGCAGCAGGAAATCGCGATAGGTAATGAGCCCCGCGTTCTCCATCGCGCCGGCGGAGAAGTCCGGCAGCGCCGCGAGATCGAGCTTGCCGAACGGATAGCCGAAACCGTAATAGGCCTCCTCGTGCTCGATGATGGCGGGCGCCATCGCCAGCGCGCGTTGCAGCTTCGCACCGTTGCCCCTGGTGGCGATGCCGCGCAGCGGCACCGGCGTCGAACGCCACTGCGTGGGCGGAATGGTCGGGCCCTGCACGATGTTCCATGGCCCCACCGCCCACGCGTACAGATAGGTCGGCAAGGGTTTGGTGGGTTCGAACGTGATGGTCTTCCAGCCGCCCGGCTCCGCGGTTTCCTTCGCCTGCGCGGTGTTGGCCACCGCCTTGTCGGCGGCGGGGATCGTCAGCGTCAGCGTCATCGGCACCTTGAAGTCCGGTTCGTCGAAACACGGGAACGCGAAGCGCGCGCTGATCGGTTCCATCTGCGTCATCGCGTAGGCGTTGCCGGCGAAGACGACCTTGTAATAGCCCTGCAGCGTCTGGTTGTAGGGCGCGTTGAAGGCGATCTTCAACGCGAGCTTCTGCGCCGGCAGCGTGCTGTCGAAATCGATGCGCGCCACGCCGGCCTTGGCGTCGGCTTCGACGTACTTGCCGGTGTGCGGATGACCTTTCGCATCGGTGATGGTCACCGACGAGACCTTCAGGTCCTTGCCGTGCAGCCAGAGGTGGTTCGCTGCCTGTTTCAGATCGACCGCGATCGTGACGGTGCCGCCGTAGCCCGGCTGGCCGGGATCGCTGCGCAGCGCGAGATCGTAGGACTCGGGCACGGCCCAGCGCGGCAGCATCTCCAGCGGTGGCGCCTCGGCGGATTTTGCCACAGCGGTTTTTGCCGCAGCGTGCGGGGGCTTCGCCAGGGCCGGAGCGGCCAGCGCCAGCAGGGCCGCCACCATCACCGTCCGGATCACCGCCACCGGGTTCTTCGCGCGCATCGTCGTCACTCCTCGGGTTCCGCGACAGCCCGCAAGCGAAGCACGCGCCCGGCACCGGTGCAAGTGTCGGAAGTCGTGCCGGTCGTCGCGGCGCGCCGGACACTCCTTAGGGTGCGCCCGGCATTCGGCGGCCCCACGGAACGGCTGATATATAAATAACATTGACAAGGCAATGTGATACTAGTAACAATCCGCGCGTCGTCGCTGCCATGAGCGAGGTGGGATCATGAATCGCGGACACAGGGGAATCCCGTCGGGCTTGCGGCTGGCTGCGGCCATCGCGGCCGTCCTTTCGTGCACGCAGCTGCACGCGCAAGCCGCTTCGCAGCCGTCGACACCGGACGCCCAGACCCGGCAATCGAAACCTTCGGCACGGGTGACCACGCTGGGCACCATCATCGTCACCGCGACACGGCGCACCGAGACGCTGCAGAAGGTGCCCATGCCGATATCGGTGATGACGTATCACGACATCCAGCGGGAGCACCTGCAGGACTTCATGGACTACGCCGCCGCGGTTCCGGGGCTCAATGTCGTGTCTTCAGGACCCGGGCTCACCGAGCTCAGCATTCGCGGCATCGCTTCGGGCTCCCAGCAGCCCAGCGCCTCGGTCGGGGTCTACATCGACGATACCCCGTTTGGATCCAGCAGCGTGTTCGCGGCGGGCGCGACCCTGACGCCGGATATCGACCCCGCCGACCTGGAGCGCATCGAAGTGCTGCGCGGCCCGCAGGGCACGCTGTACGGCGCCGGCGCATTGGGCGGCGTGATCCGTTTCATCACCATTCCGCCGGATACCGAAAACTATTCCGGCCGCCTGCAAGTGGGCGGCACCAGCGTCAGCGGCGGCGGCAACGGCTTCAACGTGCATGGCATGGTCAACCTGCCGCTGGTCCAGGACAAATTGGCGATCCGCGCCAATGTGTACGACGAGACCGATCCGGGATTCATCAGCGACGCCGGCTTGGGCAAGACCGACGAAAACGAAAGCAAGGTCAAGGGCGGCCGGGTGTCGCTGCTGTGGACGCCGACCGACAGGACCTCCGTACGCGTGACCGCGCTGGCGCAAAACCTCAATACCGAGAACACCCCGACCGAGGCTCTGGACCCGGCCACGCTGCTGCCGCTCTACGGCGACTTGCAACAGCGCAGCGCTGCGCTCGGCGGCGATGCCTTCGACGGGCGCTATCGACTCTACAACCTGACCTTCAACACCGATTTCGGCTGGGCGAAGCTGATGTCGTCGAGCAGCTACAGCACGCTCAACGCCGTTACCAATGTCGACGCCACTTCGCTGTTCTACCTGAATGGGCCGCCTTTCAACTTCCCGCTTCTTCCCAATGGCCACCCCTACGGCACCCTGGAGCAGGCCCATATTCCCCAGACCAAGGCCACCGAGGAAATCCGTTTGTCGTCGCCGTCTTCGCAAACGGTCGAATGGCTGGGCGGCGTGTTCTGGACCCGCGAGACCGGCAACAACAAACAGAACATCTATCCATCCGATTACTACAGCGGCACGCCGCAGCCGTCGCCGTTCGGCATTCCCATCGGTGGCGACCTGCAGCCGAGCACGTACGATGCCTATGCCGTCTATGGCAGCCTCACCTGGCACATCAGCGACCGTTTCGACGTGGAAGCGGGGCTGCGCTACAGCCACGACAAGCAGCATTACACCGAAATCGGCTACGGGCTGCTGTTCGGATCGCCGACGCCGATCACCCTGCTCGACAAGCATTCTTCCGACAGCAGCACCACGTTTTCGCTGACGCCGACGTTCCACATCGACGACAACAACATGTTGTATGCGCGCGTGGCCTCCGGCTTCCTGCCGGGAGGGCCCAACGTCGTTCCGATCGGGGTGCCCAATGTGCCGGCGACTTTCAGTCCGACCAAACTGACCGATTACGAGGCGGGCCTGAAATCGACGTCGGCGGACGACCGGCTGATGCTGGACCTGTCCGTGTATTACATCGACTGGACCAAGATTCCGCTGATCACGTTCGAAAACAATTTCACTTTCCTGACCAGCGGCGGTCAGGCCAAGAGCAAGGGGCTGGAGGCGACCGTCGCGTGGATTGCAGCGCCCGGCCTGAAGCTGTCGGCCAACGCTTCGTACAACGACGCGACGCTGACCAAGGATGCCCCGTATCCGTCCAACGGCAAGCGCGGCGATCCGCTGCCCTACGCCCCGCAATTCACGCTCAGCCTCAACGGCGATTACGACTTTGCGCTGGGGAATGGGTGGCACGGTTATGTCGGCGCCAGCTATCAGTACATCGGCGAGCGCTCCACCAACTTCGCGTTCAGCTATCCGATCCCGGGCGTACTGCCGCCGCTGCCGTCGAGTCCCACCATTCCCGGATACAACACCATCAACCTGCGCGCGGGCGCGAACCACGACCAGTGGAACATCGATGCCTACGTCAAGAACGTGACCAACCAGCGCGGCATCGTGCAGGCCAGCACCTTCGCCAACTACATGCCAGTCGCGGGAACCCTCAATCCGGTTACCGGCAAGGTGGAAGACAACGTCACGATCATCACGCCACGCCTGTTCGGGATTTCGGTCAGCAGGAATTTCTGAGCGGCGATGCCCTGTCATGGCAGCCGACACGGGGCACCGCGGACATGAACACCTCACCCGGAATCATCCCGTTCCAAGGAGAAACGCCATGCTGAAGCGTCTCGCCGCGTTGCTGTTCGCCGCAACCCTTTGCGCGCCATGTCTGGCCGCGGCGCAGACGCCGCCCGGCGGACCGGCCGTACCTGCCTCGGCAGCATCGGCGCCTATCCCCGTTTCCGCGGCAACGTCCGCAAGTTCGGCGCCGGCCAGCGTCCCCACCCTCGACGCGCAGGACCTCGGCACGTTCTTCGACGGGCTGGTGCCGTACATGCTGAAGCGCAACGACATCGCGGGCGGCGTGATCGCGGTGGTGAAGGACGGACACCTGATCTTTGCGCAAGGCTACGGCTACGCCGACGTCGCCAAGCGCACGCCGGTGATCCCCGACCAGACGCTGTTCCGGATCGGCTCGGTGTCCAAGCTGTTCACCTGGACCGCGGTGATGCAACAGGTCGCGGCCGGCAAGATCGATCTCGATGCCGACGTCAACCAATACCTGGACTTCAAGATCCCCGAGAAATTCGGCAAGCCGATCACGATGCGCGACCTGATGACGATGACGCCGGGTTTCGCCGAAGTGATCCGCGACCTGATCTTCGCCTCGCCTAGGCAACCGTATCCGCTGCGCCAGTACCTGATCGAGCGGATGCCGCCGCGGATCTTCCCGCCTGGCAAGGTCGTGGCGTATTCGAACTACGGCGCCACGCTGGCCGGCTACATCGTGCAGCGCGTGTCGGGCGAACCGTTCGACCAGTATGTCGAGGACCACATCCTGAAACCGCTGGCGATGTCGCATTCGACCTTCGTGCAACCGCTGCCCGCGGCGCTGCGCGACGACATGGCGACCGGCTACATCACCGCCACCGACAAGACCACCGTGCCGTTCGAGGTGATCGAGGCGTATCCGGCCGGATCGTTCACTTCCAGCGCGACCGACATGGCGAAGTTCATGATCATGCAACTGCAGGATGGCCGGTTCGACGGCAACACCATCCTGCCCGCCGCCACCGCGCAACTGATGCACAGCCCGCATTACAGCGCGGCGCCGGACATGAACGGCTACGACTTCGGTTTCTATCGCGAAAACCGCAACGGCCTGCGCATCATCGGCCACGCCGGCGACACCCTCGCCTTCCATTCCGACCTGCACCTGCTGCTCGACAAGGACGTCGGCGTGTTCATGTCGTTCAACAGCGCCGGCAAGGCGCCGAACGGCACGGCCGAGGGCGTGCGCACCGAACTGTTCCGCGCCTTCCTCGATCGCTACTTTCCGTACACGCCGCCGGCGCAGCCGACCGTGGCGTCGGCGAAGACCGACGCGGCACGCGTGGCCGGCTGGTATTGGGCCAGTCGCCGCGAGGACAGCGGGCTGCGGCTGATCTTCATGCTGGGCCAGGTAAAAGTCGCGGCGCTGCCGGACGGCGAGATCACCGTCAGCATGCTGAAGGACCCCTCCGGCACGGTGAAGCACTGGCGCGAGATCGGCCCGCTGCTGTACCAGGAAGTGAACGGGCAGTCGCGGCTGCGTTTCGTCACGAACCCCGACGGTTCGATCAAGTGGTGGACCACCGATGATTTCCCGCCGGTGGAGGTGTTCCAGCCGGTGCGCGGCCTGCAACAACACGGCTGGTTCGTCCTGCTCACCGAAATCGCCATCGCCGTGTTGGTGCTGACCGTGCTGGTCTGGATCGGCGGCGCGATCGCGCGGCGGCGTTTCGGGCGCAGGCCGTTGATGCCGGCCACCGATCGATTGGCGCTGCACCTGGCATCGAGGATCGGCGTGTGCCTGATGCTGGCGGTCGTGATCGGCTGGCTGCTGTTGCTGACGGCCTTCTCGAAACCGATGGCGCTGATGTACAGCGACTTCACTGGCTGGCTGGTCGTGCTGTACGTGATCGGCGTGCTGGCGATCGCGGGCGGCATCGCGATCGTGCTGGAAGCGGTTTCGAGGATCGTGCGCGGGCCGGGCGGCTGGCTGGTGCGCGTCAGCGAGTTTGTCCTGGGGCTTTCCGCGCTGTACGGCATCTGGGCGATCCTCGCGTACGGCCTGGTCAACTTCAATACGCAATTCTGATCGAAGCCGCCGCGCCGTGCAGGAAGGATCATGCAGGAAGAGCCAGGCCATCCCGATCCATCCACGGCGACGGCGGTCGCCGCGGATCTGCACGCCGCCACGGGTTACCGCCAGGAACTCGACCGCGCGCTCAGCCTGCGGCATCTGCTGGTGTACGGCATGGTGTTCATCGTGCCGATCGCGCCGGTGGCCGTGTACGGCTTCATCGCCCACGCCAGCCACGGCATGGTGCCGCTGGTGTACGTGGTGGGCATGGTGGCGATGCTGTTCACCGCATTGAGTTACCGCGAGCTGAGCGCGGAATTCCCGTACTCGGGTTCCGTGTACGCCTACGTCGGACGCGGGATGGGGCCGTTTCCGGGCTTCATCGCCGGCTGGATGATCCTGGCCGACTATCTGTTGGTCCCGGGCCTGATCTATGCCTTCGTCTCGAGCTGGCTGCACGGGCTGCTGCCGGATGTGCCGCCGTGGCTGTGGATCGTGGTGCTGGTGGCGATCAACACCGGCGTCAACCTGCTCGGCATCCGGCTGTGGGCGCGCACCAATTTCCTGCTGCTGGGTCTGGAACTGGTGGCGCTGGCGGTGTTCGTCGCGCTGGCGATCTGGTTCGTGTTCGTCGAGCGGCACGGCACCGGCACGTTTTCGTTCGCGCCCCTGTATCAGCCCGGCCAGGTCGATCCCGGATTCGTCGCCACCGCCACCTCGATCGCGGCGCTCAGCTTTCTCGGTTTCGACGGCATCAGCACGCTGGCCGAGGAGGCGCGCGATCCGCGCCGCGACGTCGGCAACGCGACGCTGCTGACCCTGTTGCTGCTGGGCGCGCTGTTCGTGCTGCAGACCTGGCTCGCGGCGCTGGCACATCCCGATTATTCAACGCTCGACCCGAAGCTCGGTTTCTTCCAGATCGCGCGCGAGGTCGGCGGTGTGTGGTTTTTCGCCATGCTGATCGTGATCAAGGCCATCGCCACCGGCGTTGCCAACGCGCAGGCCGCGCAGGCGGCCAACGCGCGCGTGCTGTACGCGATGGGCCGCGACCGCGCGCTGCCGTTCGGCGCGTTTCTCTCGAGCGTGAACCCGCGCCGGAAACTCCCCGCCAACGCGGTGGTTTTCGTGGCCGTGCTGTCGCTGTTGCTGGCGCTGCTGGTCCCGGAAGACGCGCTGCTGAAGCTGGTCAATTTCGGCGCGTTGAGCGCGTTCATCCTGCTCAACCTCGCGGTGCCCGTTTATTTCCTGCCGCGCACGCTGCCGCGGCACTGGTTCCGGCATCTGCTGCTGCCGGCGGCCGGTCTGGTCGTGACCGGTTTCGTGTTCAGCGGCTTCGACCGCCGCACCCTGCTGTTCGGCTCCTGCTGGCTGCTGGCGGGCATCGCGCTGGGCCTGGCGCGCCGCGGCCGGGTCGTGACCTTCGAGGGGTTGTGAGATGGCGACGATTGCACGCGAGTCCGCAGGCATCCGCATCGAGGTGCGGCCACAGCGCCTGCGCGCGAAGCGGGTCCTCCGGATCAGCGGCTACACCTTCGATGCCTTCGACGTGATCACCGCCGTGCTGCACCAGGACGGCCTGCGCGGGCGCGGCGAGGCAGCGGGCGTCTATTACCACCACGAGACACCCGAGGTGATGCTTGCGCAGATCGAATCGGTGCGCGCGGCGCTGTCCGAAGGCATTGACCGGATGCAATTGCTGGAACTGCTGCCGCCGGGCGGCGCACGCAACGCGCTGGATTGCGCGCTGTGGGAACTGGAAGCGCAGCGCACCGGCAGGCACGTCCGGGAACTGGCCGGCGTCGGCAAACCGAAACCGCTGCGCTGCACCTACACCATCGGTGCCAACGATCCCGCCGCGATGGCCGCGCAGGCGCGCGCATGGCCCGACGCCGTCGCGATCAAGCTCAAGCTGACCGGCGTCGAGGAAGACGCCGCGCGCGTGCGCGCGGTGCGTGCGGCGCGGCCCGACGTGTGGCTGATGGTGGACGCCAACCAGGGCTTCACGCCGGATTCCTTCGACCGCCTGCTGCCGGTGCTGATCGAGGCCAGCGTGCAACTGGTCGAGCAGCCGTTTCCGGTCGGCCGCGACGCCGACATGGACGGACTGGACAGCCCGATCCGGATCGCCGCGGACGAGAGCTTCCAGGATCACCACGACCTCGAACGCATCGCGTACCACTACGACGTGGTCAACATCAAGCTGGACAAGTGCGGCGGCCTGACCGAGGCACTCGCGATCGCCGCGCAGGCGCGGCAGCGTGGACTGGGCCTGATGGTCGGCAACATGTGGGGCACGTCGCTGGCGATGGCGCCCGCCTTCGTGCTGGGCCAGCTTTGCGACGTCGTCGATCTGGACGGCCCCCTGCAACTGGCCGATGATCCCCCGCCGCGCGTACGCTATGAAAACGGCTGCGTGGATTGTCCGGACAAAGTGTGGGGCGCACCGCCCGCCGGCTGACCGCCGCATGGACGAAAGCAATCCGTGATCAAGGATCTTCAGCAACGCTTGAACCGTCATCAGGCGGCCTTCACGCCGTCCGAGCGGCGCATCGCCACCTGGCTGCTGCACAACCTCTCGGCGATTCCGTTCGAGACCGCGGCCTCGCTGGGCCGGCGCGTGGGCGTCAGCCCGATGACGGTGGGCCGCTTCCTGCGCACGATCGGCTACCGGGATTTCGGCGAACTCAAGGACGAGATGCGCCACGAGGCGCCGTGGGTCAAGCTGTACCGGCCGCGCGTGGCGACCGACGGCGATCCGCTCGCGCAAGGCCTGCAGAACGAGATCAAGGCGCTGGCAGCGGTCTATGAGCTGGCGCGCGATCCCGCGTGGAAACCGGTCGCGCACAGGATCGCGCACGCCGACCGGGTCACGGTCGCCAGTTTTCCGCTGACGCGCTTTCCGGGCCTGGCACTCGCCGACCTGCTGCGCCACGTGCGCCCCAACGTCGCGTTCGCCGACGGTTCGGACGGCGCCTACACCGACCTGCTGCTGGATTCGGGCCCGGACAGTTGCGTCGTGCTGTTCGACGTGCGCCGCTATTCGCGGCATTTCCGGATGCTGGCGGAGGAAGTGCACGCACGCGGCATCCCGCTGGTGATCATCACCGACACGCTCTGCCACTGGGCGCGCGACCTGACCCCGGAGGTGCTGATGATCCCCGTCAGCCAGGACCTGGCGTGGCACAGCTTCGGCGCGGTGATCTCCCTGTTCGGCCTGCTGGTGGACGCGGTAATCGAGGAACGCGGCAACGTGTACCAGCGCATCGAGGACATCGGCGAGCTGCGCGGCCGCTTCACCGGCTACGAAAGACCGGCGCGCCGCCGCGCCGCGCGCAAGCGCCGCTGAAACGTCTCACGCCGCTGCCGCGACGTGCCGCCCGGGTGTCGCAGCATTCCCTTGCTCCAGCGTCACCGCCACGGCGTGCAGCACCCCGGCGATCCGCACCGCGCTCTGCACGGCCTGCGCGGACACGCCTTCCCGGCGCAGCGTCCGTTCGTGCGAGGCGATGCACTTGCCGCAGCCGTTGATCGCGGACACCGCCAGCGAGGCCAGTTCGAAATCCGGCTTGTCGCAGCCCGGACGGGCCATCGCGTTCATCCGCAATCCGGCACGCAGGCTCGCATACTCGTCGTTCTCGACCAGGTGCAGGAAGCGGTAATAGACGTTGTTCATCGCCATCAGCGCGGCGGCCGTGCGCGCGCCGTCCAGTTCCTGCGCCGTGGCGTGTCGCGAGGCGAACCGCGCGACCGCCTCGGTGAGCGGCGCATGGCGCGCGGCGATCGCGGAGGCCAGCGCCACCAGTGCGATCTGCTTCTGCGAAAGACCGGGCGCACCGCCTTCGCTCAATACCGACTCGAGGTTGAGGCGAAGATCCCTGGCGTAGTCGGGCAGGCTGGATTTGAGTTCGTCGAGTGTCATGCGCTATCTCCAGAGAAAAAATCCTTCCCCCGCGAGGCGGGGAGCCGCCGTCCATGGCAAAGAGTTCCGTAGCGCCCAGAAGGGGCGGATGAGGGTACGCAATTCGCAAAACGCCCGTACCCTCATCCCGGCGCTACGCGCCCGGCCTGCGGCCGCCGCTCCCGGAGGGAGAGGGGTTCTTCGCGTCACGCGGCCTTCAGGGTTTCCTCGCCCCTGGTCCAGTTGCACGGGCACAGCTCATCGGTCTGCAGCGCATCCAGCACGCGCAGCACTTCCGCCGGATTGCGGCCCACCGAGCCTTCGGTGACATAGACGAAGCGGATCACGCCTTCCGGATCGACCAGGAAGGTGGCGCGCTTGGCCACGCCCTCCTCGTCGAGGATGCCCAGCGCGCGCGACAGGTCCTTGTTGATGTCGGCCAGCATCGGGAACGGCAGGTGCCTGAGATCCTTGTGGTCCTTGCGCCATGCCAGGTGCACGAATTCGGAATCGGTGCTGGCCGCCAGGATCTGGCAGTCGCGGTCCCTGAACTGCCCGTCGAGATCGGCGAAGCCCTTGATCTCGGTGGGGCACACGAAGGTGAAATCCTTGGGATAGAAGAACACGCACAGCCATTTGCCCTTGTAGGTGTTGTGGTCGATGTTCGTGAAGGCCTTGTCGAGGTTCTCGATCGACACGGTGGCCTTCAGGTTGAAATGCGGAAAGGGGTTGCCGACGGTCAGCATGGATTGCTCCTTGAGGTGGTGAAGGGAATCGGCCGTCTCGCGGCCTCGTGGTCAAAGATACGGGCGGGACTTCCATAACTCAACTCAATTGTTTTTATCGTTGTGATAGCTATACTGAATGACAAAGCGGCCAACCCCGCCGCCGTTCGCGGAGTCAGCCCATGAACCTGCGCGATCTCCAGTACCTCGTGGCCCTGGCCGACCACAAGCACTTCGGCCGCGCCGCGGCGGCCAGCTTCGTCAGCCAGCCCACGCTTTCCACCCAGATCCGCAAGCTCGAGGAGGAACTGGGCGTCGCGCTGGTCGAACGCACGCCGCGCAGGGTGCTGCTGACCGAGGTCGGACGCGAGATCGTCGCGCGCGCCCGCGAGGTGCTGAACGAGACCGAGCAGATCCGGGCGATCGCACGCCGCACCCGCGATCCGGAATCGGGCACGGTGCGGCTGGGCATCTTCCCCACGCTGGGGCCCTACCTGCTGCCGCACGTGCTGGGCACGCTCCGCGAGCGCTTCCCGAAGCTGGAACTGCTGCTGGTCGAGGAGAAGACCGCGGAAGTCCTTGCGCGCCTGCGCGAAGGCCGGCTCGATGCCGGCATCCTGGCGCTGCCCGTGCACGACGACACCCTGCACGCGGAATTCCTGTTCGAGGAACCGTTCCTGCTGGCGGTGCCGGAAGCGCATCCGCTGGCCTCGCGGCCGGCGCTGAAACTCGGCGATCTCGAAAACCAGCACCTGCTGCTGCTCGAGGATGGCCACTGCCTGCGCGATCAGGCGCTGGAGGTGTGCCACATGTCCGGTGCAGACGAGAAGCAGGGTTTCCGCGCCACCAGTCTGGAAACGCTGCGGCAGATGGTCGCCGCCAACGTGGGCGTCACGCTGCTGCCGGTCCTGGCGGTGCAGCCGCCGGTCGCGCATACCGACAACGTGCACCTGACGCCGTTCCGCGGCCACGCGCCCAGCCGCCGGATCGCGATGTTCTGGCGCAAGAGTTCGGCGATGTCCGGCTTCCTGATGCGGCTGGCACAGGTGTTCAAGGCCCTGCCGCGCGATCTGCTCGATCCCGCGACGCTGCCGGAAAATCCGAACCCTGCGGTGCGCGGCATTGAGAAAGGCCGCAAGGGTCGTTATGGTGGAAACCATGCCCGCCCACGGAAATGACATGACCCAGCAACCGCCCATCACCCTGTCCCGCCTCGACGTCGAGCGTCTGGAACGGATGCTGGAGGCACCCGCGCATCGTGCCTCGCAGGCGGCCGCGCGGCTGCGCGCCGAACTGGACCGCGCCGAGGTGGTCGAACCGGCCGACATGCCGCACGACGTGGTCAGCATGAACGCCTCGGCCGACTGCGTGGAGGAGTCCAGCGGCAAGCACCACACGTTGACGCTGGTGTATCCGCAGGACGCCGACGCCGCAGCCGGACGGGTATCGGTGCTGGCGCCGGTCGGCAGCGCGCTGCTTGGCCTCAGGGTCGGACAGAGCATCGACTGGCCCGCCGAGGGCGGCCGCACGCTGCGGCTCAAGGTCACCGCGGTCCACAGACAGGCCGGGGCCGGCGACCGGCATTGAGCCGGCGCCTCCCAGCATAGATTCAGGCTATCGTTTTGATCGAATCAATCAATTTCACAACCGGACCGGTCCGCGCTACCGTCGCCCTGACGGCGCGCGGCGCCGCGCACCGCTTCTCCACACGAGGTGACATCTCATGGCAACCCTGAAAGGCTCCAAGACCGAGAAGAACCTGAAAGACGCTTTCGCCGGCGAATCGATGGCCAACCGGCGTTACCTGTATTTCGCGTCCAAGGCGGACGTGGAGGGCTACAACGACGTGTCCGCCGTGTTCCGCTCCACCGCCGAGGGCGAGACCGGTCACGCGCACGGCCACCTGGAATACCTGGAAGCCGTGGGTGACCCCGCCACCGGCCTGCCGTTCGGCGAAACCCACGCCAACCTCAAGAGCGCGATCGCGGGCGAAACCCACGAATACACCGACATGTATCCGGGCATGGCCAGGGCCGCGCGCGAGGAAGGCTTCGAGGAAATCGCCGACTGGTTCGAGACGCTGGCAAAGGCGGAGCGTTCGCACGCGAACCGTTTCACCAAGGCCCTGAACGACCTCGGGTGACGATGGTTCCGCTCGCTTTGCGAGCGGGCTACTTTTGTTTCGGCAAAAGTAGCCAAAACCATCGCGCGCGGACGTGACGGTCTCGGCAACTTCCTGTTGCCTCGACCTCCCTGCGCTTCTCGCGTCAAGCGGGCCGGCGCGAACTCGCACGTCCCTGTGCTCGGACATGCGCGCCTTGCTCCCGCTTGGCGCTGCGATGCTCGACGTCACGTACGGCGCTGTAATGCTCGCTCTGTTGACGGCCATCCATGGCCTGCGATGTTGCGAGATTGAGTGACGAAGCTGTGCCGAACGAAGCGCGCAGGATGCGCGCCAGTGGAACCCCTCGAACACGGCGAGCGGGCGACGGATGAGTCCGAAGGCCGGCCCACAGGAGGTGGGCCAGCTCGCCGAAGGTACACGGACGTACCTCCGGCGAACCCCGGCAACCGCGAGCGAATCCGCAGCACAGGGATGTGCGCAGGACGTGTTCGCGGGGCGAAGGTCATTGGAGCAGCCTTGAATGGCTGCTCGAATGACCGAGCGACCGGCAGGGACGCCGGGCCGGACTGCCGCTTCAGGGACGAATACTTGCGAAGCCGAGTGCGATTCGAAGGCCACGCAAGAGAAAGCCACCCGCCCGCCCGGGAGGCGGGCGGAAAAGCACAGGGATGTTGCGACGACCCAGAGGATGATCCATGACCAGCGAAATCACCGGCACCCGCGAAGGCAACCTGGAAGCCCCCACTCGCCATCCGCTGGGGCAGGACGAGCCGTCGTTCTGGGATCAGGCGGCGCTGGATGCCGAGCTGGAGCGCGTGTTCAACATCTGTCACGGCTGCCGCCGCTGCGTCAGCCTGTGCCACGCCTTTCCCACCCTGTTCGACCTGATCGATCAATCGGCGTCGATGGAAATCGATGGCGTGGACAAGGCCGACTACGGCAAGGTGGTCGAACAGTGCTACCTGTGCGACCTGTGCTACCAGACCAAGTGCCCGTACGTGCCGCCCCACCCCTGGAACGTGGATTTCCCCCACCTGATGCTGCGCGCCAAGGCGGTCGAATTCAGAGACGGCGGCGCGGGTTTCGCAAGCAAGCTGCTGTCCAGCACCACACGGGTCGGACGCATCGCCTCGATTCCGGTGGTTGCCGAAACCGTCAACGCGCTGAACCGCAGCAAGCCCGCGCGCAGACTGCTGGACAAAACGCTGCGTGTGCATCCGGACGCGGAGGTGCCGGCGTACAAGCATCCGCGCGCCAGAAGGAAACTCCGCAAGCTCGAAGCCGGCGGCCAGAACACGCCTGCCGGCAGGACGCGCGGCAAGGTCGCGATCTTCGCGACGTGCTACTGCGACAGCGCGCTGCCGCAGGTGGTCGATGACCTGGTCGCGGTGCTGGCGCACAACGGCATTCCGGCGAAACTGGTACCGAAGGAGGTCTGCTGCGGAATGCCCAAGCTGGAACTGGGTGATCTCGCCTCCGTCACGAAATACAAGGACGAGAACATCCCGGTGCTGGCGCGGACGGTGCGCGAAGGTTTCGACCTCACCGCCGCGATTCCGTCCTGCGTGCTGATGTTCAAGCAGGAACTGCCGCTGATGTTCCCGGACGACGAGAACGTGAAACTGGTGCAGCGCTCGTTCTTCGATCCGTTCGAATATCTCGAGGAACGTCACGAGGCCGGCCTGCTGAAAACCGATTTCCGGCACCCGCTGGGCAAGCTTGCCTGGCACGTCGCCTGCCACCAGCGCGTGCAGAAGATCGGTCCCAAGACCCGCGACATTCTCTCGCTGGTGCCGGGCACGGAAATCGTCACCGTCGAGCGCTGCTCCGGCCACGACGGCACCTACGGCGTCAAGCGCGACACCTATCCGCTGTCGCGCAAGATCGCGCGGCCGGTCGAAACGCGGATCAGGGATTCCGGCGCCGCCACCCTCACCAGCGACTGTCCGATGGCCGGCGCGCACCTCGCGCACGGGCTCGACGGCCAGCCGCCGCAACAGCATCCGATTTCACTGCTGCGCAAGGCTTACGGAATATGAAAGCGGGGATTTGAGGACGGGTAGCGGCGGCGCAAGCGCGGATGCTCCGGCACACCCGCATTGCCCCGCTTTGCGCCACAACCGCCGCCCCGCCCGCATCGTCCCGACGACGCACCCACACTGCCCATCCACCATCCACTCCCTCACGCCATGCAACCACTCAGGCAATCCGACCTGCTTTCCCTCGAAGCCTACGCGAAACAGCGTGCGGACTTCCGTGCGCGCGTGCTGGCGCACAAGCGCGACCGCAAGGTGCGGGTGGGCGAGCACGTCACGCTGCTGTTCGAGGACCGTCTGACGATCCAGTACCAGGTGCAGGAGATGCTGCGCACCGAACGGATCTTCGAGCCCGAGGGCATCGCCGAGGAGCTGGAGGCCTACAACCCGCTGATTCCGGACGGCCGCAATCTCAAGTGCACGATGCTGATCGAGTACGACGACGTCGAGGTACGCAGGCGCGAACTGGTGCGTCTGCGCAATATCGAGCACGACGTGCAGCTCGTCGTCGAAGGGCATGCGCCCGTCAAGGCGATCGCCGACGAGGACCTGCCGCGCAGCAACGAGGAGAAGACCGCGGCGGTGCATTTCCTGCGTTTCGAGCTCGACCCGGCAATGATCGCGGACTTCAAGCGCGGCGCCGCCGTGACGTTCCGGATCGAACACCCGAACTATCGCGCCGAAGCACGGCTGGGCGAGGCGCAGCAGAAGGCTCTGGCCGCGGACTTCGGTTGACGGTTCACCGCGTCAGGATGCGTCTGGGCTTGACCGGCAGCCTGCCGCGCCAGTATTGCAGCAGCACGTAGCCGCCCACCGCGCCGCCCAGGTGCGCGAAGTGGGCCACGCCCGCCTGCGTGCCGGTGATGCCCAGGAACAGTTCCAGCAGGATGTAGCCGATCACGAACACCCACGCGGGCATCGGGATCGGGAAGAAGATCAGGAACATCTTCACGTGCGGATACATCACGCCGAACGCCAGCAGCAGGCCGAAGATCGCCCCGGACGCGCCGATGGTGGGATAGAAGCCGCCGGTGAACCAGTGCACCACCGCGAGGTGCGCCAGCGCCGCGACGATCGCGCAGAAGAAGTAATAGAACGTGTAATGGCGCGCGCCCAGCAGGTGCTCGATCGGGCCGCCGAACATCCACAGCGCGAACATGTTGAACGCGATGTGCGTGATGCTGCCGTGCATGAACGCATAGGTCACGACCTGCCACACGTGGAAGCCGACCATCACCGGCGCACCGGTGGCGACGTCGTAGCCCGCCAAGTGTGCCGGTCCGACCGGCCACAGCGCGCCCCATATCATCATCGACGGCGCGAAGAACTGCTGCAGGATGTAGATCGCGATGTTGGCGATCAGCAGTGCACGGGTCACGGGCGGCAGGTCGAATTGCATAACCTTCCTCAGCCTGGCGCAATCGCGCAAGGGTAGCGTGCACGGCCGCCGGCGTCATGCGCGCGCGAACGGGCATTCATCACCGCTGCGGCCGCAGGCGCTTGACGAACACCGCCTGGCGCTTGGTTTCCGCGTAGCCCTCGCGCAGATAGAAGCGGTGCGCCCGTTCGCGGATCACGTTGGAACGCACCACCAGTTCGCCGCAGGCTTGCCCGCGCGCCCATTCCTCGACCGCGCGCAGCAGGGCCTTGCCGACCCCGGCGCCGCGCGCGGACTCGTCCACCACCAGCCCGGCCAGTTCCGCGCGCGCGTCGTGTTCCAGTCGATGCAACGGCATCACGTGCGCCCAGCCCGTGACCATGCCGCCGGCTTCCGCCACCAGCACCGCGCCCGCATGATGTTCGGCGATGTCGCGCAGACGGCGCGCGATGGCGGCCGCATCGGCGGGATAGCCGAGCTGGCCGGACAGCATCGCCAGCACCGCGGCATCGTCGGGCGTTGCCTCGCGGATCCGGATCGGCATCGTGGCGCGGCCGTCTTTGTCCCTCATCCGCCGCGCGCCCGTCTTGCCGATCCCGGCGGGGACGGAACCGGAACCGGAATGAGGGCACATCCCGGCCATCGGACAGGGCCACGATGCACACGATGCGTGCCGACAGCGCCGCTCACGTCAGATTTTTCGCGCTGGCCTGTGCATGCGCAGCCACCACGCTCGCCACCACCATCGACACGCGTTTGCCGGTCGGGATGTGCAGGAATTCGTTGGGGCCGTGCGCGTTGGAATGCGGGCCCAGCACGCCGGTGATCAGGAACTGGGCCTTGGGGAATTTCTCGCCCAGCATCCCCATGAACGGAATCGAACCACCCTCGCCCATGTACACCGGCGGCTTGCCGAACGCGGCGCGGCCGGCCTCGTCCACGGCCTTTTCCAGCCACGGCGCGAGCTGCGGCGCGTTCCAGCCGCTGGCGGCCTTTTCCAGTTTCAATTCCACCTTGCAGCCGCAGGGCGGATCCTTCTCCAGCAAGGTCTTGACGAACTCGCCGGCGCGCGCGCCGTCCAGCGTGGGCGGCAGCCGCAGCGACAGTTTCACCGCGGTGAACGGGCGCAGCACGTTGCCCGCGCTGCCCAGCGGCGGCAGGCCGTCCGCGCCGGTGACCGCCAGCTGCGGACGCCAGGTGCGGTTCAACACCAGTTCGGTGCGGTCGGCGGTGACGGGCCGCATGCCCGGCAGGAACGGAAACTTGTCGTACACCGCATCGCCCAGCACCTCGGCGCAGTGACGCGCCTGCTCGATGCGCTGCGCCGGAATCTCCACGTACAGTTCGCGCGGAATGATGTTGCCGGTTCTGGAATCCTCCAGCCGGCCGATCAGTTCGCGCAGGATCCGGAAGCTGTCCGGCACCACGCCCGAGGCGTCGCCCGAATGCACGCCTTCGGTCAGGACATCCACCCGCAGGTTGCCGCCGGTCATCCCGCGCAGCGAAGTGGTCAGCCACAACTGCTCGTAGTTGCCGCATCCGGAGTCCAGACACACCACCAGCGAGGGCTTGCCGATGCGCGACGCCAGATGATCGACGTAGAACGGCAGGTCGTAGCTGCCCGATTCCTCGCAGGCCTCGATGATCACCACGCAGCGCGCGCGCGGCACGTCCTGTTCCTGCATGGCCAGCAACGCGGACAGCGCACCGAAGATCGCGTAGCCGTCGTCGGCGCCGCCGCGGCCGAACAGCTTGTCGCCCTTCAGCACCGGCGTCCACGGACCGAAGCCGTCGTTCCAGCCGGTCATTTCCGGCTGCTTGTCGAGGTGGCCGTACAGCAGCACGCAATCGCCGGCGCGCGCCTCGCTGCCCGATCCGGGAACGTCGATGAAAATCAGCGGCGTCCGGCCGGGAAGCCGCACCACCTCCAGCGTCGCGCCCGGCAGCGCAGCGAGCCTGGCGCGTGCCCACTTCTCCATCAGGGCGACCGCGGCATCCATGTGGCCGTGCGCGGCCCACTCCGGATCGAACAGCGGCGACTTGTTGGGGATGCGGATATAGTCGGTGAGTTGCGGCACCACCTCGTCGTCCCACAACTCGCTGATGAAGGATTGGGCCTTGCCGGCATCCATCGAATGCCCTCCAGGATCTTGACGAATCGCGTCAGTGTAACAGCCCGTCATCGCCAGCCGACGCCGGAGGCGGCGGCTGCATTACACTCGCCTCCCCCGCGCGAGTTCCGCCGTGATCCTGCCCCGCTATCGCATCGCCGCCTCGACCATTCCCGGTGCCGGCAAGGGATTGTTCCTGGAGGAACCGCTGCCGCGCGGCCGGATCGCGATCGCGCCGGACGCGATCGACAGGACCTGGTCGTGGCAGGAGATCGTTTCCGATCCGGAGCGCGCGGCGCAGTTGCACACGGCCGTGCGCTGGTTCGAGGACCGCTACACGCTCTCGCCCGACTGGCCCGACGAGTGCTACGTGAACCACAGTTTCGAACCCACCGGCCTGTGGCATCTCGGCTTCGTGTTCGCGGCACGCGATCTCGACCCCGGCGAGGAACTGACCGTCGATTACCGCCATCTGCTGGCGCCGGGTCAGGAAGAAACCTTCCGCGACGTGCGCACCGGCGAGCCCATCGTCGGCTACGCATGGCGCGAAGGCCTGGCGCTCAGCACCCGGGCGCTGGCGGCGCTGCTGGATTGAAGGCGTCCGTCCCCATGCCGGCTCTCCACCCCATCCCGCGTTCCGCGCAGCGCGAGGAAGCCTGGGCCAACGGCGCGGGCGTCACCCGCGTGATCCTGCGCGAACCGGATGACGGCAACTGGCGCGTCCGGATCAGCGTCGCCACGGTCGCTCACGAGGGGCCGTTTTCGGCGCTTCCGGATACCCGGCGGATGCTGGTGCCGCTGGATGCGCCGATGACGCTGCGTTTCCCCGACGGGCGCGAGCTCGCCGGGGCGCGTTTCGGGGTACTGCGTTTCGACGGCACGCCGGCGCCGCTGGGCCTCCTGCCCGGCGGCCCGACCCGCGACTTCAACCTGATGCTGCGCGACGGTGCGCGCGGCGAGGTGTATCCGCGCCCCCTGACCGGTTCGATCGTGCTGCCGCCTGAAACGGACGTGCGCTGGCTGCTGTATCTGGATTCGGGCAGCGCCGCCGTCGAAACCGGTTCCGGCGCGCCGCTTGCGCTGAACCCGCACGATGCGGTGCTGGTCCCAGCCGGCGCGGGGTCGCCGAGAACCGTCGTGGAAGGCAGCGGCGAAATCGTGCTCGTCAAGTTGTACGCTTGAAAGCCCGGAGCCGGGAATCGAGAATCGGGATTCGGACCGCCACGCGGATTCGCCTTTCGATGCTTCTTCCCGCACCCCTCCCTCATCTCTGATTGTCCGGTTCCAAATCCCATGCGCATGCTGGTAGTCGAGGACGATGCAGCGATCGCCGACGCGGTCTGCGCCACCCTGAGGCGCGCGGGCCACGCGGTCGATCACCTGACCGATGGCCGGGCAGCGCTGACCGCCCTGCAGTCGCATGCGTTCTCGCTGGTGGTGCTGGATCTGGGGCTGCCCGGCGAGGAGGGCGGCGAGATCCTGCGCAAACTGCGCGCCGCGCGCGACGGCGTGCCGGTGCTGGTGATCACCGCGCGCGAGGAGCTGGATCTGCGGGTACACACCCTCGACCTCGGCGCCGACGATTACCTGGTCAAGCCCTTCACCCTGGCGGAATTCGACGCGCGGGTGCGCGCGCTGCTGCGCCGCCAGGCCAGCCAGGGCGTGCCAGTGCTGAAACTCGGCAAGCTGTCGATCGACCTGCCGGGCCGCAGCGTCAACCTCGACGACAAGCCGCTGGACCTGACCGCGCGCGAGTTCGGCCTGCTGGAAGCGCTGGCCTCGCGGCGCAACCGGGTGACCTCGCGCGAACACCTGATCGAGGCGCTGGGCACCTGGAACGAGGCATTGACCGACAACGGCCTGGACATCGCGGTGCACCGCCTGCGCCGCAAGCTGGCCAGCAGCGGCGTCAGCCTGCGCACGGTGCGCGGACTCGGTTACCTGCTCGAAGCCGACGACAGTGCGTAAGCCCAGCCTCAAGCGCCGCCTGCTGTTGTTCGTCGCCGCGCCGCTGCTGGCGGTGCTGGTGTGCGGCGGCATCATCAGCTACGCGATCGGCATGCACTACGCCAACAAGGTGTACGACCGCTGGCTGCTGGACAGCGCGCGCGCGATCGGGCAACTGGTCAACAGCGACGCCGGCCGCAACGAGCTGAGCGAACAGGCGAAGATCCTCCTGCAGTTCGACGTCAACGACCGCATCGTGTTCGCGGTGCGCAGCATGCGCTACGGCGTGCTGGCGGGCGATCCCAACCTGCCGCAGCCGCATTCGGACACGCCTTATACCGATCCGCGCATGAGCACGCTGCACGAGAACGGCCAGACCTTGCGGATGGCCTCGGTGTTCCTGCCCAACGAGGACGATCCGCGCGACACGCTGGTGATCTCCACCGCGGAAACCGTGCGCAAGCGCCACGTGCTGGCACGCGAACTGCTGGTCGCGACGGTGCCGATCGAACTGGTGCTGATCGGCGTGGCGATGCTGCTGGTGTGGCTGGGCATCAACCGCGGCCTGCGCGTGCTGGAGCCGCTGGCGCACGAGATCCGGATGCGCGAGGCGGGCGACCTGTCGCCGCTGCGCACCATCGACGCCCCGCTGGAGGTGCAGCCGCTGGTCGCCACCATCGACGCGCTGCTGGGCCGCCTCGACCGGATGTTGCGCCAGCAGCAGCGTTTCATCGCCGACGCCGCGCACCAGTTGCGCACGCCGCTGGCGGGCCTGCGGCTGCAGGCCGAACGGGCGCTGGCCGATCCCACCCCGGAGACCATCCGCGAGGCACTGACCCATGTCGAACGCCTGTCCGCCGGCACCGCGCGGGCGGCCGGACAACTGCTGGCGCTGGCGCGTGCGCAGGCTCCCGACGAGGCGCTGGGCGCCGCGGCGCCGCTGGATCTGGCCGAACTGGTGCGCGACGAGGTGGCCGCGCGCGTGCCCGAGGCGATGGCGCGCGGCGCCGATCTCGGTTACAGCGGTCCGCATCACGGCGTCCGGATCATCGGCGATGCGGTGCTGCTGCGCGAAATGCTGGGCAACCTGATCGACAACGCGCTGCGCTACGGCAACCGCGGCAACACCGTGGTCACCGTCGCGCTGCAGCCGGACAGCGGCAACGGCTGCGTGCTGAGCGTGCTGGACAACGGGCCGGGCGTCGCACCCGAACTGATCCCGCGCCTGGGCGAGCGCTTCTTCCGGATCGTGGGCAGCGGCCACGAAGGCAGCGGCCTGGGCCTGGCCATCGTGCGCGAGATCGCCGAGCGCCACGGCGCCGAACTCAGCTTCGGCGGCAATCCCGACGGCCGCGGCCTGCGTGTGGAAATCCGTTTCCCGCCGATGCTGCAGCATATTTGACCGCGACCGGCGTTATCCCGGCATGGAGCGTGGCCGTGGACGGCAGCCTCGATGGGCCGAAACCCCGTACCGAGAGGGCGGAAACGCCTCAGCGATCGTCGCGTGTGTAAATCACGCCGTCTTCGATCCGCACCGGAAAGCACGCGATCGGCGTCACCGCCGGCGGCGCGGTGACCGCACCGGTACGCAGATCGAAACGCGCGCCGTGGCGCGGACATTCGACCTCGAAACCGTGCACCTCGCCGCCGGCCAGATCGCCGCCGTCGTGCGTGCAGGTGTCCTCGACGGCGTAGAGATCGCCATCGAGGTTGTACACCGCGATCGCGGTGTCGCCGTCCCACGCCACCCGGAATTCGCCGGGCAGCAGTTCGTCCTGCGCGCAGACTTTCACCCATTCGTCCGGCATCTCTCTTCTCCGTCATTTCTGCACAGGCAGGAATCCAAGCGCATTGACGTCCATGTCCTTTTCCGCCCGCCTCCAGGCGGGCGGGCCACTTTCTCTTGCCTCGCCAAGAGAAAGTGGCCAAAGAGAAGGCGACCCCGGTGCTGCGTTTTTCGTCCATCCATGGACAAAAAATCCGTTCGGGCCGGCCGGGCTTGCCGACGCGCCATCCCAGGCGCGGCGGCAAGTGGGCGCGATCCATCGCGCCCACCCTGCGGGCCTTGTCGTCCGGCCCTCACCGCAGCACAGGGGCCCCGTAAGGCGCGCGTCCTGCGCGCCATGCGGCGTCTTCCACGCGCGCAGACTAAATCGGCAGGATTGCCAATTTGAACGCCGCAGGCGCCCCGAAGGGCGAGCCACATGAATGTGGCAAGTCATGGCGTTGAAAGGGGCCCCTCGAACACGGCGAGGGGCGACGGAACAGTCCGAAGGATGACCCGCAGGACGCGGGCCAGTTCGCCGCAGGCACATGGACGTGCCTTCGGCGAACCCCGGCGCCCGCTCGCGCATCCTGAGCACAGGGATGTGCTCAGGACGTGTTCGCGGGGTGGCCTTTCTCTTGGTGACTTCTCTTTGGCCATGCAAAGAGAAGTAACCCGCGCCCCCGGGAGGGGCGCGGAAAAAAACAGGGATGTCGTCGAGCGCGATCGACAATCAAAGCTCCTTGACGAGCCATTCGAAGCGCAGATCGTCGCGCTTCGGGATGCCGAAGCGCGGATCGCCGTACGGGAACGGCCGGTATTCGCCGGTGCGGCGATAACCGCGCCGCTGGTACCAGGCGATCAGCTCCGAGCGCACGTCGATCACCGTCATCCGCATCGCGCGGCAATGCCACGTGTCCCGCGCGTGGCGCTCGGCCTCCGCCAGCAACGCACGGCCGATGCCCGCACCCTGGCCGTCGGGACGCACCGAAAACATCCCGAAGTAGCAGGCGTCACCCTGTTTCTCGACATGGCAGCAGGCCAGCAATTCGCGCGGTGCAGTGCCGTCATGGACCGACCCGCGCTCGGCCAGCAGGATCACGCTGCCGGGCCGCGCGATCAGCCCGGCGACTTCACGCGTATCGGTGCGCTGGCCGTCCAGCAGGTCGGCCTCGGTGGTCCAGCCGGCACGGCTGGCATCGCCGCGATAGGCCGATTCGGTCAGCGCGACGATCGCCCCGACGTCGGCCGCCGTGGCGGCACGGAAGTGCAAACCGGCGGTGTTCATGCAAGCAATTCACGGGCACGGCTGATCGCTTCCACCAGCGCGTCGATCTCGGCCTCGGTGTTCCAGAACGCCAGCGAGACGCGGCAGGTGGCGGCGACGCCGTAGAACTGCATCAGCGGGTGTGCGCAGTGGTGGCCGGAACGCACCGCCACGCCTTCCTGGTCCAGCAGCGTGGCAAGGTCGTGCGCGTGCACACCGTCGATCAGGAAGGAAATCACCGCGGCCTTGTCCGGTGCGTGGCCGATGATCCGCAGGCCCGGCACGTCGTTCAGGCGCCGCGTCGCGCAATCGAGCAATTCGCGTTCACGCGCGGCGATGTTCGCCATCCCGATGCCCTGCAGGTAATCGACCGCGGCGGCCAGCCCCGCGAAGCCGGCGGTGTTCGGCGTGCCGGCCTCGAACTTGTGCGGCGGATCCGCGAAGGTGGTACCGGAGAATTTCACCTCGCGGATCATTTCGCCGCCGCCGAAGAACGGCGGCATGGTTTCGAGCAGTTCGCGCCGCGCCCACAGCGCGCCGGTGCCGGTGGGTCCGCACATCTTGTGGCCCGTGATCACGTAGAAATCGCAACCGATGGACTTCACATCCAGCGCCAGGTGCGGCGCAGCCTGCGAGCCATCCACCAGCAACGGAATCCCGCGTTTCCTGCATTCGCGCGCCAGCCGTTTCACCGGATTGACGGTGCCCAGCACGTTGGACACGTGCACCACGCCGGCCAGTTTCACCTCCGGCGTCAGCAGTTCGACGAACTTTTCGACGACCAGCTCGCCGGATTCGGTGATCGGCGCGACTTTCAGATGCGCGCCGGCGCGTCCGCACACCAGCTGCCACGGCACGATGTTGGCGTGGTGCTCCATCGTGGTGACCACGATCGCGTCGCCGGCTTTCAGGCGCGGCAGCGCATAGCTGTACGCGACCAGGTTGGTCGCCATCGTGGTGCCGGAGGTCAGCACGATCTCGTCGCGGTGACTGGCGCCCAGGAACGCCGCCAGCTTGTCGCGCGCACCTTCGTAGAGCGCGGTCGCTTCCTCGCCCAGCTGGTGCACCGCGCGCGAGACGTTGGCGTTGTGCTCGCGGTAGAAACGGTCCACCGCCTCGATCACCTGGCGCGGCTTTTGCGCCGTGTTGGCGCTGTCGAGGTACACCAGCGGCTTGCCGTGGATGCTGCGCCTGAGGATCGGAAAATCCTCGCGCACCCGCAACCAGTCCACTGCGGCGTCTGGCTGCATCCTCTCGCGCAGGTTCATGGCAGGACCTCACCCGGCAGCACCGCCGCCAGCAGCGCATCGCAACGCTCGCGGAGGCGCGGCTCGATGCCGGCCAGCGCTTCCGCGCAGAACGCGCGCACCAGCATCCGGCGCGCCGCGGCTTCGGGAATGCCGCGCGAGCGCAGGTAGAACAGCACGTTCTCGTCCAGTTGCCCCACCGTGGCGCCGTGCGCAGCCTTGACTTCGTCGGCGTGGATCTCCAGCACGGGCCGGGTGTCGATTTCGGCCGAACGGGACAGCAGCAGGTTCTTGTTCGACAGGTTCGCGTCCGCACCGTCGGCGCCCTGCGCCACCGTGATCGAACCGTGGAACACGCCACGCGCCCGGCCGTCGGCCACGCCGCGCCACATCGCATCGCTGACGGTGTCGCGGCCACGATGCTCGACCAGCAGTTCGGTGTCGCCGTGCTGGCGGTCGCGCAGCACGAACGCGCCACGGCCGTGGAAACGCGCACGGTCACCGGCCAGGGTCGCGCGGATTTCATGCCGGGCCAGCCTGCCGCCCAGTTCCAGCGCGTGCAGCGTGAGACGTGCATCGTCGTGCAACTGGGCGTCGCTCCGTCGCAGCAGGGTCATCGCACCCGCCGCGTGCTGCAGCACGGTCCAGTCCAGTCCGGCGCGCGGATGCAGCATGACCTCGCAGACAAGATCGGCAAAATGGCCCTGCGCGCCCCCGCCGACATGATGCTCGACCAGGTCCAGCCGTGCGCCCTCGCCCACCTCGATCAGGCTGCGCGCGTGCCACGCGATTTCGCCGCCTGCATCCGCACCGGCATGGATGACGTGCACCGGCGGATCGGCCCGCACGCCCGGCGCGACCCGCAGGATCACCCCGTCCGAGGCCAGCGCAAGGTTCAGCCAGGCGAACGCGTCGTCGTCGCGTTGACGCGAGCCGAGCAGAAACCGCAGCGGTTCGGGGCGTTCGGCGAGTTCGCGCGACAGTGGCGCCAGCGTGACGCCCCCGGGCAGGCCGTCCAGCCGCGACAGGTCGGCACGGAAAGCGCCGTTGACGAACACGATCCGCGCGGCGCCGCGCGTTCCCGGCGCCAGCGCGTCGATGTCGAGCGTGCGCGTGGCCGCATCGGGATCGGCCGGTGCGAAAGCGCGCCGTTCCAGCGTGCGCAACGCGGTGTATTTCCACAGCTCGTTGCGGGTGTCGGGCAGGCCCCTGCCGAGAAACGCGCGCAGTGCCTCGGCGCGCGCCTGGTCCAGCCAGCCGATGCCGCTGCCGGGCAGACGCGCCGCCTGCGCGGCCGCGTGCATCGACTGCACGAAGGGCGAGAGGACCGCGTTCACGCTCCCGCCTCCGCCGGCTGGCGTTCGCGCACCCAGGCGTAGCCGTGCGCCTCCAGTTGCTGCGCGAGTCCGGCGTCGCCGCTTTCGACGATCCGCCCGTCGGCCAGCACGTGCACACGGTCCGGCACGATGTAATCCAGCAGACGCTGATAATGCGTGATCACCACGAAGGCGCGGTCGGGCGCGCGCAGCGCGTTGACGCCTTCCGCGACCTGCCTGAGCGCATCGATGTCCAGACCCGAATCGGTTTCGTCCAGGATCGCCAGCCTCGGCTCCAGCACCGCCATCTGGAAGATCTCGTTGCGTTTCTTTTCGCCGCCGGAAAATCCCTCGTTGACGGCGCGGTTCAGCAGATCCGGCGAAAGCTGCATCACCTTCAGTTTCTCGCGCACTAGCTTGAGGAATTGCATCGAGTCGAGTTCGTCTCCGCCGCGCGCCTTGCGCTGCGCATTCAGGGCGGTGCGCAGGAAATAGGTGTTGTTGACGCCGGGAATCTCGACCGGGTACTGGAACGCCAGGAACACGCCCGCGGCGGCGCGCTGCTCCGGCGCCATTTCCAGCAGGTTTCTGCCGTCGAACTCGACGGTGCCCTGCGTGACTTCATAACCCGGGCGTCCCGCCAGAACGTGACCCAGCGTGGATTTGCCGGCGCCGTTGGGACCCATGACCGCGTGCATTTCGCCGGGCTGCACCGCCAGCGAAAGCCCCTTCAGGATTTCCCTGCCGGCGACACGGACGTGCAGGTTGTCGATCTTCAGCATGTCGATTCCTGGTTTCTTGCGAGCAATCTTTCCTGGTGCGTGGCGCCGGTGCGGCCATCCATGGCCGCCCGTTCGCAGCGACGCGTGATGCCGCTGGCATCAGACATGCGCCGCTCCTCACCCTCATCCGGCGCTTCGCGCCACCACGGAGCTCCTTGTCAGGGATGGCGGCTTTCCCGGAGCAAGAAGGAAAATCAGCCTATGGCTCCTTCCAGCGAGACTTCCAGCAGCTTCTTCGCCTCCACCGCGAACTCCATCGGCAGTTCGCGGAACACCTGACGGCAGAAACCGTCCACGATCATCGACACTGCATCTTCCTCGCCGATCCCGCGCGAGCGGCAGTAGAACATCTGGTCGTCGGAAATCCTGGACGTGGTTGCCTCGTGTTCGACGATCGCGGTGGGATTCTTCACCTCGATGTACGGAAAGGTGTGCGCACCGCAGTGCTTGCCGATCAGCAGCGAATCGCACCGCGTGTGGTTGCGCGCGTTCTCGGCACCGGCCTCGACCTTGACCAGCCCGCGATAGCTGTTCTGACCGTGGCCCGCGCTGATGCCCTTGGACACGATCTTGGACTTGGTGTCGCGGCCGACGTGGATCATCTTGGTGCCGGTGTCGGCCTGCTGCCAGTGATGCGTCAGCGCGACCGAATGAAACTCGCCGACCGAACGGTCGCCGCGCAGGATGCACGACGGATATTTCCAGGTGATCGCGGAACCCGTTTCGACCTGCGTCCACGAGATCCGCGAATCATTGCCCCGGCAATCGCCGCGCTTGGTCACGAAGTTGTAGATGCCGCCCCTGCCGTGCTCGTCGCCCGGGTACCAGTTCTGCACCGTCGAATACTTGATGTGCGCGCGTTCCAGGGCGACCAGTTCCACCACCGCCGCGTGCAACTGGTTCTCGTCGCGCATCGGCGCGGTGCAGCCCTCCAGGTACGAAACGTACGCGCCTTCCTCGGCGATGATCAGGGTGCGCTCGAACTGGCCGGTGTGGCCCGCGTTGATCCGGAAATAGGTGGACAGTTCCATCGGGCAGCGCACGCCTTTCGGAATGAACACGAACGAACCGTCCGAGAACACCGCCGAGTTGAGCGCCGCGAAGAAATTGTCGCCCCGCGGCACCACCGAGCCGAGGTATTGCCGCACCAATTCACCGTGTTCGCGGATCGCCTCGCTCATCGAACAGAAGATCACGCCCACCTTCGCGAGCTCTTCGCGCGCGGTGTTGGCCACCGACACCGAATCGAACACCGCGTCCACCGCGACACCCGCGAGCCTGGCGCGTTCGTGCAGCGGTACGCCCAGCTTCTCGTAGGTCTCCAGCAGCCGGGGATCGACCTCGTCCAGCGACTGCGGCCGGTTCTTCGGGGCGGAGTAGTAGCTGATCGCCTGAAAATCGATCGGCGCGAGCCGCAGCTTCGCCCAGCGCGGCGGCGCCATCGTCAGCCAGTGGCGGTACGCGGCCAGCCGCCACTCGGTCATCCATGCCGGCTCCTGCTTGCGCGCCGACAGCGCGCGGATCGCGTCCTCGTTCAGGCCCGGCGGCAGGCTGTCGCTTTCGATGTCGGTCACGAAGCCCGCCGCGTAACGGCGCGACAGCGCGGCTTCGATTTCGCCAGGACGAGTCGCCATCAGCGGTTCCTCAGGCGGCGCGGCCGTGCGCGGGGCGTTGCCGGCGCAGCATGTCGGCCAGGCTCACCGCACGCAGCGCGGCACCCACTGCCGCGCCCACGCCCTGCCAGTCACGCGATACCGCGCAATGCGCTTCCAGTTCGCAGCCCGCATGGCCCGCGCTGCATTCGGTCAGGCCGATCGGTCCGTCCAGCGCCTCGACGATCTCGGCCAATGAAATCTGCTGCGCGGGACGCGCCAGCCGGTAACCGCCTGCCGCGCCGCGGAACGATTCCACCAGCCCCGCGCGGCCAAGCTGTTTCAGCAGCTTGCTGACGGTGGGCAATTCCAGACGCGTGTCTTCGGCGATCTGCACCGCGGGCAGCACCTCGCCCGCACGGCGCGCCAGGCAGGCCATCACCACGGAGGCGTAATCGGCGAGACGGGAAACGCGGAGCACGGCTACACACGCTGAATAAGTACCAATATGGTACTGATTCAGCGCCTCGCGTACAAGCCTTCCTTTCCCCTATCCGAGGGGAACCGCACGGATGGAGGCGCGCCTCAATGCCCGCCGTCGCCCATCAGCGCCTCGATCACCGCGCGCGCGGAATCGGCCGCGGATTCGCGGTCGGAATGCAGGTGGATCTCTGGCTTTTCCGGCGGCTCGTAGGGCGAACCGATGCCGGTGAAGTTGGCGAGCTCGCCCGCGCGCGCCTTGGCGTACAGGCCCTTGACGTCGCGCTGTTCGCAAACCTCGAGCGGCGCATCGACGAACACTTCCAGGAACTCGCCCTCGCCGAACAGGTCGCGCGCCATCTGGCGTTCGGCGCGGAACGGCGAGATGAACGACACCAGCACGATCAGGCCGGCGTCCATCATCAGCTTGGCGACCTCGGCCACGCGGCGGATGTTCTCGACGCGGTCGGAATCGGTAAACCCGAGATCGCGGTTCAGCCCGTGCCGGATGTTGTCGCCGTCCAGCAGGATGGTGTGGAAGCCGTCCGCGTGCAGGCGGCGTTCGACCAGGTTGGCGATGGTCGACTTGCCGGCGCCGGACAGGCCGGTGAACCACAGGCAGCGCGGCGTCTGGCCCTTGATCCGGGCACGCGCGGCGCGGTCGATGTCCAGGTGCTGCCAGTGCACGTTGCTGTCGCGGCGCAGCCCGAAGTCCAGCGTGCCGCAACCGACCGTGGCACTGCTTTCGCGGTCGATCAGGATGAACCCGCCCAGCGTGCGGTCTTGCTGGTAGGGGCGGTACGCGATGTCGGCATCTAGCGACAGGTTGCAGTAGCCGATCTCGTTGGCGGCCAGGCGCGTGGCCGCCAGGTGCGCCTGCGTGTCGGGGTCGATCCGGTGCTTGATCTCGGTGACCCGCGCACCCAGCGTGCGGGTCGCGATCTTCATCAGGTACCGGCGGTGCGGCAGCATCGGCGCGTCGTCCAGCCACAGCAGGTGGCAGGCGAACTGGGCGGCCACCTGCGGCGGGTGCGCGATCTCGGCGATCACGTCGCCGCGCGACACGTCGATCTGCTCGGCCAGCGTCAGCGTGACCGATTCACCCGCGGTGGCGACGTCGAGATCGCGGTCGCCGCCGATCACGCGCGCGACACGCGCACGCTGCCCGGACGGCAGCACGACGACTTCGTCGTCGCGGGTGACCCGGCCGCCGGCGACGGTGCCGGCATAGCCCCGGAACGTGTGGTCCGGACGGTTGACCCACTGCACCGGCAGCGCGAACGCCTCGTCGCTGCGGCGTTCCACCGACACCGTTTCCAGGTACGACAGCAGCGGCGCGCCGGTGTACCAGGGCGTGCGCGGCGAATTCGCGACCAGGTTGTCCGCGTTCAATGCCGACACCGGGATCGCGTCGGCCCGCGCGATGCCCAGCGTGCGCGCCAGTTCCCTGCATTCGTGCTCGATCGCGGCGTAGCGCGTGCGGTCGTAATCGATCAGGTCCAGCTTGTTGACCGCGAACAGCACGCGCGTCACGCCGAACATCGCGAGAATCGCCACGTGCCGGCGGGTCTGCGTCTGCACGCCGGCGCGCGCGTCCACCAGCACGATGCCCAGTTCCGCGTTCGACGCGCCGCTGGCCATGTTGCGGGTGTACTGCGCGTGGCCGGGGCAGTCGGCGACGATGAAGGCGCGCCGGTCGGTGCCGAAATAGCGCCATGCCACGTCGATGGTGATGCCCTGCTCGCGCTCGGCATCCAGACCGTCCAGCAGCAGTGCATAGTCCGGCGCGCCGCCCTGGGTGCCGTGCTTTTTGCTGTCGCGGATCATCTGCTGCAGGCGGTCGTCGGGAATCATCCCGGCTTCGGCCAGCAGACGCCCCAGCAGCGTGCTCTTGCCGTCGTCCACGCTGCCGCAGATCGCGATGCGCAGGGTGTCGCGCGTTTCCAGCGCGTGCAGGCGCGCCGCCAGCGATGACGCCGGTGCGGCCTCGATGACGGGATCAGAAATAGCCTTCACGCTTCTTGCGCTCCATCGAATCGGAAGGATCGTGGTCGATGATGCGGCCGGCGCGCTCGGACAGGCGCGTGTCCAGCATCTCGGCGATGATCGCGTCGAGGTCGGCGGCATCGGATTCCACCGCCGCGGTCAGCGGCCAGCAGCCCAGCGTCCGGAAACGCACCCTGCGCATCACCGGTTCGCCGGGTTCCAGCGGCATCCGGTCATCGTCGCGCACCAGCAGCATGCCGTTGCGCACGATGGTGGGACGCTCTTTCGCGAAGTAGAGCGGTACCACCGGTATCCGCTCGCGCCGGATGTACAGCCACACGTCCAGTTCGGTCCAGTCCGACAGCGGGAATACCCGCAGTGTTTCGTCCGCCGCGAGCCGCGTGTTATAGAGACCCCACGGTTCCGGGCGCTGCCTGCGCGGTTCCCAGCGCTGGCCCGCCCCGCGCAGCGAGAACACCCGTTCCTTGGCGCGCGCGGGGTCCTCGTCGCGGCGCGCACCGCCGATCGCGGCATCGAAGCCGTGTTCGGCCAGCGCCTGCCGGAGCGCCTGGGTCTTCATCACGTCGGTGTGCACGGCGGCGCCGTGGGTGATCGGATTGATCCCGCGCTGCAAGCCGTCCTTGTTGATGTGCTCGATCAGCTCGATGCCGGTTTCGCGCGCGACGCGGTCGCGGAACTCGATCATCTCGCGGAACTTCCACGTGGTGTTGACGTGCAGCATCGGCAGCGCCGGCTTGCCGGGATAAAACGCCTTCAGCAGCAGGTGCAGCAGGACCGACGAGTCCTTGCCGATCGAATACAGCAGCACCGGCTTTTTGCACTCGGCCACCGTCTCGCGCAGGATGCGGATCGATTCGGCCTCGAGCCGGTCGAGGTGGGTGTGCAGACGCGCTGGTTCCATGAGGCACGCATCCCCCTGAAAGGGCCAAGAATAGCCGATCCGGCTCTTCCGTGATGCACGATGGTAGTGGCGACATGCCCCGCTTTTATACTGCGCCGTCATGCACGAAGCCGCCGCACTCTCGGGCACCGACCCGCACGCCGACGCGCGTCTTGCCTTTGCGCGCGCCGTCACCGGCGATCCCGGCGCGCGGATCGAGCGCGCCTCCGAGGATGCCAGCCAGCGCAGCTACTGGCGCGTCCGGACCGCGCACGGCAGCGCGGTGCTGATGGACGCCTCCGGCATGCCGCAGGTGATCGCCCCGTGGCTGGACGTGGCCGCGCGGCTGCGCGCGGCGGGCCTGAACGCACCGGCCGTGCTGGCCGAGGACCGCGCGCAGGGTTTCCTGCTGCTGTCCGATCTCGGCACCCGCACCTACCTCGCCGGACTCGACGAGACCAGCGCCGGCAAGCTGTACGCCGATGCGCTGGACGCGCTGCTGACGATCCAGACCCGCGTCGATCCCTCGGGCCTGCCGCGCTACGGCGCAACGCTGCTGACCACCGAGCTGGAACTGATGCCCGCGTGGTTCCTGCAGCGGCACCTGGGCATCGCGATCGGGTGCGACGACTGGGACATCCTCGAAGCCGCGTTCCGCCTGCTGATCGACAACGCCCTGGCGCAGCCGCAGGTGTTCGTGCACCGCGACTACCACAGCCGGAACCTGATGATCGTGCCGGGGCACAATCCCGGCATCGTGGACCTGCAGGACGCGGTGCAGGGGCCGATCGCCTACGATCCGGTGTCGCTGCTGCGCGACTGCTACATCGCCTGGGACGAGGGCCGCGTCCGCGAATGGGCGGAATCGCACCGCCTGCGCCTGCGCGAGGCCGGGGGGCTGGACGCGCGCGTCGATGCCGCGCGCTGGCGGCGCTGGTTCGACCTGACCGGCCTGCAACGGCATCTCAAGGTGCTGGGGATTTTCTGCCGGCTGTGGTACCGCGACGGCAAGCGCGGCTATCTCGCCGACCTGCCGCGCGTGTGGCACTACGTGCGCGGCGTGGCTTCCGCCTATCCCGAGCTGCGCGATTTCCTGGCGTTGATGGAACGCTGGGTGGGTGATCGCGACCTGACGGAACCCGCTGCATGAAAGCGCTGCTGCTGGCAGCCGGGCGCGGCGAGCGGATGCGCCCGCTGACGGACGCGACGCCCAAGCCGCTGCTGGAGGCCGGCGGCAAACGCCTGATCGAATGGCACCTGGAAAGGCTCGCGGCCTCCGGCGTGCGCGAGGTGGTCATCAATGTCGCGCATCTCGCCGACCAGTTTCCGACCGCGCTGGGCGATGGTTCGCGTTACGGCGTGCATGTCGAATACAGCCGCGAAGGAGACGTGCCGCTGGAAACCGGCGGCGGGATGCTGCACGCGTTGCCGCTGCTCGGAACGCAACCCTTCCTCGCGATCAATGCCGACACCTTCGCCGATTTCGATTTCACGCAATTGCCGCACGAACCGCGCGGCATCGCGGAACTGGTGCTGGTGGACAACCCCCCGCAGCATCCGCATGGCGATTTCGGCATCGACGCGAACGGCAGGCTGTCGCCGTACCCGGATTCGCCCGGCGCCGTGCGCGCGCTCACCTTTGCCGGCATCGGCGTGTACCGCCCGGACATCCTGCGCGACTGGCAAACCATCGTCGGTGACACGCCGGGCGCACGTGAAACGCCGCCACGCTTTTCGCTCGCGCCGCTGCTGCGCGCCGCGATCGCGCGCGGCGAGGTCGGATGGCGCCATCATCGCGGTTTCTGGACCGACGTCGGCACGCCGCAGCGGCTGGCGGAACTCGATGCCCGCTTGCGCGGGCGGCGGTAGGCAGCCGTGTGCAGGCGGCCGCGGCCAAGCCCGTTCCGGCTTGCCGGAGAGCCCGCGGCTACGTGCCGGATTCGAGCAGCAGCTCGCGCAGGAACGGAATGGTGACGCGCCGCTGCGCGGCCAGCGCGGCGCGGTCGATCCGGTGCAGCAGCGCAACCAGTGACGCGGGGTCGCGCGGATGGCGCGCGATGAGCCAGTCCAGCACCTCGTCGTCGAGGCCGAGACCCATGCGCCTGGCCAGCATCCACAGCATCGCCCGGCGGCCCGCGTCGTCCAGAGGCCGCAGCGCGTGCCGGGTGCACATCGCCAGGCGCGAGACCAGGTCCGGCAGCGCCATTCCCGCTTCCGCCGGCGGCGCCGAAGCGGCGAACAGCATCCGCGCATCCGCGGCCTTCGCGCGGTTGTAGAGGTCGAACAGCGCGCGCTCGGCGCCCCGGTCGCCAGCGATCGCCTGTACGTCGTCGATCGCGAGCAGGCCGCCGGCATCGACGGCGGCGATCGCTTCGCCGCGCGGCGCGGGCAACTGCGCCAGCGACGCGTAACGCGCCTGCCGCCCCGCTTCGATCGCGGCACGGCACGCCCCGATCAGCAGATGGCTCTTGCCGGTGCCGGCCGCGCCGTGCAGGTACAGCCACGCGCTGCTGCCGCCGCTTGCGACATCGGCAACGTCGCGCAGCGCCAGCGCGTTGGCGCCGGGCCAGTAGGCATCGAGGCGCTGGTGCGGCGGCCAGCGCAGGTCGAGGGGAAACTGGCGCGCGTTCATGGCGGGGGCGGATCGCTGGCGCCGGACTTCTGTCCGGCATCGGCCGCCGCGCCGTGATCCGCGGCAGCAGCGGGCGGCTCGTCCCCGGACGGCTGCGCCGCGTACAACGCGCTGGCGCGGTAGCGTTCCAGCGCATAGCGCAGCAGCACCGTCAGCACCGAAGCCATCGGCAAGGCCAGCAGCACGCCGATGAAGCCGAACAACTGGCCAAACGCCAGCACCGCGAACATCACCGCGACCGGATGCAGGCCGATCTTGTCGCCGACCAGCTTGGGCACCAGCACGTAGCTTTCCAGCACCGAACCGATCGCGAACACGATCAGCACCAGCACCAGGTGCAGCACGTCGTGGAACTGCATCAGCGCCGCGATCAGGCTGACCACGATCCCGACGATGAAGCCGAGATACGGCACGAAGCTGACCAGGCCCGCGACCATGCCGATCAGCGGCCCCACTTCCAGTCCGGTCAGCCGCAGCGCGAGTGCGTAGTAGATGCCCAGCGCGATCATCACCAGCAACTGTCCGCGCACGAACGCGCCCAGCACTTCGTCGGCCTCGCGCGCCAGCCGCCGGATGGTCGGTTGCGCCGCGCGCGGCAGCAGGCCGTCGATGTGCGCGACGAGCCCGCCCCAGTCGCGCAGCAGGTAGAACGTCACCACCGGAATCAGCACCAGTGCGATGACCCAGCCGATCAGCGCAAGTCCCGAGCGCGTCACGTAACCCAGCAGCGTGGCCGCCACGTTGCCGACGGTGCCGATGTGTTCCTTCGCGCGCGCCAGCAACGCGCTCACGTCGAAAGCGTTGGCCGGCAGATGGAGGTGCTGTTCCAGCCACGGCAGCGCCACCTGCCTGACCCACTCGGCCCACACCGGCAGCGCGCCGATCAGCCGGCCGATCTGGCGCTGGACCAGTGGAATCAGCAGCAGCAGCGCGACCGCCACGATCAGCAGCATCACCAGGAACACGATGCTGGCGGCAAGCGTGCGGTTGCAGCCGATGCGCTGCAGGCGTTTGGCCAGCGGATCGCCCAGATACGCGAATCCCGCCGCGATCACGAACGGGGTCAGCACGGGTGCCAGCAGCCACACCAGCACGCCGGCCGCAACCGCGATGGCCAGCCATTGCCAGCGCTGCACGGCGGTCATGCGCACCTGCCCCCGTGCAAGGCTCGCTGCGCACGCAGGCCCCAGCGCACGATGTAGTCGAGACCGCTGGCCGCGGTCAGCAGCGCCACCGTCCACACCGGCATCTGCATCGGCACGTGCCAGCCGAAGGCCTGAGCGGCCAGCACCAGCAGCACGAAACCGATCTGCGCCACGGTGGTGGCCTTCGATACCAGGCTGGGTTCGGCATCGAACCGGCCCAGCACGCCGCGCCAGGCCAGCGCACCCAACGCGATCACCGCATCCCGCGCGACCACCAGCGCGACCATCCACACCGGCGCTTCACCCAGCCACGCCAGTCCCAGCATGCAGCAGACCAGCATCAGCTTGTCGGCGACGGGGTCGAGGATGGAACCCAGCCGGCTCTGCCAGCCGCAACGCCGGGCGAGATAGCCGTCCACGCCGTCCGACACGCCGGCCACCGCGGCGATGACCAGCGCGGTTTCGTGACGCCGCGACAGCAGCGCCAGCATCAGCGGCGCCACCAGCAGGATGCGCAGCGCCGAAATCACGTTGGGCAGATGACGGATCACGCCGGCTTCCTGCCGCGGCGGCCGCTCGGGCGTGATCTTCAACACGCTGCCACGAATCCTCAGGGCACCCAGCGCAGCGACGCATCCGCGCCCGGATGCGCGGTGGCCGCGGGCGCGAGATGGCCGCCGGGTCCCGTGAGCGTGGCGAGGATGTTTTTCAGCGGCGCGTCGAACGCGACGTGCAGCAGCACGCCCTCGCCCTTCGCCGCCTCGGGCGTCACGTCGTGCAGTTGCGGCGTGCCGCGCAGCAGCGCCAGCAGGCTGGTGAAGGTGTGCCCGCTGTCGATGCCGTCCACCCACAGCGTGCCGGTGCCGCCCTGGCCCGCGGGCGCCGGTGCCGATGAGGACGGCGAGGCGGGACCGCCCGTGGCGGCCGTGCTCGCGCCGGTCTGCTGGATCAGCCGGTTCACCGAGCCCGGATCGAATTCCACTTCCAGCTCCAGCCCGTTCCCGGCCGGCGCGCGCTGATAGCGGAAATTGCGCGCCAGACCGGGGGCCTGCGCCAGCAGGTCCGGCGTCGCCACCAGGTTGGGCGCGAGCTGCTTCAGCACCTGGGCCAGCGCCGCCGAAATCGCGGCGTCGCGCTGCGTGTCCGAGGGGCCCGCGACCGGAACGGTGGCGCTGTAGGGATTGGCCGGCGCGGCGGATGCGGGCGGCGCAGCCTGGTCGGCCCGCGCGGTCGCGGCGCCGGCGAGGCAGCACACCAGCAAAACCGGCAGCAGGATTCGCGTCATGGCGTTCACCTCGTGGAACCCGGCGCAAGTCTGCCCAATCGCGTCGCCAGCGTCTATCATGGCGCACTTTGCCGCCGCCGCGGCGCGCACCGCCCCTGCCTGTGCCCACCCATCGCGACAGCCTGACCTACCGCGCCGCAGGCGTCGACATCGACGCCGGCAACGCAGTGGTCGAGCGCATCAAGCCGCTGGTGCAGCGCAGTTTCCGCCCCGAGGTGATGGGCGGGCTGGGCGGCTTCGGCGCGCTGTTCGATCTCTCCGGCAAGTACCGCGAGCCCGTGCTGGTGTCGGGCACCGACGGCGTGGGCACCAAACTGAAACTGGCACAGCAGCTCGACCGCCACGACACCATCGGCATCGACCTGGTGGCGATGTGCGTGAACGACGTGCTGGTGCAGGGCGCCGAGCCGCTGTTCTTCCTCGATTACTTCGCGACCGGCAAGCTCGATGTCGATACCGCCGTGAGCGTGATCGGCGGCATCGCGCGCGGCTGCGAACTGGCCGGCTGCGCACTGATCGGCGGCGAGACCGCCGAGATGCCCGACATGTATCCGCCCGGCGAATACGATCTGGCCGGTTTTTGCGTGGGCGCGGCTGAAAAATCGAAACTGCTCGACGGCAGCGCGATCCGCGCGGGCGACGCGATCGTGGGCATCGCGTCTTCGGGACCGCATTCCAACGGCTATTCGCTGATCCGGAAGATCGTCGAGCGCGCCGGTTCGCCATTCGACCTGAAACTCGGCGATGGACAGACGTTGGCAAACGCCTTGATGGCTCCCACCACCATCTACGTGAAACCGATCTTGCAGCTTTTGCGAGTCCCGGATCCCGAGTCCCGGGTCCCGGCAATCCACGGCATGGCGCACATCACCGGCGGCGGCCTGACCGAGAACATCATCCGGGTGGTGCCGGAAGGGCTGGGCATCGCGCTGGACAGCTCGACGTGGAAACTGCCGCCGGTGTTCGACTGGCTGCAGCGCGAGGGCAACGTGCCGCGCGAGGAAATGTGGCGCACCTTCAATTGCGGAATCGGCTACACGCTGATCCTCGCACGCGAGGACGCCAGCGTCGCAGCGGCTGCGCTGACGAAACACGGCCTCGCCTCGCAGGTGATCGGCGAAGTCGTCGCAACGAACGGCGACGACCGCGTGCACATCGCATGAGCTTCACCGCCGAGTCCCGAGTCCCGAGTCCCGGGTCCCGGGCTTTTCCCATCGCGATCCTCGCGTCCGGCCGCGGCAGCAACCTCGCCGCGCTGATCGACGCGCAGGAAGCCGGCAGGCTGGCCGCCGGGATCGTGCTGGTGGCGGGCGACAAGGCCGAGGCGCCGGCCCTGCGCCATGCCGAGACGCACGGCATCCCGACCCTGGCGCTGGATCCGAAAACCTTCGCCTCGCGCGCCGCGTTCGACGAAGCCCTGTTCGCGCGCGTCGCCGACGGCGGCGCGAAGCTGGTGGTGCTGGCGGGCTACATGCGCATCATCGATCCCGCGGTGGTCGAGCGCTGGCACGGGCGCATCATCAACATCCACCCGTCGCTGCTGCCGAAATACCGGGGCCTGCACACGCACCGGCGCGTGCTGCGCGCGGGCGATCGCGAACACGGCGCCAGCGTGCATTTCGTCACCGCCGAGCTGGACGGCGGACCGGTGATCGCGCAGGTGCATGTCCCTGTGCTGCCGGACGATACCGAAGCCACCCTTGCCGCGCGCCTGCTGGTGCAGGAACACCGGCTGCTTCCCGCCTGCGTGAGCGCGATCGCGCAGGGTCGCGTCACGCTGATCGGCAATACGGTGCATTTCGACGGCACCCCGATCGGCGCCCCGCTGCGGCTGGATGCCGGCGGCCGTCTGATCGCGGCATGAAGTCAGGGTTCAGCGTGGCTGCTTCAGGCTGCGCACGCTTCGATCGACGTCCCGGTGCATTGCATGAAACTTCCCCGTCTCCCCGCCGCGATGCTCGGCATCGCGCTCGCCATCATCGCCGGCGCCGCATTCGCCGCCCCGCCGCTGCCCGCGTTCACCGCGCGTTACCGGCTGCTGCAGAACGGCACGCCGATCGGCAACGCGACGCTGAGACTCGCGCCCGGCGCCGACGGCACCTGGACCTTCACCACCGAAAGCAGCGGCAGTGCCGGGCTCGCCGCGCTGCTGGGCGCCAGCGTCCGCGAGGTCTCGACCTTCCGCTGGTCAGGCGGCCTGCCGCAGGGCATCGCCTACGACTATTCGATGCAGAGCGCGCTCAACCAGAAGCAGCGCAGCGTCCGCTTCGACTGGCAGGACAACACCGTGACGGTGGACGACAAGGGCGAACACCATTTCGCCGCGCAGCCCGGCACGCTGGAACGCCACACGCTGCCGCTCGCGATCGCGGCCGGACTCGACGCCGGCAAGCACGATTTCGCATTGCCGGTGGCGGTGCTCGACCGCGTCGAGACCCAGCATTTCGCCGCCCGGGGCGACGAAACCGTGCGCGTGCCGGCCGGCACCTTCCGGGCGGTGCGGGTCAGCCGCACCGACAGCGGCGAGGGATTTGACGGATGGTTCGTGCCGGGCAAGCTGCCGGTGCCGGTGAGGATCGACCAGCACGGCCGGAACAACCTGGTGCTGGAACTGGAAAGCTATTCGGCGCAATGACCGGCGGCCGGCGCGTGCGTGCGCCCTACTTCGGCAGCCGCCGGATGTGCGCGCCGAGGCCGCCCAGTTTTTCCTCGATGTTCTCGTAGCCGCGGTCGATGTGGTAGATGCGATCGACGGTGGTGTCGCCTTCGGCGACCAGGCCGGCCAGCACCAGCGACGCCGACGCGCGCAGGTCGGTGGCCATCAGTTGCGCGCCGGACATCCGCTCGACGCCGCGGATGATGGCGGTGTTCCCTTCCAGCTTGATGTCGGCGCCCAGGCGATGCAGTTCGTGCACGTGCATGAAGCGGTTCTCGAACACCGTTTCGGTGATCACGCCGGTGCCCTCGGCCACGCAGTTCAACGCGGTGAACTGCGCCTGCATGTCGGTCGGGAATGCGGGATACGGCGCGGTGGTGACATCGACCGCGCGCGGCCGCCTGCCCTGCATGTCCAGTTCGATGGTGTCGGTGTCGGTGTTGATGTGCGCGCCGGCTTCCTCCAGCTTGGCCAGCACCGCGTCCAGCGTGCCGGGGCGGGTGCGCTTGGCCAGCACCCGGCCGCCGGTGATCGCGCCGGCCACCAGGAAGGTGCCGGTCTCGATCCGGTCGGGCAGCACTTCGTACTCGGTGCCATGCAGACGGTCCACGCCGTCGATCACCAGCGTGGTGGTGCCGATGCCGCCGATCCTGGCGCCCATGCTGTTGAGGCAATGCGCGAGATCGCACACCTCCGGTTCCTCGGCGGCGTTCTCGATCACCGTGGTGCCCCGGGCCAGCGTGGCCGCCATCATGATGTTTTCGGTGCCGGTGACGGTGACCATGTCCATCGCGATGCGCGTGCCCTTCAGCCGTTTCGCGCGCGCCTTGATGTAGCCGTTCTCGACGGTGATCTCCGCGCCCAGCGCCTGCAGTCCCTTGATGTGCTGATCGACCGGCCGCGAGCCGATCGCGCAGCCGCCCGGCAGCGACACCTCGGCCATGCCGTGGCGCGCGATCAGCGGACCCAGCACCACGATCGACGCGCGCATGGTCTTGACCAGTTCGTACGGCGCGAAGAAGCGCTCGGTCGAACGCGGATCGACGTGGATGCGCATGCGCTCGTCCACCACCAGCTGCGTGCCCATCTGGCCGAGCAGTTCCATGGTGGTGGTGACGTCGTGCAGGTGCGGCACGTTGCCGATCACGACCGGCTCGTCGGCCAGCAGGCTGGCGGCCAGGATCGGCAGCACCGCGTTCTTGGCGCCGGAGATCCACACCTCGCCGTTGAGCGGCGTGCCTCCCCGGATCACGATCTTGGCCATCAGGCGTTTCCGGGTCCCGAGTCCCGAGTTCCGGGTCCCGACGCTTCATCAGGCGTCAAGGTCCGCAGCGACAGCGCGTGGATCTCGTTGCCCATCCGGTTGCCCAAGGCAGCGTACACCATGCGGTGGCGGGCAAGGGTGGCCTTGCCGGCGAAGGCCGGCGCGATCAACCTGGCCTCGAAATGCACGCCATCGGGACCGTACACGTCCACCTCGGCGCCGGGAAATGCGTTTTGCAACAGCGACCTGATCTCGCCGGCGTCCATGAACCGCACTCTAACGGGAGGGCCGCTCCCCGCCCCGCGTGTGAACGGGGGCGCGGTGCCTGCGGCCGGGATGGTTACAATGATGACCCGTCATCTTACCGGAATTGCCGCGATGCAGGCACGCTCGCAAACGGAATGCCCGGCATGAACGCACGCACCGCACCGGTTCCGCGCGGCGGCGTGCACGAGGCCGCGAGCGACGCGCTGGCGGCCAGCGCGCGTGCGGTGATCCGGATCGAGTCCTGCGCGATCCGCGATCTGGAAACCCGGATCGACGGCGCCTTCAGCAAGGCCTGCCGCCTGATCCTGGCCTGCCGCGGTCGCGTGGTGGTGTCGGGCATGGGCAAGTCCGGCCACATCGCGCGCAAGATCGCCGCCACGCTGGCCTCCACCGGCACGCCGGCGTTCTTCGTGCATCCGGGCGAAGCCAGCCACGGCGACATCGGCATGGTCACCGGCCAGGACGTGATGCTGCTGCTGTCCAACTCCGGCGAAACCGACGAGCTGCTCACCATCCTGCCGCTGCTCAAGCGCCAGGGCAATCCGCTGATCGCGATGACCGGCAACCCGCGCTCCACGCTGGCGCGCGACGCCGACGTGCATCTGGACGTCAGCGTGTCCGCGGAAGCCTGCCCGCTGGGTCTCGCGCCCACCGCCAGCACCACCGCCGCGCTGGTGATGGGCGACGCGCTGGCGATCGCGCTGCTGGAGGCGCGCGGTTTCACCACCGAGGATTTCGCGCGCTCGCATCCGGCCGGCACGCTGGGCCGGCGCCTGCTGCTCAAGATCGGCGACGTGATGCACACCGGCGACGGCATTCCGAAGGTCTCCGCGAACGCCAGCCTGACCGAAGCCCTGATGGAAATGTCGCGCAAGGGCCTGGGCATGACCGCGATCGTGGACGATGCGCAGCGCCTGATCGGCGTGTTCACCGACGGCGACTTGCGCCGGACCCTGGACGACGATGGCGTGGACATGCGCGCGACATCGGTCAGCCAGGTGATGAGCCGCACGCCCAAGACCATCGGGCCCGACAAGCTGGCTGCCGAAGCCGCGCAGTTGATGGAGACCTACAAGATCCACGCGCTGCTGGTGATCGACGACGAGCGCCATGTGGTCGGTGCGCTGAACATCCACGATCTGCTGCGTGCGCGGGTGGTCTGAGAGCCGGGACTCGGGAACGGCATAAACATGGCTGTCATTCCGGGGCCGTGGCCGGCTTCTTCGGCGATGGGATCCGGCCGCGTTTGCAGAGCCTGTCCCGGACTTGATCCGGGCATTGCAAACGCGAACGCCGGAGGCGGCCCCACGGACGCGCCGGAGGAATGCGGCGCGTTCATCCATTGCGGTTCCTCCGCGCGCGACAGGATGGATTCCGGATCGCCCGACCACTTGCGTCTGCGACAGTCCACCGCTGCCGCGAAGTGCTTCGTCTCACGCAAGGGGCCGGGCGTCCGGCCTGACGACAAGTAAGCGTCTCCACGCCAGCGCCTGCCCTTCCCCTTCTACAATCCAGGTTCGACAGTTCGAACGGGCCGACCGTGCAATCCACCGACAACCTCCCCGCCGACATCCTGGTCCGTGCAGCGAAGATCCGCCTGGTCGCGTTCGACGTGGACGGCACGCTGACCGACGGACGCCTGTGGCTGGCCGAGGACGGGCGCGAGATCAAGGCGTTCCACGTGCGCGACGGGCTGGGCATCAAGCTGCTGCGCCGGCACGGCATCGAGGCCGCGATCATCAGTTCGCGGATCAGCCGCGCGGTCGAACTGCGTGCGGCGCAGATCGGCATCGATCACGTGTACCAGGGCCACGACGACAAGCTGGCCTGCCTGCGCGACCTGTTGCACGCGTCCGGGCTCGCCGCCGAACAGGCCGCGTTCGTGGGCGATGATCTGCCCGACCTGCCGGCGATGCGCATCTGCGGCCTGAGCGTCGCGGTCGCCGATGCACGGCCGGAAGTCGCGCGCGAGGCGCACTGGCAGACCCGCGCGAAAGGCGGCGAAGGCGCGGCGCGCGAAGTGTGCGACCTGCTGCTGGCCGCGCAATCCGTTCCGGACCGGGCGTCGCCGCCATGAAGGACCGCCGCACCCTCGTGCTGATCGTCGTGCTGGCGATCGCCGCGGCGGTCACCCAGCTGCTGGTGTGGTGGCTGAAGCCGCCGCCCAAGCCCAGCGATATGGTCGGACCGCCGCGCTCCGGCTACGAACTCGACGACTTCACCCTGCGCGCGCTGGGTCAGGACGGGCAACTGGCCTTCACCATGACCGCGCCGCACCTCGCGCGCCGCGAGGGCAACGACTCGCTTTACATCAACGCCCCCAGGTACACCTTCATCGCCACCGACGGTTCGGTGTGGCACGGCACCTCGCAGTACGCCTGGGTCAGCAGCGACAACAACCTGGTGAAGCTGATCGGCAAGGTGGACATGCTGCGGCCGCCGGCCGGGAAGATTTCCGAAGCCGAGATCCACACCGCCGACGCCACGGTCTGGACCCAGGACAAGCGCATGGCGACCGACGCGCCCAGCGTGATCCAGGAGCCCGGCTCTATACTGCGCGGCGTCGGCATGAAGGCCGATTTCGACACCCACACCCTGGATCTGCTCTCCGATGTCCACGCCACGCTCACGCCGCACCAACGTCCGCATTGACCTGCCGCTGCTCCTGCTGGCCGCCCTGCTGGTTGCCTGCGGCGCGGCGCAGGCGAAACAGTCGGACAGGAACCAGCCCATCAACATCAACGCGAATTCGTTCGCCGGCAGCCAGGACAGCGGCAAGATCACCTTCACCGGCAACGTGCAGATGGACCAGGGCAGCTTCCACGCCGATGGCGCGCAGGCCACCGGTTACACCGACCCCAACGACACCAGCCAGTGGCAGCGCGTGGTGCTGACGGGCAACCCCGCGCATTTCCAGCAGACCGAGGACAACGGCAAGCTGGTGCACGGCCAGGCGCAGACGCTCGACTACCAGGTCTCGGAAAACACCGTGATCCTGACCGGCAACGCATCGGTGGTGGAAGAAGGCCAGGGCGAATTCCACGGCGAGAAACTGACCTACAACACCGATACCGGCGAGATCGTCGGCACCGCCCAAGCCGGAGGCCGCGTGCACATCACCCTGCAGCCGCGCAGCAAACCCGCGACCGCCAAACCCGCCGGCGCCACGCCGGCGCCGGCGAGTGCACCACCGCCGGCAGCGTCCGCCACACCGGCGTCCGCATCGAGCGCGGGAACGCACTGATCCATGCTGATCGCGCGCGGTCTGCAGAAAAGTTTTCGTTCGCGCCAGGTGGTGCACGATTTCGCCTTCGAGATCAAGCAAGGCGAAGTGGTCGGGCTGCTGGGTCCCAACGGCGCGGGCAAGACCACCTGTTTCTACATGATCGTCGGCCTGATCGAGCCCGACGGCGGGCGCATCACGCTGGACGGCCAGGACATCACCGGACTGCCGATGCACGCGCGCGCGCGGCTGGGCATCGGCTACCTGCCGCAGGAGCCCTCGGTGTTCCGGCGCCTCAGCGTGGCCGACAACGTGCTGGCGGTGCTGGAACTGCGCCGTGATCTCGATGCCGCGCAACGCCAGCGCGAACTGGAATCGCTGCTGGACGAGCTGAAGGTTTCCCATATCGCCGACCAGAAGGGCGTCAGCCTATCCGGCGGCGAGCGGCGGCGCGTGGAGATTGCGCGCGCGCTGGCGGCCAATCCGCGCTTCATGCTGCTGGACGAACCGTTCGCCGGCGTCGATCCGATTTCGGTGGGCGAGATCCAGCGCATCGTCCGGCACCTGCGCGACCGCGGCATCGGCGTGCTGCTGACCGACCACAACGTGCGCGAGGCGCTGGGCATCTGCGAGCACGCCTACATTCTCAACGAGGGCAAGGTGCTGGCGCGCGGCACGCCCGCGGAAATCCTGGCGCACAGGCAGGTGCGCGAGGTCTATCTAGGCCACGAATTCCGGATGTGAACGGCCGGACCCCGTCCGGCTCGTGCGTCCGGCGGTCCGCGCGCACCCAGCACCCGTGCGCGCAGCCCGGCCCGGATCCGGAGCCCCCGGCCGGCCGTGCCGCCGGTCACGCAAGTTTCGTGCCGGACAACCTACCCGCGGCGCACGGCCCGTTATAGGATGCAGGCGGAAGTCCCGCTCCCCGCCAGCAATGAAGCCAGGCATCCAGCTCAAGCAGACCCAGCAGCTCGCGCTCACGCCACAGTTGCAGCAGGCGATCCGGCTGCTGCAGTTGTCGCAGGCCGAGCTGCAGGCGGAGCTGCGCGAGCTGGCCGAGACCAATCCCCTGCTCGAACTGGACGAGCCCGGCGGCGAGGATGGCGCGGACGGCGCGGACATCCCGGCGCCCGACCAGCAGGAAATCACCGTCGAGACCGGCACTTCCGCTGCCGAGGAAGGCGCGCCGGAACCGGCCACCGAAGACCATGATGAATACTGGGGCGAAGGCAGCTCGGGCATCCCCGAGTGGTCGCAGGCCAACCGCAGCTTCGACGACGACGAGGCACCGGAACACCAGGACGCCGCACCCGTAGGTCTGCGCGAGCACCTGACGTGGCAGGCCAACCTCACCCCCTTCGGCGAACGTGAACGCGCGATCGCCGCCGCCCTGATCGACGCGGTGGACGATGACGGCTATCTGCGCGACGGGCTGGAGCCGGTGATCGCGGCGCTGGGCAGCCTGAGCCCGCGGCCGGACACCGAAGAGATCGAAAAGGTGCGCCGCCGCGTGCAGCGCTTCGATCCCACCGGCGTGGCCAGCCTCGATCTTGGCGAATGCCTCGCGGTGCAACTGGAACAGCTCGATCCCGCCACCGAGGGCCGCGAACTGGCGCGCCGGATCGTGGCCGGCGAGCTGGAGCTGCTGGCCAGGCGCGACTTCGCCAAACTCGCACGCAGGCTGCACGTCGGCGAGGAAGACGTGGTCGCCGCCGCCACCCTGATCCGCGCGCTCAACCCGCGTCCCGGCGCCGGTTTCGATCCGGCGCCGACCGAATACGTCGCGCCGGACGCCTACGCCGTCAAGATCGACGGCCGCTGGCGCGTGACGCTTTCGCCGGAATGCCAGCCGCGGCTGGCCATCAACCGCCATTACTGCGACCTGATCGCGCGCGCGCGCCGCAACGATGCCGCCTACCTGCGCGGCCAGTTGCAGGAGGCGCGCTGGCTGATGAAGAGCCTGAAAGCGCGCGCCGACACCCTGTTCCGGGTGGCGCAGGCGATCGTGCGCACGCAGAGCGCGTTCCTCGATTTCGGCCCGGAGGCGATGAAGCCGCTGGTGATGCGCGAGGTGGCCGAGGAACTGGGCATGCACGAATCCACCATCTCGCGGGTGACCACGCGCAAGTACCTGCACACGCCGCGCGGCACCTTCGAGTTCAAGCACTTCTTTTCCTCGGGCGTGGCCACCGACGACGGCGGCAGCGCGTCGGCCACCGCGATCCAGGCGATGATCCGCAAGCTGGTGGACGAGGAAGACCCGCGCAAACCGTTGTCGGACCAGACCCTGACCGAGGAACTGAACAAGCGCGGCATCCGGGTGGCGCGCCGCACCGTGGCGAAGTACCGCGAACTGCTGCGAATACCGAGTTCAGGCGAGCGTCATCGTGCGAGTTAGCGCGTATCGAACGGTGTCTTCACGTCGATTGCGGCATGCTCGCTGCAAGGTTCCGGGAGGCCGGTCGACACGACATTTCCCGAAACTTTCCCGGTCGAAAACGATCGCAATACAGGAGCAACCCACCACAACCCACAACGGGCGCCGCAGACACGGCGCCGCCCCGCGCCTCCGGTGCGGATTTCCACCATCGAGCTCAGGAGTCAGCCATGCAAGTCCAGGTCAGCGGTCACCAGATCGAAATCACTCCGGCCCTGCGCGATTACGTCGATGCCCGGCGCGAACGCCTCGCGCGACGTTTCGATCGCCTGACTTCACTGAACGTGGTGCTGGAAGTGGAGAAGAACCGTCTGGCGCACCGCGCGGAAGGCACGCTGGCGGCCGCCGGGCGCGTGCTGCACGCCGACGCGGTCGAGAACGACATGTACGCGGCCATCGACGCACTGTTCGACAAGCTGGACGCGCAGGTGCGCCGACACAAGGAAAAACGCAAGGGGCACGGGAGAGAGGACATCCGCGACCTGGCGTGAGGAAGCCCTGCGGTCCACGGGGCGCCCTGCGCGTCGGCACCGCGCAACCTGCCTTCGCCCGCGACGGTTCCCGATTCGGGCAATTGCCCTGCAACGCTGGCAGAATGTCTCCCCGCCCATCGCGATGATGGGCGGGGAACCCCGGTGAACCGACTCAGCGCACGCGAACTTTTCGACGACGTCCACGAGCGCCTCGCGCTGCGCTGGGTGGCCGGTCAGGCGGGCGGCGAGCGCGCGCTGCAGGCCGGCGCCGCAGGTTCGCGCCGGCCGTCGGAAGTCGGCTACCTCAACGTCATCTATCCCAACAAGCTGCAGATCATCGGCACCGAGGAACTGACCTACCTCGACGGCCTGGATTCGCGCCAGCGCTGGGAAACCGTGCAGAAGATCGTGGCGCAGCAGCCGGTGGCGCTGATCGTCACCAAGGACCAGGCCGTGCCGGCCGACCTGCGGGAAGCCGCCGAGGAAAGCGCCACGCCGCTGTGGGTCAGCGCGCGCCGCGGCCACGACGTGCTGACCTTCCTGCAATACCGCCTCGCGCGCGCGCTGGCGCCGCAGGCGACGCTGCACGGCGTGTTCATGGAGGTGTATTCGATCGGCGTGCTGATCACCGGCACGCCCGGCAGCGGCAAGAGCGAGCTGGCGCTGGAGCTGATCACGCGCGGCCACCGCCTGGTCGCCGATGACGCGCCGGAATTCACGCTGGTCGCGCCGGACGTGATCGACGGCAGTTGCCCGGAACTGCTGCGCGACCTGCTGGAAGTGCGCGGCCTCGGCGTGCTCAACGTGCGCGAGATGTTCGGCCACACCGCGGTCAAGCCGTCCAAGTACCTGCGCCTGATCGTGCACCTGCAGCCGGCCGGCAGCGAAAGCGAGGTCGATGCGATGGTGCGCCTCACCGGCGATACCGGCTGGCGCGAGGTGCTGGACGTCAAGGTGCCGCAGATCACCATCCCGGTCGCGCCCGGCCGCAACCTCGCGGTGCTGGTCGAGGCCGCGGTGCGCAGCCACATGCTGAAATCGCAGGGCATCGACCAGGCCCGCATCTTCATGGACCGCCAGGCCGCGCGCCTGCAGCGGCTGCCGGGCTGACCGTTTCCACCATGCGCGCACGGCCATGACCAGCCGCGATCCCCACTCCGCTCCCACCCGCGTGGTGGTGCTGACGGGACTGTCCGGTGCGGGCAAGACCGTGGCCCTGCGCGCCTTCGAGGACATGGGCTTCTACTGCGTGGACAACCTGCCCACCGGCCTGCTGCCCTCGCTGGTCGGCGCACTGACCAGCGGCGGCCGTACCGCGGCCGGCATAGCGGTGGGCGTGGACGTGCGCAGCCGGGGCGACCTGGAACGCATGCCCGAGGCGCTGTCGCAACTCGCCGCGGACGGCGCCGAGGCCGAACTGGTGTTCCTGGATTCCAGGGACGAGGCGCTGCTGAAGCGCTACGCCTACACCCGCCGCAAGCACCCGCTTTCCGACGACGGCCTGTCGCTGATCGACGCGATCGCCGAGGAACGCCGCCGGCTGCGGCCGCTGCTGGCGATCGCCAACCGCGCGATCGACACCAGCGATCTGAACGTCCACCAGCTGCGGCGGATGATCGCCACCGATTACAGCACCACCTCGCCCGGCACCACGCTGCTGTTCGAATCGTTCGCCTACAAGAAGGGCCTGCCGCCGGACTCCGATTTCGTGTTCGACGCCCGCTGCCTGCCCAACCCCCACTGGGACCCGGTGCTGCGCCCGCTGTCGGGGCAGGACCGGCCGGTCCGCGAATTCCTCGAAGGGCAGGCTTCCGTAGTACAATTTCTGGCCGACCTCCAGAAATTCCTGGACGAGTGGCTCCCCCGTTTTGAAAGCGAAGACAAGGGCTATCTGACCATCGCGATCGGTTGCACCGGCGGACGGCACCGCTCGGTGTATCTGGTCGAACGACTGGCCGAACACTACCGTGCCACCCGCGAGCAGGTACTGACCTTCCACCGCGAACTTGAATGAGGCCCGGAGGGACGAGTCGCGACTCGCCCCGCCGGCCCGATCGGCCCGGATCTTGCACCTGTCCGGGCAAACCCCCGGACCCTTCCCTCCATGCAACCCGCCAGTGCCCTACGCCAACCGGAACCCGTCCCCGCGGCGGGCATCCTGCTCGTCACCCACGAGGAAATCGGCCATGCGCTGATCTCCGCCGCGCAGCACGTGATGCCGCGCCTGCCGCACCAGCTCGACGTGCTGGAGGTCGGTTCCGGGGACGATCCCGCGCAGATGCTGCCGGCCGCGGCGCGCGCCGCGCGCGCGCTGGACAAGGGCGGCGGCGTGCTGGTGCTGTCGGATCTCTACGGCTCCACCCCCTGCAACATCGCCACCAAGCTGGCCGGTCTCGGCGTGCGCGCACGCTGCGTGTCGGGGCTCAACCTGCCGATGCTGCTGCGCGTCCTCAACTACGCCGACAAGCCGCTGGACGAGCTGGCCGAGGTCGCCGCCAGCGGCGGCAAGAGCGGGATCTGCATCGACAAGGCGTGAGAGGCGTCGGGATTCGGGACTCGGGACTCGGGACTCGGAAAAGCATAAACGCCGCCGTCATTCCGGGGCCGCGCGCAGCGCGGAACCCGGAATCCATCTTGATGTTGCTTTTTTACGGAAAATGGATTCCGGCTTGCACCGGAATGACGAACTTTTATGCGCTGGTCGGGTCCTGCGCTTCTCCCGAGTCCCGAGTCCCGAGTCCCGAGTCCCGGTCTTTGGTAACGTAGCGGGATGCCTCCGCTCCGGAACGTCCCGATGGTCGAAAAGGAAATCGTGGTCAGCAACAAGCTGGGCCTGCACGCGCGCGCCTCGGCCAAGCTCGTGCAACAGGTGCAGCAGTTCAAGTCCACGATCTGGCTGATCGCGGGCGGACGCGAGGTCAACGCCAAGAGCATCATGGGCGTGATGATGCTGGCTGCCGGCCTCGGCACGCCGCTGACCCTGCGCGCGGAAGGCCCGGACGAGGCCGAGGCACTGGCCGCGGTCGCCGAGCTGTTCGACCGCAAGTTCGACGAGGGCGCATGAGGCGGGCACTCGCAGGCATCGCCGCCGCGCCGGGCATGGCTCTTGGCCGCGCGCGGCTGGAACGCCCCGCGCGCTTCACCCTCGACACCACGCCGCTGCCGGACGATCAGGTCGAAAGCGAAATCGCGCGGCTGGACCGCGCCTTCCAGATCGCGCGCGAGGAACTCGCCGAACTGCGCAGGAAACTGCACGGCGCGCTGGCGCGCGAAGCCGGCGAGTTTCTCGACGCGCACACCCTTCTGCTCAACGACCGCGAACTGATCGAGGGCCTGCACGGCATGATCCGCAAGGGCCACTACCGCGCGGGCGCCGCGCTGAAGGCGCAGCGCGACCGGCTGGTCGCGGTGTTCGACAACATGGACGACCCCTACCTGCGCAGCCGCGGCGAGGACATCGACCACGTGATCGCGCGGGTGCAGGCCGCGCTGGCGCGCCAGACGCCGCAGGAAGAGAAGAAACTCGCCACCCGCGTCGGCGAGATCCTGGTCACCGACAGCGTCGCGCCGGGTGAACTGGCGCACCTCGCAGGCCACGGCATCCGCGGCGTGGTATCCGTCTCCGGCAGCCCGTATTCGCACAGCGCGATCCTGGCGCGCAGCATGCGCCTGCCGATGCTGGTCGCGGTCGATGGCGTGCTGGATGATCTGCGCGACGGCGATCTGGTGATGGTGGATGCCGAACGCGGCGAAGTGGTACTGCATCCCGCCGCGCAGGATCTGGCGCGCTACCGCAACTGGCAGCGCGACGCGCTGCGCGAGGGCCGGCGCCTGGCGCAGCTCGCCGGCGCGCGCACCGTCACCCGCGACGGCCACGAGCTGCGCCTGTACGCCAATGCGGAAATGCCCGCCGACATCGAGCGCGCGCGCGGTCTCGGCGCCGCCGGCATCGGCCTGTACCGCACGGAATTCCTGTTCCTGAGCCGCGACCGATTGCCGACCGAGGAAGAGCAGTTCGTCGCCTACCGCGACGTGGTGGTCGGGATGGACGGCCTGCCGGTCACCATCCGCACGCTCGATCTCGGCGCGGACAAGGCCGACGGCACCGGCCTGGTGATGAGCGAGGAACCCAATCCCGCGCTGGGCGTGCGCGGCATCCGGCTGTCGCTGCGCCAGCCGGAACTGCTGCGGACGCAACTGCGCGCGATCCTGCGCGCCGGCTGCTACGGACCCGTCCGCATCCTCGTGCCGATGGTGACCGACGTGACGGAAATGGTCGAGGTGCGCGGCATGGTGGAAGCCTGCGCGCGCGACCTGCGCACCGAGGGCCACGAGATCCCCGACCAGTTCGAGATCGGCGCGATGGTCGAGGTGCCTGCCGCCGCGCTCGGCGTCCGCGCGATCCTCGCTGTGGCCGAATTCCTCGCGATCGGCAGCAACGATTTGACGCAATACGTGCTGGCGGTGGACCGCAACAACGACGAGCTGGGTCGGATGTACCAACCCGCGCATCCCGCCGTGCTGCGGATGATCGCGCGGGTGATCGCGTACGCCCGGCGCGCGCGCAAGCCGGTCTGCCTGTGCGGCGAGATCGCGGGTGATCCGGTGTTCGCGCCGCTGCTGGTCGCGCTGGGGCTGGAGGAGTTCAGCATGCTGCCGGATCGCATCCTCGCGCAGCGCGACGCGCTGTCGCGCTGCGACCGCAAGGCGCTGCGCGCGCTGGCGCCACGCCTGCTGCGCGCGACGTCGCGCGACGACATCGCGGCATTGCTGAAAGTCGCTGAGCGGGAGTAGCGCAGCGACAGATCCGGGCTCCGGACTGGCCGCAGGCGGCCCCTGCGCGCAAGCGAGGGCAGGCAAGCGGGGACCGGATGATCCGGCCGGGCGGAAACCCGGAGGCGGATCCATCCCGCGACCATCTGATCAGCCGCGCCGCTGTTCGTCCAGCGTCAACGCCACCTTGTCGCGCAGGTACACCGGAAGCGCCTGCTCGGGCGGCACGCCCTTGCCCGCCGCGAACAATGGCGCGGCCAGCCGTGCCACGTCGCGCGCCTGCGGATAGCGCCCGCCTTCGGTCCAGCGCGGCGCCGACGGAAGCCGCGTCCGGATCGCACCGGCGTAAGCGCTCCAGCCCGTGCCGATCACGTTCCAGGCATCCGCTTCCGGCAATCGCAACGCCGCCGCCGCGGTCACGCATTCATCGTCGAGCGGCTGGACCAGGCCATCACGATCGAAACGGAACGTGCCGGCGTAGATTTCATCGCGGCGCGCGTCGATCGCCGCCAGCACCGCGGCGCCGTTGCGCGGCGCCTGCATCGCCAGCGCGGCCAGCGACGACACCGGCACCACCGGAATGTCCAGCGCCAGCGCCAGGCCCTGCGCCACCGAAACCGCGAGGCGCACGCCGGTGAACGCGCCGGGCCCGCGTCCCGCCGCGATCGCGTCGAGTTGCCCGCGCGTGATGCCGGCTTCGGCCAGCAGTGCGTCCGCCATCGGCAGCACCCGTTCCGCGTGCCTGCGTGGCGCCAGTTCGCTGCGGTCGATCAGCGCATCGCCGTGCAGCAATGCGACCGAGCAGCACTCGGTTGAAGTTTCGACGGCGAGGAGGTTCATGAACGGGAAACGGGAAACGGGAAACGGGAAAAGCGTAACAACAAATCGTCATTCCGGGGCGGCCTGCAGCCTTACCGCAGGCCGAATCCGGAATCCAGTTTTTTGCACTTCCGAACATCTTCAGAGCCAGGGAAACTCTGATTTATCGGAGTTTCCAGGCGGCACAGGGATGTGCCGCCCGCAAATCAAGCACGCATTGGCTGCACGTGCTTGATTTGCGAAGCCGAATTCGGGCGTGTACCGGATTATTCGGTACATCCTTGTACCTCACCTTCGCCTCGCGAAGGCCGCCTTTGGCGTTCCGCCGCGCTCCAAGCGCGGCTGGTCGGCGTGCTCTGGCAAATCCTGGATGGATTTGTTCAGAGCTTCCCTGGATTCCGGGTTCCGCCGCCATAAAACAGCGACGGCCCCGCAATGACGGCGTTGTTGTCACATTCCCCGTTGCATTCAAGCGAAGAAACTCTGCACGTCGGCCAGCTCGCGCGTGCGCGGCATCGGCGGCAGGCTAGCGAGAAACAGCTTTCCGTACGCCTTGGTGCACAGGCGCGGATCGCACAGCACCAGCACGCCGCGGTCGCGCACGTCGCGGATCAGGCGTCCCGCGCCCTGCTTCAGCGCGATCGCCGCGGCCGGCACCTGCCAGTCCATGAACGGGCTGCCGCCGCCGCGCTCGATCGCGGCCAGCCGCGCCTGCAGCACGGGATCGTCGGGCGCGGCGAACGGCAGCTTGTCGATCACCACGCAACTCAGGGCCTCGCCCGCGACGTCCACGCCTTCCCAGAAACTGGCCGCGCCCAGCAGCACGCCGTGGCCGGATTCGCGGAACTCCGTCAGCAACTGGTGGCGCGGTGCGGTGCCCTGCACGAACAGCGGCCACGGCACCATGTCCTGCAGCAGTTCGGCCGCGCGCTTCAGCGCGCGATGCGAGGTGAACAGCAGGAACGCGCGGCCGCGCGAGGCCTGCAGCACCGGCAGAACCGTCTCGATCACGCGCTCGGTGTAATCGCGCGCCGCGGGTTCCGGCAGATTCTGCGGCAGATAACACAACGCCTGATGCGCGAAATCGAACGGACTGCCCAGATCCAGCGTGACCGGATCGACCAGCCCCAGTTGCCGCGTGAAATGATCGAAACGCCCCGCGACCGCGAGCGTGGCCGACGTGAAGATCCACGCCGCGTCGCCCGCCTCGCGCAACGCGCGCAACTGCGGCGCGAGATCCAGCGGTGTCGCGCTGATCTCGAAACCGTGCTGCGAAAGTTCGTACCAGCGCACCTCGTCCCCGCCGCTGCCATCCGCAATCCGCTGCAGGCGTCGGTCGAGCATCACCGCGCGCGCGTGCACGCTGGCCAGGCCCCGGGAGCGCTCGGCCTGCCCGGCCAGCACGTTCGCCAGTTCGCCGATCGCCTCGCCCAGCGCCTCCAGCGCATCGTGCGCGCCGGCGTCGGCCTCCAGTTGCACGAACGCGCCGCGCGGCGGCAGCGGATCGAACGCGAGCCGCGTCTTCTTCACCGCATCGTTCAGGCCCTCCAGCGCCGGCTGCAGCATCGCCCGCGTACCCGGCTGTCCCGCGCATTCGGCCAGCGTGTCGCTGGCGAGTTCCGTCAGCTGTCGCGCGCTCAGGCTGACCGAAAAATACTGCCCTGCCAGTTCCGGAATCTGGTGCGCCTCGTCGAGCACGTAGGCCCCGGCCTCGGGCAGGATCGCGCCGAACCCCTCGCGCTTGAGCGCCAGATCCGACAGCAGCAGGTGGTGATTGACCACCACGAGGTCGGCTTCCTGCGCGCGCCGGCGCGCCTTGAACACGAAGCAGTCGTCGTAGAACGGGCATTCGGTGCCCAGGCAGTTTTCCGCGGTGGACGTGACGCGCGGCCACAGCGGTGAGGTCTCCGGCACTTCCGCGAGTTCGGCGCGGTCGCCCGCGCGGGTGCGCGTGCCCCAGGCCCGGATCGCCTGCAGTTCGTGCGCCTGCGCGCGCGACTTGAACTGTCCCGATTCGACGGTCTGCTGCAGGCGATACAGGCACAGGTAATTGGCGCGGCCCTTCAGCAGCGCCACGTCGCGTTTCGCGCCCAGCACCGAACGCACCCGCGGCAGGTCGCGGTGGTACAACTGGTCCTGCAGGTTGCGCGTGCCGGTCGAAACGACCACGCGCTTGCTCGACAGTAGCGCCGGGACCAGATACGCGAAGGTCTTGCCGGTGCCGGTGCCCGCCTCCACCACCAGCGTCTCGCCCGACGCGATCGATTCGGCGACCGCGTCGGCCATCCGCTGCTGCGTGGCGCGCGGCGCGAAATTCGGCACCTCGCGCGCGAACGGCCCGTCCGCGCCCAGCAGCGCGGAAGCGGTGTGCGAGTCGGTCTCGACGGCCATCGCGCAAGTATCGCCGAGTCGCGCAACCAGCGAAACCGTCACGTGTCACGCACGATCGAGCGGACTCCGGACGCCCCGGCCGCCGCGGTTCAAAACGTGCGTGTAAATTTGCGTGGTCGAAACGTCCTTGTGACCGAGCAGTTCCTGCACGGTGCGAATGTGCTCAGCCCATCCATGGGCCTCACCCCTCACAGAGCTCGGGGCCAACTCTTCAGTTGTCCCGATTCGCTCCCGGCGAATCGGTCATAGCCCGCTTCGATCAGGTGCGTCGCGAACGAATGCCTCAGCATGTGGCAGGTGGCCGGCTTGTCGATGTGCGCGCGCCGCACGGCCTGTTTCACCGCGCGCTGCAGCACCGATTCGTCAAGATGGTGGCGCCGGATACGGCCCGAGCGCGGATCGACGCTGCGCGTGCTCGCAGGGAACACGTATTGCCACGCCCATTCGCGTGCGGCATGCGGATACTTGCGAGCCAGTGCATCGGGCAGCCAGACTTCGCCGCAACCTGCCGCAAGATCGCGCTCGTGCATGCGCCGTGCTTCGGAAAGCGGCTATCGCATTGATTCATCCCTGAAGCAATTATCCAGTCGGCATCCTGCCTCCTCCACAGCCAGCGCACGCGATGCGATTCAACGCATCACGTAAACGCGCTGTCTTCGACCTTGCCGCTGCGCACCGTGATCTCGCGGCGCACGAAATCGATGTCCTGCGCGCGCAACCGCACGCATTCGATCAGGCGCAACCCCGCGCCGTACAAAAGACTGGCCATCAGCCACGTCACGCCATCCATTTCGGCCAGCAGCGCCGCGACTTCCTAGCGGCTCAACACCACCGGCAGCCGTTCCGGCCGCTTCGCGCGGCGGATGTTTTCCATCCACGACAATTCCAGCTGCAGCACCTCGCGGTACAGGAACAACAACGCCGACAACGCCTGATTCTGGGGTGGATGTCGACACGTGTCCGTGCGTGGCAAGGTCCGTCAGAAACGCTTCCACCTCGCGCGCACCCATACCGCGCGGGTGGCGCTTGCCGTTGGCCAGGATGAAACGCCGCGCCCATCCGATGTAGGCCTTTTCGGTGCGGATCGACAGCCCGAGCCGCCGGATGCGCGCCCGCATCTGGTCCAGCAGGCGCGGTGGTTTTCGCCGGGGGCCATGGTTGCCGTTGCTTGCCGCGCTGCCCGCAAAGTAGGAAGATCGCATCGGGGCACCTGCTGACGTTCCGCAAACACCGCCAGATTAGGCTGCGGAGTTAGGCGGCACGATCGGCGCAAACCGATGATTCGTGTAGGCGGTGAACCGCCCCGGCTTTCCCGGAGGCTCCAACCTTTGAGAAGATTGGAGCATGAACACCGAGAAGCGGTACTCACCTGAGGTACGGGAGCGGGCGGTGCAGATGGTGCTGGAGCACCAGGGCGAGCACGGTTCGCAGTGGGCGGCGATCGGTTCGATCGGGGCCAAGA
>Ga0209061_1000228_pt1 | contig 173441 bp, 129 predicted proteins | sample Coa_R1_10_FD_187157 | JGI IMG/M metagenome (GOLD analysis project Ga0209061, IMG submission 187157) | Surface soil microbial communities from Centralia Pennsylvania, which are recovering from an underground coalmine fire - Coalmine... | ecosystem: Environmental > Terrestrial > Soil >...
TGCGCACATGATGGGCCAAATGCTGCCACTTGCCGCGCGGGTCGGTAAACCGAAAATCAACATATTTGACCTCGTGCTCCTTCAGCAGCGCCATCACTTTGCCGGTGTCCGCCATCGCTCTCGTCTCCAAACGACTTGGTTGCGGGTAGGGGGTGGGTCATACCGCATCCGGGCCGGTCTCGCCGGTGCGGATGCGGATCGCCTGTTCGATCGGCACGACAAAGATCTTGCCGTCGCCGATCTTGTCGGTGCGCGCGGCGTCCTGGATGGCCAGCACCGCGCGTTCGACCAGGCGGTCGTCGAGAACCACTTCAACTTTGATCTTGGGTAGAAAATCGATCACATACTCCGCCCCCCGATAGACTTCGCTGTGCCCTTTCTGGCGGCCGAAGCCCTTGACTTCGCTGACCGTCATGCCGGTGATGCCAACCTCGTGCAACGCGTCTTTGACGTCGTCGAGTTTGAAGGGCTTGATGATCGCCTCGATTTTTTTCATCACCGACCCTCCCTTGCTCCTCAACACCGCCCGGTGCCGCGGCGGCCAATGGTCTCGCCTGGCGGTGCGGGTTTGGTCCGCCGGCCGTCGCCACCGGCGGTCCGCCGCATCCGCCCGCGCCAAGCGCGCGCCCGGCGCCGCCGCCGCGCCGCCGGGCGACGGCCCCGATCACTCGGCCACCGCCGGGACTTCCTCGCCGTCTCCGAAATTGTAGGCGGTCTCGCCATGGACCGCGTCGTCGCCGACGCGCAACGTCGCTTCGTCCATGCGCAACGAGACAAAGATCGAGATCACCTTCAGGATCACAAAGGTCGCCACAACATTGAAGGCGATGATGAACAGGGCGGCGTATAGCTGCAGCATGAATTGATGGAAGTTGCCATAAATCCAGCCGGTGCCGCTGACCCCCGGCGCATCCTTCTCGGTCCCGATATACTCGATCATGTCGGGATTGGCGAGGATGCCGGTCAACAGACCGCCCATCAAGCCGGCGACGCCGTGGGTCGACAACACGCTCAACGTATCGTCGACGCGGCGGAACAGGGCCGAGGTCTGCACCTTGTTCATGACAAACCAGGGAATGATGCCGGCGCACACGCCGATGATGATCGCTCCCCAGCCATTGACATAACCGGCGGCGGGGGTAATCCCGACCAGCCCGGCGATCATGCCGTTGATCGCGCCGACCACCGAGGGCTTGCCGTAGGCGATCGAATCCATGATGGTCCACACCAACAGCGCCACACAGGTGCACAGATTGGTGTTGAGGATCGCCGCCGAGGCGTCGGCATTGGCAAAGTAGGGGTCACCGCCATTAAACCCGTTCCAGCCGAGCCACAAAATGCCGGCCCCGACCAGCGCCATCAGCAGGCTGTTGGGCGGAAAATGGTCGCGGTCCTGCTGGATGCGCGGCCCGATCACCGCGGCGGCGACAAAGCCCGAAGTGCCGGCGGCGAGATGGATCACATAACCGCCGGAGAAGTCGAGCGCGCCGAGCTGGGCGAGCCAGCCGCCACCCCAGATGCTAAACGCGCCGACCGTATAGACGAAGGTCATCCACAGCGGCACAAAGATGATCCACGCCTTGAAGCTCATCCGTCCGATCAGCGAGCCGGCGAGAATGATCACCGTGATCGCGGCAAACACGAACTGGAAGAACATCATGGTCGCCATCGGGAAGGCCAGCGGGGGCATGCCCGAAGCGGCCGCCGGAATGGTCGCCTGCTGCAGCAGGAAAGCGGCCGAAATCGCCGGCTGGGGCTTGCCCCAAAACGGAAACCACTGCTCGCCAAACGACATGTTGTAGGCCCACAGCACCCACACGACCATGACCGCGGCAAAGGCGTACATCGCCATGAAGGCCGAGTTGATCGCCCATTTGCGCTTGACGATGCCGCCATAGAGAACCACCAGCCCGGGCACGCTTTGCAGGCCGACAAAGGTGGCGGCGGCCATTTGCCAGGCGTTCGAGCCGGTATCGAGCCATTTCGGCGATGGGACTAACATTGTTGTGCCTCATACGGTTGTAATCGGACCCGAGCGTGACGCCGTGCCCTGCGCTGGCGAATGCGAATGCGCACCCCCTCGACCCCGCTGCAGGCAAGAACCGTGCCTAAGCCGATAACCGCCCGCGCGCGCCGCTCCGCGGCTTTGATCGCCGCCTCTTCGGCGGTGACCGCCGCATCGGCGGGGCGCGGCTTGGCTCCGGCAATGCGGCCGCGGCGCCGCGGCCCTGCGGCGCTGTCCCGGGCGCTCGCCGGCGGGTTCGCCGCGGCGCTGAGCGTGGCGGGCATCGGCCACGCCGCCGCGGAGGCTCAGCTGTGGCGCTGCACCAACCCGCAAAGCGGTGCGCAGTGGACGGTGAGCGTTGATTTCGCGCGCGCGCAGGTCGATTCGCTGCCGGCCACGATCACCGAGAAGTGGATCAGCTGGCATGACCCGAAACAGGGTTTCTTTGACCTCGAGCGTGCGACCGGCAAGCTGCAATTGCGCAACGCCTCAAGCACCGGCGGCTATTTTCTGCACTACCTCTGTCAGCCCGGCGGTCAACGAATGCCCGCAAAATAGGCAGCGAAATGCCTAGAAAACGATCAATAGGACGTAATTCGTTTGTAAGCTTATGGTTATTCCACTAATTGATGAGAATGACCCGCGGCGTCGTGGCCAAGATCACGAACTATTGGCCAATCGCGGAGAGGATGCGGCATCGTTGACGGGCGGGCGGGTTTGACCAAAAGGGCCGAGCGGGTCGCAGCGGGCGGCGGCGCCGCTCGGCACAAGGCAAAGGAGGGCAGCGTGGCCGGTGAGAGCGGCCTTCAGGCACGGGTCGGTTTTGCCTCGAAAACCGGCCTGCGTCGCGAAAACGAGGATTTTGCCGCCGCGCTCTACGGCGCCGAATTGCCGCAGCCGCGCCCCGAGGTCATCGCCGCGATCGCCGACGGGATCGGCGGCGCCAAGGGCGGGCGAGCCGCGGCTGAGACCGCGGTCAGGGGCTTTCTCGACGGGTTCTGCGACCTGCCCGAGACGATCGAAGTGCAGCGTGCCGGCGCCAAGATCATCAGCGCCCTCAATGGCTGGATCAACACCCAGGGCCGTCAAGACCCGCAACTGGCCGGCATGGGCTGCACCTTCACCGCGCTGGTGCTGCGCGGACGCACCGCCCATGTGCTGCATGTCGGCGACACCCGCGCCTACCGGTTGAGCCGCGACCGGCTGACCTGTCTGACCGTCGACCATGTCCGCCCGGACAGCAATGGTCGCCCGACCACGCTGAACCGCGCGCTTGGCGTCGAAGCCGAAGTCCGCCTGGACTACGCCGCGCAACCGATGGCGTTGCACGACCGCTTCTTGTTGTGCAGCGACGGCGTGCACGGCGCGCTCAGCGACCAGGTCATCGCCGACATCCTGCGCGACCGCTCCGCGCCCGAGGACACCGCCCAGGCCCTGGTCGCGGCGGCACTGCAATCGGGCAGCGGCGACAACTGCACGGCGCTGGTGCTCGATGTGGTGGCGCTGCCCGAGGCCGGTTCGGGCGACATCAGCGCGGCGATCTCGGAGCTGCCGATCATTGCGGTGCCAACCACCGGCGCGACGGTCGACGGTTTTGTCTTGCGGGCGCTGATCTCCGACGGCCGCTACAGCCGGCTGTTCGCCGCCGATGACGAAATCGAGGGCGGCACCGTCGCGCTCAAATTTCCCAAACCGCAGATTGCCAGCGTCGCCGCCTACCGGGCCGCCTTTGTGCGCGAGGCCTGGGTCGGGGCCCGCGTCCACCATCCGGGCATCGGACGGGTCATCGAATTGCCGCCCGGCCGGCAGACCTGCCTCTACACGGTCATGCCGCTCTATCAGGGCGAGCTTTTGGAGACGCGGCTGCAGCGCAGCCCGGCGCTGGGTCTCGAAGAGGGGCGCAATATTGCCGTCCGCCTGGCGCGCGCGATCGCCGCTCTCCATCGCGCCGGCATCATCCACCGCGACATCAAGCCCGATAATGTCATCCTCGAAGGCGGCGGGTCGCTGAAACTGATTGATCTCGGCGTCGTCCGGGTGCCGGGGCTCGAGGAATTTCCGCCCGAAAACATCCCCGGCACCGCGGCCTATATGGCGCCCGAGATGCGCGACGGCGAGCCCGGCAACGAGGCAACCGACATCTATGCCCTGGGGGTCACGATGTTTCGCGCCTTTACCGGGCAATACCCCTACGCCAATGCCGATGCGACCAGCCCGCCGCGGCGCACCCGCCCGGTCGATTTCTCGGCGTTGCGGCCCGATTTGCCGGCCTGGCTGCCGGCGGCGCTCAACCGGGCGATCGCGCTCGACCCGGCGGCGCGGTTTCGCGACATCAGTGAATTCGCGCTCGAAATCGAGGCCGGACCGGCGCGCCAGCCGACCGAGGCGGCGCGGCCGCTGACCCTTTATCAGCGCGCGCCGGTCCAGGTGTGGCAGGGGATCGCGGCGTTGCTGGCCTTGGCGCTCTTGGCCTCGTGGTTGACCCGCTAGCGGTTCGGGTCCCAGCGGTCGGTGTGCACGATTTCGGCCAGCGGTCGGCGGGTCAGCGGTCCGAACGGATCGATCGGCCAACCGATCGGCATCAGGGCAAAGGTGTCGACATCGGCCGGAATGGCGAGCAGCGCCTTGACCTCGTCCTCGCAGCGGATGTGGTTGGTCGTGATCACCGTGCCGAGCCCCAGCCCCCGGCAGGCAAGCAGGATGTTTTGCACCGCCGGATAGATGCTGGCCCCGCGGATGCGCTCGGCATAGGCAAGCTCGTCGGCGTAGCGCTGCGCGACCGACGGCGGCAGCGTCTCCTGCGGCGGCACGACCGGTCGACGCTGGCAGGGGATCAGCAACACCGGCGCCTCGCCGATATGGTCCCAGAGATGGCCGCCGGCGTCGAGCATGCGCGCAAATTGCCGCTCGCTCAGATGCGCCGGGCGGCCGCGCGCGGCATAGACCGCCGCGGCGATGTCGGACGCCTTGCGATAGATCACCCCGAGTTGGCGGCGCGTCTCGGCGGTACGCACCACGATAAACGCCCAGTTCTGGGCGTTGCCGGCCGAGGGCGCGCGGATCGCGGCGTCGAGAATTCGGGTGATCAACGCGTCGGGCACCGGGTCGGGCTTGAGCCGGCGCAGCGAGCGCGCCGAATAAATCGCCTCGAACAACCCGATCTCGGTTGTCGGCGTCGCTGCTGCTTCAGCTGGCATGGCCGGGCTCACCTGCAATTTGCAATGCGCCGCGCCGAGCCGACGCTCGGCAATAACCGCCGCCGCGGGGCGGCCGATGACGCGTTCCGTCCGCCGCCTTGCGGTTCCTCGTCAGGCGTAGACGCGGCGGTAGAGTTCGACAATTTCCTCGGCGCTTGGCACCCGCGGGTTGTTGGCGGGCGAGCCCGAGGCCAAAGCTTGATGGGCCATCGTCGGCAGCAATTCCTCATAACGCGCCGCATCGATGCCGTAATCGCGCGGGCTGGGGACGCCGAGATCGCGGTTGAGCCGGCGCAATTCGTCGAGCAGCCGTGCCACCGCGGCCTGGCTGCCCTCCTCCTTGTCGGCCACCCCCATGGCGCGCGCGCAATCGGCATAGCGGTCGAGGGCGGCCGGCGCCGAGAAAGCGGTGATCTCGGGCAGCAGCATCGCGTTCGACAGCCCGTGCGGCACATGAAAAAAGGCGCCGATCGGCCGGCTCATGCCATGGACCAGCGCCACGCTGGCGTTGGAAAACGCCATCCCGGCGGTGGTCGCGCCGAGCATCATCGCCTCGCGCGCGGCGCGGTTTTGCGGCTCGGCGCAGGCGGTTCGGATGGCGCCGGCGATCAGCCCCATCGCCTGGCGGGCGAGCCCGTCGCAAAAGGGATTGGCGCGGCGGCTGACATAGGCCTCGATCGCGTGGGTCAGGCTGTCGATGCCGGTGTCGGCGGTCAGCCGGTAGGGCATCGACAAGGTCAGCTCGTAATCGACGATCGCCGCCAGCGGGCAGCAAGCGAGCCCGGCGATCAGCATCTTCTCATCGGTCTCGGTGTCGGTCACGACCGTAAAGCGGGTCACCTCCGACCCGGTGCCGGCGGTGGTCGGCACCGCGATCACCGGCAATCCCGCTTGCGGGATCTCGTTGGGCACCTTGTAGTCGCGCATCCGACCGCCATTGGCGGCCAGCACACTGATCCCCTTGGCGGTGTCGATCGAGCTGCCGCCGCCGATCGCGACCAGGCAATCAAAATCGCCGGCGGCGAGCACCTGCACGCCGGTCTCGATCACCGCGGTTGTCGGATCGGGGACCGTATCGGCAAACACCTGCGCCGACAATCCGGCCCGCGCCAGCACGTCTTGCGCCCGCTCAAGGATGCCGCAGCCGCGGATATAGGGGTCGGTCACGATCAACGGTTTGGCAAGACCGAACCGGGCCAGGGTCGCCGGCAATTCCGCCAGCGCCCCGCCGCCGATGGCAATCTGCCGCGGCGCGGTGATGATCGAGGCCATTGCACGCTCCGTATTTCGTCCGCTTATCAAACTCCGCTTTAGGTCGGCGACCGGGAGGCGGTTTCCTTGAGCGGTTTCCTTTATAAGCCGGATCTGCGGGTCGGTGGACCCGTTTTGCCGGGGGGCGATGCGCGATCGGCGCGACCGCCGCGGTCAGGCCGGCTTTCGCAGCCGAAAGCGCAGCACGCCGCCCGGCTGTTCGCTGCTTTCCAGTAATTCGCAACCGGTGGTTTTCGCAAAATGCTCGAAATCCTTGACCGCGCCGGGGTCGGTCGCGAGCACTTCAAGCACCGCTCCCGCCGGCAGCGGCTTCAGCGCACGGCGCGCCTTTAGCACCGGCAGCGGGCATAACAGGCCGGTCGTATCGAGGGTCGTGACGGTTTCAACTGGCGGTTCGGTCATGGGCACGGGCGGTCGGGTTGGCAAGGCCGGGATTGATCGGGGATCGCTCCGGCCGGGTGTCAGCCTAGCAGATTGTCACCGCACCGGGTCTGCGATTTTGCCACGGCCATCCCGTCGCCGGGCAGATCCGCAACAGACCGGGCGAAGGGCTTGGCGAGCGGCGCGCCGCGATGGGATATTGGCGGCATGGTTCCGCTCTCGGTTCTCGATCTCTCGCCGATCACCGAAGGCAGCGACGCCGGCCAGGCGCTGCGCAACTCGCTCGATCTCGCCCGCCATGTCGAGGCGCTCGGCTACCGGCGCTTCTGGATGGCCGAGCATCACAACCTGCCGGGGATCGCCAGCGCTGCGACCGCGGTTGCGCTCGCCCATGTCGCGTCCGGCACCGAGCAGATCAAGATCGGCGCCGGTGGCATCATGCTGCCCAACCACGCCCCGCTGCTGATCGCCGAACAATTCGGCACCCTCGCCGCCCTGCATCCGGGCCGGGTCGAGCTGGGGCTCGGTCGCGCCCCCGGCTCCGACCAAGCCACCGCCCGCGCGGTGCGACGCGCGCTGTTTGGCGGGGCGGAAAACTTCCCGCAGGAAGTGGTCGAGCTGATGAGCTATTTCGAGCCGCCCCAACCCGGCCAGGCGGTGCAGGCGGTCCCCGGGGCCGGGCTCAAAGTGCCGCTGTGGATTCTGGGGTCGAGCCTCTATGGCGCCCAGGTCGCGGCCTATCTCGGCCTGCCCTTCGCCTTCGCCGCGCATTTTGCGCCGGCGATGATGATGCAGGCGATCGAGGTCTATCGCGCCCGCTTCCGTCCCTCGCCGGCGCTGGCGGCGCCGAATGTGATGCTCGGCCTGGTCGTCGTCGCCGCCGAAAGCGATGCCGAGGCGCGGTTCTTGTTTTCGTCGCTGCAGCAATCGACCCTGAACAACCGCCTCGGCCGGCCGGGGCGCGTGCCGCCGCCGGTCGCCGATTTCGACGAGCGGCTCGATGCCTATGCCCGCGCGGTCATCGAAGACGCGCTCGGTTGCGCGGTCGTCGGCGGTCCCGAGACCGTGCGGCGCGGCCTCGAGGATTTTGTCCGGCGCACCGGCGCCGACGAATTGATGATCACAGCCAACATCTTCGACCACGAAAAGCGCAAGCGCTCATTCACGATCGTCGCCGAGATCTGCGGCTTGCCCGCCGCGCCCGGTCGCGCCGGCTAAGCGCGCGGCGGCGCCGGGTTTCACGCGAGCTCGATCTGCGCCTGATGCCCGGTGCTGGCGGCAAGGCGCCGGCCGCGGGTCAGGAGAACCGCCCCAAGCGCCTCGGTAAGCGAGATATAGACGGTCTCATAATCATAGCCGGTCACATTGTGCCGCAACGCCTAGACCCGCGGCAGAAAGGGCCGACGCGGACAGCGTTCCATCGGGAAAAGCGACAACGCGGTCAGCGCCTCGCAGCAACGTGCGGCGTCGACCCGGTTGGCGGCGGCATAGTGTCTGAGCCCTTGCGCCACTTCGAGATCGATCAGATGCGGCGCACTGGTGTTTGGGCCCAGCTGGTACAGGGAACCGATGCGACTGAACGACGTTGGTAGAACATGAGCGAAACAGGATTGCTTCGAGCGGGTACGTATGTGGATCCCATTAGCGGCGAGAAGATGGTTGTTTGCATATCTTCGCTGTATTCGAAAATTTCAATAGGAAATCGTGATTGGTATTTTATTCGAGAAACTGGAGAGTTTGATGGGACATCCGTTAATTTTGTCGATAAAGGTCCTATATTGGCTTATGAAAATACCAACCTCATTAATGAAAATCCTGCCAGCAACACAATGGTCGCTGACAGGGAGGAGTGATTATTTACGCTCTGGTGTAATCGTCTTCTTTTTGGTTGCTTCCCAAGCACGAGCCTGAGCTTCAGTCATTCCTCGACGGATGATTACCAGGCGCCCGTTTGCCCAGCGTTGTTTGTGTTCTGATTCACGCCGAGTTGGGTCTTGCGTGATGCCGCTGTGCACAATCCGGTCGCCAACCTTGAAATCGTAACCAACCCAATTAGCCATAGTCGTACCCTTTGCGTTGAGCGCTAAAGCGCTGGTGCAAAATCGACCGCCTTGACTTCGGGGGAAACAACCCCAAGATAGGGACGCAGGTAACCCAAGCCCGCAGGCGGTCAGACGTCCTTGCGGGTTCCACCAACGGGCCGGGGCCGCCACAGCTCCGGCCTTTTGGTGTCCGAAATCCAGTTCGACGCGATATGGGTTTTGCTCGCTCGCGTTGCAAGCGGCAGAAGTTCACTTAGCGTTCCCAAGCTTCGATCGGATCGCGGCCGCTAATCCCCAGACCCGTTTGCGCTCGAAACCCGTGTTGTGCCCATGGTTTAGTCCCAGCAGCCCCCGGGGTCGGGCGCCCCCAAATCTCCGGCGGCCAACAGCCGGGCCCGAACCGAGACTGCATCGGGTGTGTTCAGCAGCACCTCCAACAGCGCCGAGCGTCGACAACCATCACCGGCGATCGCGCTCTTCACGCATCGCCTGCGCCGGCGGCGGAGCGGGTTGGACAGGGGGATTGGCGCGCCAGCCGTCGCAATCTTGCGCAGTTCGGCCAACAAGATAACCCGACAAAGGCTTCCCCTCGAGCGCGGCGCGCGATTTGAGCACGCCATCCATTTCGTCGGGGACGTTGCGGATCTGCGTGCTCGGCGGCGCGCCGGCGGGACCGGCGAAAACCGCACCCGGGCATTCCCGGGTTCAGGTTGTCATTCCCGGCACCGCGTGAAACACTGACCCGCGACGCACCGGGCCCGGGAGGATGACCATGGATGTCGGCATGATGATGGTGTTCGCCAGCTATGGCTGGGACGGCATCGGCGACGACCGGGTATGGGAGGAGGAAATCCGGCTGGCGCGGCTCGCCGCCGATCTCGGGTTCGACTGCCTGTGGTCGGCCGAACACCATTTCAACGACTACTCCTTTGTCCCCGACAATCTGCAATTGATGACCTATCTGGCGGCGCTGTGCCCGGATGTCGGTCTCGGCACCGCCGCCGTGATCCTGCCCTGGCATGACCCGCTGCGGGTTGCCGAGCAGGCGGCGGTGCTCGACATGCTGTGCAAGGGCCGGCTGCGGCTGGGGCTCGGCCGCGGTCTGGCGCGGCGCGAATTCGCCGCCTTCCGCATGAGCATGGACGAGTCGCGCGAGCGCTTCGACGAAGCGGCGCCGATGATCGTCAACGCGCTCAAAACCGGCTTTATCGAAGGCAACGGCAAATTCTACCCGCAACCGCGCATCGAAATCCGGCCGCGTCCCAAATATTCGTTCGACGGGCGCATCTATGCCGTCGCCTCGAGCGAAGACTCGATCGACTCCGCCGCCAAACTCGGCGCTCACATTGTGATGTTCGCCGATCGCCCGTGGGAGATGCGGCTGCCGGCCATCGAACGCGGCCGCGAATTGCACCGCAAATACCACGGCACCCCGCCGCCGCAAATCATGCTGACCGAGTTCTGCGTGTGCGGCACCGACCTCGCCGCAACCGAGGCGGAGGCGCGCCAATATCAGGGCAAGTTTGTCGAGAGCAACTTTTACCATTACGAGTTCTTGGGCGAGCATTTCAAGACCGTGAAGGGTTACGACGCCTATCAGCAGAAGGCCGAGATCGCGCGCCAGGCCGGCCTCGATGGGGCAGTCAAAGGTTTCATGCAGGCGGCCAGCTGGGGCACTCCCGACAAGATCCTGCGCGGGCTCGAAGCGCGCCGCCGGGTCATCGGCGATTTCGAGCTCAACGTCGCCTTCCGCTTTGGCGGCATTCCCTATGAGATCGCTGAGCGCGGGCTCAAACTGTTCGCCAAAGAGGTGTTGCCGGTGCTCAAGACGTGGCGAACCGACCAAGCCACACGCGCCGCCGCAGAGTAGTGCGACGCGGCATCCCCTCTCGCTCAGGCAACCCGATCGATCGGAGAAGAATGATGCCCGCGCACCCTGCCCCGGCCAGCACCTTTGACGCGGTTATCGTGGGCGCCGGGGTCGGCGGGCTCTATGCGCTCTATCGCCTGCGCAAGCTCGGGCTCAAGCTTCGCGTCTTCGAGGCCGGCGGCGATGTCGGCGGCACATGGTACTGGAACCGCTATCCGGGCTGCCGCTGCGACGTCGAAAGTCTGGAATATTCCTATTCCTTCTCCGACGAGCTGCAGCAGGATTGGCACTGGCCTGAGCGGTACGGGACCCAGCCGGAAATTCTGCGCTACATCAACCATGTCGCCGATCGCTTCGACCTCCGGCGCGACATCGAGTTCAACACCCGCGTCAAAGAGGCGGTGTTTGACGGCAACACCAATACCTGGACGGTGACGACCGACACCGGGCGCGTCGTCAGCGCCCGGTTTTGCATCATGGCGACCGGCAATCTATCGACGCCGCGGACACCGGGCTATCCGGGCCTCGAGCGGTTTCGCGGCAAGTGGTATCACACCGGGTTGTGGCCGCATGACGGCGTCGATTTCACCGGCCTGCGGGTCGGCGTGATCGGGACCGGCTCTTCCGGCGTCCAGTCGATCCCGATCATCGCCAGGCAGGCCAGGCACCTTTACGTATTTCAACGGACCGCCAATTTCAGCCTGCCGGCGCGCAATGCGGCGATGGACCCGGCAAAAGAACGGACCCACAAGGCGGAGTATCCGGCGCGCCGGCGCGCGGCTTTCGACACTCCCTTTGGCATTGCCGGTTATCCGCCGCCGGTGAAGTCCGCGCTTGAGGCGAGCGACGAGGAACGACGGCGGATTTATGAAACAAAATGGGCCGAGGGCGGCAGCATCAGTTTTTTATATTCCTTTACTGACTTGCTGGTGAACAAGGAGGCCAACGATACCGCATCGGAATTCGTGCGCCAGAAGATCCGCGCCACCGTCAAAGATCCAAAGACGGCAGAGCTGTTATGCCCCAGCGACCATCCGATCGGCACGAAAAGACTGATCCTCGATACCGAGTATTACGAGACCTATAATCGCGACAATGTCACCTTGGTCGACATCAGAAGCAAGCCGATCACGGAATTTACCGTGACCGGCCTGCGGACAACCGACGCCGATTATGAACTCGATGCGATCGTATTTGCGACCGGGTTCGATGCGATGACCGGGGCGATGAAGGAGATCGACATTCATACCGACGCCGGGCAATCGATCGAGGAAAAATGGCGGTACGGCCCGCGCACCTATCTCGGCATCATGGTGGCCGGTTTCCCCAATCTGTTCATGATTACCGGCCCGCAGAGCCCGGGCGTCAAAAGCCAGATGATCCTGGCCTGCGAACAGCACGTCGATTGGATTGCCGATTGCCTGCAGCACCTGCGCGAACACGGCTTGGTGCGCATCGAAGCCGAACCGGAGGCGGAGGACGCCTGGGTCAGACACAACAATGAGGTTGCCGATCGCACCCTCTATCCATTGGCCAATTCGTGGTATGTCGGGGCCAATATTCCCGGCAAGCCGCGCGTGTTCATGCCTTATGTCGGCGGTGTCACCGCCTATAAGAAAAAATGCGACGAGGTCGCCGCGCGGGGCTACGAAGGCTTCCGTCTTGTCGCCGGAGGCGAAATGCACCGGTTTGCGGCGCAATGATCGAGCCAGTTTCGGCTATGATAGCTCCGGCAGGCGTGAGGGACAGCCATGATTAAATATTTCGACAGCTCGTATTACGGCACCGCCGACATGGAAAACCTCGGCTACAAGGGCACGCCGATCAACGACCGCCGCTATTCGAGAGAAGAGCTGGCCAAGGCGATGCACAAGGTTGTCGCCTACGCCAAATGCCTCGACGAGCGCGGCTACGACACCTTTTGGATGGCCGAGCATCATTTCCAGCCCGAAGGGACGGAACTGATCCCGAATGTCTTGATGATGGCGATGCATCTGTGCGGCGTCACCAAGAACATCAAGATCGGCTGCGGGTTCAACATCGTGCCGATGTGGCATCCGCTGCGGCTTGCCGAAGACTATGCGATGGCCGACATCCTGACCGGCGGCCGGGTGCGCTTTGGCGTCGGGCGCGGCTACCACACCCGCGAGGTCGAAACCTTTGCCGCCCCGCTCCTCGACCAGAACGCCAACCGCGAGCTGTTCGAAGAAGGGGTCGATCTTCTGTTCAAGGCGTTCGAAGGCAAACCGTTTTCGCATCACGGCAAATACTACACGATCCCGCCCGAGGTCCCGTATCGCGGCTATACATTAAAGGAGATCACATTGGTCCCAGCGCCCGAGCGGCTGCCGGTCGAATGCTGGCAGCCGATCCAATCGGGCTCCGAGCGCGCCTTTGATTTCATGGCCAAGCACGGGATCCGCGGGGTGATCGGCGGCGGCTCGGCCGAAGGCGGTGCGGTCGAGCGGCATATGCGCGGGTTTCAGGCGGCCTATGCCCGGCGCGGCATCCAGCTCGAACTCGGCGAGCGGCTGGCGATCGGCTACCAGTTCCATATCGCCTCCTCGCGCGAGCAGGCGATGCGCGAGGCGGCGCCGCATTACGAAGAAAACATGAAGATGTTTGGCGAATTGCGCCTGGTGCGGGCCTTGACCGACGAACAGATTGCGGCGATGCGCGATCCGGCCTTGGTCGACACGGTCAAATTGCCGACCATCGAGGACGCGGTCAAAGCCGGTGGCTTTCTCGCCGGCCGGCCGGAGGACATCATCGAGGAGCTGAAAAAACTCGAGCAGCACTATCCGGCTCTCGACCGGGTGATTTGCGCGACCCCGCTCGGCACCCCGCTCGAGGTTCAGCTCGAAGACCTCGACCGGTTCGCGAAGGAAGTGATCCCGGCCTTCCGCGATACCCGCACCGCCGCCGCGGCGCAATAATAGCCGGGCGCCGGCCGACCGATCGGCGATCGCTCGGCGCCGCCGCGCGCCGGCGACCGCGAACAAAGTGCCGTTCCCATCGCTGATGGAAAGACGGCGCGGCGGGGCGCGCGGACAGCGGTTTGCGGTAAGCCCGGGGGCCTTTGGCGGCGGGCTACAGGCCCGGAAAGACGCGCGGCCAATGCGGCGGCCGCGCGGGTGGCGGACCGGCGGCGACGCCGCCGTCCCGATCGCGCTCGGGTGTGGCGCCCGGCTCGGCCGATGGTGCGCCGCGGTGCGGCCACATCATCGCCGCAGAATGAGTTGGGACCGAGGGTTGTCTTGCCAGCACGGCAAGAAGATCGACAGTCATTGCCACGTCCTCCACTGAGCAACATGGGAAACGATCGTCGCCGGACCACAAATGGCATCCGGCGGCCGTCGATCTGGGAGCGTGCGATCGACGGTTCAAGTGGCGGCGGGACGGACGCGGCCGCCATCCGGCCAAACCCGCCACGCCCGGCTAGCGCTGGCGTCGCGACCGCGGCCGACGGCCCCCCAAGGCGGATCCATCACGGTCGGCCGCCGCCGGATTCCGGCTTTCGCCGGCATGGCGAACCTCGGTAAAGTTCGACCGGATCTGACGGGAGGGACGCAAATGCCCGAAATTGGCGACGCAAAGGGTGAATTTCGCGGGCTTGCCTACCGCAATGACACCGAACTCAAAGCCTGGCTTGCCAAAAGGCCGCGCGAGACGGCGCTTGAACCGGAATTGCCGATCGTCGATCCACACCATCATTTCTGGGACACGCCGCAGCGCGGGCGTTATCTGCTGCACGAATTGCTCGAGGATATCGGCCCCGGTCCCGCCGCCGGCGGCCACAACATTGTCGCCACCGTATTTCTCGAATGCCGCTCGATGTACCGCCAGCACGGACCGGCCGAAATGGCGCCGGTCGGCGAGGTCGAATTCGTCAACGGCATCGCCGCGATGAGCGCTTCGGGCGGCTATGGTCCGTGCCGGGTCGCGGAGGCCATTGTCGGCCACGCCGATCTGACGTTGGGCGCGCGCGTGCGCGAGGTCCTCGAAGCCGAGATCGCGGCCGGTGGCGGCCGCTTTCGCGGCATTCGCCATGGCGTCTCGTGGGACGCGCATGACGAAATCCAGCGATATGCGACCCGTGTCGTGCCGCCGCATCTGGTGCGCGACGCAAAATTCCGCGAAGGCTTCGCGCAGCTGGCGCCGTTGGGCTTGAGCTTTGAGTCGTGGCAGTACCATCCGCAGCTCGTCGATGCGATCGATCTCGCCCGCGCCTTTCCCGAAACCACGATCATCCTGAACCATGTGGGCGGCGTGCTCGGCGTCGGCCCTTATCGCGGCCGCCGGCAGGAAATCCTGGCAAGCTGGCGCAAGGATATCGCCGAGTTGGCCAAATGCCCGAATGTCTACGTCAAGCTCGGCGGTGTCGGCATGACCTCGTTCGGCTTCGATTTTCCCGAGCGCGACTTGCCGCCCACCTCCGAGGAGCTGGCCGCCGCCTGGCGCCAATATATCGAGCCCTGCATCGAGGCCTTTGGACCCGAGCGCGCGATGTTCGAGAGCAATTTTCCCCCCGACAAGCAGTCGGGCGGCTATGCCGAGCTGTGGAACGCGTTCAAACGGATTACCGCCGGCGCCTCGGCCAGCGAGAAAAAGGCGCTTTATAGCGGCACGGCGGCGCGGGTCTATCGCCTGGCCCAACCCTGACCCGGCTTGCGGAGGACACCATGCCCAAGATACAAGCGGAGCGGCTGCTCGAAATCGGCCAAGCCCTGTTTGAGGCGGCGGGCACGCCGCGCGCCGAGGCCGAGCTGGTCATGCGCCATATCGTCGGCGCCAATCTTGTCGGCCATGATTCGCACGGGGTGATCCAGATCCCGACCTATATCGAGCGCATCAAGGCCGGCCATATCGTCCCCGGCGCACCATGGACGATCGTGCAGGAATCGCCGACCACGACCGTCGTCGACGGCCATTGGGGCTTTGGCTATGTCGCCAATGAGCGGGCGATGCGGCTGACGATCGACAAGGCCAAAACCGCCAATGTCGCGGCCGCGACCGTGTTTCGCCAGGGCCATATCGGGCGGTTGTCGAGCTATACCCAGATGGCCGCGGAAGCCGGTATGATCGGGCTGTGCACCGCCGATTCCGGCCGCTCGCCCAAGGCCGTCGCCCCGTTTGGCGGGCGCGAGGCGCGGCTCGGCACCAACCCGATCTCGATTGCGATCCCATCCGATCTCGAGGGGCCGCTCTATCTCGACATGGCGACTTCGGCGGCCGCCGCCGGCAAGATCGCGCTCGCCGTTGCCCGCAACGAGCCGGTGCCCGACGGCTGGGTGATCGGCGCCGACGGCCGGCCGACCAACGATCCGCGGCAGTTGCGCCAGGGCGGGGCGCTGTTGCCGCTGGGCGGGCCGGAAGGCGGCTACAAGGGCACCGGGCTGGCGGTGATGGTCGAAATCTTGTGCGGGCTTCTGACCGGGCTCGGCTTTGGCGTCGAGCCCAGCGGCCGGCATAATGACGGCTGCTTTATGGCGGTATTCAATGTGGCGGCGTTCCGACCGCTCGCCGCGTTCAAAAAGGATGTCGGTGACTTCATTGCCTATCTCAAGGCGACCCCGCCGGCCGCCGGGTCCTCGGGCGTGCTCTATCCCGGCGAGATCGAACACCGTCGCCAGCAGCAGCGTCGCCGCGAGGGCATCGAGGTCGAAGACGCCACCTGGTACAAATTGCAGCAATTGGCCGAAAGCTATGGCCTTTCCGACAAGCTCGAACTGACCGAGCCCGAGTGACGGCGCCGATCGCGACCCGTGCTGCGGCCGATAATGCCGCGGGCGAGCCGGTAGCGGCGTCCGCCCGCGGTCCCTAAATTGTCGGCATCGGCAGGCGGCGGGCGTGCGGCCGGCGCTGTCCCCGTTCTCGCTCTCCCGCTCCGGGAGGGGTGCTTGTTGCGAATTGGAAATTTTGCGCATGGATGTTCAAAGCCCCACCCAACTCCCGGCGACGGTCGACGACACCCTGGCTCTGCTTGGCAGCGCTGACTATGTTGCCGACCGCAGCCTTGCGACCGCGGTGCATTTGGCCCTGCATCTGCGGCGCCCGCTGTTTCTCGAGGGCGAGGCCGGGGTGGGAAAGACCGAGATCGCCAAGGTCTTGGCGACGGCGCTGCGCCGCCGGCTGATCCGGCTGCAATGCTATGAAGGGCTCGACGTCGCTTCGGCGGTCTATGAATGGGATTACGCCCGGCAGATGATCGAGATCCGCCTCGCCGAAGCGGCCGAGGAGGACCGCGGCGAGATCGAAAGCACGATCTTTTCTGAACGCTTTCTGATCAAGCGGCCGCTGTTGCAGGCGCTCGAACCCGACATCGCCGGCGCGCCGGTGCTGCTGATTGACGAGATCGACCGCACCGACGAGCCGTTCGAGGCGTATCTGCTGGAAATCCTGTCGGATTTTCAGGTGACGATCCCCGAGATCGGTACGATCCACGCCGAAGAAGCGCCGATCGTGGTCATCACCTCGAACCGCACCCGCGAAATCCACGACGCATTAAAGCGGCGGTGCTTTTACTACTGGGTCGATTACCCGAGCGCCGAACGCGAACTGGAAATCCTGCGGCGCAAAGCGCCCGGCGCGCGCGAGAGTCTGTCGCGCCAGGTCGTCGCCTTTGTCCAGAAATTGCGGACGATGGATCTGTTCAAGCTTCCCGGCATCGCCGAGACGATCGACTGGGCCGAGGCGCTGATGCAGCTCGACGTGCTGGAACTCTCGCCGCAGGCGGTCAACGACACGCTCGGCGTATTGCTCAAATACCAGGACGACATCGCCCGCATCCAGGGCAGCGAGGCCGCGCGGCTGCTCGATCAAATCAAGGCCGAAGCCGCCGCGGCGCAAGCGTGATGCGCTCGGCAACCCGGCTTGCCCCGATGGCCCGGTCTCGATAGGTCCGCAGTGATGCCTGTCACCGCGTCCGCTTCGGATCAGGCGGAGCCCGGCGGATCGCTGGTCGCCAATCTGATGCATTTTGGCCGCACCCTCAGGGCGGCGGGGCTGCCGGTCGGCCCGGGCAAGGTCATCGACGCGGTCGAAGCGGTGCGCACCGTCGGTGTTTCCGACCGGCGCGACTTCTATTGGACGTTGCATGCTGTGTTTGTCAACCGCCCCGATCAGCGGTTGATTTTCGACCAAGCGTTTCATGTTTTCTGGCGCAACCCCGATCTTTTGAAAAAGATGCTGGCGCTGGTCCTGCCCGAAATGCGCGTCGACCTGCCCGCCGACCGCGGCGCCGAGATGTCGCGCCGCCTCGCTGAAGCGCTGCATCCGAACCACGGCGAAAACGAGGCCGAACGCGAAGAGGTCGAGACCGAGATCGATGCGGTGATGACCTTTTCCGACCGCGAGCAGTTGCGCGGCATGGATTTCGAGAAGATGTCGGTCGAGGAATTGGCGCGCGCCAAGGCGGCGATTGCGCGGCTGCGGCTGCCGGTTGAAGATGTGCCGACCCGCCGCTTCGCCCCCGATCGGCACGGCGCCCGCGCCGATCTCCGTGCGACATTGCGCGCGGCGCTGCGCTCGGGCGGGCTTATCGAATTGAAACGCAAGAGCCGCCGCCGCCGCCCGCCGCCTCTGGTCGTGCTGTGCGACATTTCCGGCTCGATGAGCCGCTACAGCCGGATCTTTCTGCATTTCATGCACACGGTCACCAATGACCGCGACCGGGTTTACACCTTTGTGTTTGGCACGCGGCTGACCAACATCACCCGCTATCTGCGCTTTCGCGACGTCGATGTCGCGCTCGATCGGGTCGGCGACGCGGTGGTCGACTGGTCGGGCGGGACCCGCATCGGTCACGCGATCGGCGAGTTCAACCGGTTGTGGTCGCGGCGCCTGTTGGGCCAGGGCGCGATCGTGCTGCTGATTACCGACGGCCTCGACCGCGACGCGGGCATCGGTCTGGCGCGTGAAATGGACCGGCTGCACCGTTCCTGCCGGCGGCTGGTATGGCTCAACCCGCTGTTGCGCTATGCCGGCTTCGAGCCAAAATCATTGGGGATGCGGGCGATGATGCCTTATGTCGACGAGTTTCGCCCGGTGCACAACCTGGCGAGCCTCGAGGCGCTGATCGAGGTGCTGAGCGGGCCGACGCAGCGCCGCGGTTTGGCCGCACCGGCGGTGCCGGCCGACCGCAGGCAGGCGTCATGAGGTTTGGCGGCTGTCCGGCGGCAGGCAGGAGCGAGGCAACCGGGCGCTTTTCGAGACCCCGTTTCAGGCATTGGCGGCAATAGCGGAATGAGGGTGGCATGAGCGACACGGCAGAGATCCTGGAACAGGCGGCACGCTGGCGCGAGGCCGGCGCGCAGGTGGCCTTGGCGACGGTCGTCACGACCTGGGGCTCCTCACCCCGCCCGGTCGGCGCCAAGCTCGCCGTCGACGACAAGGGCGCGATGGTCGGCTCGGTATCGGGCGGCTGCGTCGAGGGGGCGGTCGTCGAGCAGGCGCTCGAGGTGATCCGCGACGGCAAGCCGCGGCTGCTCGATTTCGGGGTCAGCGACGACCAGGCCTGGGAGGTCGGGCTCGCCTGCGGCGGCAAGATCCAGATCTTTGTCGAGCGCGTCGAATGAAGGGCGCCATCCTCGACCGCGTCGTCGCTGCGGCGCGCGCGCACCGCTCGGTCGCACTTGCCACCGAGCTTGGCAGCGGCCGGCAATTGGTGCTCGACGGCAGCGCCGTGGAGGGCGATCTCGCCCTCGACGCGGCGTCGACCGCGGCGGTGCGCGATATCTGGCGAGCCGGCCGCAGCCGCACGATCGAAACCCCGGCGGGGCGCGTCTTTGTCGAGGTGCTGACCCCGCCGATGCGCTGTTTTGTGGTCGGCGCGGTGCATATCGCCCAGCCACTGGCGCATATGCTGGCGATGGTTGATTACGCGGTCACCGTGATCGACCCGCGCGGCGCGTTTGCGACCGAGGCGCGGTTTCCGGGCGTCGATCTGGTCAGCGAATGGCCGGATGAGGCGCTCGAGCGCCTGCATCCCGACCGCGGTTCGGCGGTGGTGGCGCTGACCCATGATCCCAAACTCGACGATCCGGCCTTGGCCGCGGCCTTGCGCTCGGAGTGCTTTTACATCGGCGCCTTGGGCTCGCGCCGCAACCATGCGCGGCGCTGTGAGCGGCTCAAAGAGCAAGGTTTCACCGATGCCGATCTGGCGCGCATTCACGGCCCGATCGGGCTGTCGATCGGTGCGATCTCGCCGGCCGAAGTCGCGGTCTCGATCGTCGCCGAGATGATCCAGGTCTGGCGCCAGGGTCGCGCGGCCGAGGCGGAGGCGGCATGAAGTTCGGCGAGGTGCCGCTGGCCGAGGCGCAAGGCGCGATCCTCGCGCACAGCCTCAGGCTCGGTGCCACCGCGTTTAAAAAAGGCCGCGTTTTGTCCGCGGCCGATCTCGAAGCGCTCGCCGCGGCCGGAGTTGCGACGATTACAGTGGCGCGTCTCGACGCCGAGGATGTCGGGGAAGACCGGGCGGCGGAGCAGGTTGCGGCGGCGGTCCGCGGCCCTGGCATAGCCGTCCACCCGGCGTTTACCGGCCGGGCCAATCTGCATGCCGAGACCAAGGGCCTGTTCGTGTTTGCGCCGGAGCGCGTGGATCGGGTCAACCTTGTCGACGAGGCGATCACGCTCGGCACCTTGCCGCCCTACAGCGTCGTCGAGCCGGGGCAGATGGTCGCCACCGTCAAGATCATCCCGTTCGCCGCCCCCGAAGCGGCGGTCAAACGCTGTGTGGAAGCGGCGGCGGGCGACGGCCCGCTGCTGAGCATCGCCCCGTTTCAGGCGTTGGCGGTCGGGCTGATCCAGACCCGGCTGCCCGGGCTCAAGGAGACGATCCTCGACAAGACCCGCGAGGTCACGCTTGCCCGCCTCGCCGCCCTCGGCTGCCGTCTGGCGTTCGAGGAACGCTGTGCCCATGAAACCGCAGCGCTGGCCGCGATCCTGCGCGAAGCGATTGGCCGCGACGCCGATCTGGTGCTGATCCACGGCGCCTCGGCGATCCTCGACCGGCGCGACGTCATTCCGGCGGCGATCGAGGCGGCCGGCGGGCGCGTCGACCATTTCGGCATGCCGGTCGATCCCGGCAATCTGCTGCTGCTCGGCCATATCGGCGAGCGCCCGGTGCTGGGGCTGCCCGGCTGCGCGCGTTCGCCCAAGGAGAACGGCTTCGACTGGGTGTTGCAGCGCCTCGTCGCCGGTCTTCCGGTCGGCCCGGCCGAGATCATGCGCATGGGTGCTGGCGGATTGCTCGCCGAAATCCCGACCCGCCCGCTGCCGCGCGCCGAGGCCCGGGCCGCCATGCCCGAGAAAGACAAGAAGCCGCCGCCGGGGCCGCGCATCGGTGCGGTCCTGCTCGCCGCCGGGCAATCGCGCCGCATGGGCGGCCCCAACAAATTGCTGGCCGAGGTGGCCGGCGTGCCGATGGTCGCGCGCGTCGCACAGCGGCTCTTGGCCTCGAAAGCACGGCCGATCGTCGCGGTTCTCGGCAATCGCGCCGACGAGGTCGATCAGGCGCTCGGCCGCCTGCCGGTTGAACGGGTGCGCAACCCCGATTTCGCCCAGGGGCTGTCGACCTCGTTGAAATGCGGGCTCGCGGCCCTGCCCGAGGATCTCGACGGCGCACTGATCTGTCTCGGCGATATGCCGCTCGTCTCCGGTCGCCACCTCGACCGCCTGATCGCCGCGTTCAACCCGCTTGAAGGCCGCGCGATCATCGTGCCGACACGGCATGGCAAGCGCGGCAACCCGGTATTGTGGGCGCGGCGCTTTTTTGCCGAGATGATGCAGATCGCCGGCGATGTCGGGGCGCGCCATCTGATCGGCGAATATGCCGAACTCGTCGCCGAGGTCGAAATGGACGACGACGCGGTTCTGGTCGATATCGACACGCCCGAGGCGCTGGCCGCGCTCCAGGCCCGCAGCAGACACATGCCGGCGCCAGCCCGCACCGATTGACCCGCCGGCCGGATTGCGTCGACCGGTCGCTGTGCTGAGCGGGGCCGGCCGCTTTGGGCAGAGGCGCCCGTTACTCTGCGGCTTGCGGCGGCGCCTCGGCAAAGGCGGGCAGCACTTCGCGAGCAAACCGGCGCAGGCTTTGGCGACCGCGGGCACCGCCGCCCGACCCGCCGCCATTGATCAGCACATAGCCGACGCCGGCGGCGCGCAGCCGCTCGAGCCGCTCGGCGATATGATCGGGGGTGCCGTACATCGCACTTGCTTCATTGACCGCGCGCGGGTCGCCGGAGGCGCGGTCGGGGCCGCCATGGACGGTGCCGTCGGGAGTGGTGGCGAGCCGCAACTGGCGCAGGCGATTGGCGAGGCGGCGCTCCATCGCCTCTTCCCGCTCGGCGTTGCTGTCGCAGACAAAAAAGGCGCGGGTCACGGCCACGCGCATCGGATCCCAGGCGCGACCCTGGGCCAGGGTCTCGGCCTTGTAGATCGCGATGCTCCGGGCGACGTCCTCGGGCGAGGCGTACTGGCCGAGCAGCAGGTTATAGCCTTGCGCCGCCACCCGGCGGATCGAACGCTCGCTGCCCGCCCCCATCCAGATCGGCGGATGCGGCTGCTGTGCGGTTGGCGGTTCGACGACGATGTTGTCGAATTGCCAATAGCAACCGCGATGGGAAAACGGCTCGTCGGCGGTCCATGCCTTCAGGATCACCGCCAACGCCTCGTCAAAGCGCGCCTCGGCCTCTTCCATCGGCACGCAGAAACCTTTGAATTCGTTGTAGCGATAGCCCTTGCCGATGCCGAAATCGAGGCGCCCGCCGGAGAGCAGGTCAAGGGTCGCAGCCTGTTCGGCGAGCAGAACCGGGTTGTGCCACGGCAGCACCATGACCGCTGTGCCGAGACGCAGATGCCGGGTCCGAGCGCCGAGCCAGGTCAACAGGTTGATCGTCGCCGAAACCTGGCCATAGCCGGTGAAATGGTGCTCGACGACAAAGGTGCTGTGAAAGCCGAGGGCTTCGGCCTCGACATTGTAGTCGATGAAATCGCGGAACCCCTCCGCACTGTCGAACTCGGGACCGCCGCGCCGGGCCGCCGCACTGCCGAACAGGCCAAATTGCATTGCTGTTGCTCTCGCTCTGTCCGCATCTATCGCGGGCCGGACGTTACGTCACGCTGATCACTATGCACAATGCCGTTTGCCGATTACCGGCATAGCCACGGGGCATCGTGACCTAACCTAGAACCACAAAGCGCCGTCGGCCGCCAGCCGCTGGGGCAGCGGCGGCTATGCGGCGGCGGGGCGCTGCCAGCCAAGCCAGCGGCAGATGGCCTCGCCCATCACCAGCTCCTTGTCGCGGCCCTGCAGCCAAGGCAATTCCTCAGTGAACATCGTCACGCATTGCCGATAGGAGCACGGCATGCGGGTGATGTCGGTGCCCCAAAAGCAGCGCTCGGGGCCGAAGGCATCGAAGATGCGCTGCAGGTATTGGTGGATGTTGCGGTAGGGGTAGGGCTGGCTGGAATAGCTCGGCGCCCCCGACAATTTGACCGCGACATTGGGCAGGCGGGCAAGGGCCAGCATTTCGCCGAGATCGGCAAAAGCCGCGTCGTCCTTTGGCCCGCCGGCGCCGCCGCCGCGGCCGCAATGGTCGATATGCAGTTTCAGGCCCGGGTGCCGCTCGGCGATCCGGCCGAATTCGGCCATATGACCGCCGGCCAATAGACCGACCGGCAAATTTTCGCGCTCGCAAGCGGCCCAGAACCAGTCGAGCGAGCCGTCGGACCACCAGCTGGCCTGATGCGGCTGGTTGAAGGTGAAGCGGAAGCCCAGCATGCCCGGCCGCCGCCGCCAGTTTCTGACAATGTCCTCGCGGTTTGGCGCCTGCAGGTCAAAATGCCCGAGGATGCAGAATTTGTCGGGATAGGCCTTGACCGCTTCCACCGCCTGGACATTGACCGCCTCGCCCAGGGTGCTGGGCGGATGCAGCACGGCGGCGTCGACCCCGGCTTCGCCCATCTCCTTTAAGGCGTCGTCGACATTGTAAGTCGGGATCTGGCGGTGCTGCGGCGACATGCGCGCGTTCTGCCAAAGGTGGATCTGCGAATCGACGATCTGCATGTTTCCTCCTGCCGGTTTCTGTCAGGCCTCGACCCTGGCCTGCCGGCGCAGCGGCGCCCGGCCCCGCGGCTCGGCCGTCGGCGGCTGGGTGCGGAACCTGCCGGCCGCCTCGATTTCGGTGACCACCGCGCCGACCACCTCGGCTACCGCTTCGCGCGCCGCCGAGGGGGCGCGGCTCGCGGCAACCCCCAGGGCGAGGCTGCGGAACACGCCGGCCGCGGTAATGCGATGCGCCTCGACCAGCCCGCGCGCACATTCGCGGTAAAGCGACGAGTGCGGCAGCACCGAGGCGCCCACCCCCTGCTGAACCATCAGCCGGATGGTTTCATGGTCGTCGAGTTCGGTATCGACCCGCAAGGTCACGCCGCGGCCGGCGAGCAGCACCTCGAGCGCGGCGCGCATCCCGTCGCCGAGGATCAAGGGCGTGCGGTTCAATTCCTCGACCGCGACGGGGCCGGGCGGGCGCGCTCCCGGGCGCGTCGCCAGCACCATTTCCTCTTCGGCAAGGCGGGCCAAGGTGATCAGCCGGCTGCGCGAAATCATCGTCATCAGGGCCAGATCGACAAGCCCCGCAACGATGAATTCCTCAAGCCGCGCCGTGCCGGCATGCAACACCTTCAGCTCGACCAGCGGGTATTGCGCGCGCATCCGCGCGAACAGCTCGGGCACGACGACCGGGCACAGCGGCGGCGTGACGCCGAGAATAATCTTGCCCGAGGGATGCGCCTTGTGGGCGCGGATCTCGTCGCCGGCGCGTTCGACATCGCGCAGGATGCGCTGGGCGCTGTCAAACAGCTTTTGACCGGCCTCGGTCAGCCGCACGCCGCGATTGGCGCGGGTGAACAGCGCGGCGTCGAGCTCGCTTTCCAAGCGCTGCACATGGCGCGTCAGGGCCGGCTGGGCGATCTGCAGATGCGCCGCGGCACGGGTGATGCTGCCGAGTTCGGCGATCCGGACGAAATAATAGAGACTGCGCAACTCCATCCTGCCGCCGATTTCATCCATCGGCGGCCGCTGCGGTCAACCGGATTTGTTGCGCGGCCGACCGCGGATTTTGCGCGGCCATCCCGATCTGATCGCGGTCCGGGTGCCGCAGCCGGTGTTTTACGGGGCCGGCGGGCAACCGAGGCGGGTTCCTTGAGCCTGCCGGGCGATTGACGGCCGGCTGCGATGCCGCGCGGCAATCATGTCAGAGCGGCATGAACATGATCGGAATTCGGCATTTGCTCGATGGCGCGATTGATTTTAGCGTCGCAAGACGCATTGCGGCGAAAAGGACGCGGGAAACATGGAAGTCGGCGTCTACCATGAATTTCATTGCCGGCCCGACCAGACCCAGGCGGCGGCGTTCGCCCAGGCGCTCGACCAGATCGAGGCCGCCGATCGCTGGGGTCTCGACGCGATCTGGCTGGCCGAGATTCATCAGCAGGCGCGTCGCTCGGTGATGAGCGCGCCGATGACGGTGGCCGCCGCGATTGCGGCGCGCACCAAGCGCATCAAGATCGGCACCGGGGTGCAGGTGCTGCCGCTGTGCCACCCGCTGCGTCTGGCCGAAGAGACCGCCACTGTCGACCAGATCAGCAATGGCCGTCTGCTGATGGGGGTCGGGCGCAGCGGCAACCCGCGCAGCTACCTGGCCTATGGCATCCCCTATTCGGAAAGCCGCGAGCGCTTTTTGGAGACGCTCGACATCCTCAAGCTCGCCTGGACCCAGGACCGGTTTTCCTATGAAGGCAAATACTGGCGCTTCGACAATGCGAGCGCTGTGCCGCGGCCGTACCAGGCGCCGCATCCGCCGATCCGCGTCGCCGCCGCCAGTGAAGAGACATTTCCGTCGCTGGGGGCGGGCGGCTATCCGATTTTTGTGGCGGTGCGCAGCGGTTCATTGTCGGCGCTGGCCCCCGACCTCGCCGCCTACCGGGCGGCCTATCGCGAGGCCGGCCATCCCGGCCATGGCGAAGTCTATTTGCGTTGCACGTTGCATATCGCCGACAGCGACCGCCAGGCGCTCGACGAGGCCGAAGAAAGCATCATGTCGGGCTACCGCACCTTGAGCACGCGGCTTGAAAATGCGCCGAACCGGCGCCGCGCCGCCGAGGCGGTGGCGATCCGCACGATCGGCTATGACGAGGTGTTGCGCGACAAGGTCATCATCGGCAGCCCCGAACGGGTTGCCGACCGGCTGTTGCAATTGCACGAGGAACTCGGGCTCGACGGCATCCTCGCCGAGCTCAATTTTGGCGCGTTGATCCCGCCCGCGGCAATGACCCGCTCGCTGCAATTGCTGTGCGAAAAAGTCCTGCCGCATCTGCACTGAGGAGCCTCGCGGTGAAGCGCAGCAGCGCGCGCTTTCTAACGACGCACACCGGCAGCCTGCCGCGTCCGGCCGACCTCGTGCGCAGCATGTTTGCCAAGGAAGAGGGCGTCCCGGTCGATCCGGTGGCGCTCGATCGCCAGATCGCCGCCGCGGTGGCTGTCATTGTCGACAAGCAGCTCAAAGCCGGTATCGACATTGTCAATGACGGTGAGCTGTCAAAACCTTCCTACGCCACTTACGTCAAGGACCGGCTGAGCGGTTTTGACGGCGAAAGCCGGCCGCTCGTTTACCAGGATCTGGTCGATTTTCCCGAGCTCGCCCGCCGGGTGTTTGGCGATCCCGGCCGATCGCGGCGCCGCACCCCGGGCTGCAACGGCCCGATCGGCGTGCGCGACCCGGGCGCGGCGGCAAAAGACGTCGCCAATCTGCGCGCGGCGCTGGCCGGAAAGAATGATGCCGAAGGCTTTCTCAGCGCCGCTTCGCCCGGGGTAATTTCGCTGTTTTTCCACAACACCCATTACCCGAGCCACGAAGCCTACCTTTATGCGATCGCCGAGGCGATGCGGCCGGAATATGAAACCATCGCCGCGGCCGGGTTTGTGTTGCAGATCGACTGTCCGGATTTGGCGATGGGCCGGCACATTCAATACGCCGATCTCGATATTGCCGAGTTTCGCAAAAAGGCGGCGCTGCATATCGAGGCGCTGAACCACGCGCTCTCCAACATTCCGGCCGAGCAATTGCGCCTGCATTTGTGCTGGGGCAATTACGAGGGGCCGCATCATTGCGACGTGCCGCTGGCCGAGATCATCGACACCGTGCTGCAGGCAAAACCTTGCGGGTTATCGTTCGAGGCCGCCAATCCGCGCCATGCGCATGAATGGACCGTTTTCGAACGCGTGAAATTGCCCGCGGGCAAAGTGCTGATCCCCGGCGTCATTGAATCAAAAACCAATTTCATCGAGCATCCGGAACTGGTCGCGCAACGGATCGGCCGGTATGCCCGGCTCGTCGGCCGTGAAAACGTCATTGCCGGCAGCGATTGCGGCTATGGCACCTGGGTCGGCCAGGCGGCGGTCGATCCGGATGTGGTCTGGGCCAAGCTTAAGAGCCTCGCCGAAGGCGCGCGCCTCGCCAGCCGCGAATTCTGGCCGTAATTCTCGGCGACAGCTTGACCGCACCGCAGATTTCCGACGCAGACTGACCGCGTGGTTGGCGACGACCGCAATGTTTCGCTCATACCGCTGCGGCATGGGAATGATCGGAAATCGGTATTTGCTTGATCGAACGCGCCGCCCTTATCGTCACAGGCAGGCGGTATTTCGCCGGCCTGCGGAAGGCGGCGCGGGGCTGTCGGGTTTGGCAATTGCGTGAGGATCGAGAACCAATGAAATTCGGACTGTTCGGCAGCGCCCAGGCGCGTCGCGCCGGTCCCGACACCGATTCGAGCCAGGGTTTCCGCGACTTTATCGACAACAATGTCGAGGCCGAAGCGCTCGGTTACTACAGCACCTTCCTCGTCGAACACCATTTCACCGGTTTCGGCCAGGTCTCGGCGAGCCTCAATCTGTTGACCTGGCTCGGCGCGCGCACCCGCCATTTGCGCCTCGGCACGGCGGTGCTGGTGCTGCCATGGCACAACCCGGTCTTGCTCGCCGAGCAGGCGGCCACGCTCGATTTGCTGTCCGGCGGGCGGCTCGATTTCGGGGTCGGCAAGGGCTACCGCCGGAACGAGTTCGCCGGGTTCTGCGTGCCGCTCGAAGAGGCCGAGGCGCGCTTTGACGAGGCCCTCGCCGTCATCACCAAATCCTTTACCGCCGAAGAGCCGTTCTCACATCACGGCCACTTCTGGCGCTACGAGGACATCATCGTCGAGCCGCCGACCGCGCAAAAGCCGCATCCGCCGTTCTGGATGGGGGCGGGCAGCGAGCGCTCGGTGCGCGAGGTGGCCGAGCGCGGGTACAATATGCTGCTCGGCCAGCATTCGCTGAGCGAAGAGATCCTCGAACAAGTCGCGCAGTTCAAAACCGAGGTCGAGAAGCGCGGCCGGCGCTTCAACCCGATGGAGGTGGCGGTGGCGCGCGCCGTGCACATCGCCAAGGACGAAGCCGACAAGCAAGCCGCTCTCGAACGCCGCTATCAAGGGCATATGCGGATCAACCGATTGGCGCGCCGGCCCGATGGCGAGACCCGCGAGCGTTACATTCTCGAGGACGAGAAACAGGCGCGTTACGAGAGCGCCGAAAGCGCGCTCTATGGCACGCCGGACGAGATCTGCGCCAAACTCGAGCGGCTGCGGAAGGGCGGCGTCGAATACGTGATTATCAATTTCGGCGGTTCCCGGGAAAATATTCGCCGGTTTGCCCGCGAAATCATGCCGGCCTTCACCGACACGCCGGCGCTGGCGCTGGCCGGCGCGTGAGCACCTCAGAGGAGTGGGAGCGATGGCATTCGAATTCGGCGTATTTCACGAATTCCAGCGGCGGCCGGGGCAGAGCGAGGCGCAAGCCTTCGACACCGCGTTCGAACAGGTCGACGCCGCCGAACGCTGGGGACTGGATGCGATCTGGCTCGCCGAAATCCACATGGCGCCGGAACGCTCGGTGTGCTCGGTGCCGATGACGATTGCCAGCGCCATCGCCTCGCGCACCCGCAACATCAAAATCGGCACCGGCGTTCAGGTCTTGCCGTTGTGTCAGCCGTTGCGGCTGGCCGAGGATGCCGCCACGGTCGATCATATCAGCCACGGTCGGCTAATTTTCGGGGTCGGGCGCAGCGGTTTTCCGCGCGCCTATGAGGCCTACGGGATTCCCTATGGCGAGAGCCCGGAGCGGTTTGCCGAAGTGCTCGAAGTCGTCAGGCGGGCCTGGACCCAGGAAACGTTTTCGTTCTCCGGCAAATACTATAATTACGAAAACGTCTGCATCGTACCCAAGCCCTATCGCAAGCCGCATCCGCCGATCCGGATCGCGGCCAACCGCGAAGACACGTTCAAATCGGCGGGTCAGCAGGGCTTTGCGATCTTTGTCGGGGCGCGCCGCGGCACCTTTGACGAGGTGCTGCCCAATGTGCGCCTCTACCGCGAAGCCTGGAAAAACGCGGGTCATCCCGGCGAGGGCGAGGTCTATTTGCGCGCCCCGGTTTATGTCGGCGATACGCTCGAGCAGGCGCTCACCGATCCGCAAGAGACGTTGATGAATTTCTACCGCTATCTCGGCGCGCGGCTCGAGGAATCGGCCAATCGTCCGGGCATCTTCGACACCGAACGGCGGATCGAGGGAGCGCAGCGGCTGCAATCGCTGACCTGGGACGAGGTGCGCCGCGGCCGCGCCATCGTCGGGACGCCGGAAATGGTCGCCGACAATCTCGCCAGCCTCAGAGATCAGATCGGGCTTGCCGGCATTCTCGCCGAGCTCAACACCGGTGGTTTGATCCCGCATGAGCGGGTCATGCGCTCGATGCAGCTGCTCTGCGAAAAGGTTCAGCCACGCCTGCGCTAAGCATCCGCCGGCGGCCGCGCCGTCAGCGACGCGCCCGGCCCGCCAGTGGGCGGTCCGCCCGCGACAAGCTCCGGACGGAACGCGGGGCGGTGACGCTTGTCCGCGTCACATCTGCGCCCACCCGTGTCCTTTCTGTGCCGATGCTTGCGTTAAAGTGGAATTCGCCTCGCGCCGCCGGTTGAAAGTCGCTAATCTGGCGGCCGTGGACCGGACGCAGCCGGCCGCGAACATGGGACCATATACGGGCACCAATGCCGGCAGGCGGGTTTCGACAGCGGTTTTGGCGGCCGGCGGCTGGCATCGCGCCGGGAAAGGCGGGCCGCTACCCAGCCACTTTGGCGGGCGGATGCAGCGGCGGCGACGCGGCACGCGGCTTCCGTTTCAAGGTGGGGCCGGGGCCGGCGCTGGTTCTCGGCGGATTGGGAGCGGTTTTGTTGCCGGTCGCGGCGGCGGCCGATCCGGCCGACGATTTGCAGCAGTTGCGCACCGAAATCCAAAAGGAAATCTCGGCCCTCAAAAAACAGGAAGCCAAGCTTCACCAGCAATTCCTCGAACTCGACCGCAAAAGCAAACTGCTGGACAAGAAAAGCCAGTTGCTCGACCGGGAATTGCAACATATGCGCGCGGCCGGAACCGGCGCCGTCGCGGCCGCGCCGGGTGTCGGCGCACCCGGCACCCCGGCCACGATCTCGGCCGCACCGGCGGCGCAAGCGCCGGTGGCGGCAGCGCCGTCATCCGGGATTGAAGTGGCGCAAGCGCCAGCCGCCGCCCCCGCTCCGGCTGAGCAGGGGCAGTCGGCGCCCTCGTCCTCCGGCGGCGAATCGGCGCCGATCCAGGGTCCCTCGGCCGCCCAGCAACAGGCCCGGCAGGTGGTCGAGACCGCGCCGGCGCTGTCGTCCGGCGGGGTTCTGACCCCGAAGGGCCAGTTTGTCATCGATCCGTCGATCGAATACGACTACTGGTCGCAGAACCAGCTCGGCGTCAACGGCTTCCAGATCATTCCCGGCATCACTTTCGGCAACATCTTTGCCAACCGGGTCGAGCAGAACATCACCACCGCGGCGGTGACGGGACGCTATGGCATCACCGACAGCTGGGAGATCAACATCAAGGTCCCGTATGTCTACAACACCGGCCAGACCATCAGCCTGATCCCGGAAGGGACGATGGCGCAATTGCTGAACGTCGGCGCGACCGGAACCGGCATTGGCGATCTTCAATTCGGATCCAGTTACCAGATCAATTCCGGCAATAATGGCTGGCCGATTTTTATCATAAACGGATTGTTCAAGACCGCGACCGGCATCAGCCCGTATCAGGTGCCGATCATCACGGTCAACGACCCTAATGGCACCTTTCTCGAGGGTACACCCAAACAGCTTGCCACCGGCACCGGCTTTTACGCGATCGAGCCCAGCCTGACCGTGTTATTGCCGACGGCACCCGGGGTGCTGTTCGCCAATATCCAGGATATCCACAATTTCGGCCGCACCCAGAATGTCCAAAACGTCAATGGCGGCCCGCCGAGCCCGGTCTTTTTGCAGCCCGGCGAGAACCCGGCGATCACCTTTGGCATCGGCTTTTCGTTGAACGACCGCGCGGCCCTGACCTTCAGCTACCAGCAGCAGCATGTGTTTACGGCGTCCGCCAACCACCAGCCGATTTCCGGCTCGCCCTATTCGTTCGGCACCTTCAATTTCGGTCTCGGCTATCAGATTTCACAGTCGACGCGGCTCAATCTCAGTGTCGGGATCGGCGCCGGCCCGAATACGCCGGTTGCCAAAGTATTGCTGGAACTGCCCTACAAATTCTCGCTTTGACCGCGGCCGCGAGGTGGCGAGGCATCCGGCATCGATCGGCCGGCTTCGCGACGGCCGGGCTTTGATCACAGCCCAGTGACGTCGGCCGCCGGTGACCGACCGCAAAGGGGGCGGGCGGCAACGGTGCGGCGCAACCGGTCCGGCACAGCAAGAAGAGCGCGTTGCGTCGGGCGGCGACCGCCCAGGCGAGGAGGCATAAGGCCGGCTTGCTGCGCGCGACGATCCGGCGCCGCAGGCGTTGCTGGCCGCTGCGCCCCGGCGCGGTCAGGCGCAGGCGAGGATTATGTCACCATCCCAGATCCCAAGAATGGCCCGAGCTTGGCCAAACTCCGCGACCAGATAAGGGTCGAGCCGGACCCGCTCCTGATACAATTCGCCGATCACCAATTCGGTGCCGGGCAGCCGGTTGCGCAATCGTTCCGCCGCCTCGCGGATCGGTGAAGGCACCAGCGCCAGATCGGCAAGCGGGCGTTCGCGCCATTCGGCCGGGCCCTTGACCGGCAACAGCAGCACCGAGGAGCCGAGCCCGAACATCGCGAGGCCGGCGATCAGGGCGCTCGGGAAGTGCTGCGCCGACAACAGCCCGACAAACAAGCCCACGCCGGTCAGCAAGACCGCGATTTGCGCCAGCGCAATCGCATGTTGATGGCGATAGGCCCAGTTGGCCGGATGGCGGCGCAGTTGTTCGGCTGCGTGACGTGCCAGACAGCCGGGGTCGATGGCTCTCAGCCCGCTTTCGGATAAAGCCGCGTCGAGCAGTTCGTGATCGGAAAAGGCAAACCGCGCACCGTCGAATGGCATAGCCGCACCTCCGGATAGATTGGGGGCCTATTACCAACGCTTTGCAGGCAAAACGGTGCCATCGCCAAGCGCAAGTTGACGGTGAAATTCTGCGGATCGAGCTTCTCGGCAGGCATGGCCGGCGGACCCGCGTCATCGCTATCGTTGCCGGCGCCGGGCGACCCGAAAGACGCCGTCGGCGGTCGCCGCCGGGCGCCGCGAGGCATGCCCGCCAAGGCGTTCGGTCAGCAAAACAATCGACTGCCGCGCGGCAGAAATAGAATGTCGTAATAACGCGGATGCCGTTCGGGGGCGTTCAGCACGTTGAACATCAGAACATCGTGCTGAAGCATAAACGTCACCAACTCGCTGATCTGATAGGAACCGACGAAACGCTGGCGGATGCTGGCTTCCCAAATGATAAACGAAACCTTTGTCCAACAACTCCCGAGACCTTTGACGACCTCAAGCTCGAAACCCTCGGTGTCGACTTTGACACCGAAGGGCGGTTCAAGACCGAGCGATTGCGTTAACCGGTCGATGTGCCACGACAAGGCGGCAAACCCCAGGGTCAGCATCAGCGCGGCCGCAAAGTGAAAATACCGCAGCTGGGTCAGCTGTGCCGCGACCGTTTGCTGTATCGGAAACGCATAAAGATAGATTCCATAAGAATAATCGCCCGTGCTTACCAGCCAAAGCCGGCGCGGCTGGCGCACCCCCAAAAACACGGTGAACTAAGCAACCGGCAGCGGCGACAGATAGAATGCCCGATCGGAAGAGAGCAACAGCGCCGAGCCCAGGCGACGACCGCCGAATATCAGGTGGAAGTCACGACCCTCGCGTCGAAAAGCCGGCGCTTCGCTTGAAACACGTCCTGACCAAACCTGCGGCTCGACCCCACCCCGAAATTCTCCCCTGCCCCGAGAAGCGACTGCTCAGCGGGGGTCGCCTCTGAGCGGCGGTCGGGTTTACTTTGGCCCAGGGTCGATCGAGAGCAAGTTGGAGTGCGTGCTATCCTCCCGCGGGTCCTGAGCAGGCTCTTTTGGCTGGTGCTTGTGCTGGTGATCGCCGAAGGGTTGGCGGCCGGGCTGTGCTGGGCGCTGTGGTGGCGATCGAGCGCCGGCCGTTTTGTCTGGCATCCGCAAAACCCGACCCGACCCGATCATCCGGTGACCGCCCTGGTGACCGAGATCGACAACGATATTGGCGGCGCCCCGATCTTTTCGGCGGCGAGCGGCGCCCCTCGCGATCGCACCGGCGCAAAGCTGAATGCGGAATTTCCGGATCCGGCATCGAATTGCGGTGCCGCTTATGGCGAGTCGCTGGTGCTCGGCTATGAGGTGCCGCTCGCCGATGGTTGGGTCGAGCAATTGTCGCACCTGATCGGCTGCCGGATCGCGAATTACGCGGTCAATTATTACGGCCCGGATCAGGCCTACCGTCGCTTTCAGCTGACCGGCTCGCCTAGCTCGTTTGTCATTCTCGGGATCGACCCGAGCACGATCATGGACGTCGTCAGCCAATACACGGCGCTGATCGGATCGCCCGCCGGGCCTTACGCGCTCAAGGGCCGCTATCTTCTTGAGCCGAGCGGCCGCTTGCGCTGGGAGCCAAAGGTTGCGCTCGATGCCGGTCATCGTCAGGCGCTCGACGATCACCCGGCGCAAGTGCTGAGCAACGAATATTTTTTGCCCGACACCCGCGACGGTCCGGTCACCGCCCGCTTCCCTTATCTGTGGACGCTCGTCCGGCTCGCGATGTCGCCGCGGCTGCGCGCCGTGCTTGCGGGACGTCCGGAATGGAGCGGGTTTTACGCGCTGCACCACCCGTCTGGAGCGTTGCCGCTGTTGGAGGCGATTTGCCGCGATTTTGTCGAAACCGCCAACAGCCGCGGCGAGCGCGCGCTGATTGTCGTGCTGCCGGTGACGGCGAGTTTTCGCGCCCACACCCGATTTGGCCAATTCGAATATCAACCCTTGGTTGCCGATCTTGCGGCCCGACGGCTGCCGGCGCTTGATCTCGGCCCGGCAATGCTCGCCGCGCGCGACGGTCGCTCGATCTGCGACTTCTTTGTCGACCGGCTTGGCTGCCGCGGCCATTACAGCATCCTGGGCAATACGATCGTGGCGCACGCGGTCGCCGCCGAGCTGCGGCGTCGTGGTTATTGGCCCCGGCCTAGCGTCCCTTGAAGACCGGCTTGCGCTTTTCGTTAAAGCTGGCGATGCCTTCGCGGCGGTCCTCGGTCGGAACCATGCGGTTGTAGGCCTCGATCTCGAACATCATGCCGCTCGCCAAATCCATCTGCAGCCCGTAATGGATGGCGTGCTTGGCTTGACGCACCGAGATCGGCGCGTTGGCGGCGATGACCCGGGCGGTCGCCAGCGCCTCGTCGACAACCGTGCCGGGCGCGCAGAGGCGGTTGACCAGACCCCAGTCATAGCCTTCCGCCGCCGAAAACGGGCGCCCGGTCAAGATGATCTCCTTGGCGCGCCGTTCGCCGACCGCGCGCGGCAGGTTCTGCGTGCCGCCGGCCCCGGGCATGATGCCGAGGGTCACCTCGGTCAGGGCAAAGCGCGCGCTCTCGGCGGCATAGATGAAATCGCAGCACAACGCCAATTCGCAGCCGCCGGCATAGGCGGCGCCATTGACCGCGCCGATCACCGGCAGCGGGCAGGCAAGAAAGGCGCGCACCATGCGCTCGAATAGAAGGTGCTGATCCTGCCATTGTTCGTCGGTCATGCCGTTGCGCTCTTTGAGGTCGCCGCCCGCGCAAAAGGCGCGCTCCCCGGCGCCGGTCAGAACGATCGCGCGGGCCAGCGCCGGCGCCCCGTTGACATGATCAAAAAACGCCAGCAAGTCGCGCCCCATCTGGGTGTTAAGCGCGTTGGCGACCTGCGGCCGGTCGAGGGTCAACAAGATCACCCCCTCGCCGCGGTCCTCGGCCCGGATCGTTTCGTATTCGCGGTCCATGCTTGGTCTTCCGGTTGGAACTTGGCTTGGCGAGCTTAGCATCCGCGGCCGGTGCGGCGCGAACGGATCGCGGCGAGATTGCGTCGCCCCGGCCGACTTGGGCGGCTCGTAAGGTGCGCCCATATGGGGTGCAGGGCCGAACCGGCTCATGGCAATGGAATTCTCGGGAGAGGACAGATGCAGGTTGCGACGGCAACCGCGGCAACCGACAAGAAGAACGGTCTCGGGCCGTTGCCCGAATGGGATCTGAGCGACCTTTACCCGCACCGCGACAGCCCCGAATTGGCGCGCGACCAGCGACTGCTCGCCGACGCGGCCGACGCGTTTTGCCGTCGCTACGAGGGCCGGCTTGCCACGCTTTCCGGGGCCGAATTGGGGGCGGCGATCGGCGAATACGAGCGGTTGCAGGAGCTCGCCGGCCGGATTTCGAGTTACGCCTCGCTGGTCCATGCCGGCAATCTTGGTGATCCCGAGATCGGCCGCTTTTTTCAAACGGTCGAGGAGCGGATCAATGCCGCCTCGACGAAGCTGTTGTTTTTCACGCTCGAATTGAACCGTCTCGACGAGGTCGAACTGGCGGCCAAGCAAACAGATCCGGCGCTCGCCCATTACCGGCCATGGCTGCGCGACATCCGCGCCTTTCGGCCCTATCAGCTGTCGGACGAACTCGAAAAGCTGCTGCACGAAAAACAGGTCGCCGGCCGCGCCGCCTGGACCCGGCTGTTTGACGAGACGATCGCCGATCTGCGCTTTCCGTTCCGCGGGCGCGAGCTGACCGAGGCCGAAGCGCTCGACCTGTTGTCCGATGCCGATCCCGAGCTGCGCCGCGAAGCGGGACAGACGATCGGCGAGGTCCTCGGCCGGCATGCGCGCAGTTTTGCGCTGATCACCAATACGCTCGCCAAAGACAAAGAGATCGAAGACCGCTGGCGCGGCTTCAAACGCCCAATTTCGGCGCGCAACCTCGCCAATTTTGTCGAGGACGAGGTCGTCGACGCGCTGATCGCGGCGGTGCGCGCGGCCTATCCGCGGCTGTCGCACCGCTACTACCGCCTGAAGGCGCGCTGGTTCGGGGTGGACCGGCTGCCGTTCTGGGACCGCAACGCGCCGCTGCCGGGTGACGACGACCGGGTGGTCCCCTGGCAAGAGGCAGAAGCCACCGTATTGGCCGCTTATCACGCGTTTTCGCCGGCAATGGCCGAAATCGGCCGCAGGTTTTTCACCCGCCCGTGGATCGATGCGCCGGTGCGTCCGGGCAAAGCCTCCGGCGCCTTTGCCCATCCGACCGTGCCCGGCGCCCACCCCTATCTGTTGCTGAACTACCAGGGCCGGCTGCGCGATGTGATGACCTTGGCGCACGAATTGGGTCACGGCGTGCATCAGGTACTGGCCGCCCCGCGCGGCTATCTGATGGCCGACACACCGCTGACCCTGGCCGAGACCGCCTCGGTGTTTGGCGAGATGCTGACCTTCCGGGCGCTGTTGGCGCGGGAGACCGACCCCGGCCGGCGCAAGATCATGCTCGCGCAAAAGGTCGAGGACATGCTCAACACCGTGGTGCGCCAGATCGCCTTTGTCACCTTCGAGATGCGCCTGCACGAGGCGCGCCGCGAGGCCGAGCTGACCCCCGACCAGATCGCGGAATTATGGCTGGAGGTGCAGCGCGAGAGCCTCGGACCGGCGTTGCAGCTCGACGGCGTCTACCGCCATTACTGGTCCTATATTCCGCATTTCATCCACACGCCGTTTTACGTCTATGCCTATGCCTTTGGCGATTGCTTGGTGAATTCGCTCTATGCGGTCTATGAGGACGCTCATGAGGGGTTTGCCGAGCGCTATCTCGACCTGCTCAAGGCGGGTGGGACGCTGCGCCACCGCGAATTGCTCGCACCCTTTGGCCTCGACGCGTCCGACCCCGCCTTTTGGTCGAAGGGGCTGGGGGTCGTCGCTGCTTTTATCGACGAATTGGAGCAGCTCGGTTGACCTGTTCGGCGAGCCATCCCTACCGGTTTGGCGAAGATCGTGGGTGCGCCGCCGTCACCCATCGCTCGCAGCGCAACGGGCGGCGCGGCGGCGGTGACGGCGTCCACGCCGCGATCGGGGTCGATCAAGGCCGGGCAAGGCGGGTTGAAGGCGCCGGTCGATATCGGGCTCTTTCGCAAAACCGGACTGGCTGGTCACGTGGCTGACGAGGACACATTTGCCGGCCGGGTCCGGCGCTACGCGCAGGTCGGCAGCGCGATGGCCGGGCTCGGGGCGCGGCTCGCGGGCGAGCGCTATCTCGGCATCCCGGTCGACCGTGGCCGGCACGCTGCCGAGCTCAAGGCGGCGCTGGGCGGCATCAAGGGGCCGCTGATGAAGGTGGCGCAATTGCTCGCCACGATTCCGGACGCCTTGCCCAAGGAATATGTCAACGAGTTGATCCAATTGCAGGCCAATGCCCCGGCAATGGGCTGGCCGTTTGTCCGCCGGCGCATGGCGGGTGAACTCGGTCCGGGCTGGGAGCGGCGATTCTTGCGCTTTGAGCGAACCGCGGCGCGCGCCGCCTCATTGGGCCAGGTGCATCGCGCCACCGCCCTCGACGGCACGCCACTTGCCTGCAAGTTGCAATATCCCGATATGGCCGCGGCGGTCGAGGCCGATCTCGCGCAGCTCAAATTGGCGATGGGCATCTACGAGCGCTACGACCGCGCCGTCACCACCGCCGAAATCCACGCCGAGATTGCCGAGCGGCTGCGCGAAGAGCTCGATTACCGGCGTGAAGCCGCGCATCTACGCCTTTATGGTGCGATTTTGAAGGGTGAAACCGGGGTCGCGGTGCCGCGCCCGCTGCCCGAATTGTCGACCAGCCGGCTGTTGACGATGACCTGGCTCGACGGCGCCCCGATCCTCGACATTGCCACGGCACCGCTCGAGACCCGCAACCGGATCGCGCTGCGCATGTTTCGGATCTGGTATGTGCCATTCTACCATTTCGGCGTGATCCACGGCGATCCGCATCTCGGCAATTACACGGTCGCCCCCGACGGCACCGTCAACCTTCTCGATTTCGGCTGCATTCGCGTATTCCCCGCGCATTTCGTGCGCGGCGTCATCGATCTCTATCACGCCCTCGATCGCGGCGACCGCGACCTCGCGGTCGAGGCCTACCGTCGCTGGGGCTTTGGCAATCTGTCGAACGAAATGATCGCGGTGCTGAACCGCTGGGCGCTCTATGTCTATGGCCCGTTGCTCGACGACCGGACGCGGCGGATCCAGGAAAAGGGCAACGGCGCCGACGGCGCCGAGATCGTCGAGAGCGTCCATCGCGACATCCGGCGCCTGGGCGGGGTCAGGCCGCCGCGCGAATTTGTGTTTATGGATCGGGCCGCGGTCGGGCTCGGCTCGGTGTTTTTGCACCTCAAAGCCGAGATCAACTGGCACCGGCTGTTTCACGAATTGATCGACGATTTCAACGAGGCCGCGCTTGCCGCCCGCCAGCGCCGGGCGCTTGAAGCCGCCGGGGTGCCGTCGCCGCCCGAATCGCGGAAAAGTTCGCCGCCGCGCCGCTCACGGCCTCTTTAGCGGGCGACGCGGCAGCGCCGCCGGTGGTTATTGCTGGCGGCGAGAGCCGCGGCGACGCGCCCAGCCGAGCCCGGCCAGCCCAAAGCCGAGTAGCGCAATCGCGCTGGGCTCAGGTGTCGTGACGACCTGGGCGGGTACGCTGAACTCAAAGACTTCAAGGAAAATATTGTCGTCGCCGCTTGGATTGACGGTCGTCAGCGTCGCGCTCGTATCCCCGACATTCAGAATATTGGCAAGATTGTAGTTTTCGTGGTCCATGCCGATGCAAGTGAGGCCGGTGCACGGAAATGGCGTGAACGGGTCGTTGTCCGGCCCGGCGTTGATCGCACCGACCGTGATCAAGCTGCCATCTTCGCAAGGCGACGTCTGGCTGTCGTCGCAATGCCCGGCGACCGTGGTCAAATCGGTGCCATTGACAGCGATGGTCGAGACCTGGGCAGTATCGGCCGGGTTGTTCGGGTCGGATCCATCAAAGCTGAACCCGTCGCCAATCTGCATTGTAGCTGTGAACCCCGCGGGCAGGGCGCTGAAATTGATATGGGAGGTGTCGCCCGATGAGGAGGAAAATCCGTCGAGGATGGCCACGGTCTGGGTATTGGAGATCGCCGGATTGGTATAGGCAATGACCAACCCCTCGCCGTCGATCGCCGCGGTCTGCGTGCCTTCGTTGACGGTCCAGGTGGTCAATGAGCCGAGGCTGGCATTGGCCTGGACAAAACCGGTGACATTGGCGCGCCAAGCTTGCAAGAATCCGTTATTGACACCCAACGGTGTGAAGGTCGGAGTGACCATGTTGGCACCCTGGCTGAGGGTAACACCGTTGGGGTTGGTGGTGTTGGCGTAGGTCGAACTGTAGAGATAGGCGGCTTGGATCGTTGAGCCCGCCGGGATCAGCGAATCGAGTGTACAGGTCGCTCCGCTCGAACCACAGCCGTCGGTCGAGGCCGATTCGCCGGCTGCGGTGAAGCTCTGGAACAATGTCAGAGAGGCCTGCGCCGGACCGGCGACACCAAAGCCGGCCAGAATGGTCGCCGTGAGCACGCTGCTTCGCCAGCCGAGACGGTCCATGATGCTCCTCCCACGTTTCTTGGTTAACGGACGCAAAATCCGCGCCAACCGTCGGTTTGCCGGAATCCGTACCGTTGCGGCGTATGGCGGCGCCGGGTTGTCAACTATTCCGACAGGCCGGACACGGTGCGGGCCGCAAGAAGCGGCGCCCGCGCGCTAAAAAATTAAGCTTAACTTATTGGCCAGATGAACATTTCCTGTCGATCGACCGAGTGAGATCAGGCTGTAAGAAATACCGCCGCTCGCTCCGCGCGGGAGATCAATGAGTTGCGCTGTCGGGCCTGAAATTGAGCATGGGTCAAGCGGTGGCGGGCTGTAAGGATCGCTATATCGACGGCAATCGCGCCAGGCTCGATCGTGCCAGGCTGTGGATGCCCGTTGGGCCGCACTTCGGGGCGGCCTGGCGGCGCGCCATAAATCGGCGCCGAGCGATTCCGCCCGTCGCGGCGCGGGCAACGATGATCTCGCAACTGCGCGGCCGGGGCCCGGCCTCGGTCGCGGACTATGATGCGGCGGCCAGAGGCTCGCTGCGGGAGCCGAGATCGGCGGTATTGCGCCCCGACAGGAATGCCTTGATGTTGCGGGCCGCCTGGCGCAGCCGCTGACGGTTCTCGACCAGCGCGATCCGGACAAAGCCCTCGCCGTATTCGCCAAACCCGATCCCCGGCGACACCGCGACATTGGCCCGTTCGAGCAGCAATTTCGAAAAGCCGAGGCTGCCGAGCGAACGGAATTGCGCCGGGATCGGCGCCCAAGCGAACATTGTCGCCGCCGGCGGCGGCACCTCCCATCCGGCCTGACGCAGCCCGTCGATGATCACGTCGCGCCGCGCCTGGTAGCGCGCCCGGGTCTCGGCGATACATTCCTGCGGCCCGTTCAGCGCCGCGGTCGCGGCCACCTGAATGGGGGTGAAGGCGCCGTAATCGAGATAGGACTTGACCCGGGAGAGGGCGGCGATCAGCCGGGCATTGCCGACCGCAAAGCCGATCCGCCAACCGGCCATCGAATAGGTCTTGCTGAGCGAGGTGAATTCGACCGCGATGTCGCGCGCGCCGGGAATTTCGAGGATCGAGGGCGGCGGCTTGCCGTCAAAATAAATCTCGGCATAGGCGAGATCGGACAACACGAAGATTTGGTGGCGACGGCAAAACGCGATGATCTCGCCGTAGAAATCGAGGTCGACAGTCTGCGCGGTCGGGTTCGCCGGAAAATTCAGGACGATCGCGAGCGGGGCGGGAACCGAATGCCGCACCGCCTTTTTCAGTTCGGCCAGAAAATCGAATTCCGGCCCGACCGGAACATGACGTACCGACGCCCCGGCCATGATGAAGCCGAAGGCATGGATCGGGTAGCACGGATTAGGCACGAGGACGATATCGCCGGGCGCGGTGATCGCCTGCGCCAGATTGGCCAGCCCCTCCTTCGAGCCCAGGGTCACGATGACCTCGCGTTCGGGATCAAGCTCGACATTGAAGCGGCGCGCGTAATAGCCGGCGCAGGCCCGCCGCAGCCCGGCAATCCCGCGCGAGACCGAATAGCCGTGGGTTTTCGGGTTCTGCACCGCCTCGATCAGCTTGGCGACGATATGCGGCGGGGTCGGCCCGTCGGGGTTGCCCATGCCGAGATCGATGACGTCGCGGCCGGCGGAGCGAGCCTTGGCCTTGAGCGCGTTGACTTCGGTAAAGACGTAAGGCGGCAGGCGTTTGATGCGGTAGAACTCTTCGGGCATGACGGCTCGGCCATGGTTGCTGTCGCCTTGTAACCGGGTGCGGCGGTTTTTGCGAGCCTGTTGAAGCGCCACAGCCGGTGGCGCGCGGCCGGCGCGAACAATCACACTGGCGATTGCCTCTGGATTATCGTAGTTTTGTTGCGCTCTGCGGTAGAGCGGCGAAACTTACATACGCCGCCCGGCGCGGCCATCGGGCGGCGCCGAACCGACGAGACCGGGAAGGCTGTTCCAACGGCAAGCGGGGTTAACCCGCGTTCGTTTCTGGGAGGACTTCAATGCCGCGAAATACCCGCAGGATAACTGCGAGCATCTTTTGCGCCGCGTTGCTGGCTGCTTGTGCGGCCGGTTCGCCCGATCCCGCCACCGGCAAAGCGGCGATTGTTGCCCCCTATCCGCCCCCGCCGCAACGCGCCGAGATCCCGCCACCGGCGCCCACTGCCAATTCGTTGTGGCAGGGCGGCCATTGGTCATGGCAGGGCAGCAAATATGTATGGGTGCACGGCACCTATATCGAGCGGCCGGCGCCGACCGCGAATTGGATGCCCGGCTATTGGGAGGAGGGCGCCGGCGGCTGGATCTGGACCGAAGGCCATTGGGAGACGTGACGACCGAGCCCGGTCGCGCCCCGCCAACGCGGCCGCGGTTGCCGCGCTTCGCGAACAACGCCCGGCGTTGGAATGATCGCCGGTTTTTCGTGTTCCTCCTTAAGGAGCGGCCGGTTGAGAAGTAGCCGCGCTGCACAACATCCGGAGGATCACATGGAGCATCTCGGCCGGCTCGGAGCGCTTGGGATATTGCTGCTGGGGAGTACGGCGCTGTTCGGCTGCTACGCGCCGCCGCCACCCCCGCCGGTAGCATCGGCGGCCCCAAGCGACACGCTCGCACCGCCGCCAGCCGTCCCCGTCGAACCGATGCAGTACGGTTCGAGCACGCCGATGGTCGCCGCGCCGAGTGCGGCCGGGACCGCAACCGTCGTGGCGCCTTACGCCCCGCCGCCACCCCAGGCCGAAACCCCGCCGCCGGCGCCGTCACCGCTCGCGGTGTGGCAACCGGGATATTGGGCGTGGAACGGGGCGCAGTTCGCTTGGACCCCGGGTCACTATGTGATGCGGCCGACACCAACGGCCAATTGGGTGCCCGGTCATTGGCAGCAGGGTCCGGGCGGCTGGAGCTGGATCGACGGCTATTGGAGCTGACGGCGTTCAGTCGCCGCTCTTCAGCGCGAGTTCGATCAGCGGCACCAGCATCGGCGCGGTCGGCAGCGTCCCGTCGACGATGTCGGCGGCGCTGAGCCAGGCGACTTCGTCGGCATCGTCGCCGGGCGCCCCTTCACCCGAGCGCCAGCGCCCGCGTACCGCCACCAGGGTGTAGTGGAAACGCACCCGGCCCGCGTCGTCGCGGTCGATCGTGTCGATCACGGTCAACGGGCCGATCGGCTCGGCGACGACGCCGGTCTCTTCGAAAAGCTCACGCATCGCCCCGGCCGCGACGGTCTCGCCCAATTTGAGGACGCCGCCGGGAAACCCCCAGCGCCCGGCCATCGGCGGATTGGCGCGGCGCACGACCAACGCCTTGTCGCCGCGCAACACCACCGCCAGCACGCCGACAATCGGCCGCTCGGGATAGCGCCGGGCTTCGCGTTTTGCTTCGCGATTAACGACGGCCGATTGAGGGGGCGTTGTCATTGCGCAGCGCTATAACACGGCGCCGCAATCTCGACGGCCGCAGGCCGCCGGCGGCGTCGGATCGCGGCGCGGAACCTATCCTCGGGCAGCGCCTGGCGCTGACCCGAGGGCTCGCCAATGACGCTTTTCAATCCGCCGCTACCCGCGGCTGGCCATGCTCGTCGCGGTAGATTTCGCCGCCGGTCTCGAGAAATTCCTTTGATTTCTCCGCCATGCCCTGGCGCGCGTAATCGCGGATTTCCTGGGTGATCTGCATCGAGCAGAATTTCGGCCCGCACATCGAGCAGAAATGCGCCAGCTTCGCCCCCTCGGCCGGCAGGGTCTGGTCGTGGAATTTTTCCGCCGTTTCGGGATCGAGGGACAGGTTGAACTGGTCGCGCCAGCGGAATTCGAACCGCGCTTTTGACAAGGCGTCGTCACGCTCGCGCGCGGCCGGGTGGCCCTTGGCGAGATCGGCGGCGTGCGCGGCGATCTTGTAGGTGATGACCCCGGTCTTGACGTCGTCGCGGTCGGGCAGCCCCAGATGCTCTTTGGGCGTCACATAGCAGAGCAAGGCGGTGCCGAACCAGCCGATCATCGCCGCCCCGATGCCGCTGGTGATGTGGTCATAGCCCGGGGCGATATCGGTGGTCAGCGGGCCCAGCGTGTAGAATGGCGCCTCGCCGCATTCCTCGAGCTGTTTTTCCATATTGATCTTGATCTTGTGCATCGGCACATGACCGGGGCCCTCGATCATGACCTGGACGCCGTCTTCCCAGGCGAGCTTGGTCAATTCGCCCAGGGTTTCGAGCTCGGCGAACTGGGCGCGGTCGTTGGCGTCGGCGATCGAGCCCGGGCGCAACCCGTCGCCCAGCGAGTAGCTGACGTCATAGGCCCGCATGATCTCGTTGATCTCGCGGAAATGGGTGTAGAGGAAGCTCTCCTGATGGTGCGCCAGGCACCATTTGGCCATGATCGAGCCGCCGCGCGAGACGATGCCGGTAACCCGGTTGGCGGTCAGCGGGATATAGGCGAGCCGCACCCCGGCATGGATCGTGAAATAATCGACCCCTTGCTCGGCCTGCTCGATCAAGGTGTCGCGGAACAACTCCCAGGTCAGCTCCTCGGCCTTGCCGCCGACCTTTTCCAGCGCCTGGTAGATCGGCACGGTGCCGATCGGCACCGGCGAATTGCGGATGATCCATTCGCGGATGGTGTGGATGTTGCGACCGGTCGACAGGTCCATGACCGTGTCGGCCCCCCAGCGCGTGGCCCACACCATCTTTTCGACCTCTTCGGCGACCGAGGAGGTGACGATCGAGTTGCCGATATTGGCGTTGACCTTGACCAGGAAATTGCGGCCGATGATCATCGGCTCGGTTTCCGGGTGATTGATATTGGCCGGAATGATCGCGCGGCCGCGAGCGACCTCGTCGCGCACGAATTCCGGCGTCACGTAATCCGGGATCGCCGCGCCGAATGACTGGCCGTCGCGCTCGGCCTGCTGGCGCAGCGCCTCGCGCCCGAGATTTTCGCGGATCGCGACATATTCCATCTCGGGGGTGATGATGCCGCGCCGGGCATAGGCGAGCTGGGTGACCGCCGCCCCGGCTTTGGCGCGCAGCACCTTTCTGCGGCCGCGGTCGAACAGCGACACGCCGCTCGCCTCGCCGCGCCGGAGGCCGTTATCCTCGGGGCGAACCTCGCGCCCGTCATAGGCTTCGACGTCGCCGCGCGCCAGGATCCAGGGTTTGCGCAATTCCGGCAGACCCTTCTTGATGTCGATCGCGGCCTGCGGATCGGAGTAAGGCCCCGAGGTGTCGTAGGCCCGCACCGGCGGCTCGCCGGACCCGGGTTCGAGATCGATCTCGCGCATGGCCACCGTGACATCGGGGTGGATGCGGCCGCGCACGAAGATTTTGCGCGAGGACGGGAACGGCCCGGTCGTGACCTGAAGCTCTTCGATCTTCGGCGCCGACTTGGCGGGCGGCAATGGAGCGGAATCGGGCATACTCGCCTCCTGATGCACCAGCGACCCGGGATTTCCGCGGAAGGAGGGCGGCTCGAAGACCGCGTTGCGCCTGTCCCTACGCCGGTACGACCCGGATCAGGTTCGAAGGGTTTCCGCGCCTCGCCTCGCCGGTCGTTCGGGCCGTCCCCGAACGCCGCCCGCGCGAGCCGGCGGTATCTCAGCCCCCTGCCGGGGCACCCCTTGGACAGCCGATTATCCGCAGAGTATCGGTTCGCCGTCAAGGTTGCGGTTTGATGACGCAGGCGGTGGTCCGACCGGAATGCGCGCTGCGCCGTGCGGGTCTGATACCCGAGGCTTGCCACATCCGCGGGAGGCGTCGGGCTCGTGTTGCGCGCGATCGGCTGGCTGCTGCTGGCGGCCGGCGTGTCGGTGCTGGCCCGGGACACGATCATATGGGTTCACACCCGATCGTGGATGCCGCTCGCCCTCGGCCAGCTATGGTACGAACTCGACCGCTCCAGCCTTAATCTCGCCCAGGCGGCGATCCAGCGCTATGTCTCGCCGCTGTTGTGGGACCGGGTGATCGTGCGCGTCTTGCTGTGCTGGGCTTTTGCCGCGCTGATCGGGCTCGGGGTGGCAGCGCTCGGGCTCGCGCGCAGGCGCGAACGCAAACTCCTTCCACTGCGTCGTCGTCATCGCCTCGGCTGACGGATAAACGGCCTGTTTCCGCCGCAACGCCAAGGGAGCCGGGGTCGGCCCGGCGCCGCCGCCGCCGCCCGTCGTTGCCGATATGGTCCTGCCGCCGGCCTCTGGGTGCGCTCCGACCGCCGCAACTTGCCCAGTTTTCGGTCAGGAAAAAACTAGCGACATTTGCGCATTGCTGCCTTACATTCGCCGCAAGGCTCCGCAACGGGAGCCGTTCAAAACAGGAGAGGCGCATGACCGCGGCGGAGAGCGTAAGGGAAGAACCTTGGTGGAAGGAGCCGACAAGGGACCAGTGGTACGCCTTTGTTGCGGCGTGGCTCGGCTGGACGCTCGACGCGTTCGATTTCACGATCTTCCTGCTGATCATGGTGCCGATCGCCAAGGAGTTTAATGTCCCGCTAACCGATGTGACGATCGTCTTCACGATCACGCTGTGGATGCGGCTGGTAGGCGCCACCGCTTCGGGATGGATGGCCGACCGGCTGGGCCGCAAAGTGCCGCTGATGATCTCGATCTTCGGCTATTCGCTGTGCAATTTCATTGCCGGCTTTTCGCCGACCTTTCTGTTTTTGCTGTTCTTCCGCGGTCTGCTCGGCCTGTTCATGGGTGCCGAATGGCCGGCCGGCGCCTCGCTGGCAATGGAGACCTGGCCGATCCGCTCGCGCGGCTTTATGAGCGGTGTGCTGCAAGGTTCGTGGGGCTTGGGGTTTCTGCTCTCCAGCCTCGTCTACGGTCTGTTCTACAAATATGTCGGCTGGCGCGGCATGCTGTGGGTCGGCATCGCGCCCGCCTTGGCGCTGGTCTATATCCGCTACTTTGTCAAGGAGCCTGCAGTTTGGGTTGAAAACCGCAAGCTTCAGCGCGCGCAAAAACGCGAAGTCAAAGTGCCGCTGATGAAAATCTTCAAGCGCGGCGTGCTGCTCAACACAATCACCACTTGCTGGTTTCAGGCGGCCGGGTTTATCACCTATTACTCGATCAACGCGCTGTTCGCGACCCATCTGCAAAAGGATCTGGGGCTGAGCCCGGCGCTGATCGCGACCCCGATCGCGTTTGCGAACATCCTGGTGTTTTTGGCCAGTTCGGGATGGGGATGGGTGTCGGACAAGATCGGGCGCCGTCCGGCGATGATCATTCCGGCCCTGTGCGCCATTCCACTGGTCCCGATCTACCTGTTCTCCGGCAACTTCACCTGGGTGGTGATCGCCTTTGTCGCGCAAGGATTGTTTGCCGGCGGCGGCATGTATGGCCAGGTCCCGAGTTACCTGACCGAGCGCTTCCCGACCGAAATCCGCGGCACCGCGACCGGCTTTTGCTATCACGTCGGCGCGATCCCGGGCGCAATGGTGCCGCCGATCCTGACCTTTTTTGCGATCAATTGGCATCTCGGCTTTGCCATCCCGATGGCGATCGGGACATTGTTCGGGCTGGCCAATTTTATTTTGTCGGTGTTGGTTGGTCCCGAGACGCGCGGGACCGAAATGGTGCCCGATTTGGTCGTGGCCTGATCCGAGGGTTTACTTCAGCCCGGCAAAGCCTCTTTCCGCCGCGACACGGAAAGAGGCTTTTAGTTTGTAAGATCGACGAAGCGGTCGATCGGCGGTCCATAAGGCGGCTTTTAGTCAAAACCCACTTCAAAACTGTCAAACAAAAGGGAGGAGTTTATGTCAATCGCCGTCGATCTCAGCAAGCCCATCCCATGGTGGAAAGAGCCGACCAAACAACAATGGCTGGCCTGGTCGGCGGCGTGGCTTGGCTGGACCTTGGACGCTTTTGATTTCACGATCTTTCTGCTGATTATGCTGCCGATCTCGCAGGAATTTCACGTTCCGCTGACGGCGGTAACCGCGGTCTTCACGCTCACTTTGTGGATGCGCTTGATCGGCGCCACCGCCTCGGGCTGGCTGGCCGACCGGATCGGACGCAAAAAGCCGCTGATGATCTCGATCGCCTGGTATTCGGCGTGCAATTTTATCGCCGCCTTCTCACCGGCATTCTGGTTTTTGTTTCTGTTCCGCGCCCTGCTCGGCATCGGCATGGGTGCCGAGTGGCCATGCGGTGCGGCGCTGGCGATGGAGCAATGGCCGGTGCGCTCGCGCGGGTTCATGGCCGGCGTGCTGCAGGCCTCGTGGGGGCTCGGCGCTTTGCTGTCAAGCGCCGCCTATGGCCTTCTCTACAATTCGATCGGCTGGCGCGGATTGCTGATGCTCGGCGTGCTGCCGGCGCTGTCGATCGTCTATGTGCGCAAATTTGTCCAGGAGCCGCCGGTGTGGCTCGAGAACCGGCGGTTGCAGCGGATCGAGCAGCGCGAGGTGCGGGTCCCGCTGTTGAAGGTCTTTAAGCGCGGGCTGCTGTTCAACACGATGACCGCATGTTGGTGGATGGCCAGCGCCTTTATCGTCGGCTATTCGGTCGGCGGCATGTTCCCGACCTATCTGCAAAAAGACCTGCATTTGAGCCCCGGATTGGTGGCGCTGCCGGTCATGCTGCAAAGCGTCGTCTTCTTCTTGTCGGGCTCGTTCTGGGGCACGGTGTCCGACCGTATCGGCCGGCGTTGGGCGATCATCATTCCGGCGCTGCTGACCATCCCGATCACGCCGCTTTATCTGATGACGCAAGATTACACGATGATCGTCGTGTTTTTCACGATCCAGGGCGCGTTTGGCGGCGGCGGCATGCATACGCTCTATCCGGCCTATCTCGCCGAGCGCTTTCCGACCGAGGTGCGGGCCACCGCCAGCGGCTTTGTCTATCATCAGGGTGCGATTTTCGGCGGGCTGACCGCGCCGATCATCGCCTATTTCGCGACCACCTGGCACACCGGTTTTGCGATCCCGATGATGATCGGCACAATCCTCGCCGCGCTCAGCGTCGCATTTGCGGTACTGCTCGGCCCGGAGACACGAGGCAAGGTATTGCAAGCCGAACTGTCGGTCGCTTAAGCCGCGGCCTCAGCCGCCGATCGGCGATTTGATTTGCCGCCCGCCGCACCTCTGTGTCTGTGGGGAACGCGGCGGGCGGCGCAGCAATTGCCTCAACGCACCTGCAACAGGCTGACTTCGAACAGCAGGGTGGCGTTGGGCGGGATCACCCCGCCGGCGCCACGCGCGCCATAGCCAAGCTCGGGCGGGATCAGCAAGGTGCGCTCGCCGCCGACCTTCATGCCGGCAACCCCTTGGTCCCAGCCGGCGATGACCTCGCCCCGGCCGAGGATGAACTCGAACGGCCGGCCGCGATCGTGCGAGCTGTCGAACTTTCTGCCCTTGGCGCCGTCCTGATAGAGCCAGCCAGTATAATGAACCGACACGGTCATGCCGGCGGCGGCGACGGTCCCGTCGCCGATTTTGGTGTCGGTAAACGAAAAGGGATCGGACATCGGAGCTTACCTCGGCTGCGCCGCACTCGCACGCCGAAGGCATGCCGCCGGCGATGGGCAACCGGCGCCACGGCGGCGCCGACCGCAACAGCGCTAGCACGATTTTTCGCCGCTCGATAGCTCTTGACCCGGTAGCGGGGCGATCGGCTCCGCCGAATGTGCATCGCCGCACAGCCGCGGCGGGCCCCCTTTCAGAGAGCTTCGAGGAAAGCCCGCCAATGAACAGACTGCATGCGATTGATGAAATTACTGCATGAATATTGCGTCCAATGATCGAATTCCGAGAAATTGTTGCTGCACGGGGCTGCTCCGGCGTAGCATCGACAGCGCAGGACCAGGGCTGAACGCGGTTCACCAGTCCCCGGCGGAAACCGGCCGCCCGCGACAACCATGGCCGTTCCGGCGCGGGGCAACGAGGAGATAAAAGATGGCGTATGATCTGCTCATAAAAAACGGGCGCGTCGTTGACGGCTCGGGCGAGCCGGCGTTTCGTGCCGATGTCGCAATCCAGGACGGCAAGATTGTCGGGGTCGGCAGATTCCCCGGTGCCGCCGCCAAGCGCACGATCAACGCCGAAGGGCGGGTGGTCGCACCCGGCTTTATCGATCACCACACCCATTTCGACCCGCAGGCGGTCTGGGATCCCTATTGCGGCTCATGGGTGCATAACGGTCACACCACCGTGATCGTCGGCCAGTGCGGCCAGGTCATCGCACCGGTGCGCCCCGGCGATGGCGAGTGGTATCTCGAATTCTTCTCCGATGCCGAGCAAATCCCGTTGCCGGTACTGAAGGCCGGGGTCGATGTGACTTGGGAATCGGTCGGCGATTATCTGAACGCGCTCGGCAGAAAGCGCGGCATCAATGTCGGCACCTTGGTCGGCCATTCCGGCATTCGCCGCTACGTGATGGGCGAGGCCGCTTCGGAGCGGGCGGCAACCCCCGAGGAGATCGCCGCAATGCAGCGGCTGATCCGCGAGGCGATGTTCGACGGCGCGCTCGGCTTCTCGACCGCACCCAAGGATCGCGGCGACCCGGCCGGGGTTCCCGATGACGATGAGCGCTGGGCGCTGGCCAGCGTCCTCGGCGAACTCGGCACCGGCGTGTTCCAGGTGGCCGGCGGCGCCCCGGGCGGCACCAAGGCCACCCGCCAAGTCGCCCGGGAACTCGCGGCGCGGACCGGGCGTCCGTCGATCTACAACCTGGTTTCTGACCCGATCGCCAATCCCGACGAATGGGTCGAGCACCTGAAGTGGCTTGAGGACGGGTTCAAGAACGGGGCGCGCTGCTACGGGTCGTGCCTGTCGACCGTCGCCGGGGCGATCTTCAATCTCGAGCGCGGCCTCAACGTCCCGCAGGACGAGGACATCACCCATCCCGAGGGCTTCTTCCGCGGCATGCCGACCTGGGACAAGGTCATGGGCCTGCCTTACCAGCAGAGAATGCGCGCCTTCCGCGACCCGGAGATCCGCAAGGCGATGTCGGCCGAGGCAGTCGAGGGCACCGTTGCCCAGCAGGGCGGCATGACCGACCGGCGCGGCCGGGCGCGCGGCCTGTTCAACCGGCGCTGGGACCTCGTCAAAGTGTTCATGACCGCGAAGGGCCAGAACCGGCATCTCGAAGGCAAGAGCGTCGAGGAGATCGCCAAGGAACAGAACAAAGGCATCATGGACGCCTTCCTCGACCTGTCGCTCGACGAGGATTTGCAAACCTGCTTTATCGCGATCGACCGCAACAACGATCCGAAGACGCAAAAGCACATCCTCGGCTCGCAATACACGGTCATCGGCACCAGCGACGGCGGCGGCCGTCCGCACACCGCCGACCGTCACGAGACCAGCACGCAGCTGCTCGGCTACTGGGTGCGCGAGCAGCAGGCGATGCCGCTCGAAGAGGCGGTCTACCGGCTGACCGGCAAGACGGCGCTGATGCACGACATGCACGACCGCGGCTTTATCGCCGCCGGCAAGGTTGCCGATATCACGATCTTCGACCCCGATACGGTCGCGCCCAAGCCGCGCGAGCCGCTGGCAACGCTGCCGGGGGGCGGGATCCAGGTGCGGCGCGAAGCGGTCGGCATCGACCACGTGATCGTCAATGGGACGGTGCTGCTGGAGAACGGCCAGCTGACCGATGCCCTGCCGGGGCAGATCATCCGCGGCCCGCTTTACCAGGGGGCGCGGGCCTAAGCGCTGCGGAAAGGCCGAGCCGACCCGGGCGATCGGGTCGGCCGCGGCGCATATTGTGTTTTTGTGAACCTGGCGATGCCCGGAGCAATCCGGGCATCGTCGCTTGATCGTGCCGCCGCTGACAGAAATGGCGGTCTTGCGGTCGCAAACCCATTCTACCCGGGCCGACTTTTCGGAAACGGAGAAACGCGCGATGGCCGAGGGAGCAAAACGCATCGAACGGTTGGACCCGGCGCTCGACCGGATCATCGATGTGGCGCAGCCGATCCAGGAACTGGCCGACGGCTTTGGCGGACCCCAAGGGCCGGCCGAAGGTCCGTTGTGGTGGCACGAGGGCGGCTACCTGGTGTTCAGCGACATCCACAACAACCGTCGCATGAAGTTCGAGCCGGGCCGCGGTGTCTCGGTATTGCTCGAGCCGACCAACCGCGCCAACGGGCTCACCCGCGACCTGAAAGGCAGGCTTATTGCCTGCGAGCATGATTCGCGCCGCGTGACCCGGCGCGAGGCGGATGGCGAGATCACGGTGATCGCCAACAGTTTCCAGGGCCGGCCGCTGAACCGGCCGAACGACGTGGTCGTCAAATCCGACAGTTCGATCTATTTCACCGACCCGTGGACGAGCCCCAATCCGCCGCAGCAATGGGATCTGACCTTTTCCGGCGTCTACCGGGTCAGCCCCGATCTCGGCACGCTGAGCCTGCTGGTCGACGATTTCACGCTGCCCAACGGGCTCGCCTTCTCGCCGGACGAGAGCATCCTCTACATCAACGATTCGCGGCGCGGTCACATTCGCGCTTTCGACGTGATGCCGAACGGCATGCTGGCGCGCGCCAGCGACCGCGTCTTTGTCGATCTGCGCGGCCCCGAGCCCGGGGTGCCCGACGGCATGAAGGTCGATCGCGAAGGCAATGTCTATTGCGGCGGCGCCGGCGGGTTGTGGATCATCGATCCCGGCGGCAAGAAATTGGGGCGGATCGTCCACGGCGCCCCGGCGACGACCAATCTCGCCTTTGGCGGCGCCGATTGGACGACGCTCTATTTCACCAGCCGCAGCCACCTCGGCGCCGTCAACCTGAAAGTTCCCGGCATCCCGGTCCCGGCCGCCCCGCGCTGACCCCCTTGGGCGGCGGTGCCGGCCGCGCCCGCCGCGGCTCGCTTTAGGCCGGTCTCAACGAGGCGGCGATCGGCGGCCGGGCGTGACGAAATTCGCTCGCCCGCTCAAAGGCGTGGCCGACCCGCATGACCCCGGCCTCGTCGAATGGCTTGCCGGCGATCTGGAACGCCAGCGGCAAGCCGTCCTCGAAGCCGATCGGCACCGACAGGGCGGGGACCCCGGTCAGGTTGTAGGGGGCGGTGTAAGAGGCGCGCTCAAACACACCCCAAAACGGCACCTGATCGATGCGCGGCGCGGGACCCGTGGCGTTGGCGGAAACCACGATATCGACCCGGTCGAAGAGGCGGGCGAATTCGAGGCACAATTCGCGCCGCTGCCGCACCGCTTCGACATAATCGGCGGCGGACAGAAACGCGCCCAACGCGATCCGCGCAAACATGTGATGGCCGAAATCCTGCGGGCGCTCGCGAAAATCGCGTTCGTGCAGCGCATAGGCTTCGGCGATCATGATCAGCCGGTTGGTGTCGAGGTAGTCGATCAGCGGCGAGAGTTCGACATCGACCAGTTGCGCCCCGAGCTGTTCAAGGGTGTTGAGCGCGCTGTCGAACGCCGCGGCATAAGCGGTCGAGGGCGCGTTCTCGGGCCCAAAGGCGGCCACCGCATCGCGTTCGTGGAAATGCCGGATGACCCCGATCTTGAGCCCGTCGAGCCGCGTCGCAAGTGCCGAGGCGTAATCCGGCACCGGCACATCGGCCGAGCCCGGGTCGAGCGGGTCATGGCCGGCCAGCGCCTGCATCATGATCGCGCAATCCTCGACCGTGCGGGTCAGCGGCCCGCAATGGTCGAGCGTGTAGCTCAGCGGAAAGACACCGCGGCGGCTGACCCGGCCATAGGTCGGCTTCAGCCCGACAATGCCGCAATAGGCGGCGGGGCCGCGGATCGACCCGCCGGTGTCCGACCCCATCGCCGCCGCGCACAGCCCGGCGGCAACCGCGACCGCCGATCCGCTCGACGAGCCCGCCGGGTAATGCGCGGTGTTCCACGGGTTGCGCGCCGGCGCAAAGGGCAGCGTGAAATCGGGGCCGCCGATCGCAAATTCGTGCGTTTCCTGTTTGCCGAGCAAGATCGCGCCGGCGCCGCGCAGCCGCACCCAGGTCTCGGCGTCCTCGTTCGGGATATGGTCGAGATAGCGGCGCGAGCCCGCGGTGGTGCGGATCCCGGCCGTCTTGTAGATGTCTTTGAGGCCGATCGGAATCCCGTTGAGGATGCCGCTGCGGCCGGGCGCGGCGGCCGCGCGCGCCGCGGCCAGCGCCGCCTCGCGCGTGACCAGCACAAAACTGTGCAATTCGCCGTCGAGGGCGGCGATGCGTTCGAGATAGGCCTCAGTCAGCGCCAATGGCGTCAGATTGCCGGACGCGATCGCCAGCCGCGCCTCGGCAAGGGTCAGCTGGGTCGGGTCCATTACGACGCCTCCGGCCGCGGCTGCACAAAGATGTGCGCCGGCTCGGCCGCCCGGTCGCGCGACCGGCGCACCGTCCGCCGCATGCGCTGGACAAACCGGTAACCCTCGCGCAACGCGGCGAATTGCTCAGGCGTCAGCGCCAGTCCCGCTTGTTCGACCAGGATCTGAAACCGTTCGGACGATATCGGTTCTTCGGCCATGGTTCCCTCCACTGCATCAGCCGGGTGGCCGCGGCCCCCGGTTGACACGGACCCGTTCGGGGCGGCAGTCGCGGAAAATCGGCGGCCGCCTATTCCGCGGCCTGCGCCGTGGGGGCGGCGTGGAAATTCTTCGGCAGGCCGGCCTTGGCGATCGCGCCGTATTGCACGATTTCGGGCAATGCGCGATGGACCAGTTCGCGCACCATCAGCAGGCGGTCGAGATCGATGCCGGTGTCAAACCCCATCGCCTCGAGCATGAAGACGAGGTCCTCGATGACGATGTTGCCGGTTGCCTTGGGCGCAAACGGGCAGCCGCCAAGTCCGCCGAGCGACGCGTCAAAAGCGCGCGCGCCGGCATTCAGGGCGGCCAGCACATTGGCCAGGCCAACCCCGCGGGTGTCGTGGAAATGGCCGCCGACCGGCAGCGGCGCGACCTCGGCCATGACCCGGCGGAACACGCGTTCAACCGCGGCCGGATTGCCGTAGCCAACCGTGTCGGCGAGCATGATCGCGTCGGCTCCGGCCTCGGCAACCGCGATCGCGATGCGCCTCACCCGATCCTCGTCGACCGCCCCCTCGATCGTGCAGCCAAAAGCGGTGGCAAGCCCGCAGGTCAGGCGCGGGCGCCGGCCCTCGGGCGCGGTCTGGCACAGCGCCACGACCCGGCGAAATTCTTCGATCGATTCGGCGGTCGAGCGGCGGACATTGGCGCGGTTGTGTCCCTCGCTGACCGACAGCACGAAATTCATCTCGTGCACGCCGAGGGCCAAGCCGCGTTCGGCGCCCTTGAGGTTCGGGATCAGCGCCGAAACGGTCAGCCCGGGCAGGGTCAGGGCATGGCGCACCACCGCCTCGGCATCGGCCAGTTGCGGCAACAGCTTGGGCGGCACGAACGAACTCACTTCGATCTCGCGCACGCCGGCCGCATGCTCGGCCTCCAGCCAGGCGATTTTCTGTTCGGTCGGCATGATTTCGGCGAGGCTCTGCAAACCGTCGCGCATGCCCACTTCGCGCACAAACGCACGCTCACGCATCTCGCACCTCCACAAGCCGACCCCGAGGCTAGTCCCTGCCGGGCGCCGCGGCAACGTTTCAGACAATGTGCTCGGGGGTCAGCGCGCAAATCTCGCCGCTGTCGCCGAGCTCGATCTGGATCGTCGGATGGGCGATGCCAAACCGCTGATGCAGTTCCTGGGTGATCGCGTTGAGCCGGGCGTCGCCGGGGTGCCCCGCGGGCATGACCAGGTGGCAGGTCAGCGCCGTCTCGGTCGTGCTCATGCCCCAGATGTGCAAATCGTGCAACGCGCTCACTCCCGGCACGGCCTCGAGATAGGCGCGCACGGCGTTGGCGTTGACGTTCTCCGGCACGGCGTTCAGCGCCAGTTGCGTCGCGTCCCTCAGCAAATCCCAGGTGCCGATGACGATGACCACGGCCACGACGAGGCTCACCGCCGGGTCGAGCCTGAGCCAACCGGTCACGCCGATGGCAATGCCGGCGGCGACGACGCCGGCCGTCACAAACGCATCCGCGGCCATATGCAGAAAGGCGCTTTTGACGTTGAGATCGCGTCCGCGGCCGGAGGCGAACAGCAGTGCGGTCCCGCCATTCACAAAAATGCCCGCCGCCGCAACCCACACGACGACACCGTAAGCGACCGGCACCGGGTTGGCAAAGCGCAGCACCGCTTCCCAGGCGAGCCCGCCAGTCACGACCAGCAAGATGATCGCGTTGGCCAGCGCCGCCAGGATCGAACTCGATTTCAAGCCATAGGTGTAACGCCCGCTGGGGCCGCGCCGGCTCAGCACGGCCGCACCCCAAGACAGCGCCAGCCCCAAGACGTCGCTCAGATTGTGGCCGGCATCGGCGAGCAGCGCCAGCGAATGGGAAAGGATCCCGGCGACCGCTTCGCCGGCGACATAGGCGAGATTTAGAGCGATGCCGAGGGCAAAGGCGCGGCCGTAATCGCCGTCGCCCTGCCCGTGATGTTGGTGATCGTGAGCCACAGGGTCGCCTCGGCCGCGAAGTCGGTGGCGGCCGCAACCGGCGCCGGCCCGGTGAGCCCTGACACCGGCTGCAACCCGCCTCGATAAGACAAAAAAATGCCATGTCCGCTTACCCCCGGTAAGCCCGAAATCGCCGTCGGCGACACGGCAGCCGGTAGCGGGACAAGCATGGCGAATTTTTTTCCGTCAAAGCGCGACGACAGATATCGTCCTCGGGTGGAGACCAGAGCCGACATGGTTTCAAGCCGCCTGCGGCAGTTGGATGCGCTGCGCGGGATTGCCGCCCTGATTGTCGTCTTCAATCACTACGCGCAGGTGGTCCCGGAAGCCGTCAGCCACGCGATCGACCACACCGGGCTGTTGTCGGCGGAAGTGTGGACGTCGCCCTGGTTCTGGCTGCGCTACACGCCGCTGCGCCTGTTTGTCGACGGGGAGGCGGCGGTCGACGTGTTTTTCGTGCTGAGCGGGTTTGTGCTGGCCTTGCCGCTGAGCCTCGACCGCCAACCCGAATTCTGGCCGTTTGTCGTCAAGCGGTTGTGCCGCATCTATCTGCCTTTCGCGATTGTGATCGGGTGCGTGGCTCTGGCCTGGATGATCGTCCCCACCGGTCCGGCGCCCGCCGCCAGCGAATGGCTGAACGGATTGCGGCCGCGTCCCGGAGCCTATTCGCTGCTCCAGCACCTCTTGATGACCGGCAGCGATATGAGCCTCAATCCGGCGATGTGGACGTTGGTTCACGAGGTCCGCATGGCGGCGGTGATGCCGCTGATCTTCTTGATGATCCGCAAGCTGGGGCCGGTCCATACGGTGGCGTTGTGTTTGGTGATTTCGCTCTTGTTTTCGTTCGGGATGACCGACTCGATCTCGGGGTCGTGGCAGGCGACGCTGCATTTCATATGGATGTTCGCGGTCGGGAGTGCGCTCGCTTTCGGCCGGGGCTCGCTGATCGCCCGCCACCGCGGCCCGCTTGCGACCGCCTCGTTGTGGGCGCTGGCGATCGCCCTTTTGGTTGTTCCGTTCAACCGGGTCTGGGCCGATTTTCTGATCGGCTGGGGAGCGGTTCTGGTGATCGTGTTGTGTCTGTCGCACAACCGAGCCGCATCCCTGTTGAGCCTGCCGCTGCCGCTGTGGCTCGGCCGCGTCTCCTACAGCCTGTATCTGATTCACCTGCCGATCCTGATCATCGCCGTGACCGGCGGGCTGGCGCTCGGGGCGCTGCCGGTGCTGTTGGTGCTGACCCTGGCGATGGCCGAGGCGTGCTTCCGCGCGATCGAGGCCCCCTCGCACGCGCTTGGGGTCATGCTCTCGCGGACGATGCTGAGCCGCGGCGATCGCCCCGACCACAAGGCCGCCGCCTGAGTTCCGGCGCAACACGCGCGATCGGTGGGACCGCGCCCACAGACGGGCTGACCAAGGCGCGAAATCGTCGCGATCCGCGCGGCGCCGATGCTATGCTTGCCGCGAACTGGTGTTACCCGAATCCGCCGGTCGCGGCGGCAACAGGAGAAGAAAATGGCGTCGATCGAGCTCGATCTCCCTCGCACCGCGGCGCGCGGCGACGATTATGTCGCTCGGGCGCAGGCGCTCGCGCCGCTGCTCAAAGACGCCGCCGACGAGATCGAGGCCGAGCGGCAATTGCCGCCGCGGGTGGTCGAGGCGCTGATCGCGGGCGGGTTCTTCAAATTGTTGATCCCGCGCTCTCTGGGCGGCGCCGAGCTCCACCCGCTCAGCTACGTCCAGGTGCTGGAAACCCTCGCCCGGGCCGAGCCCAGCACGGCCTGGTCGCTGGGGCAGAATTCGGGCTGCTCAATGACCGCCGCCTATCTCGAGCCGGAAATCGCGCGCGAGATCTTTGGGCCGCGCCAGGGAATCCTCGCCTGGGGTCCGGACCTGCCCGGCGCCGGGCGCGGTGTGGCGGTCAGCGGCGGCTTTCGCGTCACCGGGCGGTGGGGGTTTGCCACCGGCAGCCGTCATGCCACTTGGCTCGGCGCCCATGTGCCGGTGTTCGAAGAGGATGGCAGCGCCCGCCTTCAGCCCAATGGCCGACCCTATGTCCGTACCGTGTTGTTCCCGAAATCGCAGGCCAAGATCATCGACAACTGGCATGTGATCGGGCTGCGGGGCACCGGCAGCGACAGCTACGCGGTCGAGGACCTGTTTGTCCCGCAGCAATACACCTGCTCCCGTGACAACCCGGCCGAGCGGCGCGAGCCCGGCCTTCTCTATAAATTCACCAGTGGCATGGTCTACGCGATGGGGTTTTCCAACGTGTCGCTCGGCATCGCCCGCGGCGCGCTCGATCTGTTTATCGAGCTGGCGCGCGACAAGATTCCGCGGGGCGCGCGAAAGACATTGCGCGAGAACAATGTGATCCAATCGCTTGTCGCGCAATGCGAGGCGCGGCTGTCGTCGTGCCGGGCCTATATTCACGAAACCCTCGAGCAGATGTGGGACGAAGCCGAACGGCAGGGTGATTTCCGCCCCGATCAGCATGCGCGCTTGCGGCTGGCCGCAACCTGGGCGATCCAACAATCGCGCGAGGTCACCGCCCAGCTCTACAGCGCCGCCGGCGCCACCGCGATCTTTAATGAGAACCCGTTCGAGCGGCGGTTTCGCGACATGCACGCCGGCAGCCAACAGGGGCAGGGCCGGCCGATCCATTTTGAGACGGTCGGCCAGATCTTGCTTGGCCTGCCGCCGGAAGGGCGGATGTTTCGCTGACGCAACAGCGCGCCCTCTTGCGTCGCGGCAACGCCAGCGGCGCAGAGGGCGTCATCGCCCCGGGATCGCCTCATCCGCGCGCCGCCACCCAGAGGGCGACCCAAACAACCACCACACCAAGCGCGACCAGATAACCGGCAATCACCGCCCGTCGCCACCACAGCCTGAAGGGCGGCCTGATCCATCCCGAAGCGACAAACGCCGCAGTCAATAACAGAACGAGAGCCGCGAGAAATTGCGGATGCTCAGGAATGGGCATTGATTACAAAATGTCGCGGCATCACCGGCGCCGGCGCTTAGGGGCGCTCGTGGCGGATCGGCCGCCGGTGCACGATCACCGGATGCGCGTAACGGGCGAGCGCGCGGTTCAATTGCTCGATCGAGGCCCGGTCGAGGTAGACCCCGACCCAGCCATGACCGGGGTGGAGCACGTCGAGATCGACGCCTTCGCCGTCAGGCTGCACATACCACCGCCCGTCAGTGGCGACATTGATCTGGGTTCCTGGCGCCGGCGGCACCATCGGGCGCGGCGGGTTCATGGCGGCCCGCGCCTGCGTCAGCGTGTTGATCAATGTCTCGACTTGCGCCGCGTTCAGGCTGACCTTGGTCGACGGCGTTCCGGGGATCTGCAAAGTCACTTCCGTCTTCGGCGCATTGAGCGCCGCCGGCGGCGCCGGTTTGCCTTGCGCAAACGAAATCGAATGCAAGCTCAGCGCGGCGGCGGTTGCGAGGAAAAACCGAGCCGCCGCACGACGCATACAAGGTTTCATGGAGTGGGGTCCGCGCCTGATCGTTGCCGCCCAAGGATAGTCGAACGACGCCCATCCGGTCGAGGATGTGGAACCCGCGCGACCGCCGCCGCCGTCCCGGCCCGACAGCGGCGAACCGCCGGTAGGGCGCCCCTTGGCCCGGCGCGCGATGGCGCAAGGCTCGTTCCGGCCTCGAAGAAATCGGTGGTTACGGCGGTGCCTCGCCGGGCTCCAGCCGTCCGGCGAACATTTCCAACGCTTGCGACCGGAAGCTGTCGCGGCGATGCGCCAGGCTCACATCCCGCTGCCGCCGCCGCCACCGCCATCGCCGCCGCCATGCTCGGCCTTGGCGCCGTTCTGATCCGGGAAGGCGGGGTTCGCTCCGGGCGTGGCTGCCGGCGTGCAGCCGGCGAGAACGAGCAACGCCAGCAGCGCGGCCCGCAGCCGCGAAGGGTTGGTCCATCTCCGGTCGAGGGATGTCATCGCCGCGAATTATCGCGCTGTGCACTTTCCCGGGCGAGGAAAGTTTGCCTGTATCGACCGCCGGACGCGTGCCTACGCCGCGAGCGATGTAAAAGACCAGGGCCGCTCTCCGATTGCCGACAGCGAGCGATCGAGCGGATCGGGCAGGATGGGACACCGGCTCCGGCCCTCCGCCCCCCGCGGCAGCGGAGAATAGCCCCTTCCACGGATTTGAAGCGTTTTGACTCCGGTTTAAGCTGGGTTACGATGGCCGCCGGGTTCGACAACAAGGAACCGGCCGGCCGTGGACGAGCCGCTCGACAGCGGGATCGCGGTTGGAGGCGGTGCCACCGCTTCCGCCCCCGCCTTTGCGCGCTTTCCGGCGCGGCGGCCCGAGCCTGCGCCGATTGTCCCACGCGCCCTGAACCCGCAGGCGCCGCGCACCTTCCCCGGGCGCTATGGCGCGCCGGTGGCGGCTCTCGATCTTGGCACCAACAATTGCCGGCTCCTGGTGGCGCGTCCGGCCGGCGCCGGCATCCGCGTCATCGACGCGTTTTCGCGCATCGTCCGGCTGGGCGAAGGGGTGGCCGCGACCGGCGCCTTGTCCGAAGAAGCGATCCACCGCACGCTCGAAGCGCTGAAGATATGTGCCGATAAGATCGCCGCACGGCCCCTGGCCGGGGGCCGCTATGTCGCCACCGAAGCCTGCCGGCGGGCGGCCAATTGCCAGGAATTCCTGGCCCGGGTGCGCACCGAGACAGGGCTTGAGATCGAGATTATCTCGACCGCAGAAGAGGCGCGGCTGGTCGTTTCCGGTTGCGCGCCGCTGCTCAACCCGCGCGTTCCTTATGCGCTGGTGTTCGATATCGGCGGCGGGTCGACCGAGATCGTGCTGGTGCGGCTGGAGCGCGGCAAGGACCGCCGCCGGCGCCAACCGCGCATCATCGGCTCGATGTCGCTGCCGATGGGGGTCGTGACCCTGACAGACCGCTTTGGCGGCGATGTGTCGCCGGCGACCTATCGCACGATGGTCGAAGAAGCGGCGCAGGCGCTCAAACCCTTCGAGCGCGACTACCGGCTGCGCCGTCACATCCGCACCGGCCGGCTGCAGATGCTGGGTAGTTCCGGCACGGTGACCACGCTGGCCGGCATTCACTTGGCGCTGCCGCGCTATATTCGTGCGCTGGTCGACGGCAGCAGCCTGACCTTTGACCAGATTGCTGCGGTCTCGGCGCATCTGGCGGGGCTCGATCTCGCCGGTCGCGCCGCCAGCCCGTGCGTCGGTCGCGAGCGCGCCGATCTGGTGCTGAGCGGCTGCGCCATTCTCGACGCAATCTGCGAGACCTGGCCGGTTGGCCGGCTGCGCGTCGCCGACCGCGGCGTGCGCGAGGGCATCCTTTTCGACCTGATCCACGGGTAAGCGTGGCAAAAAACATTGGAAACCGCGGCGATCGCCCGCTCGCGGTGCGTGTCCGTCACGCCGGTCGGCGCAAGCCCTCTTCGACCGCATGGCTCGCCCGGCAGCTCAACGACCCCTACGTCGCCGCCGCCCGCCGCCACGGCTACCGCTCGCGTGCGGCATTCAAGCTGATCGAGCTTGATGATCGTTTTCATGTGCTCAGGCGTGGTGCCCGGGTTGTCGACCTTGGCTGTGCGCCGGGCGGTTGGACCCAGGTCGCGGTCGAGCGGGTCGGCCCGCACGGGGTCGTGGTCGGGGTTGACCGCGCCCCGACCCAAGCCATCGCCGGCGCCCAACTGCTGTGCGCCGACCTGACCGAGACGACGGCGCTGGCCCTGGTGACGGCGGCCCTTGGCGGCGCCCGCGCCGATCTTGTGTTGAGCGACATGGCGCCGCCGACAACCGGTCACGCGGCGACTGACCATCTGCGCATCCTGGCGCTGGCCGAGACCGCCTTTGACCTCGCCGAACAACTCTTGGCGCCGGGCGGGGCCTTTATTGCCAAGGTGTTCCAAGGTGGTGCGGAGGGCGAGCTGCTGGCGCGCCTCAAGCGCGCCTTTGCCGGCGTGCGCCACGCCAAGCCGCCGGCAAGCCGCGCCGAATCGGCAGAGACCTATGTCGTTGCAACAGGCTTTCGCGGGCGGGATTAAACAAGAACCCGCACTATATGTTAGCGCAACGGTTTGGGCGGCGGCGGGCAGGGTGATAGTTCGCTGCCATCGCTCCTGGAGGAACGGATGGAAATCCGGCAGGCGCTGACCTTCGACGACGTGATGCTGGTTCCGGCCGCCTCGGCGGTGTTGCCGAGCGAAACCGACACCCGGTCGCGGCTAACGCGCGAGATCGAGCTCGGCATTCCGCTCGTATCGGCGGCGATGGATACCGTCACCGAAAGCGCACTCGCGATCGCCATGGCGCAGGCCGGAGGGATCGGCGTCATCCATCGCAACATGACCATCGAACAGCAGGCGGCGGAAGTCCGCAAGGTCAAGAAATTCGAAGCCGGGATGGTCGTCAACCCGGTCACCATCCACCCCGACGAGACGCTCGCCGACGCGCTCAGGCTGATGGCCGACCACCGCATCTCGGGCATTCCGGTCGTCGAGCGGAATTCGCGGCGGCTTGCCGGCATCATTACCAATCGCGATGTGCGCTTTGCCGACGATCCGCGCCAGCCGGTGGCCGAGCTGATGACCAAGGAGCGCCTGGTTACCGTCCGCGAAAACGTCGCCACCGACGAGGCCAAGCGACTTTTGCACCACTACCGCATCGAGAAATTATTGGTCGTCGACGACGCTTATCGCTGCATCGGATTGATTACCGTCAAGGACATCGAAAAAGCGCAGCGATATCCGAATGCGTGCAAAGACGAGCATGGCCGGTTGCGCGTCGCCGCCGCGACCGGGACCGGCAGCGACGGCGTCGAGCGCGCCGAGGCGTTGTTCGACGCCGGGCTCGACGTGCTGGTGGTCGACACCGCGCACGGTCATTCCGACCGGGTCATCGCCGCGGTGCGCGAGATCCGCCGGTTGTCGAACTACACCCAGGTCATCGGCGGTAATGTCGCGACCGCCGACGGCGCCCGGGCGTTGGTCGAGGCCGGCGTCGATGCGGTCAAAGTCGGCATCGGGCCGGGCTCGATCTGCACCACGCGCATCGTTGCCGGGGTTGGCGTGCCGCAATTCACCGCAATCCTCGATACGGTCGACGAATGCCGCAAATTCGACGTGCCGGTCATTGCCGATGGCGGGATCAAATTTTCCGGCGACCTGGCCAAGGCGATCGCCGCGGGCGCCGATTGCGCGATGCTGGGCTCGCTGTTTGCCGGCACCGACGAGGCCCCGGGCGAGGTGTTCCTGTATCAGGGTCGCAGTTACAAATACTACCGTGGCATGGGATCGATCGGGGCGATGGCGCGCGGCTCCGCCGACCGCTATTTCCAGCAGGAGGTGACGAGCACGCTGAAGCTGGTCCCGGAGGGGGTGGAGGGCCGGGTGCCGCACAAAGGGCCGGTCGGCAATATTGTTCATCAACTGATCGGCGGGTTGCGCGCCGCGATGGGCTATACCGGCAACCGCTCGATCAAGGACATGCAGCGCAATTGCACCTTTGTCCGGATTACCGCCGCCGGTCTGCGCGAGAGCCATGTCCATGATATCGCCATGACCAGGGAGGCGCCGAATTATTCGACCGACGGTTGAGGTCGTGGCCAACCCGATTTCGCGGCGCCGGCGAAGGTCATCGCATCCGCGTCTGACAATGTCTGCGCGGAACGCATCACTTGTCGCGCGCAACGGCGCCGCCGAAGGATCGCGGATCGTTCCCCAGCGCTCGTTGAAACGGCGGGCTGCGCCGCGCTGCCATCGGTGAACCCGGGGGCGCGGATCGCCGCGGCGATCGACATTCTTTGCGGCATCGAGCAGGGTGGGCGACCTGCTGACGATGTAGCGGCCGATTACTTCCGTCGCCGGCGCTATATCGGCGCCAAGGATCGGGCGCAGATCTCCGGGCATCTTTACACCGTGCTGCGCCACCGCGCGGCGCTCGATTGGTGGATCGAGCGGGTCGGCGCCGGATCGGCCGCGGCCGACGCCCGCCGCCGGGTTTTCGCCGCCTTGTTGCTGGCCGAGGCCTGGCCCAAGGAGAACATTATTGCCGCCTGTGACGGTGATCGCTTCCGCCCGCCGCCGCTGACGGCCGGCGAGCACCGCCTCGTCGCCGCGCTCAGCGGGCGCAGCTTGCACCATCCGGCGATGCCGCGCGCCGTTGCCAATGACGTACCCCAATGGCTGCTGCCCCATCTGGAGCGCGTGTTCGACGAGGATCTCGCGCGCGAGATGGCGGCCCTCAACGCGTCGGCACCGATCGATCTGCGCGTCAACCTGTTGAAAGCCGACCGCGATCGGGCCTGGCAGGCGCTGGCGGCCGAGGGTATAGCGGTCGTGCCGACGGCGCTGTCGCCGGTGGGGCTGCGGCTGGCAAAGCGGGCGCCGCTCTCCCGGCTGGCCGCATTCCGCGACGGCCTCGTCGAGGTTCAGGACGAAGGCTCACAGATCGCCGCTTTGCTTGCCGACGCACGACCGGGTATGCGGGTTGTCGATTTCTGCGCCGGCGCCGGCGGCAAGACCCTCGCCCTCGCTGCCGGCATGGCCAACCGCGGCAAGCTCGTCGCCTGCGATGTCGCCGCCTACCGGCTGGAACGCGCCGGCCGCCGGCTGCGCCGCGCCGGTGTCGCCAATGTCGAGCGCCGGGTGCTGGCGAGCGAACACGACAAATGGGTCAAGCGCCACGCCCAGGGCTTTGATCGCGTCTTTGTCGACGCGCCTTGCCTTGGAACCGGCACCTGGCGGCGCAATCCCGACGCCAAATGGCGCATGCAGGCGCGCGATCTGGCCGAGCTGCGTCCGCGCCAGCAGAATATCCTGGCCAGTGCCGCACGCCTGGTGCGCCCCGGCGGCCGCCTCGTTTACGTCACCTGTTCGCTGCTGCGCGAGGAGAACGAGGAGCAAGCTGAAGCGTTTTTGGCCGGGCATCCCGATTTTGCGATCGTCCCGGTGCGGCACGCCTGGGCGCAAACGATTGGCGGCAACGCCCCCGCCGCCGGCGACTATCTGCGCCTGACCCCCGCGCGGCACGGCACCGACGGCTTTTTCGTCGCGATCTTTGCGCGGATCGGCCAAAATTCCCGAGACCCGAGGGACCCATCGCGATGACCGACCGCATCCTGATTCTCGATTTCGGCAGTCAGGTTACCCAGCTGATCGCCCGCCGCGTGCGTGAGAGCGGCGTCTATTGCGAGATCCACCCCTACACGATCGACGAGGCCAAGGTTCGCGACTTTGACCCGCGCGCGGTCATCCTGTCGGGCGGCCCCGCCTCGGTCACCGCGGGCACCGCACCGCGGGCGCCCGATATCGTCTTCCGGCTCGGCGTGCCGGTGCTCGGCATCTGCTATGGCATGCAGACGATGTGCGACGAATTGGGCGGGCGCGTGACGCTGAGCGAACACCAGGAATTCGGCCGCGCCTTTATTGATATTCTCGATGATTGCCGGTTGTTCGAGGGCTTATGGAAGAAGGGCGAACGCGCCGAGGTGTGGATGAGCCATGGCGACAAGGTCGACGCCTTGCCCGCCGGGTTTCGCGCGGTCGCCGCCAGCGAAGCCGCACCCTTTGCCGCGATCGCCGACGACAGTCGCGGTTTTTACGGTGCGTTGTTTCACCCCGAGGTCGCGCACACCCCGCAGGGGGTGGAATTGCTGCGCAATTTTACCCACAAGGTGGCCGGGTGCCGCGGCGATTGGACGATGGCGCTCTACCATGCCCAGATCGTCGAGCGCCTGCGCCGCCAGATCGGTCATGGCAATGTCGTGTTGGGTCTGTCGGGCGGGGTCGATTCGGCGGTCGCCGCGGCCCTGTTGCATGAGGCGGTCGGCGACCAGCTGACCTGCATTTTTGTCGACACGGGGATGCTGCGCGCCGGCGAGGCCGAAGAGGTCGTCGATCTGTTCCGCCGGCATTACAACATCCCGCTCATCCACCGCGATGCTGGCGAACAGTTTCTGGCGCGGCTCGAAGGGGTTCACGACCCCGAAGAAAAGCGCAAGCGGATCGGCGCCGCCTTTGTCGATGTGTTCGAGGAAGAGGCGCAAAAGCTTGGCGATGTCGAGTTTCTGGCGCAAGGGACGCTCTACCCCGACGTGATCGAATCGACCAGCGCCCAGGGCGGGCCGTCGGTAACGATCAAATCGCATCACAATGTCGGCGGGCTGCCCGAGCGCATGAAATTGCGCCTTGTCGAGCCGCTGCGCGAACTTTTTAAAGACGAGGTGCGGGCGCTCGGCCGCGAACTCGGCCTGCCCGAGCGGATTGTCGGCCGCCATCCGTTTCCGGGGCCGGGGCTCGCGATCCGCATCCCGGGCGAGGTCACCCGCGACAAGGTCGAGATCCTGCGCAAAGCCGATGCGGTATTCATTGAGGAGATCCGCAACGCCGGGCTCTATGACGCGATCTGGCAGGCCTTTGCGGTCTTGCTGCCGGTGCGCAGTGTCGGGGTCATGGGCGACGCGCGCACTTACGACTATGCCTGCGCCTTGCGCGCGGTAACCTCGACCGACGGGATGACCGCCGACACCTTCGCGTTCGCGCATGAATTTCTGGGCAGAACCGCGACCCGCATCATCAACGAAGTGCGCGGTATCAACCGGGTGGTTTACGATGTGACGTCAAAACCCCCCGGCACCATCGAGTGGGAATGAGGGGGAATACTAATCGGTAAAAGAGAATAGAGCGGCGTATTAAATCCGCATCCACTTCCGCAAATTTAATCGATAGTCATCACTCGAGTGGCGGTTCCTGACGCGCACAAGAACAACCGATCCTTGGCCGCCCGCAAGATCAAGTGCGAGGCGGCATAGTACTGGCAGTTTTCGTGTGGATTGGCAATTCTCGTGCCATCTGCCGATAGCCGCTTGTGGCCGGTGCGCGTTCCTGAAGGAAGGGAACGGGCAATCGCCGTCACGCCGCCGCATCTGCGATCGGGTCAAGGCCAAGCGCTACGCGACCAGTGAACCGATGCTGACGTTTTGCCGACAGCGGATGGAATTGCCCGCCATGCGCGTCGCGCAACAGCCGCTCAAGCCCGGCATTGCGGTAAAAGCCGGCGCCGCCCGCCACTTCCAATGCCTTCTCCACCGTCGCCAACACATGCTCGGCGACAATCGTCTTGCGCACCAGCATGGCATTGGCGATGTCGAGCGTCATTGCGAAGTCGAAATCGTTGGCCAGGCGGACCATGTCGTCAATAGCAAGCTCAGTCATTGTCAACTCGTTGGTCAATTCGCCCAGCAGGTAAGGCACGGTCGGATCGCCGCTGCGCTTGCGGGCCAGCAAGGCTGCGATCCCTGCCGCGGCCTCCGCGACCCCGGCGTAAACCGACATGATCAGCGGCAGCGCCACGGTCAGGATCACATTCCACGCCGGATGAAAGCGGCCGCGCGGCCGCCGTAGCGCGACTGCATCCTCGGGCACAAAAACGTTGTCGAGAATGATCGTGTGGGAGCCCGTTGCACGCATGCCGAGCGCATGCCAATCGTCGGCTACCGCAATCCCCGGCGCAGCGAAAGGAACGGCGAAATGGAGGACCTGCCAGCCCTCTTCTGCATCGTTGAACGGTGCGGAGGTGACCAGGATATCGCCCCTGGGTGAACCGCTGCCGAACGGCTTTCGGGCGCTGACACGGAAGCCGCCGGCGGCGCGCTCCATCGTACCGTTCGAATCCATCCAATCGTTGGCGCCGGTCGAAATGAGCACCGTCTCGTTGGAGGCAACCCGCTCCAACAGCGCCCTTCCCGGCCGGCCGTTTTTGTGGTGATAGACCGCAGCCGCGACGAGATGCTGGTGCATCGAGAGCGCCAGGGCGGTCGAGGGGCAGTAATGGGCAAGCCGGCGCAGAAACCCGCACATCGCGCTGTGACGCGCGCTGCCGCCGCCAAGCTCGGTTGGAACGAGCGCCGAAAATACCTTGTACTCTTTCAGAATATCGTAGTTTCCGGAAACGAAGATATCGCCTTGATCGCAGGCTGCCGCGCCTTCAGCAAAGCGCGGCCCGATGCTCTCCGCGAGCGCTTGCAGATCGAGAAATTGGGTCATGGCGGCACCTCCCTGCGCGCTGTGGCAGAAGCTTGATGTCGGCAGAGCGGACACACAACTTCAAAATCTGAAGTATCGCCGGCCGCCTTTTCCGCTAGGATAGGGCATGGCTGAGAAACATGGATACGGTCAGTTCTGCCCGATCGCGGTTGCCGCCGAGATAGTCGCCCAGCGATGGATGCCGCTGGTCATCCGCGAGCTGTTGTGCGGCAGCGTACGTTTCAACGATCTGCAGCGCGGTGTGCCGCGGATGTCGTCGGCGCTTCTGGCGCAACGTCTCAAGCAGCTGCAGTTCGCCGGCATTGTCGAGCGCCGGCGTGGAACCGGCGGCGGGGCCGAGTATCACCTGACGCGAGCCGGCCGCGAGCTTTTTCCGGTTGTCGAGGCCATGGGGCTCTGGGCGCAGCGCTGGCTGCGCCACGATCTCGTTGATACCGCGAATTTGGACTCCGACCTTTTGATGTGGGACATTCGCCGCAACGTCGCGGCCCATGTGCCGCAGCGAGATCGTCGGTTTGTGGTCGAATTCCGGCTCTTCGGCGTACCGGTCAACCGACGCCGTTATTGGCTGGTCTTCGAAAGCGGTATCGTTGATCTGTGCTACCGCGATCCCGGCTTTGACGTCGATCTTTTCGTCGAAGCCAATTTGCGCATGCTGACGCAAATCTGGCTCGGCCACATTCCGCTCAAGGAAGCCGTTCGCGACGGCCGGCTCCGGCTTGGCGGCGCGCGCGCCGAGGTCAAAGCGTTCGGTTCGTGGTTCGCGCTCAGCATGTTTGCGGCGGCGGGCGCGGAACCGGCCGGGCCGGGTGAACATGCCGTCGGCGAAAGTCCGGGAGCACGGGTTTCGGCGGAGAGTTCCTTTGATATGCCCCCGCCGCACAGCGATCGCCCGTCACTCGATGGTGACCGCGTGAAGCCGTAGCGTCGATAAAACTGTCTCGCCTTGTCGTCCCGGATTACGGACGACGCGGGCGTGGGATGCGATCTGATTATTTGCTTGCGGAAGGGCGCGGCATAGTAATCGACGGCCACCCGAGGCGCGAAATGCGAACAGCACCAACCACCAGCGCTCGCGCGACGGCGTGTGTTAGACCGCGCTCGCCATCATCGATTGCAGCTGTTCGCGGCTGGCGGGGATGAGACCGGCGTCGGCGAGACGCATGATCCACTCGCCCCAGCCGGCACCGATTGCGCAGGCTCGTGCGATCATTTCGCGCGCTTCGGCAATGCGTCCCAGCGCCATCAGCACCCCGGCCCGCCGGCAAAGGAACTCGGGCTCGTCCGGGTACTCGGCGCAGCTCGCATCGAGGTCGCTCAGCGCGCCGGCGAGATCGCCCGCGAAGGCCTTCGCCGTCGCCTCGCTCGCACGATCATGGGCGCGGCCATAGGCGAGCAGGCGCGCCAGCTCGCTAATCGGATCTGGATGGTCATCCACGCGCAGATCGACAACCCGACCATTGTGCGCGTGACCGGCACCCTTGGCGGCGCAAACGATCAGCGCTGCGGCCTGAGACCCGCGAATATCGCCGCCCTCTTTTTGCGCGGCTGACAATGCCGATAGCAGCCTCTCCGCCAAATCCCCGCCCGTCTTCGCGAAAGCCGCGGCCATCGCCGGCCACACCACATCGCATACCGCCATGTTGGCCTGCGCCACACAATGATTGCCGACAATGTGCCCGGCCGCCGCGACACAGCGTTGTCCGGTAAACACTGCGGCTCGGCCCTGCGTATCAAGCATCGCCACCTGACGCATTTCCGCGCCTGAATCGGCGCGCCGAACGGTCTCCAACGCCTGTTGCGGCGTAGCGCCCTGTTTCAGCAGTTCGAGACCTCGGTAGCCATAAACCGGATCGCTGAACGCTTGGCAAACAATGGCGCCGACACCGGCTTCGATCCACGGCACGATTCGGCCCGCGGCAAAAAAGCGGGACTGGACGGCAATGCCAATCTGCCGCGTATGCGGATCATGTCCGATGATGGAGTAAGTCATCGTCGTCATCACCACCGATCATTGCAGTCATGAGTGCAATATTGCATGACTGGCGAGGTTGGTGTCGATCGGTTCGCAGGGCCAGGCGTCCTCGGCATTCGGCTCCGCGAGGCCGCGCGCCCGGCTCGGCAAATACCGCAAATACCGCTGCGCCCCGGTAGAGAAGCTCATCGAGCAGAGGGTTTGCTATACTCGGCCGCGCCGCAGAGCAAGGGGGGCCGACCCTTTGGCAAGCCGCCCGAGGTTATTTCATCCTAACGGTTAATTCCGGTGCGCGATTTTTGCACGGCGTTTGCGCCATGGCTCCGCCCCGTTGGGCCAATATGCCGGTCATTCGGCCTCATCATGTCATGTTCTTGCACCGGTAGCGGCGGTGTGAGGTTTAAATTGACCCGTCGATGTAAAATTCCGGTCGTGTTCCCCCTCCCAGATAATCAAAGCTGCTTGCGCCCCGCCATCAACCAGTCCTGGCCAGGGAACCAACAAATTTCTCAAACGTTTAACTGTGGCCTTATCGCGTGTCGAGGGGGAACGCATCTGATATCTTTAAGCGGTCAACCGTCGCAGGCCAAGAAATTCGTCATGAGAACGAAATGAGAATAGACAGAGAGCACGCGATGCGGGCGGATCAAGAACCTTGGTTTATGAGAGGGGGCGGTGAGCTTGGCGCCTTGATCCGCGCCCACGATTGGAGCTCAAGTTCCCTTGGTCCTCCGAGCGCCTGGTCGCAAAGCCTCAAAACGGCCGTGCGGATCATGTTGACCTCGCGCCAGCCCATCTGGATCGGCTGGGGCAAGGATCTCATCTATCTCTACAACGACCCCTACAAGTCGATCATCGGCGGCAAGCACCCTTGGGCGCTGGGGAAGCCCACACGTCTCGTCTGGCAGGAGATTTGGCCGGAGATCGGGCCGATGCTGGCGACCGCCATGAGAGGAGACGAGGGCACATATGTGGAAGAACAGCTCCTGATCATGGAGCGGCATGGCTATCCGGAGGAGACATACTACACTTTTTCATACAGCCCGATCCCGAACGACAACGGAGAAGCAGGCGGCATCATCTGCGCCAACACCGACGACACCCGTCGTGTCATTGGCGAGCGGCAGACCCGTTTGCTCCGCGATTTGGCCGCACAATCGGTGGCCGCGCGCACCGTCGCCGATGCCTGCGAGCGCTGTGCGGCCGCTCTTGCGACAAACCCGCGCGACCTGCCCTTTGCGTTGATCTATCTCGGCGATGACGGGTCCGGATTTCGTCGCGCCGGGGCAAGCGGCATTGGCCCCGGACATCCTGCAGCCGTAAGGCGCGCAACGCGTGACGACACGCCGTGGCCGCTCGCCGAAGCGGTGGCGTCAAACGAACCCCAGCTGGTCACAACCCTTGCCAGCCGGATCGCGCAGCCGCTTCCATCGGGAAGCTGGCACCAGCCTCCGTACCAAGCGGCGGTCATTCCCATCCCCGGCAGCGGCGAAAGAGGCAGTGTCGGCGCGCTCGTCGTCGGGCTCAATCCGTTTCGCCGCTTCGATGACAGCTATCGCGGCTTCTTGTCGCTGACGGCGGGACAGATCGGCACTGCGATTGGACATGCCGTTGCGTACGAGGAGGAGCGGCGCCGGGCTCAGGCGCTGGCCGAAATCGATCGGGCCAAAACCGTTTTTTTCTCCAATATCAGCCACGAATTTCGGACCCCACTGACGCTGATGATGGGGCCGATCGAGGAGGCCATCGCCGAAGGGGATGATCTGCCTCCGAAGCTCAGGCAGCGCCTTGACATGGCCCACCGCAAATCCTTGCGTCTGTTGCGGCTGGTCAACTCGCTCTTGGATTTTTCGCGGATCGAAGCCGGACGGGTTCGTGCGCTCTTTCAGCCCACAGACCTGGCGTCGCTGACAAGCGAACTGGCGTCCTCGTTCCGGGCCGCCACGGAAAAAGCCGGGCTGCGGCTGGTCGTGGAAACCCCGCCTCTCGATCACCCCGTCTTCGTCGATCAGGAGATGTGGGAGAAGATCGTCCTCAACCTTATCTCGAATGCTTTCAAATTCACCTTCGAGGGTGAAATCAGGGTGCGGCTTCACACCGCCGGTCACATGGCGGTGCTCGTCGTCAGCGATACCGGAATTGGCATTCCTGCGGCCGAATTGCCGAAATTGTTTGAGCGCTTTCATCGCGTGGAAGGGGCGCAAGGCAGGTCCTATGAGGGATCGGGCATCGGGCTGGCGCTGGTCAACGAACTGGTGCGACTGCATGGCGGCTCGATCACGGTCGTGAGCGAGCCCGGTCGCGGAACCAGTTTTACCGTCGAGATTCCTCTGGGCAGCAATCACCTGCCGGCGGAACAGGTTCTGCTGGATAAAACCGACAACCCTCCTCCATCGGTGCGCACCGCGGCGTTCGTGCAGGAGGCCTTGCGCTGGCTTCCCGATCAGGCTGAGCCGGGCGATGCCGAACTTGAATCACCTTTCGAGATCGACCGGGGCAGAGGCGGCGCGCCCCGCCATCGCGTCGTGCTTGCGGACGACAATGCCGACCTTCGCGACTATGTCGCGCGGATCCTGCGTGAGCAAGGCTATGCCGTCGAGCCTGTGGCGGATGGCGAGGCGGCGCTGGCGGCGGTGCGGCGGCAAAAGCCCGATTTGTTGATAACCGACATCATGATGCCGCGGCTGGACGGGTTTGGCCTGATTCGCGCCATTCGCCAGGACGCCAGCCTCGAGGACCTGTCGGTCATCATGCTGTCGGCGCGCTCCGGGGAGGAAGCGCGGGTCGGAGGCCTCGACGCCGGCGCCGACGACTATCTGATCAAGCCCTTTTCGGCGCGCGAATTGATTGCGCGCGTCGAATCCCGCCTGAGCCTCGCGCGCGTCAGACGGGAGGCGACTGCGGCGCTGCGTGAGAGCGAGGCGCGCTTCCGGGCGCTGGCCACAGCCAGTTCCGACGTGCTCTACGGGATGAGTCCGGATTGGAAACAGATGCGGCAATTGGATGGGCGCGGATTTCTTGCCGACACCCGGGAAGTCACCGACAATTGGATCGACGACTACCTGTTTCCGGAAGACCAGCCACAAGTATTGGCGGCCATTAGCGACGCGGTGAGCCGCAAGGGATTGTTTGAGCTCGAACACCGCGTCCGGCGGGTCGACGGTTCGGTGGGATGGCTGCTGTCGAGAGCCATTCCCATTCTGAACGATCGGGGTGACATCGTCGAGTGGTTCGGAATGGCCGCCGACGTCACCGACCGCAAAATCGCCGAGAATGCGCTGCGCGATGAGACGCGGTTTTTGGACATGCTCAATAAGACGGGGGCGGCCATTGCCGGCGAGCTCGATCTTGAACGGCTGGTGCAGACGGTAACAGACGCGGGCGTCGAACTGACCGGCGCTCAATTTGGAGCCTTCTTTTACAAAGTTGAGAATGACGGCGCTGAGCGCTACCTGCTCCACACCCTGGCGGGCGCGGACGAGTCGGCGTTCGCGGAGTTTCCGATGCCGAGGAAGACGGCCGTCTTTGCGCCGACTTTCGAGGGCACCGGGATCGTCAGATCTGACGACATCACGACAGACTTCCGATATGGGAAGAACGCCCCGTACCGGGGCATGCCGAAAGGTCACCTTCCGGTACGCAGCTATCTCGCGGTGCCGGTTGTCTCGCGCAGCGAAAAGGTGATCGGGGGCCTATTTTTCGGGCATTCCGAGCCGGGCCGCTTCAGCGAACGCCATGAACGTCTGATGGCGGGCATCGCCGCCCAGGCCGCGGTCGCCATCGACAATGCGCGCCTCTATCAGGCGGCGCAGCGAGAAATCGAGCAGAGGACCGCGGCGGAAGCCGCATTGCAGCAACTCAACGAGCAGCTGGAGACGCGGGTTGTCGAAGAGATCGAAATTCGGCGCAAGGCCGAGGCGGCTTTGCAGCAAGCCCAGCGGATGGAGTCGCTCGGCCAGCTAACCGGCGGAGTGGCCCATGATTTCAACAATCTATTGCAGCTTATTTCCGGGAACTTGCAGCTGCTCGGCAAAGACATGGCCGGCAACGAGAAAGCCGAGCGACGTATTCAAAACGCGCTGACCGGGGTTACCCGGGGCGCACGCTTGGCATCACAGTTGCTCGCCTTCGGCCGGCGTCAGCCTCTCGAACCCAAGGTCATCAACATTGGCCGGCTCGTGCGTGGGCTCGACGAAATGCTGCGCCGCGCTCTGGGAGAGGAAACCGAGGTCGAGACCACGATCTCGGGAGGTTTGTGGAACACCTTTGCCGATCCCGGACAGATCGAGAATGCCCTGCTCAACCTCGCAATCAATGCGCGGGACGCGATGAACGGTGTCGGCAAGCTGACCATCGAAGTTGGCAATGCATTTCTCAGCGACGACTATGCCCGCATCCATCCCGAGGTCACGCCTGGCCAGTATGTCATGCTCGCCGTGACCGACACCGGCGTGGGAATTCCGCCGGAGATCATGGACAAGGTCTTCGAGCCGTTCTTTACCACGAAGCCGGAAGGGCAAGGCACCGGGCTTGGCCTTTCGATGGTGTATGGCTTTGCCCGACAATCCAACGGGCATGTGAGCATCTACTCGGAGATCGGACAGGGCACGACCGTAAAGCTGTATCTGCCGAGATCGCAGGATGCCGAGGATGTGCTTGTCGATATTGACCAACAGGCCCCGCTTGGAGGAATCGAAACAATCCTGGTTGTGGAGGATGACGAAGAGGTCAGAACCACGGCGGTCGAACTGCTGTCGGACCTCGGCTACCGGGTTCTGAAGGCCGCTGATGCCGCGAGCGCTCTTGCCATCGTCGAAAGCGGCATCCCGATCGATCTGCTCTTTACGGATGTCGTCATGCCGGGACCGATGCGCAGCCCGGAGCTGGCGCGCAAGGCGCGCGAACGGCTTCCCGGCATCGGCGTTCTTTTCACATCCGGATATACCGAGAACGCCATTGTCCACGGTGGGCGCCTCGATGAAGGGGTCAACCTGTTGCCAAAGCCCTACACCCGGGAGGCGCTTGCGCGAAAGGTCAGACATGTGCTGGCAACGCGCTATCAGCCGGCGAACGCGCACGCGCCGGCGACCTCGCTGTTTGCTTTCTCATACAACAGCGCAGCGGTCTCGACACAAAACCCACCGACTGGAGCCAGTGCGCAGAAGATTTTGTTGGTCGAGGATGAAGCGCTGATCAGGCTGACTGCGGCTGAGATGCTTCAAGACCTCGGTTACGAGGTGCTGGAAGCAGGAAGTGCGCAGGAGGCGAGAGCGGCACTGCAAACCTATTCGATCGATGTGTTGATGACGGATGTGCAGTTGCCCGATCAATCCGGCATCGAATTGGCAGAACATGCGCGCGCGATCCATCCCGCAATCGGCGTCGTATTTGCCACCGGCAGAAGCGAGCTTGCGGGGGCGGGCGAGGCGCAAACGGCACGGAGCGTCCTGCTGCAGAAGCCTTATGAGACGGGGGATATCGAGCGTGCGCTCGCGCAGCTGCGCGGCATGACGGGCGGAGCGTCGACGTCAATATAACACCATCCTGGTCTCGGCACGACCAGGGGGTTCCGGCAGTTCGCAGATTGCCGTTCCGCTTTGCAACCCATCCCGGTTGGACGGCAATAAGCCTGGCCTTTGTGACTTGTCGCAAATTGCGAGAGAGCGTGCGCGTTATGTGGAGCCGTGATTACATGAAAATTTAGCAGCGCGGGATGGACTGCAGTGGCGTCGAAGGAAACTGGAAGTCGATCACCGGCAAGATCAAAGCGAAGTGAAGCAGCTCACCAACCAGTTTCTCGACCGGATTGCGGGCCGCCAGCACCAGCTCGCCAGGACCAGCTCAAAGGCAAAATTCGGGAGCGCTCTTGGAACCGTGAAGGGTTCAGGCGCGCAAACTGGTGGAACGTGCAGAACTGGTCATCGCTTATGAGTAGGGGAAGCCCGGGGGCCGGCCGCCACGGCCGCCCTTTCATCTTTAACTCAGTCGCCACTGCTTGGCCAGAAGCGGGGCGAGGGTCAGGCAGAGCGGGACGGGCGGCCGGGGTGGCGGGCGCCTCACCGCCGCAACCAAGAAATCAAGCGCCTCCTGCAAGCTCGCCTGCGTATAGGGTTTGCCGATCACACCGATCGCACCGCAAAAGTCATCCGGAACGCGCTTGGGGTTCGCCGTGACAAAAACCACGCCGATTCCGGCCTGAACAAAAGCCCTTCCAACCTCCATTCCGGTCGGCCCATCGGCGAGGTGTACATCGACAAGCGCAAGATCAGCCGGTTCGCGCCCGACCAGTTCCATGGCTGCGCTCAATGACGACGCGCAGCCCGCGACGGTATGGCCGGCTTCCTCGACATAAATCTCAAGCTGCATCTGCAGCAAAGCTTCGTCCTCGACGATCAGCACGCGGAGCGGATCGGTCACGTCATTCTCCTTGTCGGAACGCGGCGATCGGAAGGTCGAGGCCGATAGGGAGGATGATTCATTCATATATCCGAGAACACGCCATATCCGAGAACAGCGGGCGCAAAACGGGTGGGCAAGCATGTCGGATCAACTCACGCCAGCCGTCTTTGATCGCTCCTCCCAGGCGCATTGCACGAAGGCACTGGGTCAATCTCCCGTCAGACGGCCGGTGTCACGAGCCTCCTCAGGCCCATGACTGTGCTGTCCGACCAAGCAAATTTCTACAGCGTATGGGCGAAGAATGTCCAGTTGCGACCATAACGCCGATGGCGGTCGATGGTTCCTGCTCAACCAGGCGCCAACAGCGCCGCTCAATCCGGATAGACACCCCGCAGCACCTCGTGGAAGTGCTGTTTGACCGCACTCTGGCAGCCGCAGGCGCCGCGGGCCAGGGCGTCGGGATCGAGAATTGCCAGGGCGCCTCGGTGGGTGCCGATCAGCCCCCGTGCCTTCAGCAGTTGAATTACCCGGCTGACATAGCTGCGCCCCACACCGAGCAGTGCCGCCAACTGCTCTTGGGTCAGGACAAGTCGCTCGCTGCCGGTGCGTTCCATCGCCGATATCAGCCATTTGCTGGCGCGCTGCTCGATCGGATGGGCGGCGTTGCAAGCCACGGATTGAAACACCTGCGCCAGCAGGCAATCGGCGTAGCGGGCGAATAAATTCCGGATGGCTGGCGATTGCTGCTTTGCCGCCTCAAGCTCCTCGATGCGCATGCGGAAGCACGGACCTTCGAATTGCACTTCCGCCCGCGCGTAAGCCGGAAGCAAACCCTGGCTGACGACCCCGCCGAGCGCGCCTTCCCGCCCCACCAGCGCCGTTTCGACCGATTTGCCGTCGTCGAGAGCCACCCGGAACGCCAAGAGCGTGGAATTACAGGGAAAGACCACTTCACGGACATGATCGCCCGGATGGTAAATGACCTGACCGGCCGACAATCGGTCGAGCTTGAGCTTCGGCTCAATCAGCGCAAGGTCTTGCGGTCGCAGCGCTCTCAGCAGATTGTTGACGGGAGGAACGGAATTCATGGGGTATTCTCAGACTACGCGGGAATGAGATTCGACATTAGTGTTCACTTATGGACAGACGCATCGGGCTTTTACGTATACTATTGGACACAGAGGCGACGCAACGCTTGAGGATCTTCATTTGACCTCTGATCGGATAAACGGGGATGCCGCCCCGGCAATCAACGGCTCGTATTTTCCGTCGGGTGACGCCTTTTTGCGTTCGGTCCTGGATGCGTCATTGGATTGTATCAAGGTCATCGGGCTCGACGGGCGCTTGGCCTATATGAACGCCAATGGCCTGTGCGTGATGGAGATCGACGATTTCTCGCAAGTCGCGAATGCCTGCTGGTGGGATCTCTGGCCGGCCGGCGCCGCCAATGACATCAAGATCGCCGTCGATGCGGGTCGAAAAGGACAGCCCACGCGATTTGAGGCGTTCTGTCCGACCGCGAAAGGGACTCCGAAATGGTGGGATGTGTCGGTCTCCCCCGTACAAGACGAAAACGGCCGCGTGACCCATCTGGTTTCCATTTCCCGCGACATCACCGACCGCAAGCGCGCCGAAGAAGCGCTGGCCGACAGTGAAACACGCGCTGTCGAGAGCCAAAGACAGCTCCACGCCATTGTCGATTCGATAGATCAAATGGTCTGGTCGGCAACCGCCAATGGGCATCACGATTTCCATAACCGGCAATGGCAGGAATTTACCGGCAATACCGAAGGATGGGCCAGTCCCGAAGCCTGGATTGAGCTGTTTCATCCCGATGAACGCGAAACTGCGCGGGCGGAGTGGCGATCCTGCGTTGCGTCGGGCGAGCCATTCCACGTCGAAGGCCGGCTGCGCCACAGCTCCGGCGACTATCGCTGGGTCTTGTGCCGCGCCCAATGCGTGCGGGATCAGGAGGGCAGGATTGTGCGCTGGTACGGAACCTGCACCGATATCCACGATCTGAAGGCGGCGCAGGAAGCCAACGAACTGCTTGCCGGCGAACTCGCACACCGCATCAAGAACATTTTCGCGGTCATCTCGAGCCTGATCACGCTTTCGGCGCGCGAGCGGCCGGAGTTGAGACAGCACGCCGCGACGATCCGGCAACGGATTGCGGCGCTCGCCACCGCGCACGACTATGTGCGCCCCCATACCCCGCAATCCGCTCCCCGCGAAGGGCCGCGTACATTCCAGGGGCTGCTGCGGCTGCTGCTGACCCCATACCTGCAGGACGGCCAGACAAGGATTGAGATTACGGGACCCGATGCGCCGATCGGGCCGAAATCCGCCAGCCCGATTGCGTTGGTGCTCCACGAGCTTGCCACCAATGCCGCCAAATACGGCGCCCTTTCGACGGCGGCGGGGCGGCTTTCAATCGCGTGTAAACCCTCCAATCAAAGCTACGAGGTCCTGTGGCGGGAGGAGGGCGGCCCCGCGATCTCCGGCGAACCGGAGCGGACCGGATTTGGAACCGTCTTGTCGGACCGCATTCTGATCGCGCAGTTGGGCGCCGAAATCTCGCGCTCGTGGCGTCCCGATGGCCTTGAACTCAAACTGGTCATCCCGGCCGAAAGAATGCGCAGCTAAATGCATGCCGCAACAGGGTCCTTCCCGGTTTCTTGGCGCTCTCCGGCACCGGCATGCGAAGGATTAGGCTTAATTTCGGCAGCGGATTGGCATGACTTAAGAAAGCTCGCGCGCCTGGCGAGCGGTTTTGAGGACAGCTTGTCGATCGTCGCTTAACCTTGATTGACCCGCCGCCTTCACCATATGGGCGCCGGCAAAGGGGGCGGGCGCGGTCCGCGCCGCCCGGTCGACTGCCGCGCCCGACTCCAAGTCATCAAACCGCGTGCACGCTCGCCTCGCGCTTCCACAGACGCAACTCGCGGCACCGGGTCATGAACATAACGACATCCGCGGCGGTCTTAATCGGGATGACGCCCTCATCAGGTGTAATCCCGGCCCTGCTGATGAGCGGCATGGCGGCTTCGCTACAGGCGATAAACTTTGCGTGCGCGAAGGCGTCGCTGACGAAGTCCTTGGCGGTGGCTTCGCGAGCGAGGAGCTTGGCGCCGTCCGCCGACAGCACAATGACGACCGCGTCGTAGAGTACCGAAGGGCCGCCATTCACCTTCTGCTGTGCGGGATGCAGCCCGCCGCCGCTGTCGGTGAAGCCGCCAATCTTTGGCGCAATAAATTCGACCTGCGCGCCCTCCTCCGCGGCGACCTTTTCGATCGCTTTGAGCAGGCTGGCGTCGCTGCCATCGGCGGCCAGCACGCCGAGTTTGCGCCCCTTGAAGCTTTTCGGGCCGTTCCTGACGATACTGAGCGCCGGCGAGCCGGGAAGGTCGGCGATTGGTTTGCGGGCCGGCTCGGCTGCCTTGGGTATCTCCTTGAGGCCGAGCCCATCGGCCACCCGCCTGGCGAGCTCGGCGTCGACATTGATCAGATGCGACACCATGCGCGAGCGGATCGCCGGATTGTCGCATTTGCTCAGTTCGAAGACGAACGCGTCCTGGATGTGGGTCTGCTCCACCGCGGTCTGGCTGATATAGAATTGCCGCGCTTGGCTGTAATGGTCGGCGAATTTCTCGCCGCGGCTGCGCTGTTTTGGGGCCGCGATCTCTTCAGGGAAGCTGGTGATGCCGCGCTCGGGTCGTTCGCGTGGTCCTTCGCCCCAGGAATTGGGCTCGTAATTGACCCGGCCCTTGGGATTGACCATCGCCATCTGGCCGTCCTGCTGCAGCGTATGGAACGGACATTTGGGCGCGTTGATCGGCAAAAACGTGAAATTGGGGCTGCCCAGCCGCTTCAGCTGGGTGTCGAGATAGGAGAAATTGCGTCCTTGCAGCAGCGGGTCATTGGTGAAATCGATACCGGGTACGATGTTTTGTGTGCAGAACGCGACCTGTTCCGTCTCGGCAAAGAAATTGTCGACACAACGGTCGAGCACGAGGCGGCCGACCCGGCGCACCGGTATCAGCTCCTCGGGAATGAGCTTGGTCGCATCCAGAATATCGAAGGGGAATTGGTCGGCGAACGCGTCGTCAAACAGCTGAAGCCCCAGTTCCCACTCCGGAAAATCGCCGCTCTGGATCGCGTTCCACAGATCGCGGCGGTGGAAGTCCGGGTCAGCGCCATTGATCTTCACCGCCTCGTTCCACACCACCGACTGCAACCCGAGCTTCGGCTTCCAGTGGAATTTGACATAGGTCGACTGGCCCCGCGCATTGATGAGCCGGAAGGTGTGGACCCCAAAACCTTCCATGAATCGAAAAGAGCGGGGAATGGCGCGGTCGGACATCGCCCACATCACCATGTGGGTCGCCTCGGGCATCAGCGAGACGAAGTCACAAAAATTGTCGTGCGCGGTTTGCGCTTGTGGAAAGCCGCGATCAGGCTCCGCTTTTGCCGCATGGATCAGGTCGGGGAATTTGATCGCGTCCTGAATAAAGAAAACCGGGATGTTGTTGCCGACAATGTCCCAATTGCCTTCCTTGGTGTAAAGCTTGACCGCAAAACCGCGGACGTCGCGGGCGAGGTCGGCCGAACCCTTGTTCCCGGCAACGGTTGAAAAACGCACAAATGCCGGTGTCTTCTCACCGGCGCGCTGAAAGAGGTCGGCGCTGGTGATCTCGGCCAGCGACTCGTAGTTCTCAAAAAATCCGTGGGCGCCAAAGCCGCGTGCATGCACGACGCGCTCCGGGATACGCTCGTGGTCGAAATGAAAGAGTTTCTCCCGGAAATGCTGGTCTTCGAGGAGCGTAGGGCCGCGCGCGCCGGCCCGAAGCGAATTCTGATCATCGGCAACCGGCGCCCCTTGTTGGGTCGTCAGCACATCCATCCCACGCCGGGCGGTCTGGTGTGTCTCGCCGCCCGCGCCGCGCGCGATTTCCGCGTCCGCCAATTTTGCTTTCGACAGGGGTTGAGGTTGCTTGGTCGAGTTCACTTGAATTTCTCCACAACAGGGCAGGGCTGAGCCACGCCGCGCGGGCGTCGTCGGCCGTTTTGCAACCGGCCCCTGCTCCCTCCCTGCTATCGGTGGCGTGGCGCGCGAGCCGAGTGTGTCGCCGGGTCGCGGCGTCAGAAGTCAGGCCAACCTGGTGGCAAGCTGCGCCTTGCGGGTCTTGAACTCACGCGACATCGTTTCAAGCTGGGTTTTGTCAAATTCATCGCGGGCACAACTGAAACCGGTGCTTTCCTCCTCGCCCACGTGATGCTCGATCAGGTCCTGGAGCACTTTGAGCTCTGCCGTCCACTCCTCGCTCATCGTGTCGGGCATGCTGATCATTTTGTCGACTTGCTGCTCGACCATTTCGTGCTCGCTCGTGCCTTCATAGCCGAACTTTCGCGACTCCTCTTCCGTCCCCGCTTCCAGCCGCCGGTAGAGGATCTCCTGTTCCGCCTGAAGATGCGGCAACAGCTTGTCTCTCATTTCAGAAAACAGCCGAACCCGTTCGCCGGCGTCTTCGCTGTCCATGATTTCGCCGAGCAAGGCATCGACTTCGCTATGGTCATTGTGCAGATCTTGCAGGATGCCTTCGGCAATCCCCAGCATTTCTCTAATCATTCTCTAAGACTTTCAGTTGGAAGCGGTCGTGTCTGGACAAACAACCCTTGCGCGGCGAGGTTCCTTTCGTTGGCAGACAAAGAATTTTTTGTGCATCCCTGACCGGCGCTCGTCCGCTGTTGTGGCGAGGGTGTCGAGATTGGCGGTTGGGCCCGGCATTCCCGTGTCGCGTCCTCAGACCGGCGCCGCGGCTCAGAGCGGTGTCTTGAAGGCTTTCGCCCTCCGGCACCGCCGACGGCGAGGATCTTTGATCTATCGAAGTTCGCCGCGGGATGCCGGCTCCTTGTGCGACCGGCCGCTCTTTATGGTGTCCGCGCGATCCGCGGCGGCGCGGGGAGAACGGACTTCGTTATATACGAATAGATATGTCGGTGATACGGTAGCCGCCCTTGCGTGGAATGCCCGGAGAAGCGCATGTCATCGATCGCCCGCGAAGAAACCTACAAGGTTGTTGGAACTCGGCCGATCCGGCCCGACGGCGTCGACAAGGTCACCGGCCGCGCGAATTTCGGCGCGGATATGTCATTGCCCGGCATGCTTTGGGGCAAGATCAAACGCAGCCCGCACGCCCATGCCCGCATTGTTTCGATCGACGCCTCCAAGGCCCTGGCCCTGCCCGGCGTGCGCGCGGTCGTCACCGCTGCCGATTTCCCCGAGATCCGGTCGGAGGAGGCCTTTGTCGGCGAAGGGCCGATGAATTTCCGCGATCTGTCACGCAATGTCATGGCCCGGGACAAGGTGCTGTACGAAGGCCACGCTGTTGCCGCCGTTGCCGCGGTCTCGCCGATCGTCGCGGCCGAAGCGCTTGACCTGATCGAGATTGTCTACGAGGTGCTGCCGCACGTCATCGACGTCGAGGCGGCGATGCGGCCCGATGCGCCGGTGCTGCATGACGACCTCTTCACGCAGGGCATCGACCCGAAACCGGAACGTCCGTCCAACATCGCCAAGCGCGTGGCCTTTGCCAAAGGCGATGTCGAGGCCGGGTTTGCTCAGGCCGATGTGGTCATTGCCCGCCGGTACACGACCCAGCCGGTCCATCAGGGATATATCGAACCGCATGCCTGTGTCGTGTCGGCCGCCGCCGACGGACAGGTGCAGATCTGGTGCTCGAGCCAAGGTCAGTTCATGGTCCGCGCCTATTGCGCCAAGCTGCTCGGGCTCGATATCGCCAATATCCGGGTCATGCCCGCCGAGATCGGCGGTGGCTTTGGCGGCAAGACACTGATCTATCTGGAGCCGGTGGCGCTGGCGCTGTCGCGCAAGACCGGGCGGCCGGTCAAAATCGTGATGACCCGCGAGGAAGTTTTCCGCGCCACCGGCCCGACCTCGGGCGGGGTCATCGAAGTCAAACTCGGGGCCAAGCGTGACGGCGCGATCGTTGCCGCCGATCTCGTGCTTAAATATCAGGCCGGCGCCTTTCCCGGCTCGCCGGTGCAGCCCGGCTGCATGTGCGCCTTTGCCATGTACGACCTGCCCAATGTCGCGATCGTCGGCTACGACGTCGTCTCAAACCGCCCGAAAGTGGCGGCTTATCGCGCGCCCGGTGCGCCGATTTCGTCGTTTGGCGTCGAGAGCTGTCTGGACGAACTCGCCCGCGAACTGCGCATCGACCCGCTGGTCTTGCGCGAAAAAAATGCAGCAAAAGAAGGCACCAAGGCGGTGCATGGGCCAACCTGGACCAATATCGGCTTTCTCGACACATTGAGGGCCGCCAAGCAACATCCGAATTACCGGATCCCGCTCGGCCCCAATCAGGGGCGCGGCATTGCCTGCGGCTTCTGGTTCAATGTCGGCGGCGAATCAAGTGCGGCAGTGCATGTCAACGAAGACGGTTCGGTCAGTGTCGCTTCGGGCAGTCCCGATATTGGCGGCTCGCGCGCCTCGATGGCGATGATGGCCGCCGAAACTCTCGGCATTCCGATCGAACGGGTCAAGCCGATCGTTGCCGACACCGCTTCGATCGGGTTCACCCATGTGACCGGCGGCAGCCGGGTCACGTTTGCCACCGGGATGGCAACCGTGCAGGCGGCGCAAAAGGTCATCGAGGAGCTGAAACGCCGCGCGGCGATGATCTGGGACATCAGCCCCGAGGCGGTCGATTGGCGTGACGGCTGCGCCTATCCGGCGGGCGCCAATGCCGGCAGCTTTGACCCGCTGCCCTTGGCCGAAATCGCCGCGAAGGCGGCACGCACCGGCGGCCCGATCGGGGCCGAGGTCCAGCTCAATGCGCAAGGCGCCGGTCCCGCTTTTGCGACGCATGTCTGCGACGTCGAGGTCGATCCCGAGACCGGGGCGGTCAAGATCCTGCGCTATACCGCGACCCAGGATGTCGGGCGCGCGATCCATCCATCCTATGTCGAGGGCCAGATCCAGGGTGGCGTCACCCAGGGGATCGGCTGGGCGCTGAATGAGGAATACATCTACGACCGCCAGGGACGCATGGATAATCCGGCGTTTCTCGACTACCGGATGCCGGTCGCGTCCGATCTGCCGATGATCGACGCGGTCATCGTCGAAGTGCCGAACCCGCGGCATCCTTTCGGCGTGCGCGGCGTCGGCGAGGTGCCGATCGTGCCGCCAATGGCGGCGGTGGCCAACGCGATCCATGCGGCGGCCGGAGCGCGGCTGCGCGACCTGCCGATGGCGCCGCCAAAAGTGCTTGCCGCGCTCGAACGCGAGGAGGAGGTGCAACCGCTGGCCGCCCAGTAAGGGGCGATATCGAGGCGCGTCGAATAAGCCTCGGCCTCCGATCGGGCTGGGGCGGCGGGTCCATGTCGCCGCCGATCGCCCAAACCCGGTCGCGGTTTTGCGCCGCATATCACGGGCTTGATGAACCCGCTCCGCAGCGGCTTGTGCGCGGTGATACCCTCGATCCAGCGAAGGGACGGCGGCCTATCGCCGGGTAGCCGTCCTTCGGCTTGTCGCCGCGCACCGGGCGGCGTAAACCGCATGCGAGAAAGCGGAGGAGCGGGAGATGGCAGGAGAATCGGCCCAATTCGGCCTGCGCCAGCGGCCGCCGACCCCGGCGACTCGGTCGTTTGAGTTGCCGCCGCGATTACAGCCGATGCTGGACCGGGCCAAGGCCGGCTTGGCCGAGCCGTTTCGCGGTGTAAATGCCAGCGAGCGGCGCCCGGCCGGGCTTTTCCGACTGCAAAAGACCGGTGTGTCGCTTGCCGCGCTCAGCGAAGCGGCGCGCACCTTTCTCGCTCGGTTGCCGGCGCGCGAGCGCCAGGCGGCGTGCTTTGCCATCGACGATGAAGCGTGGCGGATGTGGTCGAACATCCACCCCTGGCTGATGCGCCACGGCGTCTGCCTTGCCGATCTCGGCGGCGATGCGCGCGAGGCGGCGCTGGCGCTGATGCGGGTCAGTCTGAGCGCCGCGGGTTACGAGACGGCGCGCAACGTCATGCGCCTCAACCACCATGCGCTCGAGATCACCGGCAAGCCCGATGAATACAGCGAGTGGTTCTATTGGGTCAGCATTTTCGGAACCCCGTCTGCCGATGGGCCGTGGGGGTGGCAGATCGATGGTCACCACCTCAACCTCAATTGCCTGGTGCTCGGCGACCAGCTGGTTCTGACGCCGCAATTCATGGGTTCCGAGCCGGTGCTGGCACGCTTTGGCAAATATCAGGGCACCCGGGTCTTTGCCGCCGAGGAAGAAGCCGGCCATGCCTTGATGCGTGTGCTGTCGCCCGAAGAGCGCATGCGGGCGACAATCGGGACCGATCTGCCCTCGGAGCTTTTGACCGCGGCATTCAACGACAATCGCCGCATCGAACCGGCCGGGCTGCGCTACCCCGAGCTTCCGCCCGAGGGTCGCGAGCGGCTCGAGGCGCTGCTTGCCACCTATATCGGGCGGCTGCGACCCGGGCATGCCGAGATCCGTTACGCCGAGGTCAAGCGCCATCTCGACGACACGCATTTCGCCTGGATCGGCCATTTTGACGATGCCAGCCCGTTTTATTACCGCGTTTTAAGCCCGGTAATCCTGGTTGAATTCGACCACCAGTCGGGCATCGTGTTCGACAACGATACGCCGTCGCGCGACCACATCCACACCGTCGTCCGCACGCCCAATGGCAACGACTATGGCAAGGACCTGCTGCGCCAGCACTACGCCCGTCACGACCACGGGCATCGGCATGCTGCGCGTTAAAGCCGCCCGTGCGCGGGGAGGCTGACCAAAAGACACAACGTTGTTCCGCGGCAATCGGACGCCGAGCGCGCAGCCGCGCCAGGGCGCGGCCCGCTGGCCGCCATCGGGTGGGCGGCAGGCGGTTGATCGGCTTCTCCACGTCGGTTGTGCCGGAGGAACCCAAGCATCGGGTTGGAGAGTTACCCAGCCGCTGACGAAGGGATCGTTCGCGCGCGCCGCCGCGGCGCGCGTTGACCCGGGCGTGGCGCGCCTCTAGCATCGCCAAAAAACATCCGGTGAGCCCAACCCCGGGCGGCACCCATGCGGGGAGAGCAAGAATGGCCGACCGGTTTCCCTACACCGGCAAGGAATTTCTCGACAGTCTCGATGATGGCCGCGAGGTGTGGATCTATGGCGAGCGCGTGCGCAATGTCGCCGTCCATCCCGCTTTTCGCAACACCGCCCGCATGATCGCTCGCCTTTACGACGCGCTGCACCGCGACCATGCCGAGGCGAAAGCGGTGCTGACCTGCCCCACCGAATGGGGCGGCTTCACGCACCGCTATTTTGTGGCGCCGCGTTCAGCCCAAGATCAGACTTTGGCGCGCGATGCGATCGCCGCCTGGTCGCGGCTGACCTATGGCTGGCTCGGCCGGTCCCCGGATTACAAGGCAGCGTTTCTCGCCACCCTGGGGGCCAATGCCGAGTTCTACGCACCCTATCAGCAGAATGCACGGCGCTGGTATCGCTTCGCGCAGGAGCGCATGCCGTTTGTCAATCATGCGATCGTCCAGCCTCCGGTCGACCGCAACATGGCGCCCGGCGCGCCGGGCGGTCCGACCGATGTTTATGCGCATGTGACCGGGGAAACCGATGCCGGCATCCGCGTCAGCGGCGCCAAGGTCGTCGCCACCGGCTCGGCCTTGACCCACTTCACCTTTGTTGCGCATGCCGGGGTGCTGCCGGTCCAGGACAAGAATTTTGCGATCGTCTTCCTGGTGCCGAGCAACGCACCCGGCGTCAAATTCATCTGCCGCGTCTCGAACGAACAGCGTGCTGCGGTGCTCGGCAGTCCGTTCGACTACCCGCTATCGAGCCGCCTCGACGAAAACGACGCGATCTTCATCATGGACGACGTGCTGGTGCCGTGGGAGGACGTGTTTGTCTATGCCGATGTCGACAAGGCCAACCGCTTTTTCCCGAACAGCGGGTTTCTGCCGCGGGCGATGCTGCAAGGCTGCACCCGGCTCGCGGTCAAGCTCGATTTTATTCTCGGCCTGCTGGTCAAAGCGACCGAAATCGCCGGCACCCGCGCGTTTCGCGGGGTCGAGGCCAATATCGGCGAAGTCATCGCGTGGCGCAATACGATGTGGGGATTGTCGGATGCGATGGCCAAAGGCGCCGAGCCTTGGGCCGATGGCTGCGTGCTGCCGGCAATGGAGCCAGCGATGGCCTACCGCATCCTCGCACCCGAGGCCTATGTGCAGATCAAACAGCTCATCGAAAAGACCGTCGCCAGCAGCCTCATTTACCTCAACTCGCATGCCCGCGATTTCACGACCCCGGAATTGCGCGCCTATCTCGACCGCTATGTGCGCGGTTCGGGCGGGGTTGAGGCGGTGGCGCGGGTCAAGCTGATGAAGCTGTTATGGGATGCGATCGGGACCGAATTTGGCGCGCGCCACGAGCTCTATGAAATCAACTATGCGGGCAGCCACGAGGAAATCCGCATCGACGCGCTGCGCGCGGCGATCGGCGCAGGCCAGTACGATCATTGGAAGGCCTTTGCCGAGAATTGCATGGCCGAATACGACCTGAGCGGCTGGACCGTGCCCGATCTCGTCAACCCCGACGATGTCAGCATGCTCGGTCGCGCATAGCCGGCTTTAGCGCTCCGCGGCGCGCGGCGCCGGGCAATGCAATCGCGTCTTTTTGCCGCGGTTCTGCGTGCTAAGCTTTTCGCCGGGCGCAAATCTCGAGGAGGGAGCGATGGCAAAGACGCGCGGCAACGGCCTGCTGATGGTGTGGACCGACATCGATCCCGAATTCGATGCGGAATTCAACCGCTGGTATGATCAAGAACACCTCCCGCGGATGCTGCAAATCCCGGGCTTTCTGAGCGCCGGCCGCTATCGCGCGGTCAAAGGCGGCCCCAAATACCTCGCCATGTATGAACTCGAAGACCACAACGTATTGCGCAGCGCCGCCTATCTCGATACCCAGAAATACCAGCCCTCGGCGGCGCGGCAAAAAAGCGGCACCAGCCGGATCGGGCGCAATTTTCTGCGCAATGCCTATCGTCAGATCTTTCCGGTCCACACGCATCCGATCGAGCAGACCGCCGAGATGGCGCCGGTGTTGCAAATGGGACGGATCGATGTGCCGAGCGCCGCGGAAGAGGAATTCAACGACTGGTACAACACTGTCTATATTCCCGGCTATCTGGCGGTCCCGGGCTGCCTCAATGCGCGCCGCTATGTGGCGGTTGAAGGCCAGCCCAAATACCTGACCCTTAACGAATTCGAGCACGAAGCGGTGTCCGAGAGCGAAGCCTGGCTGCGGGCCCGCGACAGCAACCCGTGGACCCGCCGGGTGCGACCCTATCTGCGGCACGATGAAGGCTCGCCCGGTGTCTATCGGCGCATTTACCCGAAATAGGCGCGAACGCGTTACCCGCGCAAACCATATCGGCATTCCCGCGAAACCGGGAAGGCCGGGCCTGCCCCCGGCTTGAACAGGGGCGGACGGCGGCAGCGGCCGCCGGTCGCCGTCCTTCGCGTGACCGATCCGCAGGCTCACCCGGTCGGTCGCACGCCGCGTGCGGTTTGATTGAACAATATGCGCCGCTCTTCGTCGCTGGGCGGTGCCGAGCGGCGCAATTCCTTGCCGAGATCGACGCCGCGCCGCACCGCCGGCCGGTCGCGTATCGCCGCCCGCCAGCGCGCCACATTGGGGAAATCGTCGAGGGGTTGCCCCAACGGCTTGGCGATCAGCACCCACGGCCACGACGCCATGTCGGCGATCGAATAGTCGCCAAGGATGAATTGACGGTCCTCGAGCCGGCGCTCGAGCACGCCGAGGCAGCGGTTGTATTCGTCGGCGTAGCGCTGATGCGAATAGGGATGCTCGCCCGGCGCATAATTGACAAAGTGGCTCAGCTGCCCGGCCATCGGCCCGAGATTGCCGACCTGCCAGAACAGCCATTCAAGACATTCCTTGCGGCCGCGGCGGGTGTGCGGCATGAAGCGTCCGGTCTTCTCGGCCAAGTGAACGAGAATGGCGCCCGATTCGAACACCGGCATCGGCCCTTCCGGATCGTCGTGGTCGACAATCGCCGGCATCCGGTTGTTCGGGCTGATGGCGAGGAATTCGGGCTTGAACTGGTCGCCGCGACCAATATTGACCGGGATCACGCGGTAGGGGAGCCCGCATTCTTCGAGCATGATCGCGATCTTCCAGCCGTTCGGCGTCGGCCAGTAGTAGAAATCGATCATCGCTTCCCCCCGATGCGGCGGACCATGAAGCGCCGGGCGCGAGCCGGCACGACGCGGTCGGCTTTTGTCACTTGCCGTCGGCGGCGGCAACCGCGGCTGGCTCGCGCGCTGCAACCGCCGCCCCCTCGGCCAGCAAGGCTGCGATTTCGTCACGCGAGCAGCCCAGTTCGGCGAGGATCTCGCGGGTATGCTCGCCCAGCACCGGGGCGCCGCGGCGGATCTCGCTCGGAGTCCGCGAAAACCGTGCCGCCGCGCGTGCCTGGCGCAGGCGCCCGGCCTGGGGATGCTCGGTCTCGACCACGAGACCCAGAGCGCCGAGCTGCGGATGGCGGATGACCTCGTTGCGGGTCAAGACCGGTCCGCACGGCACGCCTTCTGCGCTTAAAAGGTCGAGCCATTCGGCCGCCGGCCGCGCCAACAACGCCTGCTGCGTCAGTTCGAGCCGCGCCTCGATATTCTGCTGGCGCAAGGCCGGGGTCGCGAAGCGGGCGTCGCAGATCCATTCCGGGTGTCCGACCACGCGCGCCAGCCCGGCCCATTGGCGGTCGGTCAAGGCCGCGACGGTCATGTAGCCGTCGGCCGTTTGGTAGATCAGATCGTGCTGGCTGAGCGGCTCCTGGCGGGCAGGCTCGCCGCCGACAAAGGTCTGGCTGCCCATGTCCGACGGCCACAGAAACGCCATGACCGCCTCGAGCATCGAGAGCCGCACATGCTGGCCCTCGCCGCTGCGCTCGCGCGCGAGCAACGCCGCGGTGATCGCCTGCGATGCGGTGATTGCGGTCAATTTGTCGGGCAGGATCGTGCGCAACAGCCGCGGCCGCGCTTCGTCCGACCCCGCCTGGATCGTCGCCAGACCCGAAAATCCCTGGATCACCGGATCATAGGCGGGGCGGTCGGCATAGGGGCCGATTTCGCCAAAACCGCTGATCGAGACATAGACGATCCGCGGCGCGGCCGCGCGCACCCGATCTTCGCCAACGCCGAGCCGCTCGGCCACGCCCGGACGGAAATTCTGGACAAAAACATCCGCCCCGGCCACCAGCCGCAACAGCACCTCGACCGCCGCCGGTTTTTTCAGATCGAGCACGATCGAGCGCTTGTTGCGGTTGTTGTTCAGAAACGAGGCGGTCAGCCCGTTGCGACCGCTGCCGCCGGCGCGGGTCGCGTCGCCGCCGGGCGATTCGACCTTGATGACCTCGGCGCCCTGATCGGCGAGGATCATCGTCGCAAGCGGTCCCGAGACATTCGACGTCAAATCGACGATCCGATACCCGAAAAGCGGCCCCGGCATGGTTCGGCTTTCTGCAGCTGCCTATGCAACGACCAGACACCGCCGAGGCCGGCGAGGTCAAGCCCCGCGCCAAGCGGCCGGGTGCCATGGCGGGCGCTCGCGTAACGGCGATTGACGCCGACGCAGCGAACGGGTTATCGCTGCCCGGCACGGCGCTGCCGCAGAGACCGGGCGCCCCAGCGCGGCATGAGGGGGTTTGGGCAAAGCCGATCCCGCCGCGGTTGCCGGCAGCCGACGGGGCGGGCGGTTGGCGATCCGGGGTGGGGGTGAAGGCGTGAATCCGGCCTTGAAGGTGTTGGCGCCGGCGGCCAATCTCGGCGCGTTCAGAGAGTTTGCGGTTCTGGCCCGCGAGCGCCACAACCTTGTCTACGAGATGACCTGCCGCGACGTGCTGGATCGCTATGCCGGCCAGGCGCTCGGGGCGGGGTGGGTGGTCGCCGCACCGCTGCTGCAGATGGCCGTTTATGTCTTCGCTTTTACGGTGCTGTTTGCGAGCCGGCTGTCGGCGCATGGCAGCAAAGCCGAATACGTGTCGTTCATCCTGGCGGCTCTGGCGCCATGGATTGCCGCCGCCGAAGTGGTGGGCCGCGCGCCGACCGTGGTCACCGCCAGCGCCGGCCTGGTCAAGCAAGTGGTGTTCCCGAGCGAAGTGCTGCCGCTCAAGATCACGCTCGGAGCCGCGCCCAACCTGGTCATCGGCCTGGTCGTCGTCGCGGTGATGGCGGTGTTGGGCGGGCAGGCGCGACCGCTGGGCTGGCTGTTGCTGCCGATCCCGGTTCTGTGCCTGGGCGCGATGCTCGCCGGGTTCGCCTATTTCCTCGGCGCAATCGGCGTGTTTTTGAAGGACACCAAGGATATCGTGGCAGTGCTGCTGTCGATCGGCTTTTTTCTGCATCCGATCATCTACGCGCCGGGCGTGGCGCCGCGGGCGCTGGAAATCGTGTTCCATTTGAGCCCGCTCAGCTACGTGCTGTGGTGCTTCCGCGATTGCCTGTTTTACGGCGGCATCGTCCATCCCTATGTGTGGGCGGCGGCAATTGCGCTGTCGGCGATGATTTTTGCCGTCGGCTACCGGACCTTCCGGATGCTGCGGCCGATGTTCGGGAACCTGCTGTGAGCGGTCCGGTCATCTCGGTACGCAATGTGTCGAAGGTCTATCGGGTCTATTCGCACCCGAGCAAGATGATCGCCGAGGCGCTGACCGGCCGCCCGCACCACCGCGAGTTTGTCGCCCTCGACAATATCAACCTCGATGTGCAGCCGGGCTCGGTGGTCGGGCTGATGGGTCGCAACGGCGCCGGCAAGAGCACGTTGTTGCGCATTATCGCCCGCACCTTGGACGCGACCGGCGGCACCGTCGTCACCAACGGGCGCATCGCCGCGATCCTCGAATTGGGCACCGGGTTTCACCCCGATTATACCGGCCGCGAAAACATCTATTTCGGCGGCGTCTGCCTGGGTCTGAGCCGCCGCGAAATCCATGCCCGGGTCGACGAGATCATCGCTTTCAGCGAACTCGAGGCGTTCATCGACCAGCCGTTCCGCACCTATTCGAGCGGCATGCAGGCGCGGCTGACCTTTAGTGTCGCGACCTGCGTCGACCCCGATATTCTGATCGTCGACGAGGCGCTGGCGGTCGGCGACGCACGCTTCCAGCTCAAATCGTTCGACCGCATCCGCGATTTCAAAAGGCGCGGCAAGGCGATCCTGCTGGTCAGCCACAGCATCAACCAGATTGCGGCGTTCTGCGATTATGCGTTGCTGCTGCACCATGGCCGCGTGCTGGCCGAGGGCGATCCCAACAAAGTCGGCAACATCTATCACGAGCTCCTGTTCGGGCCGCAGCAGGGAGCGGCGGCGCTTGTTGCCGCGTCGGCGAGCAAAACCGACGCCGCGCATCCGAGCCTCGAGGCCGCGCCGCCGGCCGACTTGGCAGAAGATGGTTCGGCGGCGCACGACCCGGGCCCGACCCTTCCGCCTTCGCCCGCCGGCGATGACGCGGCCGATCCGCCGGCGCCCGCGCCTTCCGCAAATAATCCGCCGCCAGAAGCGGAGCAAGCGGCGCCCGCGCAGTCGTTTTTCGACCCGCCGGCATCGACGCGCGAGCACCGTTATGGCAATGGCGCGGCGCGCATCGTCGCTGTCGAGATCCGCGATTTGCAGGGCCGGGTCCAAACCCGGTTACGCTCGCTCGAAACCTACGAGATACATTGGACGATCAAGGTGTATCGCCCGATACCCGATCTTTGCTTTGGCATTTTGCTGCGCGATGCGCGCGGCCTCGACCTCTTCGGCAGCGACAGTTACCAGTTACACAAACTGTGCGTCGATCTGCGGGATTCTACCAGAAAAATTACTGCTAAAACCCGGTTTCGGGCGAATTTGGCGGGCGGACGTTACTTTCTTACCTTGGCTCTTGCGAGTACGGATCAAACAAAGCACGATTTGCGGTTTGACGCCCTGGAGTTGATCGTCGAACCAACACCGGGAATGCACCACACCTCGCTGGTGAATCTCGAGGCTGAGTTCGCAGTGGAGCCGTCGCTGAGCAGCTCCGGCTCGCTGGCGTCGGCGCCGCTTGAACCTCAAGCAATGCCCTGAGACAAACGGCCCTGTATCCCGGTCCAACCAATGATACCGGGACCGTTTGTACCGCCGCGAAGCGCCGCCTCTCGAGCTGCTGAGGCCCGACCGGAGTTAAGGGCGCGGGATGATGGCGGTGTAATAGCGGCCGTTGCGGTTGGGGTCGCTGCCGTCGGACGACGAAAACAACAGACTGTCGCGCCAATGCGAATAGCATCCGCCGCCCTTGGCACGGATCAGCGCATGCGGGGCGTGCGCCGGCCCCAGCAAGCGGCCGTCCTCGAACAGCGCCAGCCGCGAGCGAACCGGCGCATCGGGCGCGTCGCCCTCGGCTATGTCGCCGGGCAGGGCCGCAAGCCAGGCCCGGCCTTCTTCGCGGCGGAAGGGACCGAGAGCGTAGCGCGTGCATTCGCCGCCCTGGCGAACGCCGCCGGTCAGCGAATAAGGCGCAAACCACCGCAACGACGGCGGCGGTCGCACCGGCTCGGCGGCGTAAAGCGATTGGATCGGCGTGGCCTCGTCGCGCGCGCCCGCGGCTTTGCGCGCGGCAAACATGCACAGCACCCTGTGATGGCCGAAATCCGGGCTGGATCCGACGCCGCAAGCGCCGGGGACAAGCGGCTCGATCTCGCACCGGTCGGGCTGGCGTTCGGGATAGAACAAAGCGGCCGCTTCCAAGATTTCGAACCGTGCCGCCGTATAATAGTCGAAGAGCAGGGTTGGGCTGATCTGATAAAACCCGTGGTCGACCCAGTTATGCACCGGCACGACATGCAAGGCGCAGCCGCCGGGTCGTAACAGGCGGGTGATGGCGCTGAGCGCATTGGGGAGGTTGAAGACGTGTTCGAGGGTACCGCCGTTCAGCACGGCGGCAAACCGCGAGACGAGATCGGGCGGCGGCAACGGATTGTTCAGGTCGAACAGAAAATCGGCGCCTTCGTCGGTGCTGATGTCGAGGCTGAACGTCGCCTCGATGCCGCAGGCTGAAAACAAATCGGCGGCGGTCGTAATCGCAGAGCCGCGCTCCTGGTCGCGCCGATTGTCGGCTTGCCGGAATTGCTCCGAAGTAAAGGACAATTGCTGGACACCGAGCGTCAGCATCGGACCGGCGATCGCATAGCGCTCGATCCAGTCGGCGAGGATCGTGGCCATGTTGATATCCAAACCCATCAGCGTCGGGCCTTTCTGAGCGCAAGCGACAGCGGCGCAGCGGCCCGATGATCGAGGGTCGCGCCCGCCAATTTCTTCCACGCCTTTTCACGGCTTCACAGGCGGAGGTCAAGCAGCGGTTGCGCTCGATCCATCGATCCCGGCCGCGGCTCCCGCCATGCTGCTTCTTGCGCCAGGCTTGGCGTTCCCGATTATCGGGCGACGGCCGGCTTGCGGCTTCATGGATGGCTCGGCATCCTTGGCGGGCGCGGGCAACCGCGCGGTGCCAGCGGAGGGCAGGCGGATGAACGGGGCGGAAAGTTTGGTGCGGACCTTGGTCGGCGGCGGGGTTGATGTGTGCTTTGCCAATCCCGGCACCTCGGAGATGCATTTTGTCGCTGCCCTCGACCGCGTCGAGGGAATGCGCTGTGTGCTCGGCCTGTTCGAGGGCGTCGTCACCGGCGCCGCCGACGGCTATGCTCGGATGAGCGAGAAGCCGGCCGCGACGTTGCTCCATTTGGGCCCCGGCCTCGCCAACGGCCTGGCCAATATTCACAACGCCAACAAGGCGTCCTCGCCGATGGTCAACATCGTCGGTGACCACGCCACCTACCACCGCCAATATGACGCCCCGCTGACCTCCGACATTGAGGGGCTGGCGCGGCCCTCCTCGCACTGGGTCAAGACCTCGCCCGACGCCAAATCGATTGCCGCCGACGGGGCGGCCGCGATCGTCGCGGCGCGCACCTTGCCGGGCCAGATCGCCACGCTGATCCTGCCGGCGGACACCGCCTGGAACGAAGGCGCGGGACCGGCGTCGGTGCCGCCGCCAACCGGGCCGAAACCGGTCGAACATGAGCGGGTGAGCGAGGCGGCCCGCGCCCTGCTCTCGGGCGAACCCGCCTTGATCCTGCTGACCGGACGCGCGCTGCGCCAGGACGGGCTCGAACTGGCCGGCAAGATTGCCGCCAGAACCGGCGCCAGGCTGATGGCGCAGGGCTCGAATGCGCGCACGCAACGCGGACGCGGGCGGGTTTTTGTCGAGCGCGTGCCCTATGTCGTCGATCAGGCGACGCGGGTGTTGGCGGGGCTCAAACACGTGGTCTTGGTCGGCGCCAAAATGCCGGTGGCGTTCTTTGCCTATCCCGGCAAGCCGAGCCTGCTGACGCCGCCGGACGCGCAAGGCCATCTGCTGGCCCGGCTGGACGAGGACATGATCGGGGCGCTCGGCGCGCTGGCCGAAGAGGTGGGCGCGCTGCACAGCCCAGCACCGGTCACCAACGATCCGCCGCCATCGGCCGCCACCGGCCGGATCACACCGGAGGCGCTCGGCGCCTCGCTGGGCGCGCTGTTGCCCGAGAATGCGATCGTCGTCGACGAGGCGGTCACCACCGGACGCGGGTTTTTTGCGCCCACCCGCGCCGCCGCGCCGCATGATTGGCTCTCCAACATGGGTGGCTCGATCGGTTTGGGCATGCCGCTGGCGACCGGTGCTGCGGTTGCCTGCCCCGACCGCAAGGTCGTCACCCTCGAAGGCGATGGCAGCGCCATGTATACGCTGCAGGCGTTATGGACGCAGGCGCGCGAAGGCCTTGACGTCACCACGCTGTTGTTCTCGAACCGCAGCTACCAGATCCTGAAGGGCGAACTCGCCAATGTCGGCGCCGGCAACCCGGGCCGCAAGGCTCTCGATATGCTCGACCTCGACCGGCCCGATCTCGATTTCGTCGGCCTGGCCAAGGCGATGGGGGTGCCGGGCGCGCACGTCACCGACATGGATGCGTTCAACCGCCGCCTCGCTGAGGGTCTGGCCAGCCCCGGCCCCTACCTGATCGAGGTGGTGTTTTGACGCCGGTCGCGGGGGCCGGCCGGCGGCGTCGATCGGCGCGCAATGCGCGCGCCGGATCATTCGTTAGCCATGCCCGTTTACGCCATGCCGTTTTTGGCCAGGCTTGCCGCGGGCGCCGCGCGGCTGGCCGGCCGGGCCTGACGGCGAGCGCCGGCGGCCACCGGCCACGCAATCGCCACGGTTATGCCCTGACCGCGGCTTAATCGTGCGGTTGATTGGGGGGCATGGCGCACGGCTCGTTGCACGGGGTTTCGGCGCTACCAGCGGCCGAAATGGCCCGACAATCGCGAACCGTGGCGCATAAGTGAGGAACGGTCCTAGCCGATGGGGGAGAGCGACCTTCGGTCGCGCTTGGTCAGCCGGACTGCATCCGTTTTACCGCCGTTTACGGCGGTTTCAACGATGTTCGAGAGCTTGACGCAAGCGGCGCCCCCTATTCGGTTGAACCAGCGGGCCGTTGCCCCCGGATAATCTCCTAACCCGATCCTGCTGATAGCGCATGACACCCGACGACGCACCCTCGTTTGTTCCCGTGGCCGACACCAGGCTCCGCCCTTCGGTTTCGGATCCGCTCTGGTACAAGGACGCGGTCATTTATCAGCTGCACGTCAAGGCGTTTTTCGACGCCAATGACGATGGTATCGGCGATTTCCAGGGCCTCTGTCAGAAGCTCGACTATCTGCAGGGCCTCGGGGTGACCGCGCTGTGGCTGTTGCCGTTTTACCCCTCGCCGTTGCGCGATGACGGCTATGACATCGCCGATTACCGCAACATCAACCCGTCCTACGGACGCATGGCGGATTTCAAGGCCTTCATCCGCGAGGCCCATCGGCGGGGTTTGCGGGTCATCACCGAGCTCGTCATCAACCATACCTCGGATCAGCACCCATGGTTTCAGCGGGCGCGGCAGGCCAAGCCCGGTTCGCCGTGGCGCGATTTTTATGTGTGGAGCGATAACGACCGCAAATTCGCCGGGACCCGCATCATCTTTGTCGATTCGGAAAAATCCAACTGGGCCTGGGACCCGGTCGCCAAGACCTATTATTGGCACCGATTTTACTCGCATCAACCCGATCTGAACTACGACAACCCGCGGGTGTTCCGGGCGGTGGTCGAGGTCATGAAATTCTGGCTCGATCTCGGGGTCGACGGCATGCGCCTTGACGCCGTCCCCTACCTGATCGAGCGCGAGGGGACGATCAACGAGAACCTGCCCGAAACCCACGACATCCTGCGCCGGCTGCGCCGCGAACTCGACCAACGCTATGGCGACCGCATGCTGCTCGCCGAAGCCAATCAGTGGCCCGAAGACGTTCTGCAATATTTCGGAGCCGGAGACGAATGCCATATGGCGTTCCACTTTCCGCTGATGCCGCGGATCTACATGGCGGTCTCCACCGAGGACCGTCATCCGATCACCGACATCATGCGGCAGACGCCCGATATCCCCGAAACCTGCCAGTGGGCGGTGTTTTTGCGCAATCACGACGAGCTGACGCTCGAGATGGTGACCGATCGTGAGCGCGATTACTTGTGGAATTATTACGCTGCCGATCGCCGCGCCCGCATCAATCTCGGCATCCGCCGCCGACTGGCGCCATTGATGGAAAACGACCGCCGTCGGATCGAACTGCTGAACGCGCTGTTGATGTCAATGGTGGGGACGCCGGTCATCTATTACGGCGACGAAATCGGGATGGGGGACAATGTCTTCTTGCGCGACCGCGACGGAGTGCGCACGCCGATGCAGTGGAGTTTTGACCGCAATGGCGGCTTCTCGCGCGCCGATCCCGAGCAGCTCTATCTGCCGCCGATCATGGATGCGGTCTATGGCTTTGAGGCGGTCAATGTCGAAGCGCAGAGCCGCTCGCCGTCATCGCTGCTCAATTGGATGAAGCGGATGATCGCGGCCCGGCACGCACGCCGCGCTTTCGGTCGTGGATCGCTGGAATTTCTCTATCCCTCCAACCGCACGATCCTCGCCTATTTGCGCCGCTACGAGAACGAAACCATTCTGTGCGTCGCCAATCTGTCGCGCTCGCCGCAGGCCGTTGAGCTTGACCTTTCCGCGTATCGCGGCTACCAGCCGGTCGAGCTGATCGGGCGCAGCGCCTTTCCTCCGATCGGGGAGGCGCCTTACCTGTTGACCCTGCAAGCCCACAGCTTTTTTTGGTTCGATCTGCTGCTTAGCCCGGAGCGGGCGGCCAATCTGCAGGCGCCGCCGCCGGAATTTCTCACTTTGGTGATGCCGCAAGGCTGGCCCGATTTGTTTCGCCCGCACAATCTGGCGCAGCTCGAGGGCGAGGTGATCCCCGCTTATCTGAAGCGGCGGGCGTGGCCCGGCGCCGGCGACGGCGCGATCGTGCGCGCGGCGGTGCGCGTCCATGGCGAGGTCGCGGCGGCGGCCACCGACGGCGGTGGGGCGCCGCCCTATCTTGCCGCCTTTGTTGAGGCGAGACGGCGCGACGGCAGCGGCGAATGGTACTTCCTGCCTTGGGCCGCGCTGTGGTCGCCGCCCGGGACCGAGTTGCGCCAAGCGCTCGTTCCCGCCACGCTCGCGGAATTGCGGCAATTTCGACGCGAAGGGGTATTGGTCGACGCGCTCTCGCAGGACGGCTTTGCCCTCGCTCTTCTCGAGGCGATGGGTCGCGGCCAAGCGCTGCCGCTGGCCGGGGGCGAGATCCGCTGTCAGAGGACACGCAATTTCGACGCCACGGCCATGCCCGAGCGGCCGAGCCTGCGCCGCATTGCCGGCGAAGACCCCGATATCGTGCTCGTTGACGATTATGGCTGGTTGACGTTTTACCGCCGTCTTGAAGCCGGACCGCACCCCGAGATCGAAATGTCGCGGTTTCTGGTCGAGCGCGCCGGCTTCGCCAATACCCCGCCGCCGCTGGCAACCTTGGAGCTGGCACTGGCCGACGGTTCCGCTTCGCCGCCCTTGGCGCTGGGCGTGCTGTTCGGATTTTTCCGCAATCAGGGCGATGGCTGGGACCAGGCGCTCAACTATCTGGCCCGCTATCTCGACGATGCGTTGATCACGAGCGGCCAGGCTTCGGCCGAGCTTCCCGATCCCGACCTGTTCTTTCTGGCATTGGCGCGGCAAATCGGGATCCGCACCGCCGAAATGCACCGCGCCCTGGCCGAACACGCCGGCGATGACCCGGCTTTTATCCCCGAGCCGATCACGCCCCAAGACATCGCCCAATGGCGGGCGGATTTGGAACGGGCCGCAGCCGAACTGCTCGCGCGGCTGGAGCGCGAGCGGACCCGCTTGCCGGAACGCGCGCTCGCCGCAGCCGACCAGCTCTCGGCGCGTCGCGACGCGTTGTTCTCGCTGATCGCCACCTTGCTCCCCAACGAGATCGCGGCGATGAAAAGCCGGGTTCACGGCGACTACCAGCTCGGCCGGACGATCGTCGTGCAGAATGATTTTTACATCACCGGCTTCGGTGGCGATCCGGCGCGGCCCCTGGCGGAGAGGCGCCCGAAAGACTCGCCGCTGCGCGATGTGGCCGGAATGATCCGCTCGTTCGACTACGCCGCGGTGGCCGCGGTCAGGCGCCTGGCTGAGACCAGGGCCGCCGCCGAGCCGCGCATGACCGAGCTTGCCAAAAGCTGGCGCCAACGGGCGGTCGACGGGTTCCGCGCGGCCTACCGCAAATCGATGCGCGGTTGCGTCACCTATCCGGCCAGCAAGCGGCAGGCGCGCGCCTTGACCTCGTTTTTCGTGCTCGAGCGCGCCGTCAAAGAGGCTCATGCCGAGCTCGAGAACCGGCCGGATTGGCTCGACATTCCGCTTGGCGGCATCCTGGCGGTGATCGACAAAGAGGGAGCGCGGCCCAGTGGCGAGGCCAACTGACGCGGAGCGAGGCGAGGGCGCGCCGGCGCCGCGCAGCGCTGATCGGCCGGTCCCCGCCGCCGCGGCGACAATCGACGCAGCCCACCCCTCGGCAACCGGCGGCGAGCGGGTCGCCGCGCTTGCGCCCCAGGCGCATGATCCCGAAATCGAGGGGATCCTCACCGCGCGGCATGGCGATCCGTTCGCCTTTCTCGGCATGCACAAGACCGGGCGCGGGGTGTGCGTGCGGGCGCTGTTGCCCAATGCCCGGCGCCTGAACGTCGTCGACACCGCGACCAACCGGGTCGCGGCCGAAGCAAGACGGGTTCATCCCGAAGGCCTGTTTGTCGCCGAAATCGCAGGCCGCCAGCCGTTTCGCTATCGGCTGCGGATCGAAACGGGCGAGGCCTGGTGCGAATTCGAAGACATCTATCGCTTTCCCCCGGTGCTCGGCGAACTCGACCTTCACCTGTTGGCCGAGGGCAACCATTGGTCAAGCTACAACAAACTCGGTGCGCATGTTGTCGTCCATGACGGCGTCGAGGGTGTTGCGTTTGCACTATGGGCGCCCAATGCAACCGCGATCAGCGTCGTCGGGGATTTCAACGACTGGGACGGCCGGCGGATGCCGATGCGCCGCCGCGGCGCGAGCGGGTTCTGGGAATTGTTTGTGCCGGGGCTAACCCCGGGCCATCTCTACAAATACCAGATCCACGGACCCGGGGGCCATCTGCTGCCATTGAAGGCCGACCCGCATGCGATGCGCGCCGAGCGTCCGCCGGCGACCGCGTCGATCATCGCCGATCCGACCCCGTACCGCTGGGACGACGCGGCGTGGATCGGCGCGCGGCGCCGGACCAGCGACCGCGAGGCGCCGATCACGATATACGAGGTTCATCTCGGCTCGTGGCGCCGACGACCCGAGGAGAACAACCGTTATCTGAGCTATCGCGAACTCGCCGCCGAACTCGTACCCTATGTCGCCGAGATGGGCTTTAGCCATATCGAGCTGATGCCGATCATGGAATATCCGTTTGACGGCTCCTGGGGATATCAGCCGGTTTCCTTGTTCGCGCCCACCGCCCGCTATGGCCCGCCGGACGATTTTCGTGGCCTCGTCGAGGCCTGCCACCGCGCCGGGATTGGCGTTTTGTTGGACTGGGTTCCGGCGCATTTCCCGACCGATCCGCATGGTCTCGGCCGGTTCGACGGCACCGCCCTTTACGAGCACGCCGATCCGCGCCAAGGCTTTCACCATGACTGGAACACGCTGATCTACAATTACGGCCGGCGCGAGGTCGCCAATTTCCTGCTGTCGAGCGCCCTTTATTGGCTGCGTGAGTTTCACATCGACGGGCTCAGGGTCGACGCCGTCGCCTCGATGCTCTACCTCGATTACAGTCGCGCCGCGGGCGAATGGATACCGAATATTTATGGTGGCCGGGAAAATCTGGAAGCGATCGCGTTTTTGCGCCGGCTCAACGAGCTCATCTTTGGCGAGGACAGCGGCGCCACCACGATCGCCGAGGAATCGACCGCATGGCCGATGGTCTCGCGGCCGACCTATGTCGGCGGGCTCGGCTTTGGTTTCAAATGGAACCTCGGCTGGATGCACGACACGATCCGCTATATGTCGACCGATCCGATTTTCCGCAAATACCGGCACAACGATTTGAGTTTCGGGCTGCTCTACGCCTACCACGAAAATTTCGTCCTGCCGTTGAGCCACGACGAAGTTGTCCATGGCAAAGGCTCGCTAATCGGCAAGATGCCCGGCGACCGCTGGCAGCGCTTTGCCAATCTGCGCGCCTATTACGGCTTCATGTGGACGCATCCGGGCAAAAAGCTGTTGTTTATGGGCAATGAATTCGCTCAGGAGCGCGAGTGGAACCACGATCGCCAGCTCGACTGGCAGCTGCTCGACGACCCGCTCCACGCCGGGGTAAGGCTTTTGGTGCGCGATCTCAACCAACTCTACCGCAGCACCCCGGCATTGCATCAGCTCGACTGCGAACCCGACGGGTTTCAGTGGGTCGACGTCGCCAACGCCGAAGAGAGCGTCGTCGCCTTTTTGCGCCGCGGCCGCAATCCGCACCAACTGGCGCTGGTGGTCTGCAACTTCACGCCGGTGCCGCGTGAAGGCTATTGGCTGGGGGTGCCGCGCGCCGGTCTGTGGCGCGAGCGCATCAATACCGATGCCCGCGAATATGGCGGCAGCGGGGTCGGCAATGCCGGCGCCGCCTATGCGGAAGCGCGGGCGAGCCACGGCTACGCTCACGCTGTGCGCTTGCGGTTGCCGCCGCTCGGCACGCTGATTTTCATCGCTGATTGAGACAATCACAGGAAGAAGACGATGATTGCTGGTGTATTGAAGCTCAACCGACCCGCGCCTTCGCGCCGGTTGGTGCGCTGATCCGGCGATGGCGGCACGAACCGTTCGGCCGGGTCGACCCTATCCGCTTGGCGCGACCTGGGATGGCAAAGGGGTCAATTTTGCGCTGTTTTCGGCGCATGCGGAGAAGGTCGAATTGTGCCTGTTCGACCGCACCGGGCTGCGCGAAGAGTTGCGTTTGGTCATGCCTGAATACACCGACGAGGTCTGGCATCTCTATCTTCCCGATGTGCGCCCCGGCCAGCTCTATGGCTACCGGGTCTACGGGCCCTACGATCCGGCCAACGGCCATCGCTTCAACCCCAATAAGCTGCTGATCGACCCTTACGCCAAATCGCTCTATGGGCGGGTGCGTTGGTCCGATGCGATGTTCGGCTACCGCTTTGGCGGTCCGCGCGAAGATTTGGCCATCGACCGGCGCGACAATGCCCGGTTTGTCCCGAAATGCCGGGTGGTCGAAACCGCCTTCACCTGGGACGGGGATCGCCCGCCGCAAACCCCGTGGGAAGAGACGATTATCCTCGAACTGCATGTGCGCGGTCTCACGATGCGCCATCCGCAGGTCGATCCTGCCTATCGCGGCACCTTTGCCGGCCTCGCCTCGCCGGCGATTATCGATTACCTGGTGGAGCTGGGGATCACAGCGGTCGAATTGATGCCGGTCCATGCCGCGCTCGACGATCGTCATCTCGTCGACCGGGGCTTGGCGAATTATTGGGGCTACAACACGATCGGGTTTTTCGCCCCCGATCCCCGGCTACTGGACAGCCAGTCGATCGCCGGCTTCAAAACCATGGTCCGACGGCTGCACGAGGCCGGCATTGAAGTGATATTGGACGTCGTCTACAACCACAGCGGCGAAGGCAATCATCTCGGCCCGACCATCGCCTTTCGCGGCATCGACAACGCGTCTTACTATCGGCTGGATAGCGACCGCCGCTTTTATTACGACGTCACCGGCACCGGCAATACCTTGAACCTCGACCATCCGCGGGTGTTGGCCTTGGTGATGGATTCGCTGCGCTATTGGGCGACCGAAATGCATGTCGACGGCTTTCGTTTCGACTTGGCCCCGGCTCTGGCGCGCGAAAACGGCGAGTACGGCCAAGGCAGCGCCTTTTTTGACGCGGTGCGCCAGGACCCGGTGCTGGCCGCGCTGAAGCTGATCGCCGAACCATGGGATGTCGGTTCTTACGGCTACCAGCTCGGCAATTTCCCGCCGGGATGGGCGGAGTGGAATGCGCAATACCGCGACACGCTGCGCCGCTTTTGGAAAGGCGATGAGGGGCTGGTCGCGCAGGTCGCCTCGCGGGTCGCGGGTTCATCGGATATCTTTGGCTATCGCGGCCGGCGTCCGTGGGCGAGCATCAACTTCATCACCGCCCATGACGGTTTTACCCTGCAGGATCTGGTTAGCTACGACCACAAACACAACGAAGACAATGGCGAGGACAATCGCGACGGCGGCGACGACAATAACAGCTGGAATTGCGGCGCCGAGGGTCCCAGCGAGGATCCGGCGGTAAATGCACTGCGCGATCAGCAGAAGCGCAACATGCTGGCGTGCCTGCTGTTGTCACTGGGGGTTCCGATGTTGCTCGCCGGCGACGAGATCGGGCGCAGTCAACGCGGCAACAACAACGCCTATTGCCAGGACAACGAGATCTCGTGGACCGACTGGACTAACATACGCCCCGCCGATCAAGAGTTGCGCCGCTTTGTCAGCTATCTGATCCATCTGCGACGCCGCCACCGGGTCTTCTCGCGCCCGCGCTTCTTTCGCGGCGAAGTGCTCTCAGAGGGCGGCGTCAAGGACATTACCTGGTTCACGCCTTCCGGCCAGGAGGCCACCACCGAGGATTGGAACAACCCGGTCGCATTGTCGCTCGCCTATGTGTTGAGCGGGGCCGCCGGGGAGTTTTTCACCCCAGGCGGGCAACGCGACATCGACGAGAACTTTTTGGTCATGATGAACGCGTATTACGGCGATCTCGAATTTCATATTCCCAGCCTCGCGACACCGATGTTGTGGCAACCGCTGGTTGACACTTCGCGCCCGAGCGGGCTCGCCGAGGACCAACGAACCTACGCGCCCGGCGCGGTCTACAACCTCAAAGCCCATTCGTTTGCCTTGTTCGTCGACATCGCCGGACGCGGCGCGGTTGCCGCCCCGCAAGCCCTCGCCGAGGCGGCGGCCCCGTCGGAGAACGCCGAAGATACAGAGCATCGCGGCTTTTTCTTTGCCGATCCGGAAACCGACGATGCGCCGAGTTCATAGGCTGCCCTTTGGCGCCGAAATCGAGCCCGGAGGGGTTCGCTTCCGGCTATGGGCGCCGCGGGCGCACAGCGCGGCGGTGCGCCTCGAAGGCGCCGCACCGGTCGAATTGCCGATGGCCCGGGACGCGGAGGGGGTGTTTGTCCTCGCCACGCCCGAGGCGGGGCCGGGAACGCTGTATCGCTATGTGGCGGACGCAAAGGCCTACCCCGATCCCGCCTCGCGCCGGCAGCCCCAGGGTGTCCATGGGCCCAGCGAAGTCGTTGATCCGCGGGCCTATGACTGGCGCGACCGGGAGTGGCGGGGCCGCCGCTGGGAAGAGGTTGTGCTTTATGAACTGCATATCGGCACGTTTGGCGAAAGCGGCGATTTTGCCGGGGTCGCGCGCCATCTCGACCACTTGCTTGAGCTCGGCGTCACCGCGATCGAGTTGATGCCGATCGCCGAGTTTCCCGGTGCGCGCAATTGGGGCTATGACGGCACTTACCTTTATGCTCCCTGTTCGCGCTACGGCAGACCCGAGGACCTCAAAGCGCTGGTCGAGGCGTGCCATGAGCGCGGCCTCGCCATTTTGCTCGATGTCGTCTACAATCATTTCGGGCCGGAAGGGAATTACTTGCCGGCGCTGGCCCCGGATTTCTTCAAGGCCGATAGCCACACGCCGTGGGGATCAGCGATCGCCTTCAGCGGCCCGCAGAGCCGCCACGTGCGCGATTTTTTCATCCACAACGCGCTTTATTGGCTTGAGGAATACCATTTCGACGGTCTGCGCTTCGATGCCGTGCACGCGATCAGCGATGACAGCCGGCCGGATATAATCGATGAGATTGGCGCCACGGTGCGCCAGCGCCTTCCCGGTCGCGAGATCCATTTGGTGCTCGAGAACGATCGCAATCAAGCGCGCCGGCTGGTCCGGCGCGAGGGGCGGCCGCAGGGGTTCACAGCCCAGTGGAACGATGACCTTCATCACGCGCTGCACGTGCTGATCACCGGGGAAACCGCCGGCTATTATCAGGATTACGCCGATAACCCCGCGGCCCGGCTCGGCCGCGCTCTGGCGGAGGGGTTTGTCTATCAGGGCGAAGCCTCGCCATTCCGTGGCAACCGGCCGCGTGGCGAGCGATCGTCCGGGTTGCCGCCGGCCGCCTTTGTCGCGTTTCTGCAGAACCACGACCAGGTCGGCAATCATCCGTTCGGGCTGCGTTTGACCGCGCGTGTCGAAGAACCGGCGCTGCATGCGGCGCTGACGATTGTTCTATTATGTCCGCAGATCCCGCTGTTGTTCATGGGCGAGGAATGGGGCACGGTGCGGCCGTTTCAGTTCTTTTGCGATTTTGCGCCCGAGCTCGCCTCGTCGGTGCGCGAGGGACGGCGGCGTGAATTCGCCGACTTCCCCGGTTTTGGCGACCCGGAGGCGGCCGCTCGGATACCCGACCCCTGTGCGCAGGAGACGTTTTTGCGCTCGCGGCTCGATTGGTCCGAGCCCGCGCGGCCCGAACACGCGCGCTGGCTCGCCCGCTACCGGGCGCTGATTGATTTGCGCCGGCGCGAGATTGCACCCCTTTTGGGGGGAACCGGCGCGGGCGCGGGACGTTGGAACGAATTGGGGAGGGGGGCGATCAGCGTCGAATGGCATCTCGGCAACGACACGCGGCTGCTGCTCTTGGCCAATTTTTCCGACCGCCCGGTCGCATTCGCCCCCGCCGCCGGCGATTGGCGTCTGCTCTACACCTCCGACGCGCCGGGGGCTCCGGTCTCGGCCAGCGTCTTTCTGCTCGCGCCCGAGTTTGCCTGACATGACCGATCGCGACACTTTGGTTCGCCTGGCCCGCCTGGTCGGCGTCGAGGCGCATTACACCGACGCGCTCGGCCAGGCGCGAGAGGTCCCGGACGAGACGCTCCGGGCTTTGACCGAGGCGTTCGGGGTGTCGGCCGAACCGGCCCGCGCCGCCGCCGAGCTTGCCGAGCGCGAAAGAGCCGTTCCGCTCGGCCTGGAGCCCGCCTATATCGTGGCCGCCGAAAATCCAAGCCCGAGTATCCAGCTCTGTGTGCCGCGGGCGGCGAGGGAGATTGTCTGGTCGATCCGCCGCGAGGATGGCGGTGAGCAGACCGGCTCGCAGACCCTCGATCGCGCCGCGCCGCCGACATCGATGGCGCTGGCGCTGCCGGCGAGTTTGCCGCTGGGGTATCATCGTTTGCACCTTGAGGCTGGCGGCATGGCCGCCGAAGCCCAGCTGATCGTGGCGCCGCCCCGTTGCTACCTGCCGCCGCAGCTGGCCGAGGGCGACCGGGCGTGGGGCTTGACCTGTCAACTTTACGGTGTGCACAGCGCGCATGATTGGGGGATTGGCGACTTTACCGACCTTGCCGAGATCGCCGCCACCGCCGGCGCCTGCGGCGCCGCTGTCGTCGGCGTCAATCCGCTGCATGCATTGTTTGCCGCCGAGCCGCTGCATTACAGCCCCTATTCGCCGTCGAGCCGCTCATGGCTCGATTTCCTTTATATCGATGCGACGGCGGTGCCCGGCTTTGCCGAGGACGAGACGGTTCACCAGCTGATGCAGAGCCAATGGTTCGGGGCCACCCATTGGGCCGCGCGCTCGGCGCAACTGATCGATTACGGCGCGGTCGGTGTCCTCAAGCGCAGGGTTTTGGAAGCGCTCTACCGCCGGTTCCGTGAGCGTGATCTTGGCGGCGGCCGCGGTGAGGTAAGCGAGCTGGGGCAATCGTTCCGCCAATTCCAGCAGGAGGGCGGGCAGTCGCTTGCGGACCTCGCGGTGTTCGAGGCGTTGCACGAGCAAAATTGCAATGAGCAGCGCGGTTTCTCGTGGCGCAACTGGCCGGCGCCATTGCGCGACCGGTTCTCGCCCGAGGTCGCGGCGTTTGCCGAAACGCATCGCGAGCGGGTCGAGTTCTTTCAGTATCTGCAATGGTTGTCCGACCGCCAGTTGGCGGCGGCGGCCGCGGCCGGGCGTGCCGCCGGGCTCAAAATCGGGCTGTACCGCGATCTTGCGGTCGGCGCCGACCCGAACGGTGCAGAGGCCTGGGCCGACCCCGAACTGGTGACCCCGGCGGCCTCGATCGGGGCGCCGCCGGACGTGCTGAACCGCGCCGGGCAGAATTGGGGACTGGCTCCGGTCAATCCGCGGGTTCTGCGGGCGCAGGGCTTTGCCCCGTTTATCGCCTGCGTCCGCGCCAATATGCGGCATGCCGGGGTGCTGCGCATTGACCATGTCATGTCGCTCTACCGGCTCTATTGGATCCCGAATGGCATGCCGCCGACCCACGGCGCCTATGTGAAATACCCGCTGGACGAGCTGTTGCGCATTGTCGCCCTGGAAAGCCAGCGCCAGCGCTGCGCGGTGGTCGGCGAGGATTTGGGCACGGTACCGGCAGGTTTCCGCGAGCGGATGCGGGCGGCGAATGTCTTGTCCTACCGGATCATGGTCTTCGAGCGTCGCGAAGACGGGCGCTTTGTCCCGCCCGGCGAATATCCCCCGCTCGCCGCCGCCTCGGCCGCGACCCATGACCTGGCGACGCTCGAGGGCTTCTGGCTGGGCCGCGACATTGCCTGGCGCCGCCGGCTCAATCTCTATCCCGATCAGGCGGCGGAGCTTGCCGATGCCGCCGACCGCAGGCGCGACCGCCGGATGCTGCTGGAGGCGCTGATCGCCGAGGGATTGCTCGGCGAAAACGAGCGGGCGCGGTTTTTGCCAAGCGACGACGAACCGGTCTTTGACAGCGCACTCGCCGACGCGGTTCAGCGCTATCTGGCCCGCTCGCGCGCCGGATTGATGCTGGTGCAGATCGAGGATCTGTGCGGGGAAGCCGAGCAGGCCAACCTGCCCGGCACGATCGATACCCACCCGAACTGGCGGCGACGGCTGGGTCGCACCCTCGAAGAGATCATCGAGAGCGGCGAATTGCGCCGGCTGGCCGCGCTGATCGCGGCGGAGCGTCCGCCGCCGATCGGCCGATGAGCGCGGCGCCGGGCGGCATGCCGCCGATCCGCGCGACCTACCGGCTGCAATTCCACCGGCATTTCACATTTCGCGATGCCGCCGCGCTGGTGCCCTATCTCGCCGAGCTCGGCGTCAGCCATATCTACGCCTCGCCGATCACCGAGGCGCGCCCGGGCTCGACCCATGGCTATGACATCATCAACCACAATCGGATCAATCCCGAGATTGGCGGCGAGGAGGATTTTGCGCTCCTCTGCGCGACCCTGCGGGCGCATGGTCTGGGGCTCGTGGTCGACTTCGTACCCAACCATATGGGCATCGGCTCGGACAATTCTTGGTGGCTCGACGTCCTTGAATGGGGCCCCGAATCGCCGGTAGCCAATTACTTCGACATCAATTGGCATCCGGCGCGCGCCGATCTCGAAGGCCGGGTGTTGTTGCCGGTGCTCGGCGACCAATACGGGGCCATTCTCGAACAGGGCGAGATAGTCCTGCGCTTTGACGCCGCCGAAGGCAGCTTCAGCGCCTGGTATTTCAACCACCGCTTCCCGATCTCGCCACGCTCCTACGCCGCGATCCTCGCCGGCGGCGGCGAGCCGCTGGCGGCGCTCGCGCGCGATTTCGCCGCTCTGGCCCGGCTGCCGACGCAAGCGGCGCGCGAACGGGCGGCGGAATTGAAGCGCGCTCTGGCGCAGCGCGCCGCCTCGCCGGCCGTCGCCGCGGCGATCGCCGACGCCGTCGGCCAATTCGTCGGCACACCCGGCGACCGGGAGAGCTTTGCGCCGTTGCACCGGCTGCTTGAAGCGCAATCCTATCGCATCGCCGATTGGCGCGTGGCCGGCGAGGAAATCAATTATCGGCGGTTTTTCAACATCAACGATCTTGCCGGATTGCGTATGGAACTGCCGGAGCTGTTCGAGCAGACGCACCGGCTGATCTTCGACCTGGTGGCCCGCGGTGATGTCGAGGGATTGCGCATCGATCATATCGACGGCCTGTTCGACCCGCGCGGCTATTGCGAGGCTCTGCAGCAGCGCGCTGCGGCGCTCGCGCGGCCGCTTTATGTGGTGGTCGAGAAAATTCTTGCCCGTTACGAAACCCTTCCCGATTGGCCGGTGGCCGGGACCACCGGCTACGATTTTGTCAATCAGGTGCTGGCGCTTTTTGTCGATCCGGCGGGTGAAGCGGCAATCACCCGGCTTTATCGCCGGATGGCGCCGCATGCGGAAAGCTTCGACGAGGTGCTGTATGCGAGCAAAAAACGGATCATGCAGATCAACCTCGCGAGCGAGATGAATGTGCTCGCCCGCGAGTTTCATCAGCTCGCGATGCGCGATTGGCGGACCCGCGACTTTACCCAGAACCGGGTCCTGGCCGCACTCGAAGAGGTGGTTGCGGCGTTTCCGGTCTACCGCACTTATGTGTCACAGCGCGGCGCCAGCGCCGACGATGTGCGCTATATCGATTGGGCTTTGGGCATCGCGCGCAAACGTTGGCGCGGGGCTGACCTCAGTATTTTCGACTTCTTGCGGCGGGTGATCAGCGGCGAGGCGGCGGGCCCGCAGGACGACGCCAGCCCCGGCGGACCGCTCTACGCCGCAATGCATTTCCAGCAAGTTACCGGACCGGTCATGGCCAAGGCGGCGGAAGACACCGCATTTTATCGCTATGTCCGGCTGCTGGCGCTTAACGAGGTGGGCGGCGATCCTCGCCGTTTCGGCATTTCGGTCGCCGCCTTTCACCATCTGGCGCAGCAGCGCGCCCGGCAATGGCCGCAGGCGATGGTCGCGACCGCCACCCATGACACCAAGCGCGGCGAGGACACTCGCCTGCGTCTGGCACTCCTGTCCGAGATCCCGCGCGAATGGAGCCGCCGGGTATTTCAGTGGTTGCGGCTCAACCGATCGCGCCGCGCCGTCATCGAAGGCGAGATCATCCCCGATCGCGACGTCGAATATTTGTTTTACCAGTCCCTGTTCGGTATCTGGCCGCCGGGCCTCAAGCCGGACGACCTGGCGGGGGTTGCCGCCTTGGCCGAGCGGCTTGACGCCTACATGATCAAGGCGGTGCGCGAACGCAAGCTCGCGACCAGCTGGAGCAACCCGAACAGCCAATACGAGGCGGCGCTGTCGCGCTATGTTCGCGGCGTCCTCGACGTGTCGCGGCCGAACCCGTTCCTCGCCGATTTCCAGCTCTTTGTCGGCGATGTCGAACGGGCCGCGGCGATCGCCTCCCTGGCGCAATTGACGCTGAAGCTGACCGTCCCCGGCATCCCCGACATCTACCAGGGTTGCGAGTTGTGGGATTTCAGCCTTGTCGATCCCGACAACCGGCGGCCGGTGGATTGGGCGACGCGTCGCCGGTTGCTGGCCAATTTGGCCACAGCGCAGCCGCAAGAGCTGATCCGCGAATGGCAGGACGGGCGCGGGAAATTGTTTGTGACGTGGCGGTTGCTTAATCTACGGCGTCTTCACCCGCTGCTGTTCTCGGCCGGCGATTACCAGCCGCTCGAAGTCTCCGGGGCGCGCAGCCAGCATGTCTGCGCCTTTGCCCGCAGCCATGAAGGCCTGTCGCTGGTGGTCGCGGTCCCTCGCTTGGTCTGCCAGCTGCACTATGCCGACCTTGCCCCCGACTGGGGCGACACCGAGGTGACGATGCCGCCAAACGGGGTATGGCAGGATGTGTTCGAAGGTCGCCGGCTCGATCGCCAGGATCGCATCTCGGCCGCCGATCTGTTCCGTCATTTCCCGGTGGCGGTGCTGATCGGCCGATAGCCGCAACGAAATTTTCAAACACTTCTGCAAGACGCGGCCGAAAGCGCTATAATTGCGACCAACGCGAGCTTGGGTACTGCGCCGCGGGATCCCGGGTTACCCTGGCGGCCGGCCCAGGGGGTCGGCAGGGGAGGCGGGGCCCAGGCCTCCCCGCCCGCTCCCTGCTCTCACCCCCTGTCAACCTTGCGCGTGGAGGACCTTGCCGCCGGCGGTCACCGGCTCGGCGGCGATCAGCACAAACGCGATCACGCAGGGCTCGGTCCCGCGGTTGACCCAATTATGGATCGTGCCCCGCTGGACGAGGACGTCGCCGGCTTTCAGATGCACCGTGGTGTCGTCGAGTTCCATATCGATCTCGCCTTTCATGACGACGGCATAATCGATCGAGTCGGTGCGGTGGTTGCGCGGCGCATTGCCCGGCGCCAGTTCCAGCACCCGGAACACGGTGCCGTTGGGCAGCGTGGTACCGGTCTGGCGGCGGCTCTGATCGGCGCTGCCGTTGTTGTCGACCGGAAAGCCCTCGGTCGTCCACACGACGCTGGCGGTGGCCCCGGGCCGCGCCGAGACCAGGTTTGTCGCGATCTCGTCGATCAGCACGACGGCGCGGCCGTTTTCGTCATGGCCGGTAACGACCCGGCGCAGTTGCAACGCCATGACACACCTCCTGGCAACAGAACAGCAGCCGATCTTTGGGCCGGGCGCTGGCTTTGGCAATATCGGCAGGTGCATGTCGCCGGCGAAACGCGCATAGTCGCCGGCAAAGCGCGGAGTTGGCCCGATGCTTTTGCGTGTGCGCTCGATCACTTACCTCGCCGAGGCGATCAACGGCTATGAGCTCGTCGATCCGCGCGGACGCGACCTGCCGCGCTTTGCCGCCGGGGCGCATATCGCGGTGCGGCACGGCGACAGCGCGGTGCGCGATTATTCGCTGTGGAACGACCCGGCCGAGCGGCGGCACTACTGCATCGCGGTGCTGCGCGAAGCCATAGGCGAGGGCTCGCGGCATTGGCACGAGGCGGTGCGCGTCGGCGATATCGTCGAAGCCTCGATGCCGCGCAATAACTTCGCCTTGACCGACGAGGCGCAGCACTACCTGCTGCTCGCGGGCGGCATCGGCATCACGCCGCTGATGGCGATGATCGCCGAATTGCGTCGGCGCCGCGCCGATTTTCTGCTGCATTACTGCACCCGTTCGCCGGAAGCGACCGCGTTTCGCGACGAACTCGGCCTGCTCGCGGCGCAGGGGCGGGTGCGGTTTCACCATGATGGCGGCGACCCGGCGCGCGGGCTCGACATCGCCGCCGCCTTGCGCGACCCGCAGCCGGGAACCCATCTCTATTATTGCGGGCCGGCGGGCATGATGCGGGCCGCGGCAGCGGCCGCGGCGGATTGGCCGCCGGGTAGCGTCCATTGCGAATATTTCACCGGCCCGGCCGCTCGTCCGCCCGAACCTGTGGGCGAAGAACGGCCGTTTCGGGTTCGTCTCGCCAAGAGCGGCCGGGAATACGACATTCCGCCCGGCGAAACGATCCTCGATGTGCTGCGCCGCCACGAGATCGCGGTAAAGGCGTCGTGCGAACTCGGCTATTGCGGGACCTGTCTGACCGCCTATCGCTCGGGCGAGCCCGACCATCGCGACCAGATCCTGTCCGACGCCGATCGCCGGCGCTATGTGCTGATCTGCTGTGCGCGGGCGAAGACCCCGGTTCTCGAACTCGATCTGTAGCGCGAGCGCGGCGCCGCCGGGCGCAACCGCGACGCCGCTCGCGCCGCTCAGCGGGGCAGGGCGCTCTTGCGCTCCCAATAATCGCTTGCCGCCGGAAACACCGATTGGCAGCGCGTCGCTTCCGGGGCGCCGTCGAGGGTATCGGCAGCGGCGCGCCAGACCGCATAATGCGGGGCGGCGCGGTGGGCCTCGAGCGCCGCCTGGTCGCGGTAGACCTCGTAAAAATAATAGACGTTCGGGTCCTGGCCGTCTTGCAGCACGTTGAAGCGAAAGCATCCCGGCTCATCGCGCTCGGAGCCGAGGGCGTCGACCTCGATCGCCTTCAGAAAGCGCTCGCGTTCTTGCGGCTTCACCCGCACCTTGACCCACATCGCCAGCATCTCGCCCTCCATTGTCGTTCGATCATGGGCCGCGGCCGGGCGCGCCTCTCACCCTTGCCCGCCACGTCCCGGAAGCGTCCAGTTGCCCGCATTAGCCCCAGGTCGCTTGTCCGCCAACGGCGGTGATCGTGATATGGCCCATGGTTGTGTCGGCTTTGGCGCCATGCCAATGCCGCTCGCCGGCCTTGATCAGAACGACGTCGCCGACATTGATCTCGCGCTGTTCGTGCTCGGTGGCGACCATGCCCGAGCCCGAGGTCACGATCAGGATCTGATCGCAGGTATGGGTGTGCCAGCCGGTCGTGCAGCCCTGACTGAAATTGACAATGCTGCAATTGTAATTGGTCGACTCTCCGGGTTCTAAAATCTGCTGGCGCGAACGCTGAACCGGACCGGTCCACCCTTCGATCGGCACCGCGGCACCATCGATCGGGATGTTCGGGATGTCTTTGAGCGTAACGACCTTCATGACGATCTCCCTTGCTTTTGCGGAATGAACACACGGCGGCCGGGTTCGAGCTTATCACAGGCGCGCCGTCCGGCGTCTGCGTGAATGTCGCTGACCCGCGCCGCGCCGACGGGCGCGCCGTGGCGTCTGGCGTCGCGGCCCGGCTTGGTGTTTGTGCGGGGTCAGGAAGGCGGCGGAGCGGGCTATTCAGGCCGAGCCGGTCACAAGACCGACTCGACCCATTCGTATAATTTGCTCTTGGGCAGCGCTCCGACCTTGGTCGCCGCAACCTTCCCGTTGCGGAACAGGATCATGGTCGGGATCCCGCGCACCCCGTATTTTGTCGGCGCCAGCGGGTTCTCGTCGATATTGACCTTGGCGACGGTCAACTGCCCGGCCTTGTCGGCGGCAAGGTCTTCGAGAAACGGCGCAATCATCTTGCACGGACCGCACCATTCCGCCCAGAAATCGACCAATACCGGGCCCTCCGCGCGCAGCACCCGCGTTTCGAAATCGCTGTCCGTCACCGTGGTCGGTTTCATTGCGCTCGATCCTTCTGAAGGGCTCTGGGCACATTTGGGGGCGGCGCCAAAGCCGCGTCAAGGCGCGTGAGCGGCGAGCTTTTCGGGGCTGACCGGCATCAGCAGCGGCATCTCGGTCCACAACAATGCGCAGCGGATCTCGCGGCCGGGATAAATCCGCCGCAGCGCTTCGCGATAGGTCGCCAGTTGCCGCACATAAAGGGGCGCCACCCCGTCTTCGTCGGCGGGGACCGGGCGCATGGTCTTGTAATCGACGATCAGCACATAATCGTCCTCGACCAGCAGGCGGTCGATTTGGCCCGACAAGACGTGGCCCCCGATCAGGCCGACCAGGGGTACTTCGGCTTGCGAGCGCGGCCCGAACAAGGCGGTGAATTCAGGGTGGTGGAGCACGGCGAGGGTTTTTTCGCGGATGTCGTCCTGTTCTTCCGGTTCGAGCCGATGAAGCGGCCGGGCAAGATAGCGCCGTGCCGCCGCGTCGCGCTCGGCCTCAGGCAGTTCGGGCAGGCCCTGCAAGAGCCGGTGGATAATCAGGCCGCGCTTAAAGCGGTCGCGACCAACGCTTTTGAGGGGCGACAGGACCGGCGGCTCCTCGCCCGTGGGGCGTGACGGGAATAGCGGACGCGGCGGGTCGGGTTCGACCGGAGGCGCGCGGTCCACCCAGCCGGGTGGCGCCGTCTCCGTCACCGTCGCGCGCGGCCTCGGGCGGCGTTGTGGCGCCACGCTCTGCGGGCATTCGAGGCGCCAGCCCGTGCCTGTCCAGCCCTCGGCCGCACCGACGAGCGGGGTTGCATCGAAATCAAAAGCCTCTGCACAGGCCTGGAGACCGGGCAGGCTCAGCTTATACCAGCAGCCATCGGCGGGCTCGCGCCGGGTCCGCCACCCGCAAATGTAAAGCCGGTCCTGCGCCCGCGTCAGCGCCACATACAAAAGCCGGCGGTATTCTTGTAATTGGCGGTCGCGCCAAGCGGATTTTTCCCGGGCATAAGCGGGCGCGGCATGCTCGCCGGGCGGCTTCCACATCGGCAGATTGCCATTCTGGCTCCACAGCACGCTGAGGCGCTGATCGGGAAGGGCGACCGTATCCGGCAGAAAGACAACCGGCGCTTCAAGGCCCTTGGCGCCGTGCACGGTCAGGATGCGCAGCTCGTTGCGCGGATGGCCGGCCAGATCGCGTTTGACCTCGGTCTCGGCGGCCGTCAGCCAGCGCAGAAAACCCTGCAGCGAGGGGACGTGTTCGCGCTCGTAAGCAAGCGCCAGCGCAAGAAATTCCTCGACCGGATCTTCGGCTTCGGGGCCCAGTCGGCGCAACAAGGCGCGTCGGCCGCCGCCGGCTGCGAGAATTTCGGTGTAAAGTTCGTGCGGCGGCATAAAATCGGCGCGCGCCAGCCAGGCGGCCAGCTGTTCCGCCACCCTGCCGAGGCGCGGATCAGACCGGGCGGCGGCACGCAGTCGCGACCACAACCGCTCGCCTCCGCGCGCATAACACAGCCGGAACAGCGTCTCCTCATCGACATCAAACAGCGGGCTCTTCAGCACCGCCGCCAGGGTCAGATCGTCCTCCGGCAACAACAGAAATTGACCCAGTGCGATCAGGTCCTTGACAGCCAGTTGCTCGGTCAGCAACAGGCGGTCGGCGCCGGCGACCGGAACCTCGCGCTGCTTCAGCGCGCGCAGCAATTCGCCGACAAACGCGTTGCGTCGCCGGACCAGCACCATGATATCGCCGGGCGTCAGCGGCCGGTCGCGGGCGTCGAGACGTTCTCCTGCGGCAAGCCAGCCGGCGATCGTGGCGGCGATCGCCCGGGCCAGGCGGGCGTGGGGTTCGGCCGCGGCCTTGCGCGTGAGCGGCAGCGCGTCGGCGTCGCTCTGCCCTTCGTCTTTAGGCGCCACCAGCGGCCACAACTCGACCCGCCCGGCATGCCCGGCGCGCTCGGCGATGTGTCGGATCTCGCCGCCGTCGAGGGCGACGCCGTGCCGCGCCTCCGGCCGGCTAAAGATCGCGTCAACGGCCTGCAGAACCGGCGTGGTCGAGCGGAAGGACGTGGCCAACGGCAGTTCCGACCAGCGCTGCCGCGCCGCGTTGACCCGCTCGCGGAAATGGCGGCGCATCTCGAGAAAAGCCTGCGGGTCGGCGCGTTGAAAGCTGAAGATCGATTGCTTGATATCGCCGACGACAAACACGGTGCGGATCGCGGCGCGTGCACCATCGCCGGCAAAAAATTCCTCGGCGAGGGCGGCCACGATCTCCCATTGTTCCGGGTTGGTGTCCTGCCCTTCGTCGATCAGGATGTGGTCGAGCCCGCCATCGAGCTTGAACAGCACCCAGGGTGCAATGTCGGGGCGGTGCACCAGGTCGCGGGCATGCGACACGAGATCGTCAAAATCGAGCACCCCGCGCAGCCGCTTGGCGGCCGCATATTCGGTCAGCAACGCCTCGCCGAGCCGAGCCAGGGCACAGCTCGCCTCGCAGGTGACCAAGGCCGCCCGCGCCTCGACAAAGCGCAAAGCCCGTGCGGCTTCCGCCGCCAGCGCCGCCGCCGCGTCAATGCCGGCGGCACAGGCGCGAGCCGCTGCGCCATTGGTGACGAGCCGGGTGCGGATCTTGCGCTCTGTCGTCAGGTAGACGGAGAGATAGGCATCGAGCAGCGAGGGCCGGTGGTCGGGCGGCGTGTCCCACCATCTGCTGATGGCCAGCCCGGTTTGCCGATCGGTCGGCGCGCCGGCGGCAAGGTGGGGCAGAGCGGCGCGCAATGCCGCCTCGTCGCCGTTTTGCGAAGCGCAAAAATCGGCCACCAAATCCTCGAGCCGCAGTGCCGCGTCCACCTTGAGGGCGGCCGGCAGCCCGAGGGCGGTCGACAACCGCGCACGCAGCGCCTCGTGTCCCGGGGCCAAAGCGAGCTGCAACTTTCGCCGCTCCGCCGCCAGCGACTGCATCAGCTCGCCAAACCGCTCCTCGCCGGTATGCTCGGCAACCACCGCAAGCGCCTCGCTGAGCTCCGGGTCGAGACCCCGCCGCGCGGCCAGGATCACCCGCTGCGTCGCGTCGGCCAGAAGCTCGCCCGCGCCGCGCTCTTCGATCACGGTGAATTCCGGAGCGATCCCGGCTTCGAGCGGAAACCGGCGCAACAAGGTCTGACAGAAAGCGTGGATGGTCGAGATCTTGATACCGCCGGGGGTGTCGAGCACTAGGGCGAACAGCCTGCGCGCCCGCGTCAGCGTCGGCTCGTCGGGCCATGATCCGGTCAGGTTGACCAGAGCCTCGGCGAGTTCCCGCTCGTCGGCCGTCGCCCATTGCGCCAGCTTCTCGTCGAGGCGGTTGGCCATCTCGGCGGCCGCGGCGCGGGTGAAAGTCAGGCACAGGATCCGCGCCGGGTCGGTGCCGTCGAGCATCAACCGCAACAGCCGTTCGGTCAGCACGGTCGTCTTGCCGGTCCCGGCCGAGGCGGCAACCCAGCACGAAGCCCTGGGGTCGGCCGCCGGCGAGGCGGAGCGGCTGCGGCCCCCGCTCACCATTCTTCGGCCTCGCTCGGCGCCAGCCGTTCGAGGTGTTCGTAGGCGGAAAAGCGCGGGCGGCGGGCGGCGTTCGGGGTCGGCAGGTAGCAGGTGTCGGGGTCGTCGAAGCGCTCGATCAGCCGCGTGAGCTTGGCCTTGACGCCGTCGATCAGCCGCGCCGGCTGGCCGTCGTCGATCGCCCAGCGCTGCCCCGGCGGAATGCGCCCGCCGAGCTTCCAATATTCCAGGGCGGCGGGGATGCCGCGCAGTTCGCCAAAGCTGCCGTCGCGCAAAATTGCCGCCTCGAGCGGCAATTGCGGTGCAAACCCGTCATAGACCGCCTTTTTTGTCGGAACGGCGCCCGTCTTGTAATCGACCAGCAGAAATTCGCCCGAAGCCAGACGGTCGATGCGGTCGGCGGTGGCGGTCAGTTCGAAGGCGCCGCCCGGCAGGCCGTGCAGAATCAATTTGCCCTCGAGTTCGCCAAAGCACTCAACCGTTTCGGCGCGATGCTTTGTCTCTTCCGCCACCAGCCAGCGGGCAATGCGCTGGAAGCGCGGCCACCAAAACGCCCAGGCGCCGGGACGCGACAGCATATCGGCAAAATGCCGGCGCCCGATCGCCACCAGTTCGGCCAGCGGATCGGCCGGCAGAGCCCGCGGAAATCGGCGGGTAAATTCGGCAAGGGCGGCATGGATGCGGATCCCGAGTTCGGCGCGCCCGGGATCGGCGTCCAGCTCGTCGAGCGGCTTCAATTCGAGAATATAGCGGGCGTATATCGCATAGGGGTCGGCGAGCCAGGTTTCGATTTGGGTGACCGACAACCGGCGCGGCCGGGCCGCCAAAGGCGGGCGCGGTGCGGCCGGGGGCAGCGGTTCGTAGGGGCAGCGGTCGAGCTGCGCCAGCGCCGCTTCGATCTCGGGGTCGGGGCCAAGCCGATCGGCGAGCCCGACCGCCCGCAAGACCGTGTCGAGCCGCAGCAGCCAGCGCGCCGGCACGGTCGGGGCGCCTTCGTCGCGTGCGGCGCGGGTCAGCGCCACTTCCGGCGCCGCCATCGCCTGGACGAAATCATGGGCGGCAATCCCGATCGCGCGTTCCGGCACGGCAATGTTGAATTCGCGCCGCATCTGTCGCGACATCCACGGATCGTGGGCGGCCGCGCCGGGCCAGCTGCCTTCGTTGAGACCGCCGAGCACGACCAGGTCGGGCTGCTGCAGACGGGCCTCGACCAAGCCCCAGATCGCCAGGCGAGGATGGCGCCCATAGAGCGGGCGAACCACGGCGCGGGCGGCGAGGGCGTCAAACAAGGCCGGGTAATCGCGACCTTGGAGCGACGGAAAATCGCTCGCCGCCTCGCGCAGCTCATGGCAAAAGCGGGAAGCGGTTTCGCCTGCCGCCTCGCGCCACAGCCGGTCGCTGCCCGCTTCGGCGTCGGTCGCCGCCAGCCGCTCGGCCGCCTCGATGTGGGCGCTCACCAGCCGCGCGAGCGGCAACGGACCCACCGCCAACAGATCGGGCAGTGCGCCGAGGCAGTCTTCAAGCCGGGTGACAAAGGCGCGCAGCCTGCCCTCGCCCCTGGGAAGCGCGCCTTTGAGGCCGCTGAAACCGGGGCCCGGCCGCGGTCCCCGGATCGCGTGTTCGAGCTGTCGGGTCAGGTCGCGAAACACCGCCGGCGCCAGCCCCGCCGCGGCAAGCGGATGTTTGAGCGCCGCCAGCAGCGGCACCGGCGCCAACTCGCTTGCGGCGAGATCGAGCACGAGCCGCAAGAAGACCCCGGGCGGCGTCCGGTCCATCGGGGTGCCGGCTGAATCGTCGATCGCGATCCCCCAGCGTCCAAGCTCGGCGGCGACGCGGCGCGCCAGCTCGCGGTCGGGAGTGACAAGCGCGGCGGTGGCCCCCGGCGTTTCCAGCTTGCGGCGCAACAGCAGCGCCACGGTCATCGCTTCCTGATGGGGGCCCGCGCAATCATAACGCGCAACCCCGGCGAGCGCCGCGGGCGGCTCGGGGGGGAGCCGACGCCAGGCATCGGTTGTCGGCGCCGGCCGCATCGCCTCGGCGACGAGATGCAGGCGCCGCGCCCGCGAGACTGCGGCGGGCGCCGACGGCCGCACCTCCGGCCAGTCGGGGATTTGCGCCGGATCGAGGCCAAAGACCGCGAGAAGGGCGGCGTGCAGATATTGCGGATGCGCTTCGTCTTCGCGAATGGCGGCCCATTCCGCGGCGTCACAGCGGCGATCGAGACCGGCCAGGATCACCGTCCCGCAATCGAGATCGGCGACGACGCGGATCAGTTCGGTCAGAGCCGGCACGCCGCCGGTCAGCCCGGCGGCGATCACCGGATCGCGCGGCGGGGTGCGACGCCACAATCGCGCCTGTTGCTCAAGCAGGCGATTGCGCCGCTCGCCGGGATCGATCGCGCGCTCGGCGGCGAGGACCGCCGGCCAGCGGGTCGGCAGGATTTCGAGCAACCGACACACGATCTCCCAATGGGCGGCGAGATCGGCGGGCACGAGTTCGCGCAATCGGGAAAAGCTGGCGCCTTCGATTGCCGCTGTGTCGAGCAAGCGGGCGAGGCTTGCCGCCAGCGCCGCCGCCTGGCCGGGCAATAAGGGTTGCCGTCGGCTGTGCTGAGCCCAGGCGAGGACGAGCCGCGTCAACAACAGCTGGCGGCGCAATTCCGGGATCGCCGGCGGGATCGACAGATCGCCGGTTCCGCCGTCATCGACAAAGGCCAACTCGTCGTCATCGAAGTCGCCGATCGGGCGCATTCGCGGCAGCAGCAACGGCGCGCCCGGGTCACGGCCCGACGGGGCGATGCGCAAGAACGCCTCGCGCAGCGCCCGAACCGCGCGCCGGGTCGGGAGCAGAACAGTCGCCCGCGACAAGCCCAGCGGGTCGCCGCCGGTCAACGAGACCAGGCCTTCGGCCAGGGTCGGCAGAAACGGGCGCGCGGGCGGGATCGTGAACAATCTTGGCCGCATGCGGCGATCGTCGGCAGAAACCGTCATAAACCTGTCAGTTCACGCCGCGCCGCCCGGCTGCGGTTGCGCCCCGGTTATCGTTCAACCCGGTGCGAGGCCAGCCGCTCGCGGGTTGCGGCCAAGCCTTGCGGCGTGCCGATATGATACCACTCGCCGTCATGCACGACGGCGCGCAGCCTTCCGCTCTGCTCGGCCCGGTCAAACAGCCGCACCAACGAAAAGATGCGTTCACGACAATCGGCAAACAGCCGCCGATGCAGCAATTGGATGCCCGAGAAAAGAAACGGGACAACTTCGCGTTCGCGGCGGCGGCGCGGGATGCCGGCCGGATCGAGCATATAGTCGCCGCTACCGTCGTAACCGACGGCGGTCACAGTTCGTTGCAACAACAAGGCGGCATCCATCCGCTCGGGGTCGAACGACTGCGCCAGGCGCAACAGCGCGGGCTCCCGCCCGTCAAGCCAGAACACATCGGCGTTGACGACAAAGAACATCTCCCCCAGCGAGGGCAGCGCCTTCAAAACCCCGCCGCCGGTGTCGAGCAGTTCCGGTTCTTCCGAGATCTCGATACGCGGCGTGGTGCGACCGGCCAGCTGGGCCGCAATCTTGGCCGCCATGTAGTGGGTGTTGACGACGACGTGCTCGACGCCGGCGGCGGCCAGCCGGTCGATCGCGTGGTCGAGCAGACTGCGTCCCTCCAGTTCCACCAGAGGCTTGGGCGTGGTCTGGGTCAGCGGCCGCAGCCGCGTACCAAGCCCGGCGGCCAGCACCATTGCGCGCGCCGGCGGCGAAATCATGCCGCCCGTCCCGGATCGGGAACGCGGCGCAGCGGCGCCGGCAGGTGACGGTCGAACCAGCGCGCCAGCTCGGCGAGGACCGGTTCGCGCAGATCGGCTTCGACCATCCGCCACAGCCGCGGGATATGCGCCAGGTAACCGGGCTTGCCGTCGCGCGTCCACAGCCGCGTAAAGATCCCCAGGATCTTGCAATTGCGTTGCGCGGCGAGGATCGCCCGTGCCTGCTCAAACGCGCCCGCGACGCCGGGCGAAGCCGCGGCCAGATAGCGCTCGGTCATGCGCCGGCGCAGATCCGGCGCGACGTCGCGCCGCGCATCCTGAAGCAGAGAGACCAGATCGTAAGCCGGCGGGCCGCCGACCGCATCCTGGAAATCGAGCAGCCCGCAGGCGCGCACCCCCGGCCGACCGGGCAGCAGCATCAAATTGTCGATGTGGAAATCGCGCAAGACCAGCGTCGGCGGCGCGCTCACCGCCTTCGGCAGCAAATCGCCCCACAGCGCCAGATATTCCTCGCGCAGCCAAGCCGGAGGCGTTTGCCCCGATACCGCCGGCATGTACCAGTCGACGAGCAGAACCGCCTCGGCCAGCAGCCGATCACGATCATAGGGCGGCAGCGGCGCCAGATCGGATGCTCCCGCCCGCCGCTGCAGCGCTGCGAGCGTATCGATCGCGAGCGCGTAGAGCGCTTCCTCGTCGGCACCACGCTGCAACAGCCGGGTATAGGTGTCGTCGCCAAAATCTTCGATCAGCAGAAAGCCTGCGCGGCGATCCTCGGCGATCACCTCCGGTGCGCTGAGCCCAAGCCGGCGCAAGATTGCCGCGACCGCGACATAAGGTCCGACATCCTCCTGCGGGGGCGGCGCGTCCATGACGACAACGCTGTCCGCTCCCCGGCGCAACCGGTAATAGGTGCGGAATGAAGCATCGCCGGCCAGAGGTTCGGGCTTTACGCCCGGCCATCCATGGGCTTCGAGAAAGCCCTGCATGGCGCGCCAGCGCGTCTGGCGGCCCGGTGGCGGGGTGGCGAGCTGGGTCGCCAATAAGCCCGTCTCAGACATCGGCCAATGCCGGTTTGAGGCGGACGCACCAATCGCTGTTCCCGTCGATGGCCGCGCGCCGCGCGTCGGGGCGGTCGCCGAATTCGAGCCGGATTTCGAGGCGGTGCGCAGGCAGCAACGGCCCCAGACGTTCGGGCCATTCGATCAGCGAAATGCCCGATGCAAAAGCGTCCTCGATGCCGAGCTCCCAGGCGTCGACCGTCGCGGTCAGCCGGTACAGGTCGAAATGCCAAATCGCCCCGTCGGGCGCCGGATAAATCTGCACGAGTGTGAAGGTCGGGCTCGGAACCTCGTCGGCATCGGCATGGCGCGCATGAAGAAAGGCGCGGGCAAAGGTGGTCTTGCCGACCCCGAGTTCGCCGCTCAGCGCGATCACATCGCCGGCTCGCGCGGCCGCCGCCACACGCCGGGCCAAGGCGGCGGTCGCCCACTCATTCGGCAGATTTATGACAGTGATCACCTAGGCGTTGTATATCCTCGGCCCGAGTATCCGCAATATCGTCCTGTCGGTTTGCGTTGCCGGGCGCGGCATCACTCAGATCGGCGGCAACACGGTTGGCTTGCGCGCTCCGTCGCGGCTCAGACAGTCGCCGCGCAGCGCGAATCACCGCGGTCGCTTTGTTGCCGATCCCAGGCGATCCTCGCAGCGCCGGCGCTCTCGCCGCGATCGAGCGGCAGCCGACAGCGTACCGTGGTGCCGCGGCCCGGACCCCCGTCGATCTCGACGCTGCCGCCATGCAGCTCAATCAAACGGCGCACCAATGAGAGGCCAATGCCCGCGCCGCGTTGCGGCGAATTGCGGCCGCGCCGCGGCGTTGCATCGGTCGCGGTTGCGACGATCGCCCGCGGGCTATCGGCGACCGCCAACCACAATTCGGTTTCGCGCCGCTCGGCTTCGATGCGGATGCAGCCGCCCGGCGGGGTGAACCGGATCGCGTTCGACACCAGGTTGAACAGCGCCTGTTTCAGCCGCCGCTCATCGGCCTCGATCGTGCCGAGCCGGGGAGCCGACCGTAGCTTCAGATCGAGGCCGCGGGCTTCGGCGCGATCTTTGGTCAGCGCGACGATCGCCTGCAGCAGGCGCTGGAGATCGACCGAGCTGCGTTCCAGTTCCACATAGCTGGCGTCAATCGACGCCAGATCGATGATGTCGTTGATTAACGTCAACAGTTGCTGGCCGCTGTCGAGGATGCCGGCGCTGTATTCGCGCTGACTGGAATTCAACGAACCGAAATATTGATGGTGCAGAATTTCGGCAAAGCCGATGATCGTGTTGAGCGGCGTGCGCAGCTCATAGGAGACATTGGCGATAAATTCAGCCTTCAGACGGGCGGCGGTTTCGAGCGCGTCGTTGCGCTCGCGCAGCGCCTGTTCGACGCGGGCGCTGTCGCTGACATCGAGATAGGTCAGCAATACCTCGCCATCCGGCAGCGGCACGCTGGCGACCTGGAGCAGCGAGCCGTCGCGGCGATAGAGCGGCCCGCTGGTCAGCGCCGGCGCCGTGACCTGGGCAATCAGTTCCTCACGCAGCGCGGGCCAGTTGCAACCGGGGTCCAACAAGGCGCGGGTCTTGTCGACGATATCGGCGATGTGGGGCTCACCGCTCACATCCGCCTCGGTCAGACCCCAGAGCGAGCGAAAGGCCGGGTTATGCAATTTGAGGCGGCCGTCGCCGCCATAGACCGCAATGCCCTCGAACAGATGGTCGAGGGTGGCGCGCTGCACCTGGGCCAGCGTGTTGTAGGAGCATTCGAGCGCCAGCCGATCGCTCACGTCGTCGAAGACGTAGACCAGACCGCCCGACGGGTAGGGGGCGATGGTCAGCTGCAGAGTGCGTCCGTCGGGGAGGTGCATCAGCTCGCGCCGCACTTCGAGCAGCTCGGTGAACAGCATGAACCGTTCCTGCTTGAACGCGCGGAAGTCGGAATATTCCGGAAAGCGGCGCGATTGATGCAGATGCTCAAGAATGTCGCCGACCCCCGGTGCGGTCGCCAGCCAGGCGGTGTCGAGCGCCCACAACGTGGAGAAGGCGGAATTGAAGAATTTGAGCCGCTTGTCCGCACCAAAGATCGCGATTGCCGCCGACAGGGTCTCGAGCACCGCAGCCTGGGCGGCGAGATGGCGATCCAATTCGCGGCGCGCGGCCTCCGCCTCGCCGCGGTCGAGGGCAAAACCGATCGTCTCGCCGCCGCTGCCGGGCACTTCCTGCCGGGCAAACCTGGGTCGGCGCGGCCCGGACATCGCCGCGGCCCCCGGGCCGGCAGCGCCGCCCCCTGGGAAAAGGTCATGTCCGCCGGCAAGCACCGCCTCGCGGCTGGTCCCCAGGGCTTCGGCATAACGGCGGTTGCAATCGATCAGGCGGCGATCAAGATCACGCCGCCACACCGGGATCGGCAGTGCGTCAAGGGTCTCGCGCAGTCGCGCCGCCTCGGTGCGAGCGCGGTCGGCCTCAGCCGCTGCGGTGGCGGCGGCGGCGCGCAACAGGTCGGCTTCGCGCGCGCATCGCAACCAGCGCCACCCGGCGCCGCCCAGCACCGCCAGCCAACCGGCCGCGATCGCGGCGCCAGCGGCAAGACCGGCAAAACTCATCGCATACCCCTCAACCGGGACCGGCGCCACCCGGCGCCAGCCCCGATTATGCAGGGAATCTCGGGAAAGGAAAGTACTTTGTTTACCTTTCGTACGTATTAAGTTCGATATTTGAGCCAAATGCGCTCAGTAGCGGTAGTGTTCCGGCTTGAACGGCCCGCCATCCTCAAGCCCGAGATATGCCGCCTGCGCCGCGCTCAGCCGGGTCAGCTTGACGCCGAGCTTGTCGAGATGCAGCTGCGCCACTTTCTCGTCGAGATGCTTGGGCAGCACATAGACGCGGTTCTCGTACTTGCCCGGATTGGTCCACAGCTCGATCTGGGCCAGCACCTGGTTGGTGAACGAGGCGCTCATCACAAAGCTCGGATGGCCGGTGGCACAGCCGAGATTGACGAGCCGGCCCTTGGCCAGAACGATCAGCCGCTTGCCGTCGGGAAACACGACCTCGTCGACCTGCGGTTTGACTTCTTCCCATGGGTAGTTGCGCAGCGCCTCGATCTGGATTTCGCTGTCGAAGTGGCCGATGTTGCAGACGATCGCGCGGTCTTTCATCTGCCGCATATGGTCGATCGTGATCACGTCGATGTCGCCGGTGGCGGTGACAAAGATGTCGCCGATCGGCGCGGCTTCCTCCATCGTGGTGACCTGATAGCCTTCCATCGCCGCCTGCAAGGCGCAGATCGGGTCGATTTCGGTGACGATGACGCGGGCGCCCTGGCTGCGCAGGCTGGCCGCCGAGCCCTTGCCGACATTGCCAAAGCCGCAGACGACGGCGAGCTTGCCGGCGAGCATCACATCGGTGGCGCGCTTGATCCCGTCGACAAGGCTTTCGCGGCAGCCATAAAGATTGTCGAATTTGGATTTTGTCACACTGTCGTTGACATTGATCGCCGGCGCGCGAAGCGTGCCCCTGCGCATCATGTCGTAGAGCCGGTTGACCCCGGTGGTCGTCTCCTCCGAGATGCCGCGAACCCCGGCCAGCAGCTCGGGATGCTGTTCGTGGAGGATCTTGGTCGCGTCGCCGCCGTCATCGAGCACCATGTTTGGTGTCCAGCCGTCGGGTCCGCGCAGGGTCTGGTCGATGCACCATTCATACTCGGCTTCGGTTTCCCCCTTCCACGCAAAGACCGGAATGCCGCGCGCCGCGATCGCGGCGGCGGCGTGGTCCTGGGTCGAGAAGATGTTACACGAGCTCCAGCGCACGCTGGCGCCCAGCTCGATCAGTGTTTCGATCAACACCGCAGTCTGGATCGTCATATGCAGGCAACCGACAATCCGGGCGCCGGCAAGCGGTCGTGAGCGTCCGTATTCCTCGCGCAGCGCCATCAGCCCGGGCATCTCGGTCTCGGCGATCGCGATCTCGCGCCGCCCCCAATCGGCCAGCGCGATGTCGGCGACTTTGTAATCGGTCGAGGCAGCCATGCGGATCTCCTGATCGCAGCGGCGCTGAGCCGCTCATCTCAAATAGCGATATCAAGATATCTTTATATCGTCAATCGGCGGGCCGCCGGAAAGGGCCGCGCCGCGCCGGCTGCGGCCAGCGCCGGCCAGTGTCGGCTTGACGCCGCGCTCGGCTGGCCGGTCGCGGCAGCGCGCGGTTCTTTCGGGCTTTGGCGCGCGCCGCCGTCGATCGTATCGTAACCGGCGAAATTGATTGGCGAGGATGATCATGCTGGCGGATCAGCGCGGGCTATCCCTATCGACCAGCTCTTCCGTCGCGTGCGAGGCTTATGTTGCCGGCTGCGAGGCGAAGCTGACGATGTATCCCGGCGCAATCGCGGCGTTCGATCGCGCCATCGCTGCCGATCCGGGTTTCGCCCTGGCCCATGCCGCCCGCGCCCACGCCTTGCTGGAAAGCGGCGAGGCGGCGATGGCGCGCGCATCGATGGCGGCCGCCAACGCCTGCGGCACCGGCCTGTCCGAGCGGGAGGCAAGCCATGTCGCCTATTTCGACCGGCTCGTTTGCGGCGACCTCGAAAGCGCGCTGGCCGCTTTGCCGGCGCATCTCGACGCCTGGCCTCACGACGTCATGGTCCTCAGCACCACCGCCTTCACCAATGGTCTGATAGGCAATTCCGGCCGCGCCGGGCAGAAACGCATGCTGTTGGCATTGCTTGATCGGCTGGCGCCGAGCTATGGCGATGACTGGTGGTTCACGGCGCATCACGGCATGGCGCTTTCGGAGAATGGAGAACGCGCCGCGGCGCGCGGCAAGATCGACCGCTCGCTGTCGCAAAACCCGGCGAACCCGTGGGCGGCGCATGCCCGCGCCCATCTGAGCTATGAACAGGGCGAGGCCGCTGCCGCGGCCGGCTTTCTAACCTCATGGCTGCCGCGTTATCCGCGCGAGGGCGCGCTTTATAGCCATCTGAGCTGGCATCTGGCGCTCGCCCTGCTCGAAACCGGCGAGGCCGAGGCGGCGTTGCGGCTGTTTGGCGACGCCTTCGCGCCCGCCGTCCACAGCGGCCCGCCGCGCGGCCGGCTGAACGACGCGGTTTCCTTTTTATGGCGCTGGGAATTGGCCGGCCATCCGCGGAATCACGAAGCGTGGCGCCAGGTCTGTGAGTTTGCCAACCGGGCGTTCACCCGGGCCGGCCTCGCTTTTTCCGACATGCATGTCGGGCTCGCTCTGGCGGTCGCCGGCGATGATGCGGGGCAGGCGGCGCGCAGCGGCGAGATCGAGAGACTTAGGCGCGCCGGGCGCTATCCGTCGGGGGCGATGGTTCCGGCGGTGACGCAAGGTTTCGCGGCGTTCGAGCGTCGCGATTTTGCGGCGGCGATCGCCGCCCTGGAGCCGCTTGTCGGCGAGCTCGAACGCATCGGCGGCAGCCGTGCGCAACTCGACCTGGTCGAGTTCACCTTGGTCAAGGCCTATCTCGACGGCGGTCGCATCGACGCAGCACAGCGCTGGCGAAACGGGCGCAATCGCGGCGCCTCGCTGCCGCCGATTGCCGGCTTGGGCGCATAACCACGCCGGTCACGCCCAGCAAAGGGAGCTCGCGGCCCGCGTCCGGGGCGGCATAGTCGCGGCTTGCGCCTACCAGCCGCCGTCGATGCCGATCGCTTGGCCGGTGATAAAGGCCGCGGCGTCGGAGGCGAGAAAGGCGATCGCCGCGGCCACCTCATCGGGGGAGCCAAACCGCCCCACCGGGATCGCCTTGGCGCGTTCGCGAAAGCCGATTTCGAGATCGTCGCCATATTCGCGGCGGTTGGTGCTGATCGCGCGCGAGGTGCGGATCGGGCCGGGGCAGACGGCATTGACGGTGATCCCGACCGGCGCCAGGTCAAAGGCCAGCGAGCGGGTAAATCCGACAATCGCCGCCTTCGAGGCGGCATAGGTGGCGCGGTGGCGACCGGGACGGAACGCGGCCTTTGATGACACATTGACGATCCGGCCCCAGCCCGCCTTGCGCATCGCCGGCACCGCCGCCCGCGACATCAAAAAGCAGCCGCGGGCGTTGACGCCAAAGGTCCGGTCCCAGGCCTCGACCGGCACATCCTCGATCTCGTTGCGGTCCGCACCCTGAGGCGCCCCGGCATTGTTGACCAGAATGTCAAGCCGGCCATAGCGGCTCAGCACCTCCTCAACCATCCGCCCGGCATCGGCTTCGACGCTGACATCGCCGAGGGTCGAAGAGGCGGTCCCACCCTTGCGCGCGATCGCCTCCACGAGGCTCTCGACCCCGCCCCACGACGCGTCGGTGTCGCCGGCGAGGTTATGCTCATTGGCGACCCCGGTCGGCACCACGTCGGACACCACCACCGTAACTCCGGCGGCGGCCAGCGCATGCGCCGTCGAATTGCCGATCCCGACCGGCTTGCCACACCCGGTGATCAACGCAACCCGTGCAGAACTCGGCATCGCTGTTTGTCCCTTTGATCGTTATCGCGCCAACCGCGGGTTTGATGATGCACGCTTTTTTCCATGACCGACAGGCAAATTGGCTGGGCGTCCGAACCCTGGTAGCGGCCGGCCGCGCCACTGCCAGTGTCGGGGTCAGAAGGTAATCGTCAGCCGGGTCCCAATCACCAGCGCGTTTTTCAGCGGCGCCGAACTTCGCGGCGTCGGGATCCCGGCGCCGGGATTGACGACATATTGCAGGTCGGGCTGAAGAATGAGCCAGGGCGCGAACTGCGCGCGATAGGTCGCCTCGACGATGGTTTCGCCGGCGCTATAGGGCGACCCGCTGCCCGTGTAAAAGATCACATCCTCGCCGAATTGGCGCGCGGCGTTGCCAATGCCGGCGTATGTGACGGCGAGCCCGGCAGCGTCTTTGCTCCGACCCGGCAGCGGCCCGTTCCAATTGAACCCGCCGGCGACAAACAGATTGCTCAGATTGCGGTCGGCGGGTGCGGTCATCGCTTGCAAAAAGACGCTGACGCTCGGCGCATCGGCGCCCGGTTTCTTCCATAAGAGCTGATCGACGACCGCGTAGAAGGCGTGGTCGGTGGCATGCTGAAAGGCAATGCCGCTGCTCGAGGGAGCCGCCAGCGGCACGCCTTGCGTATCGCGCAATGGGTCGGCAAACGGTCCGGTCGCAACCCACATGCCCAGCTTGTAAGTGGCGGGCATCTGCCGCGCGGCCATAAAATCGGGCGCATACCATAATTCGGCAAACGACAAGGTGTGGTCATCAAGCCGGAAGGCGGTTCCGTGGCGGTCGCGCAATTGCGGGTCGCCGGTGCCGGGCGGCGCCGGATCGCCATTGAAGACGGCGGCGATCAGCGTGATTTGGCTGTCGGGTTGGTATCTGGCCCGGACAAACGGGGTGGCAAGCGGATAGTTGGGACCGCCCGAAGGCAGGTCCAGAGCCATCAACGGCGGAAAGCCAAAGCTCGAATTCAAATAGAGGGCGGCGTTCTGTGACAGCATCAATTCGTCATTGGCGCCCTCCTGGCCAAAGCGCAGCGAGAACTTTCCGGCGAACAGCTGCTGCTCAAACCATAAATCGTAAAGCTTTGTACTTTCGGTCGCTTCGAGGCTGCTGATCAGCTGCAAGGCGCCGACGCGCAGCGGCGTCGGACCGACCCCCTCGATCTGAAAACCGCTGGCGAAGACGCTGCCGCCCTGCCATCCGACCGCCTTGTCGAGATCGACCGAGAGGCTCGCCGTCAGCAGCCCGTCCGCGGCGCCGCCGCGGCTGAACCCGCCGACGGTATTGACCCAATACTCGCTCTGCTGCTGCAGGGCGAACGTCAAGCCGGCGTTTGCCAGCCGGCTGCGCAATCCGCCCCAGTCGCCGGTCAGGGTGTCCCGCTGCCACAAATTCGCACCGTCCGACGCCGTCTGCGCCAAGCCCGCGGCGGGTGCGCCCGCGGCGCCGACGACCAGCGCCAGAAAGACCCTCAGCCGGCGGCGCCAATGGCGGCCGCGGCCAGCCCTCGGCCGCGCGCGACCTTGGAGGTGCGCGCCCACGATCGCCGCTTTCGATCGTCACCACCGGCCGGCGCCAACTAGAAAGCCCGCCTTTTTGCGTGCAGCGCCGGCGATGCGGACCGGCTTGCCGCCGCTGCGCGCTCGGTCAACACGCCAAAGAGCAGACCGAAGCACATCCACATGATGACTTGCGCGCCCAGCGACGCCATCCGAAAGCGCCACAGCACAACCGCCGGGAATTCGGGCGGCACCTCATTGACCGGCGGAAGCATCAACCCCACGACCACGACCGCGATCAGATAGGCCCCGGCCGCGATCAGCAGCGCATTCCAGGGACCGTGGCGCGCCAGCAGGCGCAGGCGCAACATCCCGGCCGCGATCATCGCCGCGAGCGAGAGCGCGATCATGCTGAAATAGAGCGCCGTTCGCATGCCGATCGTCGCCGGGTCTCCGACCGAAGGCGGATTTGCCGGGTATTTCAGGTTCGGCACAATATAGACGGCGACAAGGCCCAGAACGGCCAGCAGGGCCGCGGTGGTGCGCGGGTCAAACGCCCCCATCCGCCCATAGGCCAGCGCGAAGGCCAGCCCAAACAGTCCGCCAAAGGCGATGTTGTAGACGATGACGGCGGTAAACAGACCGATCCCGGCCTGAACCCGGCGGCTGACAAGTTCCGGTTCGGGCTCCTCCTTCGGCGCCGGCAACCCCTTGGCGATCAAGGCTTGCGCCGCGGCTTGCGCTTTCGCCGCGTCGAGCTTGGTCTCAAAGGCGATGGCGCGATCAACCTGTGGCTCGCCCACTCCCTTTAAAAAGGCGAAGCAAAGCAGGCCCGCGACGACGCCGACCAGCATGCCGCGCACCAGCAGCGTTCCCGCCATGACGCGGCTCCCGCTCAGTGGCAGGGGAAACCGAGCAGATGGCGTCCGTCGTGGACAAATTCGTGAATGTACATGCCCGGGAACAGCGAGGTGGCACCCTGCTCGGCGCCGATAAAATAAAGCGCCAGCAACAATACGAGCCCGCCGAGGACCACCCATGGCAGGGCCTCGCGCACAGGAATGACAGGCGGCCGGGTGGTCGGGGCAAAGGGTGTTACGGTCATTGCTGATCTCCTGGGATTGCGCGTCCCGTCAAGAGGTCTGTTCCAATCACGAGGGAGGTCTGACTCTCAGCCTGAACCGGGCCGATTACAGTGGCGCGACCGTGCCGGGCTCTCACCGGCTTCCCCGTCTCGCATCGGTCGGGCCGACGATAGCGAGCGGAGTCGCACGCTGTCAACATGATGCTCCACCACTATGATGCTCCACGCGTTGATCCTGTTCAGGCGCCCGATGCCTCGATTTCGTCGTAGCGATTGACGCGGTAGACAACATAAGAGACGCACCAAGCGGTAATGAAAATGCCAACGATCAAATAGCCGAGCACGCCGAAATTGTCATTCAGCAACCCCACTGTCCCCCAAAAGCCGCCGCCCTCGGTCAATCCAAGCTGATCACCGATCAGGTTCAAGGTCTCCAAGCCGCCGACCACGACGGCGACGACCACCGAGACGGCCGTGATCGTCAAATTGTAATAGAGCTTGCGTATCGGTTTGATGAACGCCCAGCCATAGGCGCCGAGCATCAGGATGCTGTCGGTGGTGTCGATCAAGGTCATGCCGGCCGCGAACAGCACCGGAAACACCAAAATCGACCAGATCGGCAGGCCACGCGAAGCTTGCGTTGCGGAAATCCCCAGCAACCCGATTTCGGTGGCGGTATCGAAGCCGAGGCCAAACAACACCCCCAACGGATACATCTGCCAACTGCGCTCGATGACCCGGAACAGCCGACGAAACAGGCGACCGAGCAGCCCCCTTTTGGACAGCATCAGGTTGAGGTCTTCGTCGACCACGCTTCCACCCGCCTTGACCGTCTGAAAGGCGCGATAGACCGAGACCAGAACCAAGACATTGGCGACGGCGATCGCAAACAGAAACAGTGCGGACACGCCGGTCCCGACAATGCTGCCGACATTTTTGAATGTATCGAAACGGTTCTGCAGCGCGGTTGCGGTCGCCGCGAGGGCGAGCGAGAGCGCGAACACGATCGTCGAATGGCCGAGCGAGAAAAACAGCCCGACCCCGACCGGACGCCGACCTTCCTGCATCAGCTTGCGCGTGACGTTGTCGATTGCCGCGATGTGATCGGCGTCAAAGGCGTGGCGCAGCCCAAAACTGTAAGCAAGCGCCGCGGTGCCTAGCAGTATTGGGAAATCGTGAAAGGCGACGATAGCCCATACCCATGCAACGATATTGACAACGATCAGCAGGATATAAATCCCGACAACCTTGGCCCGCAGATTGTCACTTTTGTCGTTGAACAGATCTGAGAAGCGAACACGCATTCTTCTTCTCCCCGGCAGGGGCCAAATTGTCGCCGCGATGGGTTTGTTTCAGAGGCGCGGCGGCGGGCGGCGACGCTCGGCGGTGCGCGCCAGGCCGGGCTCGTCATGGCGGGTCGTCTCGATCACCGCCGGAACAAACGCCACCTGGCCGTGAGTGACGCCCCGCTCGGCAATCACGGCCTGCGAAAATTCCCGGATGGCCGCGGCCTTGCCGCGCAGCACGGCCACTTCGAGACAGTTCGCGTGATCGAGATGGACATGCAGCGTCGCCACTTGCAATTCGTGACGCGCATGGTGCGCGGCCGTCAACCGCTTGGCCAATTCGCGGGTGTGATGGTCGAACACATAAGACAGGATCGCGATGCACTCGCCGGCTGTCCCCGTTTCGATCAAAGCACGCTCAAGCCCCAGCCGCGCCAAATCGCGCACCGCCTCTGAGCGATTGTCATAGTGGTTGGCGGTCATGAACGCGCTGAGTTCGGCGGCCAACGCATCGGAGATGCTGATCGTGACCCGTTCCATATTCATCCCGGCGGTATGATGTTTCTTGTGATTTCTCATACACGCCGCGCGCCCGACGCGCAACTGCGCGCCGCCCGACCGCGCATCGCGCCGCTCCAAACCGGCCGGCATCGGCGACCCGAAAAATGACAAACTGATCGGCCAAATTCGCCCTCATAGGAAAGTGGCGCTTGAGAGGCTATTCTACTTTGGCGCGGGTTTTCGCTGTAAACTCGCTGTATTTCAGGGCCTCGGAGAAAGGAGCTAAACCGGCGGTTGGGAGCGGACAAGAGCACCGCAGAGCCGCGCTACTTCGTCCGGCTGGTTTGGCGGCCCGACCGCGGGCGCGGCGCCGGCGGCCCGCGGGAAGGATTTGCTCCGCCACCGAGCCGTGTCAGAGTGAAACGCCGCCTGGCCGCCAGCGAGGGATGATGATCAGGACCGCCGCCGCCGCTCTGCTGTTGGTCATCGCCGTCGCGGCGGGAACGGCCGCCGCCGCCGACAAGCCGCAAACCGTCTTGCCGCCGCGCGTCCAGACCCACCATGCGATTGTCGTTCAAGGCCATCGGATCGATTACGATGCGGTTGCCGAGGCCCTGCCGTTGACCGACCGTCAGGGAAAGGCGACCGCATCAATCTTCACCGTTTCCTATATCGCGGCAGCCGCCTCTGGCGGTGCGCAACGCCCGGTCAGCTTTGTGTTCAACGGCGGACCCGGGGCCGCTTCGGTGTTTTTGCACCTCGGCGCCATCGGGCCGAAAGTGCTCGACATGCCGGACAATGGAGACGTGCCGCGTCCACCGGTGCGTCTGGTCGACAACCCGTCGACCTGGCTGCGATTTACCGACCTCGTCTTTATCGACCCGGTCGGCACCGGCTACAGCCGCGGCGAAGGTGACGACAAGAACCCCGACCAGCCGTTCTGGAATGTCGACCAGGATCTCGCTTCGCTTGACGGGGCAGTGCGCTTGTGGCTGACGCGGCATGCGCGCTGGGGGTCGCCGGTCTATCTGGTCGGCGAGAGTTATGGCGGGTTTCGCGCCGCGGCGATGGCCGAGCGCCTGCCGCGCGATGCCGATGTCACGGTCAGCGGATTGGTGCTGATCTCGCCGGCGCTCGATCTGTCGATCCTGCATCCGCGCGAGCATGATGTCCTCGCCTCGGCCTTCTTTCTGCCGAGTTATGCCGCCGTCGCCGCGGCGCTTGGCGTCACCTCGCCCGCGGCTGACCCCGATGCCGTCGAGCGGTTCGCCTTGTCGGATTACCTGGTCGGGCTTGCGTCATTGCCGGCGCGTCCCGCACCCACCGACCCGCTGATCATACGCGTCGCCAGCCTGACCGGGTTGCCCGCCGATCTCGTCGCCCGGCATCGCGCGCGGCTGTCGAATTTTCTGTTTGCCCGCGAAATCCTGCGCCCGCGCGGCGAGCGGGTCAGCGTTTACGACGGCACCATCGTGCGCCCGGCGCCGACCGATGACAGCCGCGGCCGCGATCCGTTTCTGCCGGCAATTGCCGCCGATTTCGGCGCCGCGTTCAACACCTATGTCGCCGACGATCTGGGCTTCCACACCGACCAGCCCTACGAAGTGTTGTCGGGCGACGTCGCTCGCCATTGGAACTGGCAGGGCGAGCGACGGGCGCAAGGCGCGGGGCTGGCGCTGGGGGGGCTCGAAGCCGCATTGCTGGCCCATCCCGGGACCGGCGTGCTGATCGTCAACGGCCGCTATGACCTGGTCACGCCCTATCTCGCATCGCGCTGGTTTATCAATCAATTGCAGGTCGCGCCGGGCGAGCGTGCGCTGATCAATCTGCGCGTCTATCCCGGCGGCCACATGGTCTATCTGCGGCCGGCGGCGCGCGCCGCCCTGGCCGCGGATGCGGCCCGGCTCTACCCGCCCGGCCCCGCCCCCTCGCAATGACCTTCGGGCGGCGCCCTGCGCCTCGCCCTTTTAACCGGCCCGAGGCCTCACATGCGGAACACGCCAAAGCGGCGCGCCGCCCCGATTGCCCCATCGGCGAAGCGCTCGATCGGCGCGTTGAGGCTCGCCGAGATGGCGAGCGCCAGCACCATGCGGGTGTCGGCGGGATCGATCACGCCGTCATCCCACAGCCGGGCGCTCGCATAATAAGGATGGCCCTGGGCTTCGTATTGGGCGCGGATCGGCGCCTTAAACGCCTCCTCTTCCGCTTCCGGCCAGGCTTGGCCGCGCGCCGCCATCGCGTCGCGCCGCACGGTGGCCAGCACCGCGGCCGCCTGTTCCCCGCCCATCACCGAAATCCGCGCATTCGGCCACATCCACAAGAACCGGGGGGCATAGGCGCGGCCGCACATGCCGTAATTGCCGGCGCCAAAGCTGCCGCCGATGATGACCGTGAATTTCGGCACCGGCGCGGTCGCGACAGCGGTGACCATCTTGGCGCCGTCCTTGGCGATACCGCCCGCCTCGTAGCGGCGGCCAACCATGAAGCCGGTAATATTCTGCAAGAAGACCAGCGGAATGCCGCGCTGCGCCGCCAGCTCGATGAAATGCGCCGCCTTGAGCGCGCTCTCCGAAAACAGGATGCCGTTATTGGCGAGGATCGCCACCGGATAACCCCAGATCCGGGCAAAACCGCAAACCAGGGTCGGGCCGTAAAGCCGCTTGAATTCGTCGAACTCGCTGCCATCGACAAGCCGCGCGATGACCTCGTGCACGTCATAGGGGTGGCGCGGATCGGGCGGGACCACGCCATAAAGCTCTTCGGCCGGGTAGAGCGGCGCCACCGGTTCGCGGATATCGAGGCTGAGCGGCTTGGTCCGGTTCAGCGTGCCGACGATGCGCCGGGCGATCCCCAGCGCATGGCGGTCATCGAGCGCATAGTGATCGGTCACCCCCGAGGTGCGACTGTGGACTTCGGCGCCACCCAACTCCTCGGCGCTGACGATCTCGCCGGTGGCGGCGCGCACCAACGGCGGTCCGCCGAGAAAGATTGTGCCTTCGCCTTTGACGATGACCGACTCGTCGCTCATCGCCGGCACATAGGCGCCGCCCGCGGTGCACGATCCCATGACGAGCGCAATCTGCGGCACCCCGGCGGCCGAGAGCTGCGCCTGGTTGTAGAAAATGCGGCCGAAATGGTCGCGGTCGGGAAAGACTTCGTCCTGGGCCGGCAGAAACGCGCCGCCGGAATCGACCAGGTAAAGACAGGGCAACCGGTTGTCGGCCGCTATCTCTTGGGCGCGCAGATGCTTTTTGACGGTGATCGGAAAATAAGTCCCGCCTTTGACGGTGGCGTCGTTGGCGACAACCACGCATTCCCGGCCCATAATTCGGCCAATGCCGGTGATGATGCCGGCGGCCGGCACCTCGCCGTCATACATCCCATAGGCGGCAAGCGCCGACAATTCGAGAAACGGGGCCCCCGGATCGAGCAGCAAACGCACCCGTTCGCGCGGCAGCAATTTGCCGCGCGACAGGTGCCGCTGGCGGGCTTCCTCGCCGCCGCCTTGTTCGATCCGTGCGAGTTTGGCGCGCAGATCGGCGACCAGTTCCCGCATCGCCGCGGTATTGCTGCGAAAGGCTTCGCTGCGCGGATCGAGCGTCGTGGTCAGCACAGGCATCGGTCAGATCGCCACCGTCACCGGACGCCGGTTCCGGCTATCCGCCCAAAACCGGTCGTCCCGGCCGGGTTTGGCGGCGGCGGACACCGGCCGGGATGGCTCGCGGAGGGTGAACCGGGCGCGGCCGACCCGCAATCCTCATGGCCCCGGGTCCTCGGTGTTGAGGCGCTTTTGGTCGAGCGCCGCCGCGATGCGTTGTTGTTCGGCCGCGTCCTTCTTCCGCTCGGCCTTGGTGCGGCCGAAGCGGGCGCGGTTCGCCACTGCCTTCTGTTCGGCGGTACTGTGCTGGCGCTGTTTTCGGTACTTGTTGAGATTGATTACCGTCATCTCGTCCGCTCCCGCTGGCCCACGCTTCATAACCGAGCGCGAGCGGCCCGGGAAGCGTGCCGCGGTTGCCGGCCGGCCGCGCCGCAACGGCGTCGGATTATCCGGCCGGGAAGATCGCCTCGCCGATTTCCCGCCTCACGGCTCGGCGGCGTCTTCGGCGAGCAGCACCTCCCACGCCGGTTCGAGATCGGCGAGCCGCACCGGGGCGGCGGGTTCTTCAAACAGCAGCCGCGCCTCGGCGGCCGGCCCGCGGCGGGTGCCCAGCGCCAGCACCCGGAGGGTCCGGCGATAGCCGCCTTGCGCGGCGGTGACGACGTCGCCGATGCGCACTTGCTGGTTCGGCTTTCTGACCGGCAGCCGGTTCAACGTGATGGCCCCGGCGGCACACAGCCGCTGCGCCTGCGAGCGGGTTTTGACCAGCCGCGCGAACCAGAGCCATTGGTCGAGCCGCCGGCTCGCCGCGACCGGGCTGGCGCCGGCGGCGCTCACGCGAGCTTCAGCTCCCGCAATTTGGCGAAGGGATGGCCGTCGCGCGGCGCCGCCGCGGCGCCGCCTGGCGCCGCTTCCCGCCGCCGCGGCCGGGCGACAAAGCTCTCGGCGCCGTTGTCGATGACCGCGCGATAGCCGAGGCTGGTCAGCAGCCGCCGCAGACCCGGCGGATCGACACCGGCAAGCTGAAGCAGACGGTCATCGGCGGCAAATGCGCCATGCCGGGCGCGCCGCCGCGCGCTCGCCGCGAGCTGTTCGGCCCGATCGGCGCGCAGCGCCAGCCCGCCGCCAACGTAAAACCCGCAAGCGGTATAAAACGCCGCCGGCAGCGACGGATCGGTCGCGAACGCCTTGGAAAGGCGGCGCGCGACGGGCAGGGGCGGTGGTGCACGGCCCTGGCGCACCGCCCAGAGCAGGGCCCGCAAGCGCATTGCGTCGGGGCGCAGCAACGGCTCGACATAGACCATTTCAGCGCCAAACCTGACCCCGCTCCGGCTCATCGCCGCACGATCGGCGCGGTCGAGAGCCGCCACTTCGCGCGCCACCGTGGTCGCCGGCAGGCTGCCGAGCAGATCGGAAAGCTGATAGGCCAGGCCCCGCGCCGCCCCGCCGAGCGACAACGCGGACAGCGCGAATAGCGGCGCAAGGCGGCGCTCGATCTCGGCGCGAACAAAGGCGGCGAGCCGCCGCCGCACGCTGTCGCGAACGTCGCCCTCGACAAAATCGCCGGCGATCGCCTCGACCCGCGGCGCCAGCAAGCGTTCGCCGGCGACCAGACGCCCGACCACACCGCCGCGCCAGCACACCCGGCCGGTGCTGTCGAGCGAAAACGCCGCATCTGCGTCCGTGGCCAGCATCCGGGCTCGGGCCGCGATGGCGCTGCGCAATACCCGGTTGGCGGCGGCGTTGACCATCCGCATTTCAATGCCGTCGATCGCGTCGGGCACAAAATGCAAGCCGTCCAGCCGACCGACAAAGGCGCCTTCGACGCGCACCTCGCCGGTTGCCGAGACCGAAGCGGCAAGCTCGTCGTCCGACGCCAGCCGGCGCACCAGAAACGCCGAGCGGCGGTCGACAAAGCGCTGGGTGATGCGCTCGTGCAAGGCGTCGGAGAGCCGGTCTTCGATGCCGCGGGCGCGCTCCTGCCAGCCGGCCGCCCCCTCGACCCAATCGCTGCGGTGGGTGATGTAGGTCCAGGTGCGGATATGGGCGATCCGCGCCATCAATGTGTCGATATCGCCGTCGATGCGGTCGAGATTGGCCATCTGTGCGGCGATCCATGGCGCCGGCAGCCGCTCCGCCGGCCCGGCCAGATGGCCATAGATCAGGGCCAGAAGCCGGGTGTGGCTCTCGGTCATGACCTTGCGAAAATCGGGGATCTGGCACACCTCCCATAACAGCCGCACCGCTCCGCGATGGCGGGCCAGTTCGCGGACCTCGTGATTGCGTGCCAGCGCCTGCAAGGCGCGGTGATCATCGGCCTCGCGCGCCTGGACGAGGCCCGGCCGGGTGGGGCGCTGGTCGAGGCTTTTCAACAGCGCCTCGATCGATTCGAAGCGCAAATCGGTGTTGCGCCAATTGAGCCGGGTCAGCGGGTCGAAGCGATGGTTTTCGACCGCTTCGACAATCTCGGGAGCAAGCGGGCCTTGTTCGGCGGTGGTGCCGAAGGTGCCGTCGCTCATATGGCGGCCGGCGCGGCCGGCGATCTGCGCGATCTCGGCGGCGGTCAGGCGGCGCGGCCCGCGGCCGTCGAACTTGCCGATGCGGGCGAACGCGACATGGTCGAGATCCATGTTGAGACCCATGCCGATCGCATCGGTGGCGACGAGATAATCAACCTCGCCGGCCTGGAACATGCCGACCTGGGCATTGCGTGCGCGCGGGCTGAGCGCCCCCAGCACCACCGCGGTGCCGCCCCGCTGGCGCCGGATCAGCTCGGCCAGCGAAAACACATCGGCCACGGCAAACGCCACGACGGCACTGCGCCGCGGCAGCCGCGTCACCTTTTTGTGCCCGGTATAGGCGAGCGTCGAAAAGCGCGGCCGACTGATGTGTTCAAATTCGGGGACGAGCCGCCGCATCAACGGTTTGATCGTGTCCGCGCCGAGAAACATGGTCTCGGCAAGCCCGCGCGCATGCAGCAGCCGCGCGGTGAAGACATGCCCGCGCTCGGGATCGGCACAAAGCTGGATCTCGTCGACGGCGAGAAAATCGACCGGACGGTCGAGCGGCATCGATTCGACCGTGCACACAAAATAGGACGGGTTGGGCGGCAGGATCTTTTCTTCGCCGGTGATCAGCGCCACCGCCCGTGAACCGCGCAGCTTGACGATCCGGTCGTAATTTTCGCGGGCGAGCAGGCGCAGCGGAAACCCGATCATCCCGCTGCGATGGCCGAGCATGCGCTCGATGGCGAGATGGGTCTTGCCGGTGTTGGTCGGCCCGAGGACCGCGACAAGCCGCGGAGCGGGGCTGAGCAAAGCCATGCCTGAAGGTATCGGGTGAGCGGACGCGGATGGCAAGAGCAAAAGGCGGCGGCGAGCCGCGATGCGTCGCCGCGGGGGTCGATTGCTCCGACCGCGCCGCCCCGGCAGGGCTGCGCCATCGCTCGGTGATCTTGCGTCCGCCGCCCTTGCGCTACATATCGGCAACAGTTTAACGCCAACCCGCTGACGCAGACCATGACCCAGGAGACAAGAAGCTTCCAGGCGGAAGTCAGCCGCCTGCTCGAGATCGTGGCGCATTCGCTGTACAGCGAAAAAGAGATCTTCTTGCGCGAACTGATCTCAAACGCCTCCGATGCCTGCGATCGGCTGCGCTATGCCGCGCTGACCGATCCGTCCTTGGCCGAGGGCGACGCCAGCTATCGGGTGGTGCTGACGACCGATAAAAAGGCGCGCACCCTGACCGTCGCCGACAATGGCATCGGCATGAACCATGACGAGCTGATCGAAAATCTCGGGACGATTGCCCGCTCCGGCACAGCCGCATTTGTCAGCCAGCTTTCCGGCGACGCGCGCAAGGATATGAGCCTGATCGGCCAGTTTGGCGTCGGCTTCTACTCCGCCTTCATGGTCGCCGAGAAGGTCGAGGTCATCACGCGCCGGGCCGGCGAGAGCGAGGGTTGGCGCTGGAGTTCGGACGGCAAGGGCGAATTCACGATCGAGCCCTATCCGGGCGCAAATCGCGGGGCTGCGATCGTGGTTCATTTGCGCGAGGGCGAGGACGAATACCTCGACGCCAACCGCCTGCGCCGCATTGTGCGCACCTATTCCGACCATATCGGCCTGCCGATCGTGCTCAAGGACGGCGGCAAAGAGGAGACGATCAATACCGCCTCGGCCTTGTGGACCCGGCCGCGATCGGAGATCACACCCGAGCAATACAAGGAATTCTATCATCATGTCGGCCACAGTTTTGACGATCCGTGGCTGACCCTGCATTTCAAGGCCGAGGGCGTCTACGAATACACGGGCCTGTTGTTTGTGCCATCGGTCAAACCCTTCGACCTGTTTGATCCGGAGCGCAAGAGCCGGGTCAAGCTCTATGTACGGCGGGTGTTCATCACCGACGAGGCGACCGATTTGCTGCCCGCCTATCTGCGGTTTCTGCGCGGCATCATCGACAGCGAGGATTTGCCGCTGAACATCAGCCGCGAGATGCTGCAATCAAACCCGATGGCGGCCCGCATGCGCCAGCAGCTGACCCGCCGGGTGCTTGGCGAACTGGCCAAAAAGGCGACCGAAGAGCCGGGCGAATACGAAACGTTCTGGAACAATTTCGGCGCCGTCTTGAAAGAAGGTCTCTACGAAGACCGCGAGCAGCGCGAGGAGCTGCTCGGTCTGGCCCGGTTCCGCTCGACGGCACAGGACGGCCTCACCTCGCTTGACGGATATGTCGAACGGATGCGGCCCGGCCAAGACGCGATCTACACGATCACCGGCGATGATCTCGAGGTCGTCAAGCGCAGCCCGCAGCTTGAGGGATTTCGGGCGCGCGGGGTCGAAGTGCTGCTGCTGACCGACCCGATCGATGAGTTCTGGGTGCCGATGGTCGGCTCGTACAAGGACAAGCCGTTCAAATCGACAACCCGGGGCGCTGTCGACCTAGTCAAAATCACGCCCCCCGACGACAAAGCGCCGGAGCCGCCGGCGCAGATCTCGAGCCTGATTGCCATCTTCAAATTGGCGCTCGGCGATGCGGTCAAGGATGTGCGCAGTTCCGACCGGCTGACCGACAGCGCAGTCTGCCTGGTCGCCGACGAAGGCGACATGGACATGCATTTCGAGCGTCTCTTGAAACAGCACCGCCAGATCGACGCGGCCGCCAAGCGCATCCTCGAACTCAACCCGCGCCACAATTTGATCCAGCGTCTTGCCGCCAGCGTCGGCGAAAGCGGGACTTCCGACCAGATCGGCGAATTCGCCTGGCTGCTGCTCGATCAGGCGCGGATTGTCGAGGGCGAGCAATTGCCCGATCCCCCGGCTTTCGCCCGGCGCCTTGCCGCACTGCTTGAACGCGGCCTGCCGCACGCCGCCTGATCAGGGGTGCCGCCGGCCGGCGGCGCCCCTGGCCGCGACTGGCGATCGCCGGCGTTACGCCGCCCCCGCCGGCGCGATCAGCGGTCCGTCGCCGGCCAAAGTGGTGCGCCGGGCATCGCGGATCTCGCGCGGATCGAAGCGGCGCGCGCGGTGCATGGTCGTGCGGTTGTCCCACATGACCAGGTCGAAAGGCCGCCACTGATGCGAATAGACGAACTCGCGCTGGGTTGCGTGCTCGGTCAGATCGCGCAGGAACATGCGCGCTTCGGGCACCGGCCAACCGACGATCCCGCCGGCGTGCGAGGCAAGAAACAGCGATTTGCGGCCGGTGACCGGATGCGTGCGCACAAGCGGTTGGCGCACCGGCCGGAACGCCTCGATTTCCTCGGTCGTCAATTGGCTAAAGCCGATCGCTTCGCGCGAATAGATCAGGGAGTGCTCGCAGACGAGGTCGGCTATTTCGGCTTTGGTGCGCTCGTCGAGCGCGTCATAAGCGGCGCGCATATCGGCAAATTCGGTGTTGCCACCCCAGGACGGGATCACCCGGCCCGACAATAGCGAGTATTTCGCCGGCACCGGCCGGAACGAGCTGTCGGAATGCCACAGCCGGTCGGCCAGCTTGAAGAACCAGACCCGGTCCTCGGTCGACATCAGCGCGCCGGTTTTGTCGAGATTGGAGAAATCGGCGATGCCCGGCCCGAGCCGCTGCTCCTCGCGTTTGCGGATATGACCGGGGGTGTTGTAGTGCTCGAGTTCGCCGAAGTGCCGGGTAAAAGCGATCTGCTCGGCGTCGGTGATTTGCTGTCCGGGAAAAACCAGCACGGCGTATTCGTCCATCGCCCGCTCGATCGCCGCGACGGTGTCCGGATCGAGCGGATGGCGGCAATCGACGCCCGTCACCTCGGCGGCGAACAGCGGGTGCAATGGACGGATCGACAACGACATCGGGCGGCCTCCTCTTGCGTGCGGCAACCAAGCGTCATTGGAGATGCGGCATCGGCTCTTGGCAATAGCCGCGCCGCAATATGCCGCAATATGCCGCCATTCCCGACGCGCTGACGCCGGATCGCGATGGTTGCGACCCTCGGCCTATGATCCAGATCATACCGGGTGCGCGAGATCCGGCTTAACATTGTTTGATCGCCCTATCGTCCGCCGAAAGCCCCGTGCCGATCACCACCGATCTGCTCACCCGCCGTGAAACGGATTTCGTGCTGTGGACCCCTCGCCCGCAGGCAAGCCCGCCGCGGCTGGTCATCGGCCGGCTGGTCCCGGGCAACCCGCCGGCGCTGGTCGATGTCAGACGGATTGGGCTGGCCCCGAGCCCCGGTTGCGCGGGTTTGTATGAAGTGACGGCCGCCGCCTGCGGGCTTGCCGATAATACGGTCTATCACTACTGGTTCGAGGTCGACGACAGCCGCGCGCCCGCCGGTGCGCCGAGCCGGATCACGGTTACCGACCCGTTTGCGACCGCGGTCGACTGGCGCATCATGCCGCCCGGTTCGGTCGGCGCGAGCCAGCCGGCCGCGGTCATCCGCAGCGGCGCAGACGGCCGGCTTCTGGTCTCGGACCCGGCCGGCGAGGGGCCCGTTTTCGCCGCGGCAGATGATCCCGCGGCGCTGCCCGCCAACAATCGGCTCGTGATTTACGAATTGCCGACGGCCTGGGCGCTGAGCCGCGCGGCCAACGAGCCGGAGCGCGCGGTGGCGACCTTTCTCGATGTAGCGGCCCTCGTCGACGAGCGCATCGGCGGCGCCAATTTTGCCGATCTGTCGCTGCTTGACCAGGGCCAGGCCTATCTCGCCGATCTCGGTATCAACGCCCTCGAATTGCTGCCTGCGGCCGACAGCTTCTACAAGCGGGAATGGGGCTACGACACCTCGCATTACCTGGCACCGGACAGCGAGCTCGGCTATCCCGAGGGCAATTTGTCATCCACGGCCAATCGTGATCTCGCGGGTCTCGTCGAAGCCTGCCATCGCCGGCGCATTCGCTTCTTGATCGACGCGGTCATGGCCTTCGCCAAAGAGGAGCCTTATAGCCATATCGACGCGCCCGATTTCTGCATCGACGACCCGGGCGCCGACCCGAATGACCCGGACGCGCTGACCTCGGGTCGCGCCGACGGTTCACGCAGCCCACGCAACGGCTTTGGCAGCACGCTGTGGCGCTATGCGCGGGCGGTGACGACCTACGACCCGATCTCGGGAGCGGCAGGCAGCCTGTACCCGGCGCGGCAGTTGATGCTGACTTCGCTGGCCCGCTGGATGCGCGATTTCCGCATCGATGGCGTGCGCATGGACAGCGTCGAGAATGTCGCCAATTGGGATTTCGTCCAGGCCTACAAGGATTTCGCCCGTGACCTGTTCCGCCGGCGCTGGGCCGATGCCGGGCTGGACCCGGCGGCGGGCGCCGAGGCCCGGTTTCTGGTGGTCGGCGAGGAATTAAGTCTGCCGGCGGCATTGCTGCGCCAGAACCGGCTTGACGGGTTGTGGAACGAGGATTTCCAGAGCCGGGTGCGGGCGGCGATCCTCGGCGAAAGTGTCGGCGGCGACGATTTCGACTGGTCGGTCAGAAAGATGATCGATTGTCGGCTGGGCGGCGTGTTCACCGATGGGGCGCAGGCGGTCAATTACGTGACCAAGCACGATGTCGAAGGCTTTCGCCACGAGCGCCTGTTCACGATGCTGCGCCACCTGCCCGACGACCAGATCGAAAAGCGGATCAAGCTCGCCTTTGTCTGCCTGATGACCGCTGTCGGCATTCCGATGCTGCTCGCGGGCGAGGAGTTTGCCGATCAACACGACCTGTTCGATGCCGACGGCAACGTCACCCAGCGCGGCGGCAAACAGGTCGATCCGGTCAATTTCGGCCGGCTGACCGCAGCCGCGAGCCCCGACCGGTGGGGCAACCCGGACGGCTGGTACGCCCCGCTGCGGCGGCGGATTTTTGCCTATGTCAAGGGGCTGATCCGATTGCGCACCAGCGCTGCCGCCTTGTCGGTCAACGACACCGATTTTCTGTGGAGCGATTTTAGCGAGGGCAAACGGGTCATCGTCTGGCGCCGCGGCGGGGCCGGGGCTGCGGAGCCGGTGATTGTACTCGCCAATTTCTCCGATTTTGCCTCGCCGCCGGGCGCCGACTACGTCGTCCCGACCTGGCCTGGGGCGGCGCCCTTTGGCAGAAAATGGGTCGAAGTCACCCAAGAGCGGGTCGTCGAGCCGACCCAAATCGGTCGCGAGCCGATCTTTTCGTGGGAGGCAAAAGTTTATACTTACGCCTAACTCAGATCGTGCTCGATTGACCGAAAATCGAATGAGTGCCTAATATCCCCCGGTATTGGTCCGCCGATACGGGTGGAAGATGCGCACATTGTCAAAGTTGGCCCTGCTTCTGGCCGGGCTCGGGGTCGCCGGCTGCGACCAAGCGGCGATCGGGGGCGCGCGGATGATGCCGACAGCCGCCGGCACACCGGCCGATTTGGCGCCCCAATCCGCGCCGCCCAACCCGCCCGCCCTGGTCGTGATCGGCACCGGCGAATTGCGCTCCCGTTAGCCCGCCGCTGCGGATTGGCAAATCACCGGGTTGGCGAAGGCGAAATGGGCCAACACCTCGGCGCGCCCAATTCCCTGAACAATAAACACCAGGCGGCTCCTGGGACCGTCTTCGGGCCAATCGGAGGGCCACTCGTCGAGCCATTCGGGCGCCATCAGCGTGTGCTGGGCGGCCTGGACCAAGGCCGGGCGCCGGGGGCGGTCGGCAAATTCCACAAACCCTTTGACGCGCAATAGATCGCTGCCCCGGGCCTGGGCCAGGCCGCCCAGCGCGCGGGCAAAATCAAAGCGGCTGATGGCTAGGCCCAGGCCCAGCACAAAGGTGTCGATGCCATGGCTGTGCGCGGCGGCGGGTGGGGCCGCGAATGTTCGCGCCGATGATCGGCCGGCATCGCCGAACAGCAACATGCCGGGATCGGCCGCGGCCTGCGCGACGATCCGGCGGGCGCCCGGGTTGAGCCGATCGAGCTGCCCGGCCAACGCCGCACCCAACGGTGCCAGATCGGTCTTGCTGATGACCAGCGTGTCGGCCAGTGCCGCCTGCTTTGCTGCCTCGGCAAAGCGCTCGAGCGTCGCCGCCCCGCTGACCGCATCGATCAAGGTCACAACCCCGGCGAGCCGCAGGCAGTGATCGAGCATCGGGTCAGCGCCCAGCGTGTAAAGGATCGGGGCCGGGTCGGCGAGACCGGTGGTCTCCACGACAATCCGGCGAAACGGGCGCAGCTCGCCGGAAGACCGGCGGTCGAGCAGGCCGCGCAAGGTCCGCGCGAGATCTTCGCGCACCGCGCAACACAGACATCCGCCCGGCAATTCGATGACCCCGCCTTCGACGTAATCGACCAAATGATGGTCGATCGCGATCTCGCCCAATTCGTTGATGACGACGGCGGTATCGGCCAGAGCCGGCGAGGCGAGAGCGCGACGCAACAGGGTGGTCTTGCCGCTGCCGAGAAAGCCGGTCAGCAGGGTTGTCGGTAGGGCTGAGGTTTCCACGGTTCGGTCCGCCCGGTTTTGGAGAGCGACGGCGGCCGCATCGACCGCGCGATCGGCGTCAATACGAAGGCACGCCGGTGAACGCCCTAATCGTATTGTAAATATCGCGCATCTGCTCCTGCTTTTGCGCCTGATCGGCCTGGGCCATGGCTATTTGGTTTTCCTCCGCGGTCCTGATCTGCGACAACGTCCGCATGATCTTGGTGCGGCGCTCGCTGCGTGTCATCTGCCCGCGCATGATCGCGTTGGTCATCGCGATGTCTTCGTCGATAAGCGATTGATACAACGGCGCCAGGGCCGGGTTGGCGCGTTCATAGTCGCGCGCCGCCCGGTAAGCGCATTGCCGCCAAGCGAGTTCATTCGGGGCCAGTTGCCGCTGCGGCAAATCGGGTGCGTCGGGATCGAAATGATAAATCAGCGTACAGTGCCGGATTGCGGCGGTCAGGCGATCGCGGGCCGCGATCAACTGTGTTTGCGCAGGGGTCGGCGCCGGGTTCTGGCAGGCGACGAGCGCCGCCGCGGACAACACCGCCGCCGCGCGCCAAATCTTCTGTGCCCGCGTCATTGATCGCATGCTTCAGCTTGCCAGCAATCATACCGCGCCGACATCTTTTTGTCGCGCCCCGCAACCCTCGTTAACTACAGTGAGCAAGCGATCCTGCCGCGCTTGCCGCAAGGCCGACGGTTGCGCCGGCAAGTGCCGGGGGAATATGTAAAAAACGTCCGCGGAAGCGATTGCATTTCCGGCTTTGCGTCTTCATCATGACGGCCATAATTGCTCGGCATGGTCGGATTGGCGAGCGGCGAGGAAATGCGGGCGGTGTCGAGCGCGTCAAGCAGCTCCCCGGTTGTGGCAGACGGGGACATACTGCTGACGGTCTCTGGTGTTTCCAAACATTTCGGTGGGGTACGCGCGGTCGAGGATGTCTCGCTGGCGGTGCGGCGCGGCAGCCTGACCTCGATCATCGGGCCAAATGGCGCCGGCAAGACCTCGCTGCTCAACATTATCAGCGGTTTTTATCAGCCCGATCGCGGATCGATCCGCTTTGAGGGGCGCGAGGTGACCGGCCTGCGGCCCTCGGCGATCGCCGCCCGCGGGATCGCGCGCACATTCCAAAACATCGCGCTGTTCGCCGGCATGAGCGTGCTCGACAACATCATGCTCGGCCGCCACGTGCATATGCGCGCCGGCGTGTTGTCGTGTTTTGTTTATTGGGGGCTGGCGCAGCGCGAGGAGATCGCCCATCGCGCCCGGGTCGAAGAGCTGATCGAGTTTCTGGAGCTCGAAGACCTGCGCAAGCAACCGACCGCCGGTCTCGCTTACGGCCTGCGCAAGCGGGTCGAACTCGGTCGCGCGCTGGCGCTCGAGCCGAAATTGCTGCTGCTCGACGAGCCGATGGGCGGCATGAACCAAGAAGAAAAAGAGGATATGGCGCGCTTTATTCTCGATGCTAACCGCGAATGGGGCATCACGATCATTTTGATTGAGCACGATATGGCCGTGGTCATGGATATCTCCGAGCGGGTCGCGGTGCTCGACCATGGGCGCAAAATCGCCGACGGCACGCCCGCCCAGATCCAGCGTGATCCGGAGGTGATCCGCGCCTATCTCGGCGGCGGGCAACGTGATCGGGCCGTGGTGGAGGCGGCGGTGTGACCGATCAGGCGAACCTTGACACCTTGCCGCGGCTATTGCGGCGCAACGCTGCGACAATGGCCGCGCGACCGGCGATCCGCGAGAAAACGCGCGGGATCTGGCAGACTTTCACCTGGTCGGCCTATCAGCGCCAAGTCCACGACTTTGCCCTGGGGCTTGCCGCGCGCGGCTTTGGCCGCGGCGACAAGCTCGCGGTCGTCGGCGACAACCGCCCGCGGCTTTACTGGGCGCAACTGGCGGCGCAATGCCTGGGGGGTGTGGCGGTGCCGATCTACCAGGACGCGATCGCCGCCGAGATGGCCTATGTCATCGACCACGCCGGGGTTCGCGTCGTCGTGGCCGAAGACCAGGAGCAGGTCGACAAGATCTTGGCCGTCCAGGATCGGCTGCGGGAGCTTGAGCTCATTATCTATGACGACCCGCGCGGGATCGGGCGCTATGCCCAGCCGATGCTGGTCGCGTTCGATGCGGTGCAGGCGGCGGGCCGCGAATTCGGCGCGTCGCATTCGGGATATCTCGAGGCGGAGATCGACAAGGGCCGGGCCGACGAGGTGGCGCTGTTCACCTATACTTCGGGGACGACCGGCAACCCCAAAGGGGTGATGCTGTCGCACGCCAATCTGCTGGCCGCGGCCCGCGGATTTGTCGCCGCCGAGACGATCGGGCCGAATGACGACATCCTCTCTTATCTGCCGATGGCGTGGATCGGCGAGTCTCTGTTTTCGCTGGTCTTGACCCTGCTGGTCGGGTTTGCGTGCAACTGTCCGGAGCGGCCGGAGACGGTGCAGCGCGACCTGCGCGAGTTGGGGCCGACGGTGGCGCTCGCACCGCCCCGGGTGTGGGAGAACATGCTGGCCCAATTGCGGATTCGGGCGGCTGACGCGTCGCCGCTGAAGCGCCGCGTTTTCGAATGCTTCCGCGCATTGGCCGAGCGCGGCGAGAGCGCGCGCAGTGCCGGCGAGCGGTTGTCGCCGTGGCTGCGATTGGCCTTGCTGTTTGGCGAGATCCTGGTCTATCGCCCGGTGCGCGACCAGCTCGGGCTGCGCCGGGCGCGCTGGGCCTATACCGGCGGCGCCCCGCTCGGAGCCGACACATTCCGCTTCTTCCGCGCTTTCGGCGTCAATCTGAAACAGGTTTGGGGCGCCACCGAATTGTCGGGGCTGGCAACATTGCAGCGCGACGGCGAGGCCGACGCCGATACGGTTGGCGTTCCCATTCCCGGCACCGAGATCAAAACCGATGACCGCGGCGAGGTCCTGGTCCGCTCGGCCGCCGTGTTTCAGGGCTATCACCGCCAGCCCGACGCGACCCGCGCGGCCATCGACGCCGAAGGCTGGTTTCACACCGGTGATACGGGCTATATCGACCCGCGCGGCTATCTGGTCATCATCGACCGGTCGCGGGATGTCGGCGAGCTCGCCGACGGCACCCCGTTTGCGCCGCAATTTATCGAAAACAAGTTGAAATTCAGCCCTTTCATCGCCGAAGCGGTGGCCTTTGGCGACCGCCGCCCGTTTGTCGCGGCAATGATCGCGATCGACCTCGGCACCGTCGGCAATTGGGCCGAACGCCATAATCTCGCTTACACCTCGTTTCAGGATCTGAGCGCCAAGCCGGAGATCCGTCGGCTGATCGGCGCCGAGATCGAGCGTTGCAACACCGGCCTGCCGGCCGCCGCGCGGGTCCGCCGCTTTCTGTTGCTGAACAAGGAATTCGATCCCGACGACAACGAGATCACCCGGACACGCAAGGTCCGGCGGCGCTTTATCGCCGAAAAATACGCGGCGGTGGTCGAGGCGTTCTACGGCGGCGCCGACGCGGTCGAGCTGGCGACCGAAATCACCTATGAAGACGGTCGCAAGACCGTGCTGCGTTCAAGCGTCGCCATCGACGAGATTGCGCTGGCGGCGCCGCCGATCCCCGAGCCGGCCTATGCCTGATCTGCCGTTGCGCTTTCTGGCCATTCTGCTGGCCAACGGCCTGCTCGTCGGCGCGATGTACGCGCTCGTCGCGCTCGGATTTGTGCTGATCTACAAAGCGACCGACGCGATCAACTTTGCTCAGGGCGAGTTTGTCATGTTCGCCGGCTTTCTGGCGGCGGGCGCCATCCATCTCGCCGGGGCGCCATGGTGGGCGAGCGCCCTGCTGACGATCGCGGCGATGATCGGGTTTGGCTTTGTCCTTGAACGGGTCGTGTTGCGGCCGTTGCTCGGGCGGCCGATTATCGCCGTGATCATGGCCACGATCGGGTTGGCCGCGGTGCTGCGCGGCACGGCAACAATGGCGTTTGGCGGTGGCACCCAGACCATCCCGCTGCCGATCCCGGATACCCCGCTGCGGCTCGGCCCGTTGATCCTGCCGCCGATCGAACTGGTCGGGGCCGGTGTAAGCCTGGGGTTTCTCGCCGCCTTTGGCTGGTTCTTTCTCAAAAGCCGGATCGGCGTGGCGATGCGCGCAGTGGCCGACAATCAGCAAGTCGCGATGGCGATGGGCATCAATGTCCAGCGTTATTTTGCGCTCGCCTGGGCCTTGGCCGGGGTTGTCTCGGCGCTCGGCGGGGTGCTGTGGGGAGCGATGCTGGGGGTCGACAACCAATTGGCGTTGGTCGGGCTCAAAGTGTTCCCGGTGATGATCCTGGGCGGGCTCGATTCGGTTGTGGGCGCAGTGGTCGGCGGGCTTATCGTCGGGTGTGTTGAAAGCGTCTCGGCCGGGTTTCTCGATCCGATCGTCGGTGGCGGAACCAAGGATTTCATCCCGTTTCTGCTGATGATCGCGGTCCTGATGGTGCGGCCGGAAGGCATTTTCGGCCGGCGACGCATCGAGCGGGTGTGAGCCGCCCGGCGCCATGTTTCACAGCGAAACCGGCATCTTCAAAACCAGTTATGCCGCCGACATGGCGCTCTACCCGCTGCCGGTGGCGCGGTGGGCGGTGGCGGGGCTGGCGGTGCTGTTTGTCTTTGTCGTGCCCTGGGTGGCCAGCCCCTATCTGATGACGCTGCTCAACCTCGTGTTGATCGCGATCGTCGGCGCCGTGGGTCTGGATATTCTGGTCGGCTTTACCGGTTTGATCTCGATCGGCGAAGGCGGGTTCATGTCGGTCGGGGCGTACACTGCCGCCAATCTGATCGTTCGCTTGGGTCTGCCGTTTTGGCTCGCGATCCCGGCGGGCGGGCTGATGGCGGCGCTGGTCGGGATCATCGTCGGCATCCCGTCGCTGCGCATCAAAGGGCTGTATCTGGCGATTGCCACTCTCGCCGCGCAGTTCATCATCGAATGGTTGATCAATCACGTGACGTGGATTTCCGGCGGCATCGAGGCCTCGATCCAGGTGCCGCCCCCGGAACTCTTTGGCTGGAAGCTGGTCGGTTCCCGACAACTTTATTATTTCCTGCTGTTTTTCGCCGTCTTGGCGATCGTCGCCACCTTGAACCTGATGCGCAGCCGCATCGGGCGCGCCTTCATCGCCATCCGCGACCGCGACATCGCCGCCGAAATTATCGGCATCAACATTTTCCGGTATAAACTCTACGCCTTTGCAATCTCGTCCTTTTATGCCGGGGTAGCCGGCGTTCTCTACACTTATTACCTCGGCATTGCCAATTACGAGCAATTCGGAATTGATGTGTCGATCGATTATCTGGCGATGATTATTATCGGCGGGCTGGGTTCGGTGTTGGGATCGATCTTCGGCGCAATATTTATTACCCTTTTACCCGAAGCGACCCGCTTGTTCCTGACCGATTTTGGCAGCATCGTTTTCTCGGCAGACACGATCCGCCGGCTGGTTCCCAACTTGACCTTAATCCTGTTTGGCGGGTTGATCATATTTTTCCTGATTGTCGAGCCAGAGGGTCTCAACCGGTTGTGGAGAAACGTCAGAAACTACTTTCGGGTTTGGCCATTTTCCTATTGAACGAACGCCATCCGTAGAAGGGAGGAAGCGCATGAGTCCGCGATCGACAAGGCTGCAGTGGCTGTCGCTGGGCGCGGCGGCCATGTTGACGGCGGCCGGTTCCGCACAGGCTGCCGACAAGACTATTCTGATCGGCATGCAATGCGACCGCACCGGGCCGACGCAAGTCGTCGGCACCAAGCTCTGTCCCGGCACCCACGACTATATCGATCTGATCAATGCCCAGGGCGGAGTCGACGGCTGGAAGATCGAGGCGCAGGAAGTCGACAACAGCTACAAGGTGCCGCCGGCGATCGAAGAATATGCGCAGGCCAAGCAACAAGGCGCCGTCGGCATCATGATCTACGGCACCCCGCAGACCGAAGCCCTCAATCAGCGGCTGGAACAGGACAAGATCCCCGGCACGTCGCCCGGCTTCGGCATCGCGGCATCGGCCGACGGCAAATATTATCCCTATCTCTTCCCGATCGCCGCCAATTATTGGTCGCAAGGGGCGGCGGCGGTGAAGTTTGCCAAGGATCAATTGGGCGGCAGCCTCAAAGGCAAAAAAATCGCCTATGTCTTTTATGACAATCCGGCCGGGCACGAGCCGCTGCCGGTCATCGAGGAATTGGCGAAAACCGAGGGCTTTCAGCTGCAGACCTTCGCGGTTCCGCCGCCGGGCGTCGATGTCAGCTCGCAAGTGCTGGCCATCGCTCAGCAATATCGGCCGGATTTCGTGATCGACCACACCTTTGGCAAGTCGCCGGCGCTGCTGATCAAGGGCTTCAAAGAAAACGGCTATCCGCTCAACAAGGTGGTTGCGCTGGTATGGGCCTCGGGTGAAGCCGACATCCAGGGGGCCGGGGGCTGGGATGTGGCCCAGGGCTATAACACGATGCAGTTTGCCGGGGCCGGCGAAGACTACCCGATCATCAAAGCCATCCAGGAGATGTACCAAAAGAAAGGCCAGTCGCCGCCCGCCGCTATGCAGGCCACCGTTTACTACAATCGCGGCGTCGAGCAGGGCGCTCTTTGGGTCGCGGCAATCCGCAACGCGCTCAAGCTCTCGCACGGCGAGAAACCCACCCCGACCCAGGTCAAAGAGGGGTTTGAAATGATCCACGATATGACCTTGGGCGGCCTTATCCCGCCGCTGACGATTACCGCGGCCGACCATGAAGGCGGCGGATGGGTCAGGATCTTCCAGGTCAAGGGCCAAGGCTTGACGCCGGTGACCCCGTGGTACCGGGCCTATCGCGACATGATCGTGGCGAAGGAGAACAAGACCGCCGCGCAGATGGCGGCAAAGTCGAACTAGGGGGCGGGTTCGGCCCTGTGATTTCCTCCCCTACGCCCGTCATGCTGTGCGAGTGGGCAGTCGCGGAGCGGTGAGGCAAAGGCCCGGGCCGCCTGCTCCCACAGCGGGCGCGGGGAAGCGGAGATCCGCGAGCCATCTGTTCGGGTTTGCCCGGACATCGCCGACCGGGTCGGCTTGGCCTTTGCGCCGCGCCATGGTTGCGGGCGGGGGGGGCCGTCGGTCGGGCGGCCTTGGCGGCTCCGAGCGATCAGCGCGTTCATGGCGGCCGACAACGGGCCATGCCCGCCGCTGCGCAGTGCAAAGGGCCGCCGGCATCCGCCGCTGACAGGACCAAAAGATGCTTGCGCTCAACAATATCGAGGTCGTCTACAACGGCATCGCGCTGGTGCTGAAGGGCGTATCGCTCAATGCCGAAACCGGCCGCATCACCACCCTGCTCGGGGCGAACGGCGCCGGCAAGACGACCACGCTCAAGGCAATTTCGGGCCTGTTGCGCAGCGAACGCGGCGAGGTGACCAAGGGCAGCGTCGAACTCGACGGGGTGCGGCTTGACCGGATGCCGGCGCATGAGGTCGTTCGCCATGGAGTGGCGCAGGTATTCGAAGGCCGCCAGGTATTCGAAAACCTGACGGTCGAGGAGAACCTTGTCGCCGGCGCCCATACCCGTCGCGACTTTGGTCGCGTGCGCCGCGCGATCGAGGGTGTTTTCGACACTTTTCCGGTGTTGCGCGAACGCCGCCACCAGCCGGCTGGCTATCTGTCGGGGGGCGAGCAACAGATGCTGGTGATCGGCCGCGCGCTGATGTGCGAACCCAAGGTGATTCTGCTCGATGAGCCGTCGCTGGGTTTGGCGCCGCTGCTGGTCGCCGAAATATTCGCCATTATCCGCCGCCTGCGCGAGGAGCGCGGGCTCACCGTGCTGCTTGTCGAGCAGAATGCGACGCTGGCGCTCGATATCGCCGACCACGGCTATGTGATGGAAAACGGCCGCATCGTGCTCGAAGGTCCCGCAGCGGCATTGCGCGAGAATTCCGACATCCGGGAATTCTATCTCGGTCTCAATGAAGCCGGGACGCGCAAATCCTATCTCGACCTCAAGCACTATCGGCGGCGAAAGCGCTGGCTGTCGTGAGCGACGATATCCCGCCGGCGAAGCCCTTATTCCCCGTCGGTCCACCATATGGCCGCTGCAGCGGTGGCGGCCCCGGTGCGAAATTATTTGTCAAGCCGCGGGACCCAACCCAACATGCTGCTGCCCGGCGCGCGAAGGCGCAGCCCTTGGCCGCCGCTGAGGCGGGCGCCGCGCGGGCATTCCGCGAAGCCCGCGCTGCCGGTTCCGGGTCGCCGGTGCGCCGCTGATCAGAGGGGGTCTGAGGGTGAGTGGTTCCCTCCCGCGTATTGCCGTAATCGGGACCGGCGGCACGATATCGTCGCTCGGCGCTTCGAGTCTCGATGTGCTCGATTATCCCGATTTTGGCCAAAAACTGACGGCCGAGGCGTTGCTCGATCGGTTCCCCGAGACGCGGCTGGTCGCCGAGCCGGTGCCGTTGACGGTGCGTCAGGTCGGCAGCACCGAGATCGGCCCCGTGGAGTGGCTCGAATTGCGGGCGTTGATCCATAAGACCGCGCGCGACGACCCCGGGATCGCGGGTTTTGTGATCACCCACGGTACCGCTACCCTGGAAGAGACCGCGTTCTTCCTGAACCTGACGCTCGCAATCGATCGGCCGGTGGTGCTGGTCGGAGCGCAGCGACCGGCAAGCGCGCTCGGCACCGATGCCGGCATGAACCTCGTCAATGCTTTGCGGCTGGCGTCGGCGCCGGCGGCGCGCGGCAAAGGGGTGCTGGTGCTGTTGAACGACGAAATCGCCGCCGCCCGCGACGTCGTCAAAACCTCGACCTATCGGCTGCAGACCTTCCGCTCCTTCGATTTCGGCGCGCTCGGCCATGTCGACGGCGATGGCGTGCATTTTTATCGGGCGCCGCTCGGGGCGCAGATGCCGGCCGGTCCGTTTGCCGCCAGCGATCTTTCCCTGCCTCTGCCCCGGGTCGACATCATCTATTCCTATGCCGGCGCCGACGGCGCACTTGTCGAAGCGGCAGTCGCGGCCGGTGCGCGCGGGCTTGTCTCGGCCGGGTTCGCACCCGGGAGCCCGACCCCGGGCCAGCGCGTCGCATTCGAGAACGCCGCCAAAACCGGGATTGTCGTCGTGCAATGCACCCGCGCCGCCAGCGGGCGGGTGGCGCCGCGCCGACGGTTGCGCGAGACCGGCATTCTTGCCGGCGAAGATCTGAGCCCGCAAAAAGCGCGCATTTTGCTGATGCTGGCGCTGACCGCCACCAGCGATCTCGCCGCGATCGCGCGGCTGTTCCAATCGGTGTGAGACCGGCCGGCGATCGGGCCGACGACCCAAGCTTTTCCCGCGGCGAACACGAATCGCCGCGCGCAAAAACCGTCGTCATCAGCCGAAACCGACAGTTCAGGAGATGAGCCATGCCGATCGCCAATGATTTGCCCGACCTGCTCGAAACCACCGAGCCCGAGCGCCTCGCCACCGGGTTTCTGTTCACCGAAGGGCCGCTATGGCACCCGGATGGCTGGTGGTATTTTGTCGATCTGCGCCGCAATCAATTGCTTCGTCTCACTCCCGGCGGCCAGCCCGAACTGGTCCGGACGACGGTCGGCGGCAACGGCACGACGTTCGATTTGCAGGGGCGGCTGATCGTCTGTGAAGGCGATGACCGGCGACTGACGCGGATGGGTTCGGACGGCAAGGTCGAATCGCTGGTCGACAACTACCGGGGCGGGCGCTTCAACCGGCCGAACGATGTGATCTGTCATTCGAACGGCTGTCTTTATTTTACCGATCCGGACAAGCGCCGGCCCTACCATGAACGGGAGATCCCGGGTCCGGCGGGCGAAGACAATTTGTGGGATGGGGCGAGCGTCTATCGCCTGACCCCGCAGGGCGGGTTGAGCGTGCTGGCCAATTGCGAATACCCGAACGGGCTGGCGCTATCCCCGGACGAGCGCACGCTCTATGTCGCGAACACCCGGTCCTCGCAATATATCCACGCGATCCGGCTGGATGCGGAGGGCAACATGGTCGGCCGCAGCATCTTTGCCGACCTCAACGAGGGCGGCGAGCCGGGCATTCCCGATGGCCTGAAGGTCGACAGTATCGGCCGCGTCTACTGCACCGGGCCGGGCGGCATCTGGGTCATGACGCCGGACGGCCGGCGCATCGGCGTCATCCGATGGCCCGAGCAAGCGGTTAATTTTGCGTTCGGCGGACCGGATTTGCGGACATTGTTCTGTTGCGCGCACACTTCGGTCTATACGCTGCGGGTCAAGGTGCCGGGCAATCCCCATCCCTGGTACAAGCGGCGCGGTTCGTAATCCGGCACGCAGTGCGGCGGGCGCTGAGCGGGCCCGAGAAGAGGTGTTTGCCGCCCGCCATTCGCCCGGCCGCAGCCGATCACTCATCGGCCGATAACCCCGCGACGAAATTGCCGGTTCAAGTCCGATCCTTGCCGCGGCCGGCAAACAAGTCAGCCTTGCCAAACTGACGCTTTTTCCGGCAACCGGCTATGCTTAGCGTGCCGAGAAACTTCTCGCGAGGGCCGGCCGAAAATGGTGATGGGAGCAGTCCTGCCGCGCTGGAATGCCGGGCGAGGCAACGAATATCTGGCGATCGCGCTTGTGTCCTCAGCCCACTTCGTCAATCATTTCCAGAACCTGGTTCTGCCGCCGCTGTTTCCGCTGCTCCGGACGACACTCGGCGTCGATTTCATCAAGCTTGGCCTGGCGCTGACCGTGGCCAATATCGTCTCGGTCGTCGCCCAGTTGCCGGTCGGGTTGCTTGTCGATCGCCTCGGTTCGCGGTTGATGCTGATGCTGGGGCTGTTGGTCAGCGCCCTTGCCCTGATCAGCTTTGGCCTCGCCCCCGCCTATCCCCGGCTGCTGCTCGCAACGATGTTGCTGGGGCTGGCGAATGCGGTGTTTCATCCGGCCGATTATGCGCTTTTGTCGGCGCGAATAGCCCCGCCGCGGGTGGGCCGAGCATTCTCGATCCACACCTTTTCCGGCTTTCTCGGCAGCGCCATAGCGCCTGTGACGATCCTCGCGCTCGCCGCCATTGGCGGGCTCAAGCTCGCCGTGCTCGCCGCCGGAAGTCTCGCGCTGATCGCCGTCTTGCCACTGTTGCTGGTGCGCGGCGTCGACAACCGCCCGGCGGAGCCTGTTGGCGACAAGCCGCACCCCCCGTCGCGCCGCCGCCCGGCATCGATCTTTACGCCGACGATCCTCGGCCTCACCGGGTTTTTTGCGCTGCTCAGCTTATCGGGAAGCGGCATCAGCAATTTTTCGGTGGCGGCGTTGACCTCCGGCTTTGGCACCCCGGCGACGACAGCGAGCCTGGCATTGACCCTGTATCTGGCGATGCAGGCGCTGGGCGTGCTGGCCGGCGGTTTTATCGCCGACAAGACAAGGCGCCACGCCGATGTCGCCGCGGTCGGCTATGCGGTCAATGCCGGGATCGTGCTGACCATCGGGTTGGCCGGGCTCGGCGCGGCGCCGCTGATCGCGGCGATGGGCGCTGCCGGATTGCTGGCCGGTTTGATCATGCCGTCACGAGACATGCTGGTGCGCGCCGCGGCACCGCCCGGTGCGATGGGCCGCACCTTTGGCATCGTCACCAGTGGCTTCAATATCGGCGGGATGGTCGGACCGTTGATGTTCGGTTTCATCCTCGACCGGGGCGCGCCGCAATGGGTTTTTGGCGCCAGCGTCATCGTGATGCTGCTGGTCGCGGCGGCCGCGTTTTTTGGCGATCGTCGCGCGAGCAGTCGTCGCGCCGCCGCACCGGTCGAAGCGGCCAATTGAATGCAGCCGCCCCCCGACCGGACCGGGCGGACCCGGCCTGACCATCTTGGCGGCGGCGGTCAGCCGGTTGCGGCTGCCGTGGCGATGTCGGGTGAGGGCCTTCTCACCGCTGGCGGCCGCGGCGCCGAAGGCGAATGGTGACGGAGGTGTGGACGACAACCGGCGTCAATCGTCCGGCGATCACCGCGACGGTGATCTGCGCATGCGTGATGCAGGGCCTTGATCAGACGATCGTCAATGTCTCGCTGCCGCATGTTCAGGGCAGCATGTCGGCCTCGCAAGACGAGATCTCGTGGGTCCTGACCTCTTATATCGTCTCGGCGGCGATCGCGATGCCGCTGGTCGGCTGGCTCGCCGACCGGCTTGGCGTCAAATATCTGTTCTTGGCCTCGGTGATTGGCTTTACCATCGCCTCGGCGTTATGCGGTGCGGCGACGAGCCTCACTCAGCTGGTGCTCTACCGCCTGCTGCAAGGCGTATTCAGCGCCGGGCTGGTGCCGCTCGGTCAAGCCACGCTTTACACGGTTTATCCGCGCGAGCGCCATGGTTACGCGATGGCGGTGTTCAGCACCGGCTCCATGATGGGGCCGATTGTCGGTCCCACGCTGGGCGGTTGGCTCACCGACAATTTCGAATGGCGATGGTGCTTTTACATCAACCTGCCGGTCGGCATTTTATGCGCTTGTGGCGTGCTGGCGTTTATTCGGCCGACCCGCGGGGCGACCCGTGCGCCCTTTGACATGTTCGGGTTCGCGCTGCTCAGCATCGCGGTCGGCGCGCTGCAACTATTGCTCGACCGCGGTCAGATCAAGGATTGGTTTCACTCCACCGAGATCTGCATCGAGGCAACGATCGCGGCTTTGGCCTTTTATCTGTTGGCCGTCCACACCGCGACCGCCGGAGAGCGCTCATTTTTGAGCCGCGAGCTGCTCAAAAACTCGAGTTTTGTCGCCGGCAGTCTGCTGATGTTTGCCGTCGGCGTGATCCTAAGCGGCACCCTGGCGCTGATGCCGTCGATGATGCAGGATTTGATGAACTATCCGGTGTTCGATGCCGGATGGATGATGGCGCCGCGCGGCGTCGGGACCGTGGCCGCCATGTTTCTGGTGGCGCGCATCGTGGACAAGATCGACGCCCGGCTCTTCATCTTTGTCGGTTTTGCGTTGACGGCGGCCTCGCTGTGGCAGATGACCGGTTATTCGCTTTACATGGGGTCGTGGCCGATCATCTTTGCCGGGCTGGCGCAGGGGTTTGGGCTTGGACTGACCTTTGTTCCGCTCAATTTGCTCGCGCTCTCAACCCTGCCGGCGCGGATCATGTCGCAAGGGACCGCGATCCGGGCGCTGATGCGGATGCTGGGGGGCAGCATCGGCATTTCGATCCTCGAAACCGAGCTGACGCAGAACACCCAGATCGTCCATTCGCGGCTTGTCGAAGGGTTACGCCCGGACAACCCGCTGATCCATTCGCCGCTGCTGCACGCGCCGTTCAGCCTGACCGATCCATCGGGGATTGCCGCTCTAAATGCCGAGGTGACCCGACAAGCGGCAATGGTCAGCTATAATGATGATTTCGCATTGATGATGGTGGTTCTTCTCGCCGCACTGCCGGTCTTATTGCTGATTCGCGCGCCGCGCCGCGAACCGGTTGCGGCGGCGGCCGACGATTAACGCGGGGTCGACCCGATCATGCCGCGGCCGGGGGGCCGGGGTGATTGCCGGCATTCGGATCGAGCGCCCGGTTTAGGGCGACGGCCTCCGCGGACGGTGGTTAGGACCGGAGCGGGTTGGCGCGCGATTCACACGGCCAGCGAAGCCAACAAATCACGGGCGTCGGCGATCGTTTCGAGGCGATTTATCCGGTCCAACGTCGCCTCAATCTCGCCCTCGGAGAGCCGCCGCAGGGCGTTATGGGCGCAGTCGCGGAATTTGGCTTCGAGCTGGGCATCGCTCAGCGGCCGCCGCGGCGAGCCGACCGGGTCGGCCGCCTCGATCGTGACGGAACGACCGTCGGCCCGCCGCACCGTGATGCTGGGCGATTTTGGCGCCCGGCCTTCCCGCGCCACCCCGATGATCCGGTCCGACAGGTCCAGAACCGCCCGATCGCCGAGGCCGGCAACATCGCCGATCGCCACTCTTCCATGCACAAGGGCGGTGGCAACCAGAAACGGTTGAGCGAACTGCGCCTCAACCACCTGGGTCGGACGGCGTTTGGTTGGTGCGCCGCCGAACTGTTCGGCATGGCCGGCGGGATCGGCCTCGATCGTGACCGCGGCGATATCGTCGAAACGGGTGATCCCGAGTTCGGCCCGGCACGCCAATGCCGCGTCGATCGCCGCATGCAGTGGCCGGCCGCAGGGGTAGGGCTTGAAACTCAGCGCCTCTCCACCATAGACGTTCCCCAGATCGCGCACCGCCAGCGACGCATCGTATCCGTCGGGTTGGTACAGCTCGAAAAATCCGAAGCGCCCGCCAAAGACGTGATTTGCGCCGGTGAACCCGGTCTGGGCCAAGATCGCCGAAAACACGCCGGCGCTCGCCGCCTGACCCGCCTGCAGCCGTTTGGTCAGTGCCCCGTCGAGAATGCATTGGCGGTTGCCGGCGGCGTGGCTGTAGGCGATGCCGAAAGCGTGCAGCATCTGCGCCGCGGTCAGGCCGATCAGCTTGCCGGCGGCCGCCGCGGCGCCAAACACGCCGATCGCCGCGGTGCGATGCCAGCCGCGGTCGCGGGTGCACGCCAAGGCGATGCGGCATGACACATCGAGCCCGAGCGCGGTTGCCAGCAGTACATCGCGGCCGCTGACCTTGGCCAGCCGGTCGGCGAGCGCCAGCACCGCCGCCAGCACCGAAACACCGGGATGAATGGAGCCGCCACTGTCGAGCGTGTCGTCAAAATCCAGGGCATGGCCCATGCTCGCATTGATCAGCGCCGCCTGCGGCGCCGGGAGAGTGAGCCCGCGCAACAACACGCGGCCCTCGCGGCGTCCGCCCCAATCGCCGATCACTTGGCAAAGCTCGGCGATCCCCGGCGCCCCGCTGCCGCCGAGCATGCAGCCGAAGGTGTCGATGAGATCGCGACGCGTGGCGACCACGGCGCTTGCCGGCAAGTCGGCGTAACCGGTGCGGCAGACATGCTGGGCCAACAGCCAAGCGGGATCGTCGGTCATGCAACTCTCCGTTGGATTGGGACGCCGGTCCGATTGTCGGCCATCGCGCCGCCGCGCGCACCGCCGCGACGCATCCTCTACGCCGGCTTAATCAATTTGACGCCGAGCAAAACACCGCCACAGGCAACAACCGCCTTTCTCGGCAAGGATGAGTCCTAGAGACTGATCGGGTCGTTTTGAGCCGCGACTTATCGGGCATCCAGGATCCGCCTGACCCTCGCGGCCAAGGTCGCGAACGAGTATGGCTTTGAAAGCAGTTCGACCCCGGCATCGAGACGCCCTTGATGAACAATGGCGTTTTGCGCGTAGCCGCTCGTGAATAGGACCTTCAGCCTCACGCGGCGGCGGCGTGCTTCGTCGGCAAGCTGCCGCCCGTTCATGCCGCCCGGCAAACCGACATCGGTGAGCAACAAGTTGATTGCCGGTCGAGCATCCAGCAGCCGAAGCGCCGTGGCCCCGTCGGGCGCGCCCAGCGTTTCGTAACCCAGCTCGTCAAGCATCTCGATCGTCGAGCTGCGCACATCGGCATCGTCATCGACGACCAGGATGGTTTCCCTGCCGCCGCGCGGGACCGGCTGGACCGCCTGTCGAACCGCGTCGCGACCCTCCGCCGCGACGTGGCGGGGGAGGTAAAGCTTGACCGTCGTACCCGTGCCCACCTCGCTATAGATCTTCACATGGCCGTTCGATTGCTTGATGAATCCAAAGACTTGCGAAAGCCCGAGCCCGGTTCCGTGTCCGATATCCTTGGTCGTAAAGAAAGGCTCAAAGGCCTTGCTTGCCGTTTCCGGCGTCATCCCGATGCCGGTGTCGCTGACAAAGATGCCGACATACTGCCCGGGAGACACCTCGGCTTGAGCGGCATAGGCGTCGTCGAGATAAACGTTGGCGAGTTCGATTGTCAGTCTGCCCCCATCCGGCATCGCGTCGCGCGCATTGATCGCCAGATTGAGAATGACGTTCTCCAGCTGATGCGGATCGACAAACACCGACCAGGCGCCGGCCGCAATAACAATCTCAATCGCCACGCTCTCGCCGAGGGTCCGGTGCAACATCTCCGACATGCCGGAAATTAACGCATTGACCGAGACTTGCTTGGGCCGGAGCGGTTGGCGTCGAGAGAATGCCAATAGGCGATGCGTCAAAACAGCGGCGCGCTGTACTCCCTGCAAGGCCGATTTCCCAAGTCGCGCGAGATCGGCCTGAGGCGCTTCGGGCAGGCGGCGCAACAGGCCCTCGATATTGCCCGAGATAACCGTCAGCATATTGTTGAAGTCGTGCGCAATTCCGCCGGTGAGCTGACCGAGCGCTTCGAGCCTCTGCGTTTGGCTGAGCCGCTCCTCTGCGGCCCGCCTTTCGGTCAGATCGCGGGTGACTTTGGCGAAGCCGAGAATTTGACCGCCGGCATCGGTGATGGCGTTGATCATACCACTCGCCCAGAACCGCGTACCGTCCTTGCGGACCCGCCAGCCTTCGGCTTCGTAGCGTCCGGTTGCCGACGCCGTGGCGAGGGCCTGTGTCGGCATATCGTTCAGCCGATCCTCTTGTGTGTAAAAGAGCGAGAAATGATGCCCGATGACTTCCTCTTGCAAATAACCCATGATGCGCCGCGCCCCGGTATTCCAGCTCACAATGTGCCCGCCCGGGTCGAGCATAAAGATCGCGTAATCGGAGACGGCTGCGATCAACAGTTCGAGTCGGTGCTCCGTTTCTACAAGTGCCTGCGAGCGCTGCTCGACTTGTTGTCCGAGCCGATCGTTGAGTTCGCGCAGTTTCGCCTGGGTAATCCTTAGCGTCGCGTCGGCCTGCATGCGTTCCAGATAGTCCGCCGCTTGCCGGGCGAGGAGATCCATGAGGCTCGCTGCTCGCGCGTCCAGCCGATAGGGGCGGGCGTAATGGGTTGAAATCGTCCCCAGCAACAGACCGTTTCCGCTTCGCAGCGGTGTCGTCTGCACCGCGCGCACGCCGGCATCGGAAAGCACGGCGAGAGCGGGCTGGCCGGCGAAAATCGGACTCCCCGCCACGTCTTCGACGACAACGCGCTCGGCGGATTGCAGTGCGACTCCGCAGGCTGCCGACTCACCCGGCCGGACCGCGGAAAAGAAATCGAGAAACGGCTGTGCGAAACCGCGCTGGGCGGCGATCCGCAAGACGCCGGATACCGGATCGAGGAGCTGAATGTTGCCCTTGTCGGCGCCGGTGACCGCGATGGCGGCGTCGAGAATTTGTGTCAGGCATTCCTCGAAATTCGCGCCCGAACGAACGCAAAAATTGGCGACATCATAGAGGCGGCGTATGGCCGTCAGATCTGCTGCGATATCTTGTTTAAGCCCGTGCCGCAGCTGCGCCAATTCCATGTTCGAGGCGATCCGCGCGAGCAACTCCTTGGCGCTGAACGGTTTGACGAGATAGTCGTCGGCTCCGGCCTGCAATCCCTCGACGCTCGCCTCTTGCCCCGCTCTCGCCGAGAGAAGCATGACGGGCAAATCGGCAAGCAACCGATCGCCGCGGATTTCCCGCACCAGGCCGATCCCGTCGAGCCGTGGCATCATCACGTCGCTCAGCAAAAGGTCCGGGCGGCGACGGCGTGCCTCCGCCAGAGCCGCGGCGCCATCGGCAACGGTTCGCACCTCGTAATGGGGACCTAACAGGCTCTTCAGATAATCGCGCATGTCGGCGTTGTCGTCGGCCACCAGCACGCTGGCTTGGCGGTCCGACGCGGTGACCGGAACCGGGAGCTGTGCTCGAAACCCGTGTCCGACATCAAGGTCTTCTTGATCCGGAGGCGGCGGGTCTGACAGCCAGCGCATCGCCTCTTCGACATAAGCCTCCGCCCGAACCGAAGTCGGCGCTTGGCGCCGCTCGGCGCCGGCGTGATCAGCCGGGCGGTGAGCCCTTCCAAGCGGTATGGTCACGGTAAAGGTTGTCCCGGCGCCGGACCTGCTCTCGACCGCGATGCTGCCCTGGTGCAGATTTACCAATTCCTGCACCAAAGCCAGCCCGATCCCGCTGCCTTCGTAAGTCCGACTGCGCTGCCCCTCGATGCGATGGAACCGCTCAAAGAGACGGGGCAGTTCCTGTTCGGGTATGCCGACGCCGGTATCGCGTACCGACAGCACCGCCGATGCGTCTGAGCCTGCCAGCGTGACTTCAATCCGACCCGCGAACGTGAATTTGAAGGCGTTGGACAGAAGGTTGAGAACAATCTTCTCCCACATATCGCGATCGACATAGGCGGCCTCGGGCAATGGCCGGCAATCGACGACCAGCTCCAGCCCCGCATGTTCGCAGGCGGATCGGAAACTGCTCGCGAGTTCGGCGGTAAGCGCGGCGAGATCGACCGGTTCGTAGGACGCCCGCGCCCGTCCCGCCTCGATACGCGAAAAGTCGAGCAGCGAGTTGACGAGTTTGAGAAGTCGAAGTGAGTTGCGCCGGGCGATATCCAGACGGTCATGTTGTTCCTTCGTGAGCGGTGCAACCAGAGCGTCCTCCAGCTGACCGAGGATCAATGTCAGGGGGGTCCGGAATTCGTGGCTGACATTGGAGAAGAACAACGTCTTGGCGTGATCGATCGCCGCCAAGGCTTCCGCTCGCTTTCGCTCTTCCTGATAGGCCCGCGCGGTCGCGACGATCGTGCTGATCTGAGAGCCCATCAGTTCAAAAAAGCTGCGATACTGCTCATCCAGCCTGAGGCGCGGACTGACCCCGGCCACCAAGCATCCGGCGAGTTGGTCTGCGAGGCTGGTTTTGACAGGCACCAGCACGGCGGTATGCGGCGGGTCCGACCACGGTCCCGATGGCACCCTCGGGAACCGCTGCGCCAGGCCTTCGATGACGATCGTACGCTTTTGATCACGCAGCTTCGCAACCGGCCAAGGTTCATCCATTTCGTTGACCGTACCGCCCGGTATCGAGCGGGGTGCCGCAGGCTCTCCCGGTCCAACCCCGGTCGCGGCCATCAGGCGGGCCATCTTCTGCTGGTCGTCGAACAGATAAAGGGCTGCGAACGGCACATCCTTTGCGTGATCGGTCAGCGCCGCGATCGCGATTGAGCAAGCTTCTTCGATCGTTCTGGCTTCGCCGCTTTGCGCAGCGAGGTCACGCAAGGCGGTAATCCTTCGCTCGCCGATAACCGTGTCGGTGACCTCATGCACCGTGGCCAGCACCCCGCCAATCCCCGTCGCCGCTTGTTCGTCGGGAACGGGGCTATAGGCGACGGTGAAGTGGGTCTCCTCGAAGAAGCCGTGACGATTTATTTCGAGCGACAGATCCTCGCTCCAGGTTGGCGGACCACCCCGGAAGGGCGTATCGATCAGCGGCTGGAGAATGTCCCAGATTTCTGACCAGCATTCACGTACCGGCGTCCCCAGGGCCCAAGGGTGCTTTGCTCCGAGGACCGGCCGGTAGGCATCATTGTAGATCGAGATGTAATCGGGGCCCCACCACAAGAGCAGTGGGAAACGGTTGGCCAGCATAAAGCTGACCATGGCGCGCAGGCTGGGAGACCATGCTTCGATCGGCCCGAGTGGCGTTTTCGACCAGTCCAGGGTCCGTATCCGCTCGCCCATCTCGCCGTCGCCGAGCAGAAGCTTGGTGGACGGCAGGTTGAGCCCGTCGCCGCGCTGGCGGACCGGATAATTTGGATCTGTCGGCTCCGGCCATGCGGAGGTGTTGCTCATCGCGGACCTTTGATACGCCTCGACACGCGGTTTCCCAAAATCCGCCGCCGCGCGTCTGAAATCTCCGAGCCGCCGCAAGAAGACAAAGCGGTGGCGCACTATCGCCGAGGCGGCCGGGGCTGCGCGGCGCGGACAGAAGGATCAATGCCGTGGTGGGCGCCGCCTCCTCCGCGTTCGCTGTCGCTAGACCAGTCGACACGTCAACGCGTCGGAAAACCAATCGGTTCCAGCGGGTTGCGTAAACCGGAAGCGATTGGTTCGACTGACGGTTGAGCCCAGTCGTTTGCCGGACCGTAACCGCCAAAACTTTGCCACAGGTCAATCGATATGCAGAACCGCCTTGCCGCTGTATTCGCGATCAATCAGCCGTCGGGCGACCGCGCCGACCTCGCTCCATGACGCCTCGACCGCGATCTGCGGGCGCAGCTTCTTCTCGGCTATCAAGCCGGCGAGCAGTGCCAGGCCGATGCCGGCGCGCTCAACGCTCATCAGCTCGTGAAACAGCGTCAGCCCGTAAAGCCGCGTCCCGCCGGTGGCAAAGAAATCGCGGCTTTCAATTGTCGCCTGGGCCGCATCCGAGACGCCGAACGTCACGCAAGTGCCGCCCGGCTGCAGCATCCCAAGGGCCGCGGCCAGCGCCCTGCCGCCGAGCGAATCCAGGATCAGCCAGAACGGCCCGTAGGGCTTGGCGGCGGCGAGATCGCCGCCGAGCACCACCCGTTCGCCGCACCATTCGGCGACCGCGGCGCGATATTGCTTGCGTCGCAAATGGCCCCAAACCTGGGCGCCCGCCGCCGCGGCGAGTTGACAGGCAAGATGCCCGACCCCGCCCGAGGCGCCGTCGACCAGCACCTTGCGTCCCAGCAGCAGGCCGCCTTGGCGCAGTGCGTGCAAGGCGGTGAGCCCGGCGACCGGCAGCGTCGCTGCTTCGGCATCGCTGACCGCATCCGGCAGCACGGCGACCGCATGGGTGCGACAATTGACCCGCTCGGCCCAAGCTCCCGACGGCAGAATGCCGACCACCCGCGCCCCGGGGCGGGGGCCGCTCCCGTCTGCCGCCGCAGTCTCGACCACACCCGCGAAATCCCAGCCCGGACGCCAGCCCGGCTCGGCCTGCTGCACCGCGCGGCGCGTCTCGCCGCGATTGAGCGAGATCGCGGTGACTCGCACCGCTACCTCGTCGCGATCGGGATCGCGCAACTCGACCGGTTTGATCGCCAGCCTTCCGGCTGCTCCCGGATCAACGGCAACGGCACGGATTTGTCGCGGCATACAACCCTCCTCCCAATTGCCTTCAGACTGAAAGACCGCCGTTCGGCGAAATGCGGACCACGCGCGGTAAACGACCGGGGCGTTCCCTCCGCTCTTGCAGGCGAGCTCCGGCGCCCAGTGTCGCCGGTGCCGGCAAGGTTCCACCGCCGGACGACGACGCTTTGCCCAATCCTTCCGACCTTGACTTTGTCCGGGCAGCGCGGCTGGCAGTTTACGTCGTTCCGGTTGAAGGGCAATTCCTGTTCCACGACACCGCCGCCCGCGTCTATCGTATCGATCGCGGCTGACGCGCCTGTCGACCGGGATGGTATCGAAGGGATTGCGGTCACGCGCTCGGTCGAGGAGCCGAGGAGGCGGGTTGTTGGATTGGCCGAAATATTGAGCAGGCGATGATGGCCGAGTTCGAGCAGGATGTGATTGTCGTGGGCGCCGGCAATGCCGCCACCTGCGCCGCCCTGTCGGCGCGGGAAAACGGTGCCAGGGTGCTGATGTTGGAGGTTGCGCCGGAAGACCAGCGCGGCGGCAATTCCGCCTTTACCGGCGGCGCCTTTCGCATCGTTTATCACGGCGGCGAGGATCTCGCGCGGTTGATCCCCGACATGAACGAGACCGAACTGCGCGACGTCGATTTCGGCACCTATAGTGAAGACCAGTATTTCGACGATATGGGGCGCCTCACCCAGTATCGCTGCGATCCCGATCTGACCGAAATCCTGATCCGCAGTAGTTTTGACACCGGGTTATGGATGCGTCAGAACGGCGTGCGCTTTCAGCTGGGTTTGGGTCGCCAGGCGTTTCGCGTCGAGGGCAGGTTCAAGTTTTGGGGCGGGCTTGCCTGCCATATCTGGGGCGGCGGCAAGGAGCTGATGAAAGCATTGCACGCCCGCGCCGCCCGTGCCGGTGTTCAAGTTCTGTACGAGACGCCGGCTATTGCCCTGCTGACCGGCGACCGCGGGGTCGAGGGGGTGCGTGTTCGCCATCAAGGCCGGCTGCGTGAGCTTCGGGCCAAGGCCGTGGTGCTGGCCTGCGGCGGGTTTGAGGCCAATGCCGAGATGCGCGCGCGCTATCTCGGGCCCAATTGGGATCTCGCCAAGGTGCGCGGTTCGCGCTTCAATACCGGCCAAGGGCTCAAGATGGCGCTTGACCTGGGGGCGGCCGTGCACGGGCATTGGTCGGGCGCGCATTCGGTCGCCTGGGATCTGAACGCGCCGCCTTTTGGTGATCTCGAGGTTGGCGACCGCTTTCAGAAACACAACTACCCGTTTGGTATTGTCGTCAATGCCCGCGGCGAGCGCTTTCTTGATGAAGGGCTCGATTTTCACAGCTACACTTATGCCCAATATGGCGGCGAAATCCTGAAACAGCCGGGCATGTTTGCGTGGCAAATATTCGACCAGAAAGTCGTCCATCTGCTGCGCGAGGAGTACCGCATTCCACGCATCACCAAGCAGCAAGCCGACAGTTTCGAGGCTCTGGCGCCACGGCTCGAAGGCGTCGATGCGGGCCGCTTTCTCGAAACGATACGGGCCTTTAATGCCGCGCCGCGGCCGCAGGTGCCGTTCAACCCCAACATCCGCGACGGGCTGTGCACTTCGGGTCTCGCCATCGACAAGACCAATTGGGCGCAGCGCCTCGACCAGCCGCCCTATCAAGCCTTTGCGGTGACGACCGGCATCACCTTCACCTTTGGCGGCCTCAAAATCTCGAACGCTGCCGAGGTCGAAGACACCGCCGGCCGGCCGATCGGCGGGCTGTTTGCGGCGGGTGAGATTGTCGGAGGACTGTTCTATCACAATTACGCCAGCGGCACCGGTTTGATGGCCGGAGCCGTGTTCGGCCGCCTTGCCGGACGCGGTGCCGACGCCGCGGCGCGACGCTAGCTGGCGGGCGATCGGGGCCCGGATCGAGCGCTTCACCCCGATGTTTCGGCGAGCGAAGGGTGGCCGATCCAGACCCGGTTCATCAAGCGGACCAAGGGGGTAGGCGCTCGCCCGGCGAGCCGGGCGCAGGCTTCGCGATAGGGCGCCACGTGGCGCAACACCCCCGGCAAAAGCGGGTAGATGGCAGCGATCGCCGCCTGGGCGCGCCTTGCGCGGTGCTCTTCGCCCGGCCCGTAGGGCAGAGCAAACCCCGCGCGCAGCTTTTCGGGCAACATTGCGGCGGTCAGGGCGATATACCAGCCGGGTGGCCGCAAAGGGGGTCGAGCGCCGGTCAGCAAGCGGTCGGCAATGCGGCGCGCGGCAATGCCGACCGCAATCGTATCCGAGGCGATCATCTGCTCGACATAACCGGCGAAGGTCGGCCAATCCTGAGGCAGAGCCGTCTGCGGGATGCCGAAAAATCCCGCGAACCGGCGAAATTCGCGGTAATAGCAATCGCGCTCGGCAGGCGACAGCGGCGTCGAGACGATTTCATAGGCGGTGATGCTGCTGTCCGCCAGGGTCGCAAAGACCCAGCTCAGCGCCGCCACGTCATTGGCGCGATAGCGGCTGCCGGCCGCGAACCGTCCCACCGGCGCGTCGAGGAGGCCGGAGATTGCGGCGTGCCGGCGGTAAAGCCGGCGGGCGGCGGCGTCGGCCTGGGCGGCCGAGCCGAACACCATCGTGTAGACGATAGCAAAGGTGCGGTGAAAACGGGCGATCGGGTTGGTCAGCGCCGCCGAATGGTCGGCGACCGCCGCCGCGACCCAGGGATGCGCCAGCTGAAGCAGCAAAGCGCGACCGGCGGCGAGAAACAGCGCAGCTTCGCGATGGATCCGCCACACCATCGAAGCCGGGCCAAACGCCCCCGCCACCGGATCAGCGAGGGCGCGGATCGCGGCGAGCTCGCGGTCGAGATCGGCTGCGGTGACGGCGCCTGCCTCGCTCGTCGCTTAAATCTCCCGGGTCAACGGCCGCTTGCCAGCCGCCGCTGTCGGGCGCGGTGGCGCTTGCGCGCCGCCGCTCACGCCGTCCAGCGCAGGATGGCTGCCGCGACCTCCTGCGGTTTGTCGAGCTCGGCCAAATGGCCGGCGCCCGGGATCGTCACGATTTCGCTGCGCCCAGCGACGGCCTTGGCAAAGCGGTCGGCATAGCTGCGCGGCATGACCCGGTCTTCGGCCCCCCAGATCAGCAGGGTCGGCGCCTTGACCAGCGGTAGCCGCTTTTCGAGCCGGGTGTTGCCGAGCGGCCAGAAGGCGCGGGCCGCGGCTTCGGCGGCGCGGGTCTGTTCGATCGGCCATTCCGGCGAATTTGCCCCGCCCGGCTCGGCCTTCAGCCGGTTCCAGTTTTCCGGGTCGGCGCAGAGCAGGCCCGGGACATCGGGGGCGCGCTGGGCCCACGGGTCGGCGGCCGGCTCCTTGTCGTCGAACAGCCCCCATGGGGCGACAAGGGCGAGCCGCCCGACCATGTCCGGCCAGATCGCCGCAATCTCGGCGGCAACGAGCCGCCGACGGTGCTGCCGGCGAGGTCAGCCCCGTCGAGCCCGGCCTTGCGCAGCAAATCGCGCACCGCCAGGACCCAGTCGAGGTGGCTGTCGAGAACCGTATGACCGCGGTCGCCGCCGGGAAACCCGGGCAATGACGGCACGATCACGGTGCGCTGACGCGCCAAGGCATCAAGAAACGGGATCCACCGCGGCAAACCGCCAAATCCGGCGAGAAAGCCGAGCTTTGGCCCGCTGCCGGCCCGCCATACCCGGGTAGCAAAACCGTTGATCTCGACCGTTGTGGTCTCTGGTTCGCTCACGACCTCCCCCGACATCTGGTCCTATCCGTCGCATCTTTCGATCGTGGCCGGCTGCCGCGGTCTCCCGGCGACCGACCACGCCTCGCGGCCAGCCGCGCCGATCGGATCGCGCCTTGCCCGGCCGCCGCTCGCCGGATCGGCTGACCTATTCTGCGGCCAGAGCCGCCGGCTGAAACGGCGTCAATGCCGCCCGCGCGCTCCGCTCCATCGGCCGCGGCCACCAGCGGTCCTCCCATTCGGAAAAGACGTCACGCAATTGTGGCGCCACTTTCTCTGCAAAAAGCTGCGTATTGTACTTGGCCAAATCCTTGCCCATGTTACCAAATTGCAACAACAGCATCAGATGGCCGACATTCAGATCTTTGGCGACTTGGCGAAGCTGGGCGGCGACTTCGTCGGGCGAGCCGATAATGACATAGCCCTTGTCAACGATCGCATCCATTTCGCGAGCGAGTTGCTGGAACTTGGTTTCGTAGCGCGGTGGGGTCGAGGCCTGTGCGGCGGCCTGCGCCACCTGGCTCTGCACGCCGGCGCGGATCGTCGCCTCGCTGGTGTAACCGGGCGGGTTTGAGAACCGGGCATCGACATGCAGGCAGCGGCCGTAGAAATATTCCGCCGGTTCGCGGTAGAGCCGATAGGCTTCCTCGCGGGTTTCGGCCACCCCGACAAATTGCAGAAACCCGGCGTGGTAGGGGTTGGGCTCCTTGCCGAGTTTCTTCATCTCGTTCCAGAAGCCGGTCATGGTGGCCTGGCCGGCCTTGTAGCCGAAATAGGAGAGATAGGCGTAGACGTGGTCCGTCTGCGCGCACCACTGCCAGGTCTCGACCGAGCCGCCGCCCGGGATCCAGATCGGCGGGTGCGGTTTTTGCACCGGCCGCGGCCAGATATTGACATAGCGCTGCTGGTTGAAGCGGCCGTTCCAGGCAAAGGTTTCGGGCTCGGTCCACGCCTTGAGCACCAGATCGTGCGCCTCGTAATAGCGCTCGCGCAACT